>Ga0307513_10000841_pt1 | contig 44879 bp, 15 predicted proteins | sample 15_EM_MG_FD_202174 | JGI IMG/M metagenome (GOLD analysis project Ga0307513, IMG submission 202174) | Populus trichocarpa ectomycorrhiza microbial communities from riparian zone in the Pacific Northwest, United States - 15_EM | ecosystem: Host-associated > Plants > Roots > Unclassified | place...
CAAATAAGTCGAAATACAATAAAAAGATACAATCATGGTGCTTGTTGTGGAGACGAACCATGATATTGTGGATCGACGTAAGATGAATCAGGATATAGTGGTTGAGGTGAAGGTCGATAAATTGGTGAAGATGTGGGACCCATAAGTGTCATTATCTGGGGAGCCATAGGTGGCGACATTGATGGGGCCATAGGTGCTGGCATACCTTGGCCAATATTTGATGTCCCGCCATGGTATCCAAGTTTGTTCATAAGATATTCTTTAATGAAATCCATTTGCCGTTTCATTTCAAAAATAAAATCATCTTTTTTCTTTATCTCCTCTTCTTTTTTTCTTTATTTTCTTTTGAAATGATTTGGATGAAGTGGACCTGTCACTTCTAGAATCTAATATGGATCCTCGTCAAGGCATGCTAAAAACCATAAAAAAATATATGCATTATCATCAATAATTATTGAGTTGAGAAAATATAAAATCAACCAAACTCCACAATTATATCAAAGAAGGAATGCAAAATTGTTTCCTCTGTTCTTGATACATGTACATATATATCATGGAAGAAGCAGGCATGGATAGAAGCTAAGCATAAAAATACAAACAGCATGAAGTAATCATGTCTTTCTACTTAGAATGGGACTCTTGCTGGAATGTAAAAAGAACCTCCAATACTCTACTGGAAACAACCACCAGTTAATTCTAGAAAAAACAGGAATACAATAGTTGCTAGCTTGTATTCCTTGCTTGATAAAATTTGGAACGTAAAAAAGCAAAGGTATTCAAATGACATTTAATTTGATGGCAAACAGCATAGCAAAGTTCTATTTGTATATCTTTACTGACACTGTGTCCCAGGTTGTTGTTTATACGCAAAGGATCAATAACATTGAAGTGTTTGGACAAAAAGGGTTGCCCTTGATTATCTTGTCCAGCAGGTAAAACAGCATATATTGCACTACAAGCCTCAAGAAATAATTTTCTTAGTCTAGAAGATGGTTTTGATTTATCAAATTATCAACCTACAGAAGTAAAACTACTAGTCAGGGAAAAAATTAGAAAATAATATCCTGGTTTGCAGTTACCAAGAGAAAAATGCAATCACCCCCATCCCATAATTAAATTCTATGTTTTACCTTTCAGTTCTTTAAGGAATGCAAATAACATGGTTGTACAGTATGTTATGCCATCACCTTTCACTTTCTGACTCTTTTTTGGTTTACTTTTCACAAACTTGAGGTTGCTTAATGAATAGAGCATGACAGGATTAGTGATTTTCTAATAACAGACTAATAATTTGGGAAAGCAGAAGTGTCCGAAAAAAGGATCATAATATTTGAACAAAAGGAGTAGACAATTTCTAGGATAAAGCACTAACCTTTTCAAGGAAACAAAGGGTGAACAATCCACCAAGTTGGTTAAATAAAATATCTACCACAATGTTTTTCACTAGACACATTATTATCTTCACCTGTATATATGTATTCAAAAAAAAAAGTTAAATATATCGTCAAGAATCACTTATTAAGGAATCTTTTATTGAGATTTTTATGGTACACTTATTAGACAAAGATTCCAGCAGGAAAACCATCTTCTTCAAAAAACAAATAAAAAAATGATAAAAGAAATATGTAGAAATTTGAAAATGAAAATAAATAAATCCACACTCAACAAAATTTAAAAATGTGTTGAAAAGCTTGCTTCAGTGTCCACCATTGCCTCAGAATTAAAGGTAAGACAGAATGCATATGTCTAGCAAACAACCCACTTGTCAAACAAACCACATAACCTTGAAATATTCCACAAAGATTACAGGTCCTCTGTGGTGGAAGTAAAGTTGTAGATGGACTAACATTGCTTCAACAATTTTGAAGTCAACATCATTAACTAGATATATTCAAGCTAAACACAAATAAACACACCCTCAGCTGAATATAAGCAAGCTTAAAATAAATTGAAGAAACAGAGAGAACAAAAGATGAATAAACAGAATGTACAAAAATAAGAACTTAAAGAATTTAAAAGGGACCTACCTCTGCTTGAATGTACTCAACCTTCTTCACTCGGAATTCAACATTTTCATTCTTCTCCTCATTCTCCAGCATATCACGAACCTGACGAGCCCATGTGTCTTTCAAATTTGGATTCTCACTGAAGGCTGTTAAGTCAATATCCCCACAGAAAGAAACAAAGGCAACATTTTCATTCTTCTCCTCATTCTCCAGCATATCACGAATCTGGAAGAAGAACGAACCTGGACTTCAAGTTTATTAGAAATGGTTTCAAAGGTCAATGAAAATCATTCAATTAATATTTTTATACAAACTCGCATTGAATAACAAAAGAAAAAAGACAGTTCTATGCCCAGAAAAGTTATTTTTAAACAATTTATGAACCGTAACCCTACAAATTAAATTGGGGGTTTTGATAAATTTTCAATTAAACATGCATAATTAGGTTATAGATCATGGTAAAAACATTTCATAAACCCTTATTTTCTCGAATGAATAGCCTAAAACAATTATTCAAAGTATCGATAAAAAAAATTTGTTACCTGTGTTCTTGAGTTCTAGGCGAGCGAGATGAAATCTACATGACAGAAGAACACCTGAGGCTGGGAAAGTTAGGTAAACACTTTTTAGTGTAAGTTAAATTGCAACAGAGAAAAAATAAATCCTAAAATTAATTACCTGAATTATTGAAGAAAAGAGTGCAAAACTCAACCCGTATACAAAGAGAGGGGGTAAATCAGGATGTTCGATGGTGATAATGATGGGTCTAGTGGGATGTTGTCATGGGTCTGTGTTTTTGGTGGTTTATAGAGAAAGACTGAATCTGTTAAAATGATAGAGAAGAAGATGAAGATAAAAGTTAGGGATGTTGAAGACGAATGAGAAGAAGGTAAAAAGTTTGGGACAAAGAAAAATCAGATCAATGAAGAGAAAGTGATTTTTCTACAGTTATGGATGTTATTAGGGACGAAGGAGATGAAGAGATCCACTGCAAGTTAATTAATTTTCGGCTGTTTGTTTCCTTGCTCCTGTTTACGTTTCTGTTAGGGGGGGTGCAGGTTTGGAATTAATTAACTAGTGGAGATAAATGGTTGGGGGGTGTGGAGGTTTAGAATTAATTAACCAGTGGAGATAAACTATTGAGATCTTATAATGTAAAAGTTAATCAACGGTTTGTAAAATTTTAGTTTTATATTAAAATTTAAATAATTATTTTTTCAATCAGCAACAGATAGTACGTTGTAAATTTTATGTTGCTTTTAGCAACGGATTTTCCGTTGCTAAGCATGTTGCTAATATTAAAAAATAATATATATGTAATCCGTTGCAAATCTGTTACTGAATTTAGCAACGGAATTATCCGTTGCTAAAATCTAATGCTAATAGCCTCATTTTTTAGTAGTGCTTGTTATAAGACATGTACACTGAATTGATCCGCATGAAAATTTCATGTGGAAAGGTTACAAATATTTATGGAAAGGCTCACGTGACATGTACCTAGAATTTATATTTGATCCAACATATTAAGAACCTAATGTCTCACACACATTAAGAACCATAAGTAAAAAATTAAACTGGGATGATTAATTAAGTATAGCTTGATTAAAATATATTTTAGAAATTAAGGACTAAAATATAATTAATACAGGGATTATATTTCTAGACCTATAAAAATCAAGTACATACTTGGTTAAGTTAATTTCTAAAATTATCATGAATTAATATATGGATACTATTCAAAGGAAAAATTGATGTTTTGCAAATTTATAGGATTTTTTATATTTTCTATAAATTGTAAGTTATGTCTCTTATTTTAAGTTGTTGTTTGTTAGATAAAAAAAAATCTAAGTAAGTACGCATAATAATCTCTCTATCCTAAATAGAAACTTAAAAGATTTCTCATTAGTGATTCATGTGAATTACCGTTAGAATCTGGATTAGACGGCTTGTGATTTGCAAAAACTTATTCTTTAAGGAATTATTCAAAACTTAAAAAAATCAGATTTTTAGGAATAAATTCTTAAATAACTTTAAATCATTCTAGTAAGCTTTTAAAAAAATTTCAATAATGTCAACGGATGGTGGACCCCTAAGGGTTTTAACTCTCATTTATCTTCATTTTATGTCATCGTTTGAAATTCAAAAAGAAAAATAAATAAATCAGTGGCATATATTCTACCAAACATTGTGTGGATCAAAAGACTCTCTCTCTTCTTCACTGCTTCTTCTTCTTCTACTCCAGTTTGTGTTTCGTTAGCTCTCCCGTTTAATCTGTTTTTATTCTCGTATAAAGAGCAAGAGAAATAAAGAAGAAATAAAATATAAAATGAGTGGTCTTTGAAAAAAAAAAGGTACGATAATAAGAAAACACAGGTTTATTAAGAAAGCTTCTTTAATGCATTTAATATTTAAAAATATGGCAACAAGAGGTGGAGCAATGGGAGTTTCAAGCTTCCCATCATCAGCTTCATGTTTCAGGAAGAATGGCTTGGTTGTGGTGGGTTTTAATTCGTTTGGAAATTATTTATTTTCAAGTCACATGAAAGAGATAGAAAAGGAAAATTCAACTCAACTGAGATTTATAATTTTACTAAAATTTGTCTGCCTGAAGCTGTAGGTCGTCCCTTTGCCTGCAAAAAATGCAGAAAGAAAGATCAAGAATGCAGTGAGGATACTTTAAAAACCACCATTTAGATATAGCTTCGGCTAATCTAAAAATATACATGGGGCTTAATTTTGTATGATCCGTGTGACGAGCACAGCAGCAGATGGCTAGCAAGTCAGTAATACCGCGTAGAAGAATCACGTTCTCAGCTGTGCAAGAATCGTCTGCTTCCACTGGTAAGCTGCCACATTCTTGGTGCATAAGTACTAGGTCTAGTTGAGCTCAAGTGTCATTAATGTTAAAATTCAATGAAGAAAACTCTGACTATTTTGTTATGGTTCAATAGTTGCAGCTGATGCAAATGAGGTAAAGCCAGTTGAAAAGAAGGCATCGACAAAGCCCAAAAAGAGTCCTGCTAAGCCACTTTCTCAGTTAATGGAGGAGGATGTGATCCCTTCTTTGAAAGCAACTCTTGAGGCTCAAGATCATATCACTGAACTCGAGCTACCTTTCGAAGACAAAAGAGTCAGTATTCCACTTTGTTTCATTGCTGTATTTTAGCCTAAAATGTCATTGTAAGCTATCCAAAATTGCTCCGACCTTTTCCAGTTGGAAGGCTCCTTCCTAAAGAAGGGCACTCCTTATTCATTTTGGGCCTTCTTCCCTGACGGAGTCCTCACAGGTACTCTCATTTTATAGCAGCTTGAGAGTTCAAACTGTAGCCTATCAATCTTTCATTTTACATGAAACCCGGCGTCATTTTCTTGTTGCCGGCAGGTCCAAAAGGGTTTTCTCTATCATCCTACGGTTCAGGGGTCAGCACAGTTGAGCCTTTTCTGATCGATGAGAAGAAAATTACTGAAAAACACATCGTTTTTTGGGTGGAAAAGCGCTTGGCAGCTCAAGGAATCATTCCTGTGTGGCGAGGATAGTCCCTCACCAAGTTTAAAGTTCATTCAATTCATTCGAGCTGATGTATGCGTTAGTTGAAAATAATAAAATAAAATTATTTAAGAATTTTTATGATTTTATTAGATAGATTTAGAGTCATTTAAAGATTTATTACCTGAAGATGATTTTATTCGGTTTTGAATAATTGTTTAAAAATTAAGTTATCATAAATTATAAATCGACAGTGATCCACACGAACCACCAATTATAAATCTCTTAAAATCCATATTTAGAAGAGAGAGATAACTATATCTAGAGTTTTAGTTCTCTATTCTATGACTTAAATAGTTTTTCCATTTAACAAACAACCATACAAAAATAAGAGGTATAACTTATAGTAAAATCTAAAAAACCTTATAAATTAAAAAAAAAAAATATCAATTTGCACCTTAAATAGTATCCATATATTAATTCAGGACGATTTTAGAAATTAACTCAATGAAGTCCTTACTTGATTTTTCTAGGTTTAGAAATATAATCCATGTATTAATTATATTCTAGTATTTAATTTCTAAAATATATTTTAATCAAGTTATACTTAATTAAATCATCCCAGTTTAATTTCTTACTAATGGTTCTTAATGTGTGTGACTTATTAGGTTCCTAACATGTTAGTGCAAATACAAATTATAACTCTAATGAAATAGAATTAAATAAATTAAACAATTTAATTTATTATCAATTCAATAATTGATTAATTTATATTTGAAGATCAGGTGCATCATCTAGCAATGTGTCATCATCTCTCAAATATTAGAAAAGTCATTAATGATTTGACTTAATCTTTCAGCGATCGATTTCTCAATATAATTAATATCATTTGATTAATAATGTTCTAATTTAATATTAAAGCATGAAATATATTTGTCATATTAAATCAGTTTGTTCTCTACATAATAGTCATTAATCATTTGAATAAGATTTGAAACTCTTTTCAAATCTCATTCCACCTTAGCTAAGAATTTCTCGGTCAATACTATTTGAGAACAGATGAAACATTTTCTCTAATTCACCTAGGGTGATTAATCCTCTTTCGATCACTCAAGTACATTCATATAGTTCATGGAATACTCAATGTCTGCCCTTTTATTACCTCGATTAAAACAACATGTAACAGGATTAAATGATAACATTTTTTATATAAGATAATTTAGTAATAATGATTTGATGCAATATAAATCTCATAATTATAACAACTTTATAATTTTCTTTGTAAAATATTTTTGTCTCATGAACTTTATCTTTACTCTAAATTCATAAATTTAGATTCATTAATCTAATATTATATAAATATTAAAGATAAATAAAATTTTTATTAATAAACATGTATTTATATAAATATAATATTTATATCATATATAATTAACTGGTCAGCTGCATCACATGTTAAACTACCAAAATGATGCACAATCACCGATTTTTTGATTGTTTGTTCAATGGAAAAGATGTTACATACCGTTTATCCAAGGTAAAGACTAAAAAAAAAAAAAAAAAAGAAAAAAAAAAAAGAAGAAGGATTTCCCTGAGAATGACCAAGTGACAATAGTTACGCAAGGAAGGCTGTATTCCGGCCATCGATCAACATGCCATGTAGCCAATCATATTAAATATGGACATTTTTTTTTTCAATTTTTTTTATTAATTTATTTTAACAATTATATTTTTTTAAAATAAAAACAATATTTCCAACTAAAACCATGAGATAATTAATAAAAAAAATCTTTTATAAGAGAATTCAAAATAACTGTATTTTATCTTTTTTAATGTAATGACGTTAAAAAATTAATTGACACCTAAAACTTTTTTTAATGTGTAAATTTAGATTTGGCTGGCTACCCCGCAACTAGTTTTCCGTATACGTTTTACTTGTACGTTTCCTAGCTGTTCCTCCCTCTCGTTTGAGCACAACACACATACGATTCGTGCTCTACTTTTCCTTCTTCTTCATTTACCCCACGCGAACAAAATCACGGAAGAATCTTCCACTTCTGTTATATCAGTGAGAAAGAGATAGCTGTGCGTAACACTTTTGGATCGAAGGAGGCATCTCCGGATCCGGATCCGATCTTCCTTCACCCGGACCGTTTGTCAGTTTTCTAGATTGATTGGAGGTAACTCCTCAAGTCTTTCTCCAAATTTATTGTTAATTGGATGCGTGTGCATGTGTATGCTATATGTTTGGATTTTAGATCTAGTTATGATGCGATGCGACCCGCTATTGATTGATTTAACTATTTTTTTCCCAAGTTAGATCTAACCATACTGAGATGATGCATGTATCTATAGATAGATGGATGTGTTTATGTTGATTAATGGATCTATTAATTATTGCCATTTCCTAAGTGAAGTTGAGAATCACCAATATTTTGCCCTAAACATCGGCGTGCTAGTTTTCGTGTCAATTCCATCAGCTTTGTTGCTCAAGATTAGGTGGTTTGAATGGTATTGACTTAAAGTTGTTTTTGTTTGATCCAGTGGCTTTTTACCTTACTGGTAATCAAAATGAGGGCGCCCATGATCTGCTGGGCTTTCCTTCTGCTGGCTCTGTTTGGGAACGCATGTAATGGCTTTTATTTGCCTGGTAGCTATATGCACACGTATTCACCTGGGGATGCCATCTTTGCCAAAGTTAACTCCTTAACTTCTATCGAAACTGAGCTTCCCTTTAGTTACTACAGTCTCCCTTACTGCCAACCCAAGGAAGGAGTCAAAAAAAGTGCGGAGAATCTTGGGGAGCTTCTTATGGGAGATCAGATCGATAACTCTCCTTACAGGTTTAGAATGAACGTGAATGAGTCTGTTTACCTTTGTACCACCAAGCCTTTGAGCGAGCATGAGGTTAAGCTTCTGAAGCAGAGAACACACGATCTATATCAAGTGAACATGATTTTGGACAACTTGCCTGTGATGAGGTATGCCAAGCAAAATGAAATTGACATTCAGTGGACGGGGTTCCCTGTTGGGTATACGCCACAGAATAGTAATGATGATTATATAATCAATCACCTCAAGTTCACTGTCTTGGTTCATGAATATGAAGGGAGTGGTGTTGAGATAATTGGTACTGGGGAAGAAGGTCTGGGTGTGATCTCTGAAGCTGATGAGAAGAAGGCATCTGGTTTCGAGATTGTTGGTTTTGTGGTTGTTCCTTGCAGTGTTAAGTATGATCCCGATGCGATGATAAAGCACCAGATTTATGACAAAGTCTCATCTGTGAGCTGCCCCTTGGACCTTGACAAGTCTCAGATCATAAGGGAACAAGAGAGGATTTCCTTCACCTACGAGGTTGAATTTGTGAAGAGTGAAATTAGATGGCCATCACGATGGGATGCTTACTTGAAGATGGAAGGTGCTCGTGTTCACTGGTTCTCAATCTTGAACTCACTCATGGTGATTTTCTTTCTGGCTGGTATTGTTTTCATCATCTTCTTAAGGACTGTGAGAAGGGATTTGACAAGGTATGAGGAATTGGACAAAGAAGCTCAAGCACAGATGAATGAGGAGCTTTCTGGGTGGAAGCTTGTTGTCGGTGATGTGTTCAGAGAACCAGATTGCTCAAAGCTTCTCTGTATTATGGTTGGAGATGGTGTTCAAATTACAGGGATGGCGGTAGTTACTATTATTTTTGCAGCCTTTGGTTTCATGTCACCAGCTTCACGAGGGATGCTGCTGACAGGGATGATTCTGCTGTATCTTTTCCTAGGTATTGTGGCGGGCTATGTTGCAGTACGTTTGTGGAGAACCATCAAAGGAACTTCAGAAGGATGGAGGTCTGTTTCTTGGTCAGTTGCGTGCTTCTTCCCTGGAATTGTCTTTCTTATCCTCACAATACTGAACTTCATTCTCTGGGGAAGCCAAAGCACTGGTGCAATTCCAATCTCCTTATATTTTGTCCTTTTGGCCCTCTGGTTTTGCATTTCAGTGCCACTCACTCTTTTGGGAGGGTTCATGGGGACACGAGCCGAGGCAATTCAATACCCGGTGAGAACAAACCAGATACCAAGAGAAATTCCTGCACGGAAATTGCCACCATGGGTGCTTGTCCTTGGTGCTGGAACCCTTCCCTTTGGGACCCTCTTCATTGAACTGTTCTTCATTCTCTCTAGCATCTGGCTTGGACGGTTTTATTATGTCTTTGGTTTCTTGCTGATAGTTCTGCTGCTACTAGTTATTGTCTGTGCTGAAGTATCTGTGGTTCTTACCTACATGCATCTTTGCGTGGAGGATTGGCGGTGGTGGTGGAAGGCTTTCTATGCTTCCGGTTCAGTATCAATCTTTGTCTTTCTCTATTCCATCAATTACTTGGTTTTTGACCTGCAGAGTTTGAGTGGACCTGTGTCAGCCATACTCTATCTGGGCTATTCACTGATCATAGCAGTTGCAATCATGTTATCTACTGGCACCATTGGTTTCCTTACGTCATTCTACTTTGTGCATTACCTTTTCTCATCCGTAAAGATAGACTAAAAAGTTGCTATTGGTGTCTGCTCCTTGTGAAGAGGAAATTTTCTTGGTTCAGATTTTTTGCATTTGCTAAATTTGTGCTGTATTAAAGACTCAAAAGATATCCTGAATTCATCAAGGCCTGTTATATTCCGAGATTAGAAGACATGATAGTTGTTTTATGTTTTGGTTGTTGCAGTTGCTCTATAACGTCGTTGTATTATTTTTATTTTTTTACTTAGTTGTAATGCTCTCGTTTGATAAAATAAAAGTGCAAATGGCATCATGCAATGCAATTCCTTAAAATCTCTCTAACAATTTGTTTCTTTTATCTGATTTCTTCTTTCTTAGTTTTCATTAATCAAACAGAGTTCTCAGGGAGACTGCTGGAGAAGTAAGTATTTATCTGGTCTTGCCATGGTTCTCGATCCAGTGAAGCCTTGCCCAAAGCAACTGACATTCTCTGGGGACCTTCAATACTTTGGTTATAAAGAATCTTGCGTGCGTTGTTTGTTCGAAGGTTGTAAATTCTATTTTGTTTCATCTGGAATGGCTGAAATATTTTGTATCAATTAAAAAAATAGAATAATTTTCATTTCATTTTAAATCTTGGTTTGTTACGGATTTTTCAAATAAATTTCGATCGAAATGTTCCGGTTTCATTTCACATGTTTCGTTTCGAGCTTGAAAAGTCATTATATCAAACCCAAACTTCAACTTATTTTAACCAAAATAAATGGTAAAAATACCATTTAAATATTAATAACTCCATTTTTAACTACAAAACAATCTTCAATCAATCTAAAATTAAAAAATCAAACAAAATAATAATAATAATAATAATAAAAAATTTATGTATCCTAATCTATTTTTTTAGCATGGTCAAGGAGCAAATTCATCTTCATTGAACTCCCCTCTCCTAACAAACCTTCATTGACACCAATATTTATTACATTCCTTCCATTTTTTTGGTTGAATAAAACATGAGTTGCACATCTTTTTTATAAATGTTAAAAGATCAAAAAATCATTCTCCATTAATATCACAATAAAAATATATTTTGCAATACGATTATAATATAAAAAGCACTGGACTATTTTTTATTATCCTTAAGAAAAGCATGACCTCCTTGTGATATTGAATGAGTAAACTGAAGGGAATTTAAAGGGGTGACAAACAAAACTTATAGTTTAATTAAGGGTTAAAAAAAAAATACTAGTTAGGTGGTGTTCGTGTGTTAATCTAAATGTGACACTCAGATTCAAACTCCCTCTATCTTTGTTCAAGAATTAATTGTTGTAGCGTTTTGACATAAATGGCTTATGTGGCTTCCCTTTATATTTTAAAAGTGAAAAGTTCGGGTTTGATTTATGTTTTTTTGTGTTAAAACATTTTACTTTTATAATATTTTGATATTTTGTTTAAGTTGAATTATTTTAAGTTAAAGTTGACTATTTAGGAATATTTTAAATTTTAAAATTATATTTGTTTGACATTGTGTTTGTATTGCACAATTTATAATTAATTTATCTTTAATTTGAATTATGTTTGTTGAATTATATATATATATATATATATATATATAACGCTCTAAAATCGAAATATTCCATTCCAATTGAAAAAACAAAACACCTATTGAAATAGAATTGACAACCTTGATTTATTGTTGTGTGGATGTAACTCCTGTGTGAATATAAATAAATTTAAATTTTTTAAAAAATATTTTTAAAATGCCAAAATAAATAGGCTTGAGCAAGAAATTCATAGTTACCAACCATGTTATTCAAACGTATAGGCTAACTAATTCATCAAACGTATACTATAATGCTCAGAACTGAATGATCATTAATGAATAATGAGATCCTTTCGACTAAAAAGAAACCAGAATATTTCTTACACTATGGAGAAGAAACTTACGTGAATCTGCAGATAAAGGCTGCCTCGAACTTCTTTCTTACCTTTTGATTTGCCTTTGGGTCGACTACCTAAGATGTGGCCGCACCAAAAACACAAGGTTGGAGCTCTTAGCTTGGTCCAAAAATAAAATAAAACTTTAAATATTAGTAAAATAAGATTTGTTTATTTTTTTGTTTTAAAAATGTTTTTGAAAAAAATTAAAAAAATTTAGTTTTTTTTTTTGCTTTAAATTAATATTTTTTTAGTATTTTTAGATTATTTTGATGTGCTAATATTAAAAATAATTTTAAAAAAATAAAAAAATATATTATTATTATATATTTTCATATATAAAATAAATATAATCACACTTTTAAAGACGTTCTAAGCAGTTTCCTTGAATGATACTTGTTTGCTTGAGAATTGAGACGGGGGATGGTTCGTATAATTGCTTGTGCCTTCGAATTGCTGAGCTGCTGAGATACTTTTCACAGTACTGCAAAGATGATGAAACTAGGGGTGAGCAAAAAAATTGATAAACTGATTAAACCAAGAAAGCGGGAAAAAAAAAACAGAGAAAAAAAACTGAATTAACCGATTAAAAAATCACAAAAAAATTCCGGTTCGGTTCGGTTTCGGTTTCTAAAATCTGAAACAGATTGAACCGAACTGAACCGAACCGATTCAACCAGCCAGCACTTGAAAAAAAACCACCTATAAATACAATGTTTTCTAACCCTAAAATCACATTCAGCCATCAGCCGCCCCCCCTCCCCTTCTCTTGAGATCCCTCCCTCCCTTTGCTCTCACTTTACTCTCTTTTCTGCATATCTCTCCCTTTACTCTCACTTTAGTCTCTAAGCAAGGAAACCCCTTTGAAAACATTATTCATTATCCGAGTGAATCCTGTCTTGTGACAAGTTTAAAAGAAGGATTATTGAAAGCGGGGATAGAGGATTATCTTCTCGGGAAAGCTAGCAAGCCATCTACTTTCTTTCCTTCACCCCTCAAGTAGTAAGGCTTTCCACCCCGCCGGTCCCAATAAAGCAGATGAGATGAAACATCACTTTAACAAGTTTCAAGGAATTATTAATGAGTTGCCTGCAATAGGTATTAACTTTGATGATGAGATACATGGATTGTGGCTTCTTGAAAGTTTACCAAACTATTTAGAATATCACTGTCTAACTCAGATGTTCTAAACGAGGAGATGAGAAGAAAGACATTGGGTTCGTCTTCCCAGTCACTAATTATCGGTTTGAATCGGTTTGGAAGGGAAAAAAACCGAACTGAACCGAACCGAAACTAATCGGTTTGAACCGGTTTTCGGTTCGGTTCGGTTCAAAAAATTGAAAAAAAAATTCGGTTTGGTTGTTTATTTTGGTTTAAAACCGGACCGAACCGGAAATGCTTAGCACTAGATGAAACACTTTGCTCAAAATTACAATTCTCTTTATCCTAAAAAATTACAAAATGCCTTTAGATGCTCCCTCAATTTCCTCTTCCAGGTTTCTTAATGGTTCTTGGAACATATTTATATTGTTTTTTTGTACTGCTATATTTTTAATTAGAATATTACTTGCTTTCTGGTCTAAATAACTTGTTTAATCTGTTTGTAGCATGTTTTTAATGATTAAATGGTTTCTACCATCAATATTAGTGTTCATGAAGCCTTCATATGGAATTATTATCTAATGATACAGTAGGAATTAAATTATGAAAATATTAACACAAAATTCATGTTGTGTTAAAATAAAAATCGCAAAAGTTTAGCGGGGTTAGGAGTTTAAGAGCCTGTTTGTTTTTGCATTTCATAATTACTTTTGAAAAACTTTATTTTATTATTGATTGGATGTATATTCAATGCTTTACAGTGTGGAGGTGGACTCAAATTATATATCAATACAATAGTTTAATTTCTAGGATGAAGTATTATTTTCAATGCAAAAAAAGAAGTGCATGTATTTTTAATGATTTTTTTATCATTAAAAAAAATCTTAACTGTAAATTAAAAAAATTATATGTATATTTAATAAAATAGATTAAGAATTATATATGCTGATAATGATAACAAATTTCTTAATAAAATAGATCAAGAATTATATATGCTAATAAATGACAACAAATTTCTTAATTTCAATCAAAGGTTGAGTTGGAAAATTAAGATAAAGATGTTATTTTTTAGAAAAAATATTTGATATTTGTTTCATTTTGAAATTAGATTTCTAAAGTTTTAATTAGTTTGAATCAATAAAATTGAATTTTATTTTGTAAAATTGAGCATTAGCTCAACGTCAAAACTTGTTTTTAACATTGCAAGAGCTCTATGTAAAGCCAATTGAAACAAAACATTTAAACACAATCTCAAGTCAACTTAATATGAAAGGATTAAATTGAGAATAAAAAAAGTCAAGTGACAAAGAAAAAAAAAAGATGAAGAAGAAAACAATATGGGAAACTATACTATTGCAACCAATAATGGATTGTGTTTTTTTTCTTCTTATGTTGCATTTTCATTGTCTTTTTAAAATTTCATCCATCTTATATTGTCTTCTATATTCATGATTTCAAATATTATTTCATAGTTTTACGAGCATCAATTTTATAAAAACAAACTACAATTATTAAATAGGAAGTAAAAAGACTTAATTAAGCAAAAAAGGAAAAGAAAAGGATGTGAATGGAAAAACAAATTGAGTGGTTCATTGTATATAATTCAAACACCAAAGCATCAATTTTATGAAACCAAACTATAATTGTTAAATGGAAAGCAAAAGGATTCAAATAAAAAATTAAAAAAAGGGGTATAAATGATGAAAATAAAAAAAAATTAAGATGGTTCATTGTGACAATGTTTCCACCTTAAATTTTTTAATGTTTTTGTTAAGCGTGTGTGAGTTTGTGTGTATAGATAACATAACAAAAATCATAATATGGCTAAATGGTTAGGCACCAAATTAAGGTTGTGGTGCCAACAAACTAGGGTTCAAATCCTAGTGTTGTCTATTTTTTAGCAAAATCACAATTTGATCGAGTGGTTTGGTCTTGAACCTTGTAAGCTAGGTATTATTAGAAAATAATATAAATCATATCTTGGGACCTCACCTAACAGCTTAAGTTTTTAGGTTGAATTGGTTCTTTGACATGGTATCAAAGCCTTGATGATTAAGCGGTCACGAGTTTAAATCTCATCATTCTTATTTATTTGATAAAAAATAAATATAAGGTAGTGTGAGCTTATACAAGTTTCAAGCCTAAAAGGCTTTCACTTAAGGGGGTGTGTTAGAGAATAATATAAATTATATATTAGGACATCACCTAACAGCTTAAGCTTTTGGGTTGAATTGGTTTTTTGACATGGTATCAGAGCCTTGATGACCAAGCAGTCACGAGTTTGAATTTCACCATTCACATTTATTTGATAAAAATTAAGCATAAGGTAATGTCGGTTTGTACAAGTTTCAAGCCCAAAGAGCTTTCACTTGAGAAGATGTGTTAGAGAATAATATAAATCATATCTTAAGATCTCACCTAACAACTTAAGCTTTTAAGTTAAATTGGTTCTTTGACTTGGTATCAGAGTTTTGATGACCAAGTGGTCACGAGTTTGAATCTCATCATCCTCATTTATTTGATAAAAAAATAAGCACAGGGTAATGTACATGTAGTTTCAAACTCAAAGGGCTTTCACTTGAGAGGGTATGTTAGAGAATAATATAAATCATATCTTGGGACCTCACCTAACTTAAACTATTGGGTTGAGATGGTTCTTTAACAGGTATAAACTGAATTTTTTATGTTGAAGTTTTTCTTACAATTTAAGTTTCATAAATTAAGATATATAGTCTATTGATTCTGTAAAAAAAAAAGGATTATTTGCATTAATTGTTTTGTGTGCAATTATATCTATGTTTTAATTGCATGATAAAAAAAAATGAAAGTAAAAAATATGTAATTAATTATTGTGTGCATTTATTATTTACATGTGTTTATATATGCATGCATATGTTCCAACATATGTAATTTTGTTTTATTATTTATTAAAATGTTTAATTTGGAATTGTAAATTTATTGAATTCTTAAAATATATGTTATTTTAAGTATATGATTCTTAATTAATTATGTTGATGATAATTACATGTTAGAATCTTAGATGATAATTGTGAACGTAGAGAGCTTTTGATTTTAAACGTAATATGAAATAATTGTTAATATAATTAATTGATGTTAATGATATGTATGTATATTTTTTTGCATCTTCTACTAATTATAAGAATGATGAGACTTTATAGCATGCAAGGTTAGGCCATATAGGCCAACAAAGAATGAATAATCTAGCTAAAGAAGGTTTATTGGAAAAACATCAAAAAAGTATATTTGTCTACTTGTGAATATTGTCTAGCTAGAAAAACAATAAGATAACCATTTATAAAAGTTACTAGAGCTGAATTTTCATTGCAATTAATTTATTCTGATATTTGTGGTCTAGTGAATGTGAGGTCAAGACATATGAGTGTCTATTTCATCACATTTATAAATGATTTTACTCAACATGATTATGTTTTTTTTAATATCTTATAAATCAGATGCTTTATAAAATACATGAACCATGTTGAAAATCAATTAGACATGAAAATAAAAACTTTGAAAACCAATCAAGGACATGAGTATTTATCTAATCAGTTTAGAGGATTATGTGATGAAAGAGGAATAGAACAATAATTGACCATTTCTAAAATGCCATAATAAAATGGAGGTATGGAAAAAAGAAATAGAACCTTGCTTGAAATGGTTAGGTCAATGATGGCATAAGCAAATTTTCCTATCACCCATTAAGGTGATGCACTATTAACTGTCATATATATACTTAATCATGTACTATCTAAGATAGTTACAACTATGTCATATGAATTATGGACAACACATAAACTTGGCTTGAATAATTTCTAAAATGCCATAATAAAATGGAGGTGTGGAAAAAAGAAATAGAACCTTGCTTGAAATGGTTAAGTCAATGATGGCATAAGCAAATTTTCCTATCACCTAACTGTCATATATATACTTAATCATGTACTTTCTAAGGTAGTTACAACTATGTCATAAGAATTATGGACAACACATAAACTTGACTTGAATACTTTGAAACCTTGGAGTTATGTTGCTTATGCTCATTAATCTTCTTATAAATATGGAAAACTATGTCTAAGAAGGAAGAAATACGTCTTTATAAGATATTCTGAACACTCAAAAGAATTTGTGTTTATAGGTGAGCAAAAAAGTAAAAATATAACTGAATTTGAATAATGAGATGTCACATTCTAAGATAATGATTTTCCTAGACAAAGGAAAGTAGGTCAAAACCTATCTCCTTATGAAACTCGAGTTTAGAATGTTTTGGGTGTGTTTAAGAGTGCTTTTTCTTTCATTTTTGGCTTAAAAAAACATTAAAGTCCAGTTTGTCTTTGTAGTCAAGCCACGCTTTTCAAAAAAAATTATTGTTTTTTTGCTTCAAATTAATTTTTTAGGTGATTTTGGATCATTTTGATGTGCTGATGTCAAAAATAAATTTTTAAAAATGAAAAAAAAATATTATTTTGATACATTTCCAAGCAAAAAAACACTTTAAAAAGTAACAGCTACTACAATGCCAAACACCACCTAAATTGATATTTTTTTAGTGCTTTCTAATGATTTTGAAGTACTAATGTTAAAAATTAAAAAAAAATGATGTATTTTCAAGTGAAAAGCTATTTCGAAAAGCACCATGTACCACAATTTCAATCACATTTTTGTTATGCAAATACAAATAGGCTCACTTTCAAGTGAAAACAATTTAAGAGATGATGGATTAGTTCCTACTGAAATTCATTTACTACTTATGGTGAATCCAAAGATGATTATTGGTCAAAGTGGGAGTAACATTTACATTCATTTATTAATGAATCAATCTCAGTTATGATGAAGTAGTTATCACAACATTCTTTATTATCGTTTTGAGATCGAAGAGGAAGCACTTATTATTAGTCCACAAGATGAAGAGCAACCAACATATATAAATGAAGCTTTTACATTCCTTGCTAAGGATAAATGGATTAAAGTTATATAAGAAGAGTTGGAATCTATGAAATCAAACCAAGTCTGGAAATTGGTTGATTTAACGAAAGAAAGCAAGCAAGCCTATTAAGAACAAGTGGGTTTTTAAATAAAGTAAAAGGATGATGGTGGTATTAAAAAATATCAGGCTCGAATAGTGGCTAAAGGATAAATACAATAGGAAGGAATTGACTATGAAAAGACATTTTTCACTTGTTATGAGATTTTTCTCGATAAGATTGATTCCAGCTGTAATAGCTAACTTGGATCTTGAATTACATCAAATGGATGTAAATACTACTTTTTTAATGGAGAATTAGATAAATAAATCTATATAGACAACTTATAGATTTCAACAAGAAAGGCCAGAAACATAAAGTATGTAGACTTTTGAAGTCAAATAATGGTCTAAAATAGTCTTCAAGACAATGGTATATTCAATTTTATAATGCTATTTATGACTAATTATATAAGTTGAACATACATACATGTTTGTGTTTAGTACACATGTTAAATATAGAAAGTATGTTAAACAGATAAAAGAATGATTTTCTCACACAAGCAATCACCTTCACTATATTATGATAAATAGAGATAAAACAATTTTAAACTTGTTAAATGAGTAATAAAAAAGCACTCAAGCTTAGTACATGAAGTGTCCTCTCAAAAGAAAATATATAAAGACATCATTGAAATATGTGTTATAACTTTGACCATAAATGATTATTTAAAATATCACTTCATCTGTCTTATTGCCAGATATGATTTCTGATGAATCAAAAGTGAATGAGTTGATAAGTGAACTTAAAATTAGATATTGAATATGTATGAACTATCATTTATACAGTATTATTAATAAATACATGAACTTTAAGGAAAATAAGATAATATCATAGCATGTATTTTGTATCACATGTGCATAATATGATCAATAAAAGTAATACAGACTAAGATCTCAATATAAGATTGTGTGAAACCCTAAAAATTATTAGTAATCTTTACTTGTACCTTTATGACTCTCGTCTATTTCTTAAGACTATGATTTGATGTTTGCTATCTTAGTATGTTTCCAAAAGATTATGAATAATTCAATCTACTAATATTACTAGAAAAGTGAATTAAGTAGCAATTGAGGGAATTAAGAAAAGTGAAAGATCATTTTGGCATTACTAGAAAAGTGAATTAAGTAACAATTGAGGGAATTAAGAAAAATCTAGGGTACTGTATATTGCATTTACTCTATGTCCCTTTATTCGAGAAGCTATATATTCCTAACAGATGAATAACAACTAAGCTCTCGAAGTATGCCTGGTCACATAACATATTTGTTAAGTATGAATATTGCATAATTAATAAGAGAGTTCGATTTTATCATGTATGAGTGAGAGATGAAGAAAAAAATAGATTTAGGTCACCTATGATGGGCTAAATTAATTCATATTAATGTTATTTATATTAATAAAATAATATAAAGGAAAAGGATGAAGACTTATATCATGAAAATATCTACCAAAAGTTAGTAATTCTTCACCTTTATAAAAATGTCTATTAATAGTAATAAACAACAATAAAAGAAGGAACAAATAAAAAAATTAAGAGGAAAAAAGACTTTTAGAAGAAAACTCTCTGTCAATCCCAAGAAAAATTATTTTTGCATGCAAGGTACTTTTTGACCATGAATAACAATCATAATCTATTATTGTTTAATGTGATTATTTTTAAGATTAGAGATAATCTTACTATTTATGAAATTATTGATGTTTTACCACCTATTTAAAAGGATTTTCATAAGACCATAAGCCACAAGCAAAAAGAGATATCCTTGGATACACTCATTACTCATATTCATGTGAAAGAATAGGCTAGAGAAAAAGATGCAATCACGGTACATGAGAGATATAGATAACCTACCATAAAGTAAATTTAATTTTTGAAAATAATTTGTCTAAAAATGATAACCTATAAATGTCTATTGGAAGCCTAAGAACAAATATATGGTAAATTTTGGTAGACCTTTAGAATACAATAATGAAAATAGAAACCAAGCATAAGATAACCAAAATTTTAATTGATATTTTATTTATAGTAAGAGTGGACATATTGCTCAAGTTTGCAATTTACAGAGACGTGAGCCTAAAGCTCAAGCTAATGTAATCAATAAGCAATATGGCAATGATAACAAATATAAATATGGTTCAAAGTATTAATTTGCAGTGGGTTGATTTTGGAGCTAATCGGTAGTTCAAAGCTTATGTGAATCATGTGGATATAAAGATTCAGAAACTCATTGTCAAATTGATCCTTTTTCAAGAAAGTTAAATTCAGGCTTGTGATTAAGTTTGATACAACGATAATTTGTACCAAGAAATCAAGACTATAAATAACCGAACTCCACTCAATGTCTATAAAGAGACACAAATGAGAGGTATAGAAGACATCATAAAACTTGGTTAATTCTTTGATAAGTCAAAGTAGTTCTATGAAAAACCAAGAGTCAAAGCAAACTCACACACTCAAGTTTTATTTATGAATAATCAATCCATCTCTTCTTAATTCTTTTTAAAATCTAAATGCAAGCTAAATAATCTTATTTATACTAGGTAAAATATCCTAAATAAAGCTGGAAAAATAACAAAAGAGTTCTAAATAAAATAGAAAAATAATCTTAAATAAACTAGGAAATTAATTCAATTCTCATACAATAGTTTTTAGACCTTATTGGAAATTTTAACCCAATATAAAACAAGACCTTTAAAACTTCTGGTACAACTTTAGCATGATCTAATGGTTGGATTGAAATATATACTTGTTAGTATAAAACTGTGCATTAGAAAAAATAAGCACAAAACCAGTTTTATTGTCCTAGAATGATAAGAAAACTTTGCAGATGAGAAAATCCATAAAACAAAAGGAAACATAAGTTGTTGACATAGAGACCCTTGCCAAAATAATTCCAATTGCTACCCCCTATACTTTCCTTGTAGAAAAGGAATCATTGTTAAATAAAAAGTCCATAAATCATATGGAAACAAATAACAAAACTCGTATAACAACTTTTAGCCTAACTTCAAACACATCATTCTCTCTCATTTAGATGAATTACTGGGCATAACATATATGGATAAAAAGATTGAGATGACTAATTTCCAACCCAACAAGAATCGTAGCACAATTGCTCCAATAGCTCTAAATAAAGCCTAAACAGTACACGAAGGTCTCTGGTAGATTTGTAACTTGTTAACCTAAATATCCAGAACCAGCCCATTTAATTTTTCTTGGATCCTCTTAGTTTTAAACCTTGTAATAAGTTCAATTGTTACTTCTAATGGATCTTTTAGTGATACTCACTAATTCACATCATTCCCCCTTTCCTCAAAAGGATTCAACCTCGAATCATCACCGTGTTTGGATGTTGACTCGCTTTTGAAAGACATATTAACCTGATTTTATAAATTCAATCTTTCTTATTTAGTTTTTTTAATTGTGAACAATCAAATTGGAACCTTTTTTATATAACGCTGCAAGTCTAGATAGAATTACAACAATAATGAAATAACACAAAAATTAAAAAACAAAGGGATATAACTTAGTTTTAGAGCCTTGTTCTAATGTCTATTGATGTGAACCTTGTGGATATAAAGATCCAAGAATTCACAATCAAATCAACCATTCCTAGAAAAGCTAAATTCAGGCTTATAATTGAGCTTGGTACAATGATAATGTGAACTAAGACATCAAGACTATAAATAACCGACCTCCACCTAACACCTATAAAAAAATAAAAAAAATAAAAACATGAATGAGAACTATAAAAGACACCATGAAGCTTGGTTAATTATTCAATATACAAAGTAGTTCCATAGAGAACCAAAAGTAAAAGCAAACTCTCACACACTAGTTTTATTTTAAATAATCAATCCGTCTCTTTTAAACAAAAAACAAAAAACCTAAATACAAGCTAAATAACCCAATTTATACTAGGTAAAATGTTTTAAATAAGGCTGAAAAAATAACAAAAGAGTTCTCAACAAAATAGAAAAAAGAATCGTAAATCACCTAGAAAACTAATGTAATTTTCGTATAGTGGCTATTAGACCTTATTGTAAGGCCTTCCTAATATTCAATTGATTTTAAATTTTAACCCAATATAAAAAAAAGACCTCTAAAAATGCTTAGTAAAATCTCAATAATCAGATTGAAAGTTATGCTTGTTAGCATAAAAGTGTATATTAAAAAAAATAAGCTCAAAACCAACTCTAATGTCTTTGAATGATAAGGAAACATTGTCAAAGAGAAAATCCATAAAATAAAAGGAAACACAAGTTGCTGATATGAAAACCCTTGCCAAAATAATCTCAATTGCTACCACCTATGCTTTTTTTATAGAAAATAAGTCCTTGCTAAATAAGAAGTCCATAAATTATAAGGAAACAAATACCAAAACCACTATAACAACTTCTAGGTTGACTTCAAACATGTCGTTCTCTCTCATCAAGATGAATTACTAGGCATACCATATATGGATAGAAAGCTTGAGATGTCTAGTTTTCAAATCCAACTAGAATTGCAGTAAAATTAAATTTGTACATCCAAATATGGCTTAAATAGTCCACAAAGTTCTAGTTTGGCATATTTGCAACTTGTTAACCCAAATATCTAGAATCAACCCAAACAATTTTTCTTGGGTCCTTTTAGTTTCAAACCTTGTAATAGGCCCGATTGGTATCTCAAATGGATCTTGTAATGATGCTCATTGATTTGTATCAAAAGCTCAAATTCCTTTTAAAGAGTCACAACCAATTATACTTAGTGATTCACGTACCACATAAGTGCTTGGTGGTCGAGAGTTTGAGTAAAAATTCACTTATGAAAGAGAATTAACTCTAAAGAATGTTTTATACATACCATCAACGAGGAAGAATTCAATTTCATTTTTTTTCCTTGCAAGGTTGGCTTTAAACAGACTATAGAGTCTAATTAATATGTGATAAAAAAAAAAGTATTCCTATTGGTAAGGGTTATGCTTATGATGATATATTCAAATTGAATATTTAAAATTGTAATGCATATCCTAATTCAGCTTAAATTCTCTCTTCCATTAATTTTTTGCATTCATGTTTACGTTTATATGTAAGAATCATGAGTTGTTTAGGATTAGTTTTTATATTAAACAAGTATTTTGAAAAATGTGAAACATGTAACGAGCATAAAAAAAAAATCCTCATAGAAATATTAAATTATTAGAGTTAGTTCATATTGATAATTATAAACTTGAATAAATCCAAACTTCAAGGCAAAAGGGGTATTTTTTATTTTTGTCGTAACCCAAGTTTTTACTCCCAATTCTAGTATATTTTCCAAAAACTAAATAAAAAGCAAAAAAATTCAAAAAATGTGTTGTCGATGCATTTCGATCATCCGCACGCCCATTTCTGATTTTTGACTATTTTCTCTTATTGATGTCTTCTCAAAAAAATAAAGAATTAAAAAATATATTTTTGACGCATTCGCATTTTGTAATTTTCAACATCTTTTAGAAAAATCAAAATTCAAAAACATGTTTTGTCGCATTTCACCCATTAATGCGTCTATTTCATAATTCTTGATTATTTTTCTTATCAAATTGACATTGATGTTGTTTTTTAAATAAAAAAACACAAAGCACAAAAACAAATGAGAAAATAAAAAATAAAAAATAAAAATACAAAGGAAAATGGACAAGGGGCTAAAGTATAAAACAAGAGGAATGAAGGATAACACCAAAAAACCCTAACTTCATCTCTTCCACACACAAAAAAACCCTAGCCACCATAAAGAGAGATGGAGAGAAAAAGAAAGAATAAAAACCCCCATCCTCTCCATTCGAAAACCTAGCCACCAAAAGGGTTGAAATTTAGGAAAGAAACACTAGCAAAACATACTCATCTTCTCTTCCGCTAAGACCCCAAACAAAAACAAAAACAAAACCTAGCGACATCTTTATCTACCTCACTGAATTTAGGCCACTCACACCTCTCGTCAACCACCATAATCTCTTGCATGACATCCCTAGTGGCACAACAACCCATGATAGCCATAATTTAAAGAGAAATTGAGAGAGGGAGAATAAAAACAAAATAATAGTAAAGAAAAGAAAGACAACATACAACTGAAACTTCCAGGTGTCAGATCTCTTTCAACCATTAGATCTCCTTCCACCATCGTCACTAGGAGGAAATTTAAAAGTCATCATCATAATGTAATCCACATTCACAACTTTGAAAGTAGTCATTATAAGTTTTTACAAAAAGTGTCTATCGGTGATTCATAGCTATTACATAGTTGTACAAAATGCATTTCGTCTAATCATATTATTACACGATTTATCCCAAAATACTTAGAATGGAGTTTTTTAAGCGTCATGGCTATGAGACGTCCCTATTGCAAATCAAATTCAATGTAAGCATATAAACAATTCCTTATAATATGATTGAAAAATTGACATATATTTGTAACCGTGTTAACAATTTAAATAGATAGATTCTCATTATTAAGTTTCTATTAATTTTGTCTTTAACGTTTCACTTCACATCATCATACTACCTTTCATCGCATTATTTCTTGGACCATAATCAACACCAATCATTAACATGCATTACTATCTAGAAACCCTAGTATGTAGAGTATCCTTCCATGAATGATTATACTCTTCTAACTATGATTAATTAGTCTACGGTTCTTATACCTTAATCTCAAGTGTAATTTATACATTAATATTCTTATTTAGTGTATCCATAATTACTCTCAAAAGCAGGTATCATTATCATTATAAATCAATACTAGTCATATTCAATCATTCCAATTGTCCAACATGAATACTAATAGTCGAAGCTAACTTCACAATTCTCTTTCAGTTGTCAAACGAGGATACCATTAACCGAAGCTAATTACACCAATTAATCTCGGTTATCCGGATACCATTAACCGAAACTAATCATATTATTTAATCTTGATTATCCCATATGGATATCATTAGCTCAAGCTAATCACATTAATTAATCTTGGTTATCTAACATGGATACCATTAGTCGAAACTAATCATATTATTTAATCCCTGTTATTTAATTTGGATTGGTTCTCTCATGTTTTCCACTAAGTATTAGTCGGTCTATTTCTCTCTCTCTCTTTTTATAGGGTTTTACATCCAAGCTCATGGTGGTCAAATATAATAACATCTTTTGTTGTCACCTCTAGAAGTTTAATCCATTGAACTTTTCTAGTTTCTCACCATGCATTAACAAAGGTGATGGTGGAATCTTTGTACTAAAGTAATACTTGCTCAATCAACATTAATTGCTAAAATCACATCTTGAGTTGAAGTCATGATTATTTTCTATATAAACAATAGCAAAAGAAAATATATAATTAAGAATCTTGGTTTCTCATATGCAAGTATGAGACAACTAATTTAAATATGTAAAACAACCACACGAGTAAACAAAGTTTAATAACTAATTATTTCAATATGATTTTAATAAATTGCATGAATATAACAAACTAGATAAATATTAAATTTTAACTTAAAATTTGAGTTGCTAGTAACCTTCTAAAATATTAAACTAGTTTGCAAAAAAAAATATAAACTAAACAAAAACTAGTGTTAAAGCCTTAATATTGTTATTTTAGATCTATAATTTAGTTTAGATAGCATGCAATTTATATACTCAATGTAATCTTACAATAGAGATAATTACAAAATCCTAGCGTACAGACTAAGCATATAATGTAATATTATACTTAAAATTAAAACAATATAAGGTGTTTATTTATTGAAGCAATTAGAATATGATTCAACTTAAAACTTGTTATGTCAAGAATCAAACATTTTTTCTTAAGGCTTTATTGCTTCTCACTTGATACAAATAGAATGATGTCAATAAGTTTTCCAAGATTCAAACAACATCATGTTTTTTAATTGAAATTCTAAAAAAGGTTCATAAACTCAAAGGAATATAACTCAAAATCTCTTCATAAAAGATAAGAACCTAAGCTCTAAAACATATAGAAAACGAGCCATAAAAAAAAAAAGCAAAACTAGAGAAAAAGAAAAGAAGCTAAGAAAATAGTATAAAAAAAGGCAAATGATATGTTGCTTGGTGTACTGAATATCTCCCCTTCAATCCCTTTTCATACTAATTTAGAAGCAAAATCGATGCAAAATTGCCTTTTTATTAATTTAAAAACCTTATTGCTAATTGCCATTATCCTGCAATTCTTTTCCTCAATGATTTTTCCCTTTTTAATGCTAAATTGGGTGCTTTCTCTACTTCCCCTGCTACTTCTATTTCTATTACAACCGCTATTTTTTTAAAAAAAAAAGTTCAAAGATGTAATTGAAATGAAAAAAAAATAAAGAAAAAAAAAGACCAAGCGCACTGGCCTAGGCCTTAAAAAAGGAGCCCAAAAATATAGGCCTCCAGCCTAGGTTTGTGCATCAAGATCCTTTTATTTTTTTAAGGGGTGGATAACATGCCATCCCTTTTGTTTTTTTGTTTTTTTTTGGAAAGACAAACAACATGTCTTCTGCTGTGGAAAATGATATGTCGTCTACTCTTACTCAGATTGCGGTCTTTATTGGTGGCTAGAAAATCATGGGTTGGTGTTTTAGGTCAATTCGACCCATTTGTGCCTAAGAACACCCAAATAACACCTTTATAACATTAAAAAAAATAATTTATCAAGCTAAAAAACCCAAAAAATATTTATGAACGCAAAAGCAAATTGGTTAAAATTTTTCTTTCTCAACTTCGATCTGTTTTTTTTTTTTTTTTTTTACAGTATTAAGGTTCAAAACAACTATCATTAAACTCTTCTTATCAAATGGAACCTGTTGAAACTAAAATCAATCATTTAATGCATGGAATCGATACTGACACTAAAATCAATCATTTAATGCCTGGAATCGATGAAAACTTATTGATCAAAACTGAATTTTTAAAAATTATAAGGACTTTTAAGGTTTAGAAGATAAAGTAGGAGGATAAAAGTAAATTTTCGAATCAAAATTTAGATTGGTAATGAAATGTTTTTTGTGTTTTACACTTTGATCCCCTATGTTTTAATTTGCCCCAAACTTAACAAATTAAACCTTAATTTAAGTGTTAAAAGATTCAATTGGAAAAAAAAAAAGTTGATGAAAAAAAATGTGCTACAGTAAATGTTATAAGCATTTTAGTGTATATTATCATTATCATATTTAAATATGTGACAATGATTATAATATTATAGTAAAATACATGTGCTATCATGACATTTGAAAAAACAATTACCAAACTTGCAAAAACGTTTTCCTCGTTTTCTTTTCTTTCTCTCCCTTACTTTCATAATGGAGGATTTAACTATTTCCGTAAATGGTATTATGCATCAAATTAGAAGGTAATTTGCAATGAAGGATAAGATGCTTTAATGTTGACTTTCTTGTTTTTGTGTTTTGGAAAAAATTATGATGTTTACGGGAAGGGTCAACAAAACGCTGTGATCACTGGGGTTTTATGGTGAGAAGCCCAACCCAACTCATCTAGAGCCACCTAGAAGGCGCCATCGCCACCACTTTCTTCTGATTCTAATTTCTGGGGTAGTGCGCTGTAGCAGCTTCTTTGTATTTTTTTTTTTTTTTTTAGCTTAAATGTTTGCTCTAGCTCCATGCAGAACCAGGAAAAATTTCTGGCCCTGCCACCGATCCAGTTATATTACTGATATATCAACTCTTTTCCTGCCTAGATTCTAAATTAGCCTCTCTCCTCTTTTTTTTCTTTCTGAACTTTGTGACTTCTTACTTTACTCATATTTCCATGAAGACTGAGATTCTATTAGCGAAGAGAGGGTCTAAATAACTTAGTAGAACAGCTGATATTCCTGGTAAAGTCACCACTTCTTACTTTGCTTGTAGGATTGCCTTCGCCTTTGCCTTTGCGTTTGCGGGAGGAGGGCCAGTTCCACCTTGATTGTCTTGTTATCTGTTAATATGTCCCAAACGGGCATATATGATTTGCCCGCCTGTTCGTAAGCCACCAAAGCACAAAAAGGAACCACAAAGACAATCAAAGCTTTCAGTCACAAACAGGAGCTTAGGTTGATCTTTGAAGCTTCCAGTTATAAACAAAAGAAATACTAGCAAGACCGGACAGGAAAAAAGATGCATACCGCTCAGAGTTACTAGCTCAACAATCATACAAAGCCAGTATCGTTTGATCTCAACAACTTATTTGGAATCACTCAGCATATCACGCTCGACAGCTAAAATGGTAACCACCAACAAAAAAAAATGATTATAAAAAAGAATTAACACAAAACGACCACGTTCATCCCATGCAAAATGGGCTCAGGTCACTTCGACTAATGTGTCGAATGATAAATCTACATGAAGGAGCATTCCGACTTCCAGGAGCCACATGCTAGTGGAACATAATTTATTTACAGCAACCTGAATCAAGGGAAGATACTCACCCTCGGGCTTCTCAACAATTAAAAAAGAAATCTCCTAAGCCCCGCTTTCATCAGCTGATGTAATGCAGCAGCATCAATCAAAGCGACAACTGCATCAGATATATGTATGAAAAAAAAAAACACATCTGCCATAGGAGTTGAGCATTTTCACTGCCGATGAACCATGCAGTTGCCAAATCATGTAGTTGGAGAAAAATATTTACCAATGGGATTCAGAAAAGCTCTTCAGAATTGAACTTGTTCCACGCTTCCTATTTTAACAAAAGAAACTCAAACTCAGAGCAGAAGCAAATTTGATTGAAGCAACAATACTCACAGGAGGAGACTAGCAAGGTTTTCCTTAGCCGGATTGAGATTGAGGAGATACCTTAAGTAAGTCAAACACCTTCTCAGCAACATATTTTTGTTGAAGATTGGCGCCTTTTTGTTGCACTTTATCAGGATGAATGCTTAAGGTTGCTTTTCTATAAACTTTTTTAACTGCAGCAGCAGTAATCAAATCGGTCAAAGAGACAGGCTGCCATCCACATTCAGGCCACAGCACCTGATCATTGTACAGGAGATTTTAGCAACGGATAGATGAAAACAATATTTAACTTTAGAATGACCAACAATAAAAAAAAAAATTCTGCAATTACCCAACAGCTAAAAAAGTCATAGATTGAAGAAGAAATTTCATAAAAGACTGTAACGATCAAATGATAAGATGCAACAGCTAAAAGTTAAGTTTTATTTATGCTAAGAATTCTGACAATCAAAACCAATAATACTTTTATGACAGAGCTCATCTCAGGATCTTCAAAACTAGATGAGGGTTCTACTTCTTTTTTTTATTCACAAAACTAACAAAAAAGAAAGAACATATACAAATTGGTTTTCTTATTTTGACAAATCTATAAAGTCATCATCTTAGCAAAACTGCAGTGAGTAATCACTGCAGAGTTAGTTGAAATCAAAGGTGCATCTAGAATAAAGCTCAAGACCTGAAAGTGGCGTATGTAAAGTGTAAAGATTGAAGTGAACTAGGGGGGAAAGCCATGTTTGTCATCTTCATTGACAGATAAAAAAAAAAGGAAAGGACAGAAATAAAAGAAAAGGCATCCTCATGCTCAGGTTCTTTACATGAGAAGGTTTCATGTTCATAAGCTCCTTCAAGTTTTCAGTTTCAATAGGCTAGAAATTTTTTTAGGAAACACTAATACACTAACCTCAAATAGAGTGTTCCATAGATACCAATCGACAAGGACTGGTATTTATAATGTCAAATGCCTAAAGAGTCAAATCAGTTTTAGGAAAGAAAAAAAAGACTACAGACATTAGCAAATGCAAAGCTAGATGTAGAATAGTGCTACTATGTATAAACTGCAATTGCAGACAACAATCCACAAGGACTGTTATTTATAACATCAAAAGCCTAAAGGTTCAGATCAGTTTTAAGAAGAAAAAGAAAAGACTACAGACATCAGCAAGTGCAAAGCTAGATGTAGAATAATGCTACCATGTATAAAATGCAATTGCAAAAAAACCTGTGCAATATTGATGCACAAGATAAAAGGATGTGCTTTTTCTTTCTTCTTTCAGGGAAAAAGGTATCAATAATGGATATGGCAAAGCCCACTTATTGAACGTATACAAAAATTATTCTCCCTGTAAGTGTTATGCTGAATATGATAATATAGTATCAGAAAACCAAAAAATAAAAATAACACACATATTGGAGTGTTGATAGCAGAGCACGGAGATTCCCCTCTTTTCCTGCAGCCCAACGCTTTATCTCAACATCCAATGTTTCAGCAATCCTCTGAAATCAATTTAAACAGTATCAGACATCTAACAATTGGAACAACAACAACAATGAGAAAAGAACAAGATGCAATTTGAAACATTTTTCACACTCTTGATATTGGAAGGAGCTGGAGAAAATAAAACTAGGCTTCAATCGACAACATACAGTTTGTCAAGTTTCTAAGAAATGAAACCTGTTGCGACTAAATTCCATTAAGACAGTTAACCTTGTTTGGTGTGCTGAAACTTGTATTTACTATTGACATAAATCAGGAACCAAATGATACAGTAGAACTGGATTCAGCCTGGTTCACTTCTGGATTTGAGAACCATCAATGGCTTTTTTGTAGTTTAAAATACACATCACACTTATGCACATGCTTTTCAAACATACATACATGGATTCAAACTCGGGTTGAGGAAGTGGGGGTTAACAATGTTGTCCAAGGCCTGAACATCCAAATGACACCCAAGTCCAGCATAATTGCACATCTTAACTACTTAGCTACCGCAGTTAGCCTCTTTTGACTCAATTATATGGGTCAATGTACATCTTGATTTGTTTAGCTATTGAACTGTGCTTTAACCACCACATCAATGCATGCACTAGACATTTTGGATTCATCACAAATGGTTTTTGTTGTAATTTTGCATACAAAGGATAACCTATAGATAGCTAGAGCCTACTTCCTGCCATCCCAAGCTGGTTAAATCAAAATGTGACCAGATTTTGACACAACCATCTATCTATGAAAATCCCAGTTCAGGACAAAATAAAAATTCCATGCTACTGTATATAGGATGTGCAAAATCAGTAAAGAATCTGTAAGAAAAAAGTCATTGAACTCCAAACCCCAACTCCCCCACCACCCTAGCTACCCATCCCAAGGTTTCACCAAAGAATTAAAGACAGCATGAGGGGAGACAATGCTAAAAAAAGGTCCACTGAAGACTGAACCACTTACATGTCTCTCTGCTTGTTCTCTCTGAGCTTGAAGGTCGCGTTGATTCTTCTCGGCCAGTGCTTTTGCCTGGACGTAAAAGCTCGACAATTAAAATCTGTGGAACTAATATGAATGTAATAATAAACAAGTATATGATGTAACCCTCAATATCGTCCCAATAAAATCATGTGATGCAAAACATACCGCACGCTCCTGAGTCCTTTGATGGCGTTCCAATCGGGCTTTTCGTCTTTCTTCAGTTTCCCCTTCAACCTCTTGGAATTCTCCAGATGATCCAGCACCTCCTTTACCAAGCAGAAATAGTTCAGCCAATTCACAACTAAAGAGAATTATTGTATTATGAGCAAAAATTCTCATGAGCTGCAAAACTACCTCCAAAAAGCGAAGTTAAATCATCAACAATATTTATTGCTGAAGATGCTTTCCTCATGCTAGATGTAGCTCCAACAGACGTCTTCCTAACTGCTTCAGACCCTCGATTGTTCTGGCTATCAGAGAAAGGATCCTGTAATATAGGTTCAGAAAATTAGCCCACTGATACCACAACAAAATCAGTGAATGAAAGAGAGCTTTTGGTCCTAACTGAAGTGTTTGCCCTAGGTCTTGGTGCACTGTTTGCTCGAGTACTGAAGAATGATTCAAGATCATTTTCATTCTTTTGATGATTTGCCATGGCAGCAGAAGCAGCCCTTTCTCGAGCCTCTGCAGCAGCTCTTTCCGCAGCAGCTCGTTCTGCTCTGAGTCGAGCATCACCTTCAGCCCTTGCAAAAGCAGCTCTTTCCCGGGCTTCCCTCTCCCTAGCCTCAGCATTTGCCCTTTCCCGGACTTCTGCAGCAGCCCTTTCTGCTCTTTCTTTTGCCCCTGCTGCTGCCCTTTCACGGGCTTCAGCTTGTGCTCTCTGCACAGCAGCCCTTTCTGCTCTTTCTCGAGCTTCAGCAGCTGCTTTCTCCACAGCAGCCCTTTCAGCTTTCAGGAGAGCTTCAGTAGCTGCTCTTTCACGTGCCTCTCTAGTTGCCCTTTCCACTACTTGTCTGGCCTTGTCCCTTTCTCTCTCAATCTCCCTTGCTCGCCCCCTCTCTCTTTCAAGCCTCCTTTGCTCTCTTTCTTTTTCCCCCCTTTCCCTCTCAATTTCACGAGTTCTCTCCCTCTCTTTCTCAAATCTTCTATGCTCTCTCTCTTCCTCCTCCTTTTCCCTCTGTTGTCTCTCACGATCAAATCTCTCTCCTCTTTCTTTTAATTCCCTCTGCTGAGCATCTAGCATATCTTTATCCAGCTGACCAGCTTCTTTATTTCTAGCAGCCTTTAGATATTCCCTCTCCCTCATTTGCCTGATTTTAGCCTCTGCTTTATCCATGACCTCCTTCATAGCAGCAGAAGCAGCAGCAGAGGAAGTTTTATCCACATCGTCAACAGGTAGAACATCTGCAAATTCATTATTATTGTTTTGAGTCCTTCCCGTGACAAAGTCCTCAAGTTCATCAATTTGAGAAGTAACTGAATTCCTTGCTGCACGATCTGATCTAGGACTTTGAGAGTATGAAGTGGAATTTTGGAAAGAAGGATACTCATTGACCTTCTTTCTAGAGTTTGTAGAAGAAAAGGAACCTATCTCCGACTTTGATATCCGCGGTGGTCTTGGAGGTGGGGGCCTAGAAGGTGGTGTTGCGCTTGTGGGTTGAGTAAAAAGAGGGATTTCAGACACAGAAAGCCATACATCATCTGATGATTCAGAGACCTCTTCAGATCTGGGAGAAGAATTTATCTCATTAGCATTGACATCCACATATGAAGGAGGAGAGGCATTTTGACCAAAAGATCTATGAAAATCTGTTGAAGCAGTAGGCATATTGAATATGGCTTCATGAGATTCGTGATAATCATCAGTTGTTTTCTTCTGCGAGCGGCCCCCGGCATTCTCCACAGGATATGTGTCAACTGATTCTTGACTCGCAGAGGAATATGAACCACCCGTGCTTGGTCCTGTTCTTAAAGGACTCCTATTCTCCCATCTCTTGTACGGAACAGATTTCCCAAGATCATCGAGGTGATCTAGATCTTCAAATACTCCCCTCTCTACAGATGAACTATCAACCTTAGTGTTTCCAGGGTTACCGGTTTTACTAATTTCTCCCAAAGGTTCTGTGAACAACCCTGATGATGAAGTTGCAGGGCTTGACGTTGACTCTAGTACTACAAAGGGATCTTCCATCACACCAGGAACTGACCTGGCTGAATTTAAAGATTGCTTTTGGAACAGACCCGACTCGGAAGTTGAACTGTGAAAAATAGCATGGCACTAAAATATCACTGATATTTATAACACAAACAAAAAACAAAAAGCCGAAACAGATATCTCATATTAATCGACGGAAAATATGGATAAAATTTTTCTAACTACACATGCTTCACGATCAAACAATATTAGTTCTTTTCCCAGAAGCAGTCTAAGTTATGGCTAGACTCCATAGGTTCAGAAACAACTTATTAAGTAGTAATCAATTCCAAAAGGAAAAAGGCTAAACCAGTATGCTAATTTGAGTAAACAAGGGCATTCGAGTAAAATACGCAAAGAAAAAGAAAAGATGACAACAATAGGATGAAAGAAAAGTGAAGACAAGAGCTCTGCCCGCTGCATAAAAAACACATAGATTTCTTTTATTTGCAAACATGATAACTCTCCAAGAAAGAAAAGGCAAAGGAATGAAACCAGCCCCAGAACCTAAGCTCACCTTCAAACTCAAACATCATAGCAAATGCATCATTTACTTGTTATGCCGTCTCATATTTCACTTTATAACTGTTTAGAGTCCAATTATAATGGAAGCTACTGTAAAACTAACCATTCCTCAATTTTTCCTTTTGTTTTCCCTTCCTCCCGACCAAAATGCTTTACCACCAGATTCTCATTGCTTTTAGGCTGGTTGGGCTAATATTTAGCTTCCAAGATGCAACTTGATGAATATAACCATATAGAAAGTAAAGACACAGCAATGGCTTCAGTTGGCAACTAAGCTTTCTTGAGCATTAATACACTATACCAACGAACCTCTCTAAAATCAACTCAACCGTAAAAGCATAGAATGAAATTCGAATACTACTTCTTTTTAAGACAACCATGCCAAATAAAAATCTGAAGCAATTACAAAGTAACTGCTAAACAACACACTGTAAATGGTCCACAAGCATGTCATGATTGTAAATGCATTAAGGCACGGCATACCATGACATCGAAATCACAATAGCATACTTAAATCATCAAAATCTGATAATTACATGCAAATCGAATGATTTGCAAATTCAAAAAGACAATACCAAACGTCATAAGGTAAGCTAACTGAGCAAAATCACTCAAGTCAAATTACAGAAACAGCAACAACAAAAAATAATAATAATAATAACAAAATCAGTACCGGTTAACCGTATGGGAGCTAATGCGGCCAAAACCAGGAAGTAAATCATCAAAAGCCGTCGAATCCTTATCCACTCTACCACTCTCTCTCTTTGGTTCCGCCTCCTTCTTACCTAAATTCCCCAGCAGATCATCAAACGGTGAACTATCTCGCACTGGCCTTCGATGCTGCTGCTTCGGGGGTGAACTGACCGAACCAAACGCATCATCAAACTTAGGGGCCGACGCAGAACCACCGCCAGAAGACGAACTCTTCAAGCCAGGCAATCCATCAAAAATATCATCATCGTAAACAGGCTTATCAGAGATCGGCAGCGATGCCGATTTGGGATTCTGTTCCTTGAAAATGGAGTCAAAATCAAATGACGATGCTGTAGCGGAAGCTCCGCCGCGTGATTCTGAATACTTAGGAGGACCACCGAAGACGTCGTTGAACAAGAGACCGTCCGTGCCGGCTTGATTGTCGAAAAGAGGAGCGGATTTGTGGGAGGAGGAGGATCGTGTGTGAACGGGACCACCGGATCCAAGGTTAAAATTGGTACTGTTACTGTTTGTGCTGCGGGGTGGAGCCATGGGTGCGGATTTGCCTTGGGGTTTGAACCCGAAGTCGCGGGCTAACAAACCGGGGAAATCATCCATTAATTTGAATTAAATCTTTTGTGCCAGTGAATCTGTGGATGATTTGAATTTTATTCCTTTTCTAGATCCAAGAGGGAGTGAGAGAGGTAGGGAGTGGCTAAATGATGAAGAAAATCATGGAGACACGGAGGCGGAGAGAAAAGGTGACTGGTCAATTAAGAACTAAAATTTGAAATAAGGAAGATGATGTGCTGTGTTCAGAGAGTGAGAGAGAGATGGTTTTGTTTGTTTTTCTGAAAAAAAAAAAAAAAAAGGGAGAAGGTAGATGGACATGGTGGAGACTGGGGTGCCTGAATGATGGTGGAAGAAGGGAGGATCAAATCGTAATTGGATTTTTCAGCTTTATATCATATTCTCTCCTCCTTCCTCTTGCTCTTTCGTTCGTGTCTGTATTCCGGTGTTCGGAAATTCCTTTTCTTTATGTATCCTCCTGATTCTTTTTTTTTTCTTTTTTGGATTTTTGAATTGTTATTTTTGTAAGTTTCAAAAATCGAGTATATTACCCCGTCTCATAAGCGTTAGTTTAGCAAACCTCGTTTAACTTCTCCCAACTCTTAAGATTTAGAGCGTGAGTGTGATTTTTTTTTTTTTTTTTTTTTTTTTATTTACGTGGGTGTCCGGACCAGCTTGCGCGCACCACGACAAAACCCACGGCCCACTGAACACCCTGCAAACCCAGTGGGCATGTAAGGCACCGCGGGGATGACAGGCGTGCACATGAGAACTCGAACCCAGGAGCAGCAGGAGGAGACAAGCCCTTCCTACCGCCAGGCCAAGACCCTCAGTGATTCTTGATAGCGTGGTTGTGATTTTTTTTAAAATATTTATTAAATATAAATATTAATTAAAAATAATATTTGGCACATGTAAATGTTGTTTTCCGTGTATATAATATCGATTAGATTCTAGTAGATTTTTTTTTTTTTTTTTTTTTTTTTATTCTTGTCAAAAATATAAAAGGAGTCATTTTATTTATTTTTTATATTTAATTTAATCTTTATTTTTTTTATTGCTATTTGTTTTGTTTTTCATTAATTTTTTCTTCAATTTTGTTACTTACCATTTAGTTTCATTTAATTTTTATATTAAATTTTATCCTTATTTTTTTAATTGATGTTTTTTGTCTTTTTTTTCTAATTGAATTTTTTTAATTTATTTTTATATTAAAAATTGTTTTTTTTTTCAATCGCTTTCCTTAGAGTTTTTTATTATTATTGTTTCATTAAATGAAACATTAGTTCCAAGAAATAAAGTTATTAAATACAATCGAGTGTATGGCTTGCATTTCAAGATTAGAAATTTACATCCACGTCTATCTCTTAAATTTTTAATTTGGTATTTGTTAAATATTATTTAGATTTTACTTGATTTTCAAATAAAATGATAATATTTTTACTTGAATTATTCTAGGGTTTAAGAGTAGAATAATCATAAAGAATCAAAAGGGGAGTTTTATTCATTTTTTTTTTGGAAAAGGAATTCAACCAAGCATATGTAAGTGTATTGGACTTGGTTAAATTAAGTAGTATGTAAATTGTATCAAGTCGTGTCGATTAAAAGTGGAAATGAATGAAAAAATTGATATTTATACATGACGAGAATGTGGAATTTTCAATATGATTAAAGTGAGAAATTGGAACCTATATGGAGAATAAGATTGATCATTATGGTAGATGAATAATAAATAATGTATTGATTATGTTGGTACAGGAGAGGCCGTGGAACCCAATCAGCATTAGGGAACCATTTCACACGCTCAAATATTAGGTAGGTGTTCGACACCTTAAAGAAAACTAAGTAATCATTTGACTATTAGTTGGAATTTTCTTTAATTGTATTGTGGTGTTAACCGAAAAACATAAGAGGTAGATTGTAGAAACTAATCCTAGGGTAATAGGACTAATAATCTGATTAATGGGCGAATTGAGAAATTAATTTCCTTATTAATAGGATTGGTGCCTTGATTAATAGGCAAATTGAGAAACTAACTCCCTTGCTAATGGGATTTTTGCCCTGATTAATGAGCGATTTGAGAAATGAATTCCCTAGTTAATGGGGTTAGTACCATGGTTAAGAACGGTTAGAGAAACTAAATCCTTGGGTAAGGAAATTAGTGCTCTAGTTAATGAGCAATTAGCAAATTTAGATGATTTAGTGATAGAATAAATGTTTGGTTTAGATTCGTGATGATCTTGGTATGTCCGCAAGAATTGATATTAATGATATTGATTTGCGAAGGTCAAGGGATAATAAATATAAATTGTTTGATAAAGAATGTGGCGAATACATATATACATGTATGCGTATGTCATAATATTTAATTATTGTTGAGTGTAAAACTGATTACGTTTAATATCATAGATCATAGATGTAATTACATTTACACTTAATAATCATTATATATATATATATATATATATATATATATATATATATATATATATATATATATATATAGATATCTCGCAACACCGAGCTGAATAGTAGTTCATGAATTTATATCTTTTTGTTTAATTAAACGATGTATTTGGAAGAACATATATTTTGTTTGTAATATAATTTTGTATCTAAAATTGTATTTACTTATCTAATTTAATCATGGATGGAGTATTTAAAAAATTATATCTTTATTTACTTTAGATATTCTTTTATTATGTATAAGAGCATGTATCTTAATTATGTTATAACTAAATTAATTGTACTAGTATTTGTCATAATTACATAATATTACAACAATTGTTCTATTGAGTGGAAACAATTGTAGGTTTGATCATCAGATAACGTCACATGTGCCTTTTAAAGAATATGAACATCACCCATGTGTTGGCGCGTAATGAGCACGCACCAATAATATTTAAATAAAAAATTATTTTCAACTTAAAAATACCAAAATACCCTTCATAAGTTTGAAAATTACAAAAAAAAACCGTGTGAAATGACTAAAACGACATTAAACACGTCTTTTTTTTTTGTTTTTTTCTAAGGTTAACGACGTCTTTTACTATATTGTAAGAAATGAAAATATATATATAAAAAAAACTTTGGTTAACAGGTGTAATTTTCTTTTTATTGTGAAGGTAAATGAGTCATTTAATTGTATAAAAAATTTGAAAAAGACTGGAATACTCTATTATAATATTTTTAATGATCAATAAGTTATTGCTCAAACAACAAAAGCTTTTATTTTTTCCATCTAATAGTAAAACAATAATTTTATTATAGCAATTCACGATAAATTAATTATATCTAGTGATAAAATAAAACATCTGTAACCTATATATTTTCTTTAATACATAGGCATGGATGTTGTTTGTTTAAATGATTTATTTTTATAATTAAATCATTAACCTCGCAGTGGAGCGCGGCATGAAACTAGTTTATTTCAAAGTGATTGCTCTGTAGCCTTTTAAACTTTAAAGTAAATTTGATGCCTTCTGTAACCGAAGGCCCAACATCACTCAGGAGTAGAGAGAGAAGGAGGAGTGGAGGGAGGCGCAGCTGTGTTCCTAAAAAATTTTAATTTTTTTTTTTGTTAAAATTTAATATGGTTTATATGTTTTGGATCGTTTTAATGTGCTGATGTTAAAAATAATTTTTAAAAAATAAAAAAACATCATTGACATGCATTTTAGCACGAAAAGTTATTTGAAAAATACCCGCAACCACACTGACAAACACGCTCAAAAGGAGGAGGTTGGTGTGGTTCACAAAGTGGGATTCTCGGTATCAGCAGCTGCAGTTTCACAATTCGTTGGGAGAGACCTTTTCAATCAATGATATGCCCTCTCCGCTCATGTCTGCCTCTCTACTTCTTCTCTTATTTATTTATTAACAGATGAACTTGAGGACCTTGAAGCAGTGATATTAAATCCGGATCGGTCTGGCGGGTTGATCTGAAACCTGGCTGATCTGGAGACTGGACTGGTCCGGGTTTGTCAAAGAACCGGTCAAACCCGGTCGACCCGGCGGGTCAACCCGTGACCCGGTTGAGACCCGGCCAAGACCCAGTTTTTTTATTTTTTAAATGTGAGATTTGAAACCTATTAGTATATATACATTATGTTCCCAAGAAAAAATTTATGTTTTTTCAATGTGGGATAAAAAACTTTTTGATTTAAATACTCCAACTTAAAAGGATAACATGATATCTTTTTAATGTAAGATTTGAAACACAGTAGTATATATACTCAATATTCACAAGAAAAAAACTATGTTTTTTCAATGTGGGATTTGAAACCCATTAATATATATACTCTATGTTCTCAAGAAAAAAATTATCTTTTTTCAATATGGGATTAAAAACTCATTAGTATATATACTCTATGTTCACAAGAAAAAAGTTATGTTTTTTCAATGTGGGATAATAAACTTTTTTGGTTTAAATACTTCAACTTAAAAGCTTAACGTAATATCTTTTTAACGTGGGATAAAAAACTTTTTAAAATATTTTTTTAAACTTCATTATTTACAATATGTATAGCCTATATTTACATGAAATTTTTTTTTAATTTTTTCATATAAAATATTAAAATTTTATTTTTTTTTAATTTTCCAAGTTGACCCGGGTCGACTCATAAAACACAGGACCCGACTCCTTAACCGGATCAATCCCGAACCGGGTTTAATAACTATGCCTTAAGCAGGAGTCCTGAATCTGGAGTCGATCTCTCCCCAGAACTCAAATAAAACTAAAGCAGCGATCCTGAGTGGTGGTGTAGTGACGAGCTTGATTACTAACTATTAATTGCAATGTGCTTTGTCCGGGTTGAGAAACGGGTTTCCTCAAGAGTGGAAGTCCGCCCCCTAGATATTACAGAGAAGTGCTGATTAAATACCCAAAAAAAATTAAAAAAATAAATAACAATTTGTTTGTTTTTATTATTTGTCAACTATGGTTAGTCACGACAGTTTTAAAAGTTAATTTAGGTTGATTTTTGTATTTTTATTTTTTAAAATTAATTTAATTTATTTTTATTTTTTAAACTTTTTTTGTTTTTTAAAATTAGATAAAGTTTTGAAAGTTTCACTTATTTTTTTAGTTGATGTTTTTCTTGTATTTTTTTTAAGTTATGCTTTGTTATTTTTTATTATTGTTTTTTATAAAATTAGTTATGTATTTATGACCTGAATAATTAGTTTTAAAAATTAATGTAGGTTGATTTTTGTTTTTTTTAATTAATTTATTTTAATTTGATTATTTTAATTAATTTATTTTTTTTCTATGATATTATTTTAATATTGTGCTTTCATGAATTTTGCAAGTTTATCTAGTTTAACGAGGTTTTTTTTTTGTTATTTTTTTAATTGATTTTTTTCTAGAATTTTATTCTACAATATTGAATTGATTTGTTTGATAATCTATAGGTTTAGATCTAGTTTTTTTTTACTTTTTTTTCATTGTTATTTTTTTTGTTTAATTTTTGTTATTGTATTATATTATTTAAATATATTACTTATTTAACCAGTAATTTAGGTCTTGAATTTTTTTTACATAAAAAGATTTGCCCAGCTGGCAGCAAAGCGCGGCCAGTATAAATCTAGTTCACGTCAATTTTACTTGCAAAAATGGTATCATAGGGATATATTAGTCATTTGCAGTCATTATACTACTAGTACCGTCTTGTAGTACGTGTATGTACTTTCCGAGATTTAGGGAAGGGTCTATATATATATATAACCCTGTTCGGTATCCTGTTTCAGACAGGAGGAGTAGGTAAAATTTAAATTTTTTTAAAAATTAAATTTTCATGTTTTTAAAATATTTTAATATATTAATATAAATTTTAAAAATAAATAATTTTTTAAAAATACCAGTTATTACATTGTTGAACACGCTACAAAAATAAAGAAAAAGTATTATTATTTAGCAATTATTTTATGGGTCTATACTTGATTTCATAGTTTTTAGGCCTAGTCTGGTGGCTAGCCTGATCCAAGACCCGGGTTTTGGGTTCTGATCGGGTTGCCCGGGTTAATTTTTCTTTTTTAAAATAAATCAAAATGATGTCGTTTTAGTAAAAAAAACAAAAATCAACAGTTGCAACCTGGTTTTTGACCGGATTTTGTCAGGTCAACTCTAATTTTTTTTTTTCCCTATTTTTTTTTTTAACTTGATTCAATTCTAGTTCCGGATTGACTCACTAAACCAAAGCAGATTTTAAAACTATGCTTGATTTAGTTTTTAGCCCTAGTGATTGTGCTAGACGTAGAAAGTCTGGCTATATACTGACAGATCATACCAACCAGGATAAAAAGTAAAAACACTAGGGACTATATCTGCTGCAAATAACATGCATAGATGTAGAATTGTTGTCAGCTGATCAGCTTGGTAAGGAAATAAAATAAATCTTGCAGGCTGTAATAGAGGATTAGTGAGAGATGCTTCAGTGGAGGTCAGAACATCACCATTACAATTACTATTGATTATTCAGTCAGTCGCCTTTGCTTTCGCTGATCACTGTAAGTGATGGCCGCCATGCAGCAGAATTCCGAGGTCTCCTATTTCGCCGGTTAGATCGAGAAACGGTAGTACTCGAGCTCTTTAAGGAAGTGTCGTGATCCACCTTATTACCTTTCTTCTCCGAATTAGTAGAGTTGTGACCTCCCTTGTGCTTGACAGCAATGCCTGCAAATCTTACATACTTTTTAACACCAGTCTTCTTCCTTAAAGCGCTTCTGAAGGAACAACTCGAGTCCCTTGAAACACCAGTACTAATGTCACTCTCTGAGAAGAATGATCTGCTCGAAACATCATTATTGTTTTGGCGAGAGACCATGTCAGTCCAGGCGTCATTTGAAGCTTGTGAAGTAAGAGAAACTGATGATGATGATGATGATGATGACGATTCCTCACTTGGTTTTCCAATCTTTCGTCGAAGCTTCCTCACGGCATGATGAGGAACGAGCAAGAATTTATGTCCTGGAGTAAGGATTTTTTCTGGCCGGACCACTGAATTCCATGGCCTTCTGAAAACCTCTGGCTTAGCTAATGCATGAGAGGGGTATTTCTCCAAGATCCTGGCGGCAGGTATTGCCATATAATAGCATTCAACTCTCCCTCCAGCATGGATAATCTGCAAGGCAGAGGAAGCAATCTCCAGCTTCTCAGGAGTCGTCGGGTTTGCTGGCTTAGGGAGGTCACTGCGTGCGAAAGGTGAGAGCTTATGAGCTTTGAGTAACTTCTCGAGCATGTTGACAGTTTCGGCGGGGAAGCTGAGTAACAAGGAGGCTGTACTCTCCTTTTATGGCATAGCCTTGGAGCATCCGACGGGCTCAAGAGACCACAATTCCATCCAATGAGTTAAGGCTGGCGCTGCTGGGGGTCAAAGGATAAGAAATTTGAGTCGAAGTAGATAAGATCGATGCAAGGATACAAAGGAGAGTCCGAGGCAGGCTTTATTATTTGTAATCTAGCTTTTGGTGAGGAATCTCGATTCTGCAGGCTGCCTAAGCACCGGCTGGCTACTCTCAAAAGAATTACTGCGAACCTTCATAGCACACACTCCAGGAACTAGCAAGTCATTCAATTAACTCGATTAAATTTTAATCTGGATATGGATATGATCAGATTAACTAGAAGTATTGTTTTTTAATTTTTATCCGAAACATGATTTATGAAATTTTAGTTCAAAATGATGTTTAAGTTTTGTTTTCTTTTTTTTTTTTAATCTAAATACCATCAAATCATTAAAAAAATAATCTAAAAAAATATTATTCAAGAACAAGCCTAGAATGACTTGATCAATCCACTTTGATACCAAGTCACAATATCTATGCTCAACTGTCACGCAAGTGACTAGGTTCGGACGAACCCCAAGCCCAAGTATATTAAGGTCTTCGTTGATAAAGATTAGATAAACTCAGCCAGATTTCCATGTCAAATGGCTAATGTTCGGGTCTTTCTGTGAACTGGAAAACGAAGAGCACATTGCCAGGAAGTCAACACTATCTTCCTCGACGTTGAGTGGCAACTTTCTTGGCCTAAACACAGTTAATCAAAAGAGGGACACACTGCCTTCCCACCAAGCATAGAAGAAATAATGATCTTGTAATGGCCCGCTCTACTGGATAGAAGCAAGAACGCAGCCTTCAGATGTCAAAAAATACAATATTCTAACCAGGAAACTTCCTCCTTGAAAAGGCTGTTCAAGATTGTACATAGGTGTCGATTGAAACAATGGAATGCCACCTTTTTTCTTATACCAATTACAACAGCTCGGTACATCAGTTTCTTGCTATCAAAATTCACTTTACATATAAGACAGCGGAAAGACTAGAAAAAAAGGAATTGGAACGATTATCCACCAGCCTATACCTTAACCTTCCAGAGCCCTAAAAAACCTCGACATCAGAAAGAATTGGAAAAGATTCTCACCACTCAACAATAATACCCTAGAAAAAGTTCAAAGATTTAAAAAGTAAACGGTGGGGGGGAGATAAAGGCTTGGAACTGACATGGAAAACGGTAACACCATTCGGCGCAACCAGAAAAAGAAAAACCTGCACATGCCCACCTCCACTAACTTAAAAAGGTCAATATCAGTTACAAGCAAACTGCACCTTTTATGCCCTCAATCCAAGCAATTAGACGATACTACTGGCAGAATTCCAGCCCCATTTTTTAGATTTACACTCTCAAGTCCAGCCAATGTTGTATCATCTTGCTGTTGACCTCCATCCAAACTTGTTGGAGTTCACAAAAAATATCCCAAGATTGGACTTGTTTCCCTGGTATATAAAAAGAAAAATCTTATCCATGTTTTAGTAGTTGCTAGGCCAGTTGATCTGTTGATGTTGAGACTGCTGGTAAGCACTGGCTGCAGGTCCTAGCATATCAACAGCTCCACCCATGGCCTGAGACTGTTGCAGAAGTGGGTGAACAGCTGCTGCAGTTACTGGTTGCCCAGGGTGATAGATATTGGTATAGGTGCCATGGGAAGCCTGAGTTGGTCCAAAAGCCACATGCTGACCTTGAGGAGGAAGGTTGTAAAAGGTACTTGCTGGCAAGCTAGATATGTCTCGGCCAGGAGTAGTGATCCACACAGCCGAACCCTCACTCTGCGGAAGCAGATCCATCAGTTTTGAGAACAAAATATCATTTTAAAGCAAAAACAACAAAAAAGGAGACTTTATGTGCTAAAAATTAGGGAATGCCAGTCTGAAAACCTGAACATGCATTCTATGGACCTAAAAGTATTCACATGACTAAACATTGCCCACATGCCCTGACAAGCATCTTGAACAGGTACTCTTGTAGAGAACAACAAGCATCGACATCTTTCAAGAAACTGAGAAGTAAGATTGGTCTAAACATAGCACCTAAATTTCTATATGCTAAACCAAAAGAATTAAAGCAACTAATCTTGCCAAATAAGCATTAGCATTCTATACCAAACAAGTTTTCTGCAGGAAAGCTATTCTGAATCCTAGATAATCCACAATAACTGGAATTAGTCATTTTGATTAGTTTATCCAGTTGTTAAATCCTAAGCTGGCTGATTTTGTGTCTCATTGCTTTATATAGTGAGGGCTTGGCAGCATTAATATCAGCAAAACATCTTTGATTCGGGGGGGGGGGGGGGGGCGGGGGGCGGGGGGGGGGA
>Ga0307513_10000842_pt1 | contig 44871 bp, 52 predicted proteins | sample 15_EM_MG_FD_202174 | JGI IMG/M metagenome (GOLD analysis project Ga0307513, IMG submission 202174) | Populus trichocarpa ectomycorrhiza microbial communities from riparian zone in the Pacific Northwest, United States - 15_EM | ecosystem: Host-associated > Plants > Roots > Unclassified | place...
ATATTTAGAGTTGCACCCTCCTAACGGTCTTTCCACTGAGCTGTGCACATGTAGTTTGGTATATTAGTTGCCTTTTGGTTATTGCAGTTCCGTTACATTATTGGTAGAGGCATGTAATGCGTGAGTTGCTTATCAGAGGAAGACCTTCCAGAGACCCCAATGGGGCTCTGGAGCACCTCATGCGGCTTGAATCGAGAGCGCAAGGTGGTCATATGTAAAAGGTTCGGTTACACAATTCACGCTGCCATTGCGTACCGTTTCCACTCCTAATTTCGATCTTACCACTCCACCTCCACCACCTTACGTTCAACCTGCACACTCCTTTCTCTTTTCAATGTAAGGAATTCGATTGTATTCGGACGTCACATTAAGATACAAGGTCGAGCAAGAGATCAAAGCATTACATCATAGGCCCATTGGTTAGCTGAACAACAGAGGGCGAGCCATGTGAATGGTGGTCTGCACCCATCTGCTACTGTCTGGGACAATGTGACGTGCAAGCTTTAAATCAGAGGAGTCTATCCAAGGATCACATCCCCGCAGGAGCAAAGAAAATACAGTATGCTATAAACGTGATACAAGACAGTTTGGTTTACATTTGGAGAGTTGCACAGCAGCTTTGGACGCAAATCTCTATGCGTGCAACACGGAGGAATGCCCGAAAACAAACACCTGATGACAATTGAGTACATTCGGAAATCCAACGAACCCCTTTCAAGCGATAGTCTTCAAGTCTACCGCAGTGTCAATGTGCACCACTTTCGTCTCCCTCAAGGGGTGCATTCTGTCCTCCCAGCCTTCCTCAAACAACTCACGCTCCTCCCCTCCGAGTGGGTCGCCAATAAGAGCTCCAACCTTTACCTGCCCTTTCTTATCCAGCTCCCTGCGCCACACGTTAAATGCCTTGGCCACACGAGACGGTGCATACGTCCGCGAAAGCAGCGCAGCCGACTCGCACGCTCCGTATCAAGGAGCAAGTTCACGGCACTCCCCATGTTTCCCGCCTGCCAACTCGCCACGAAGGCGATATTTTTCAGCCCTAAGGCATTGGCCAGGCCATCGACCTCCTTGACCGCGTTTGCGTTGACCATGGCTCCAACTTCTCCGGCATGCTCATATAAAGGCTTCGCTGAGGCTCTGACAGCGTACGACCGCCGCCTGCTTTCCACTTGATTTGTTCTCTGGCGCAGGAAGCTGCCCAGCGATGGGCAGCACGGTTTCCAGCGCGTCGAGGGTGGCGTGGTCGAACCGGTGGGCGGCATCAGTGAAGACCACAAGTGTAAGTGGTTTCAATTCTACGCCCAATATGGCTCAGAATCACTCTGTGATGATTGTAGAAAGAAGCTTACCATTGTGCCTCCAAGAATCATGCGACACTCCTTGTGCTTAGCTGGGGTCTCCGACATCGTTTGCGGTGTCCATATCTCCGCGTAGAACAGCGTTTGGTATTCTACTACCGCTAGCGAGAGACGGTAGGCATTTGCATTGACGTCCCAGATAAATTTGTTATGAGCCAGGATGTAAGTAGGTGGACACACGAGGCTGTGGGGCATTAGGAAAGGTTGATATATATGAGGCTGAGCGATTCACGTATCGAAATGATCTGCGTGCCGACAAGATAGCCCAGTCGGTTGACAGACGTGGTACAGATGAAACAGACACCTGCACACCTGGCAGCTTTGACATTGTAGGAAGGAGGTCAGTGAGTTACGTCAATGAGTATACAGTGACGTACCTCTCCGACACCGCTCCGACGACCTCGAACGCAGCTCCAGCGCCTTCGTCACCAATCCCCACACCAAAGGTTCGCTCAGTATTGTATGACTCACGGTCAAGCCGAAGGACATAGAACGAGTTCACGGAGGTATGGGGCCAGTACCATCTGCGGAACCCGTCAGCACGAGGTGCATTAACTATGAGACAAAACTTACATCGGAACCGTACAATCTCGCCCGTCTCCCAATCCCAGAAGAGTACAAGGCTCCTGCGGGCATCCCTTGTCCACTGTCTCTGCATATCGAATATTATCTCCAATGATCAGGTCACCACCCCCGACATCCGCAATCGTGGATGGCACGGCGAACGGTGTGACACGTTGCGTGATGAAGCCTCCTGTATCTAAAGTATGTAAGCATGAAATGCCCCACAACTCGACGAGTATGGTGATGGGTACCTTCGGATGTCCTTCGAGAGTCAATCCAAATCCGAATCGTGCAGCCCCCGCATACTATTTGGTTAATAGAGCCAAGGGGAGGAGGCGCCTTCCAGAGGAGCAGGCGACTGATAGTTGGTGCTAATATGTCGACTGAGGACCGACATGTTATTCGCGATTGGTAATATTAATGGCAATACCATAAGGGCTTGTGGGAAGGCGTTAGTAAGAAGAGGTAAAGAAGCAATATGGCTACTGACATATCTACAAGATTTGCGGTACAACCGCCGTGCGTTGTCCAAAACGTATTGACCATGTCTGCAGCCTAGGGATGAGACATCAACGACGGGTCTTTGGCTACATTTACCTAGCCCTACCTTGATCTCTGTGGACGACCATCCTGAACTTTCTTCGCCCTTCTCGTGTGTCGATGCTCACCGCAAACTGCGGACGTCTGGTGAAGAGACGGGGGAGATTGATTGACGCTCTGCATGGCTGTGAGATCCCCGGCTTGCGTCGTACCGTTGGGCGGAGTTCAGGCTAGGGCTTGTGGTATCTTCTTCGGTTTCTTAGAACGGGAGCACCGACCAGCTGAGGTTGCCAGCTGAGGTTTCGGGAATAGGACCACGTCAATCGTCGACCAGTTGTTAATATTCTCTTTCAAGAACGAAAATTGGAGAAGAGGCATTAACCTTCACGGCCCGAAGGCAGACGGAGTCCCCTATTCTAAGAACCATTTCTTTTCCAGAAATCATGATATCGTGTGCATTGTCTTTTGCTGAATGGTCGATTAGAGAGCGCCGGATTCCTGGTCTCACCATCAAATCTCAGTTGCAAGCTCCGAATGCTGAGCCAGGAAGCGCTTTGAGAACGGAGGTAGACATATTAGGTGAAAGCTTGGAATAGATTTGAGCATCCTCGGCGAAGGCAGAGGTGGAGGGCTGCAAGGTGTGGTGGGTCATGTTCCATACCACAACCTCATGAAAACCTTTGCGCGTCAGCATGGGCGGCTCACAGCTTAAGCAACTCAAGGCAGCTATATCTAGTGCAGGTATTCTTCGTCACTCGCGACCGAGCAGCAGATCAAAGAAACGAAAGCACAACGAAGCAGTCTTGGAAGCATCGAGAAAAACGAGTGGCAAGGTTTAACGGGATACACAAACGGTTCAATGAATTTGACGTCAAGACCACTAAGCTAAAGAAACGACGTTGGAGGTCGGAGACTCAAGGGTATCGTCGGCAAACCAACAGCCTCCAAGCGGCCGGGATCGAGCAGGTATTGAGTACTCATAGCTTCCAAGACATACTATACTGATTCACCAGTAGAGCACGAAAACTATGCAACCTCCAGGGCAAGAGCGGTGGCGAGAATGACCCTACAATGCCGCTGGAAGAGAGGATACTGGAACGATTTACCCGTGAACGACGAAAAATGCCAAAGGTTGCCGTGTTCAGCATTGATGATGAGGAAAAATTGGCCTATTATGGGCAAAGTTTGAGCAAATTCGACGATTTTGACGATGGTGGGATATTGGTGATGATAACGAGAAGGATAAAGGTATGAACAACCAGGTAATACCTAAATGCATTGCTCCCTTCGTGTGGGCCAAATCGATGTCGCGACGGTGAAGAGGTTCATTTCGGAGGTTTCAATGACGAAGACGAGGATAACGGTAATGGTGTATGAGACCTTTCTTGTCCGTCTGCTGTTCCTGACCCTCTCTCCCAGCCCCTCTGCACGAAAACGAAGGCCAGAAGTCATGGCGGAAGTGATCGCCAAAAGCAAGGAGCATAAATTGAGTGACTCTGTCAGTCTATTCGCCCGTATCAGTTAACTGTGAGTGATTAAAGTACGCTCGACAGTAGCAAAAGGAGCAAGACGAAGATACGCGACATCACTTGACCAATAATTTGGTGCTACCCGCGGCCTACTCTTCACTAAAGAGAATACGGAGGCTGAACCTACAACGGAGGATTCAACGACAGCTCTTGGACCTGACAAGCCGAAACCTCCACCTACCGTCGGTGATGACTACGACCAACTGGTTCGCGAACTGGTCTTCGACAAGCGTTCGCAGCCAAAGGACCGAACGAAGACGAAAGAGGAGATTTCCCAGGAAGAACAGGAAGCGCTCGAGAAAGCTGAACGAGCGAGGCTACGACGAATAATGGGCGAGGAAGATGAGGAGACTGATGAAGGGTGTGAAAGGCGGCAGCGACCATGTGGTGGTGGTGGTGACCTCGACGACGATTTTATGGAGGGTGTGTTGGAGTTGATGATTCCTCCAACTAAAAGACCGGGTAGTGTAGTGGTAACACGCCCTACTAGTCATGGGGAGGTCCCGGGATCGAACCCCGGCTTGGTCGTTCTTTTCTCTCTAACAGGGTGGGCTGGTATTGGAACTGGGTTAAGGATTGCCGGCACACCTCAAGCTTCCGACGATGATGATGATGGCAGTAAACACACGGACCCTGAGCAAGACGAAGAGGATCCGGTGAGAACCGGTCCAACTACTCGGACGAAAGCGATGGACCGGAAGAACACGTAAAGGAGTCCCTCGAATCTACCACGAAGCCCAAAGGAAGACCGAAGACCACAACGTCATTACTAAGGAATACCAAAGGACTCCCCTTCACGTTCCGGTGTTCCTCATCACATGAAGAATTCCTTGATATTTGGAAGGCGTTGATGGAGCCGATATCGGAACAGTCATTGAACGTATTAGAAATCTTCACCACCCGAGTCTTGGCGAGATGAACAAATCCGAGCTTCAGGTATATCTTGTAATCAGCCGATATCTCAGAACGGCTCACTCTGCATACAAGGTCTCACTTCTGTCCTCCTGGATCACATGCTTTACGTCTCGGGCGAGCTCCCATCCGCCATTACGGCAGTCGATGCGACCCTGCCTCAATTTGTCGAGCTCAGTACGCGTAAGGCGTAGGCTAATCGAAGTGCGGAGGAATTTGTCAAGAACCTCAATCGTGGATTACAGGACCCACTCAGTCCCTCTAGCAAGACTTTCCCTGGGGTCCCTGAACTGATTCGCTCGGCGGGGTCTGGTCAACGAGTGATATGAAGCACGCAGTGATCGGCCCCGCGAATACGTTCATTAGCAGATATCGCCAGTGGACTGTTTTTATGTAGTTTATTCTAGGTGAGTCAGGTCCTTTCCCTCCGTGATGGTAACTCATATTCAAAGCGATTCGTTCCAAAGGTCATCAACTATCTCGTGTACACCATGCTTACTCGCTCCAACTTCTTTCAACGACGAAGTGTCAATACCTAGTACTATCCCCACTCCGGATTTTGGCGCTGAGTATACGCAAAACCTCAGGATCAGGGTAATAAGTGCTAAAGATTTGCAATCTGGGAAACCGGCCTTATGCACGATCCTCGGCGCAGACGCAGACGAGCAGGCAAAGTGGGTCTTCTTACCCTGTCTGTCGGCCGATTCGCGGAAATGTATAAACCCTTAGGTGCCTTCATCGAGATATATGCACCCGTTTTGGGCGTGCCTGAGCAAGTACAAGTTCACAAGCTATCGCGAGGTCTACAGGCCAGTGATTGAAATGATGAGTGGGCGTAAGGTCTGAAGCTCGATATTGGGCAAACTGACTGGGCAAATCGATATCCTCACGAGAGGGCCGCCAGCCTCTCCTTCTCCAGGCACACAAGCCCATTCATATTGCCACCTACATTCCTAAATTCGAATCACGGTCATCCAGATTCAGAAAGAGCTGCTGCTCAGAAGCTGCGTGCAGTATCGGCAAGAGAAGAAAGGGGCAATGCGGGAGTGGCGGAAAAGCCATTGCACAGCAAATTTGGTTATTTTGGCTAGGGCATGCAAAACAGAAGAATGCACGAAAACACACCCGATGACAATTACTCAGAAATCTAACGAATCCATTTTAAGCGGTAGTCTTCAAGTCTACCCCAGTGTCGATGTGCACCCCGTTCGTCTCCCTGCCCACAATTTCCTCCTCGCAGTGCAGTGTGTCCTCCCAGCCTTCCTCGAACAACTCACGCTCCTCCCCTCTGAGTGGGTCGGCAATAAGAGCTCCAACCTTTGCCCGCCCTTTCTTCTCCAACTCCCCGCGCCACGCGTTCACCGCCTTGCCCACGCGAGACGGCGCATACGTCCGCGCAAGCAACGCGGCTTCGCTCGCACGCTCCGTGTCAACGAGCAAGTCCACGGCACTCCGCGGGTCTCCCGTCTGCCAACTCGCCGCAAAGGCGATATTATTCAGCCCCTTGCCCTTCGCCAGGTGACCGACCTCCTTGACTGCGCTTGTATCGCCCATGGCGAGACCGAGTAAGAAAAGCGCTCCAATATCTCCAGCGTGCTCATACGCCCGCTTTGCTGTCGCGAACTTCCAGTTTGACAGCGCACGATCGCCCACTGCCTTCCACTTGATTTCGTTCTCTGGCGCAGGTGTCTGCTCAGCGATCGAAAGAGCGATATCCAGCGCGTTGAGGGAGAGAGCAAGGTCGAACCGGTGATCAGGATCGGTGGAGATTTCGAGCGCGAGTTGTTTCAGGTCTACGTCCAGTATCATTCAGAACTATTCCATAAATATTGTTAAAAGAGGTTTACCTTGCGCCTCCAAGAATCGCGCGACCTTGTTCTTGTGCTTAGCTGGGATTTCCGCCAGGAGCTCGCTTGCGGCGTCCATATCTCCACGTAGAACAGCGGTCTGATATTCTACTACCGCTAGCGAGAGACCGTAGGCGTATACGTTGACCTCCTTGTCGACAAGATAGATTTTATTATGAGCCGGAATGTAACCAAGCAGATACATGGGGCTGTGGGGCATTAGGAATGGCTGGTATACATAGAGTTGTACGACTTACGTATCGAAATGGGCAATGGTATTCGTTTGCGTGCCGACGAGATAGTTCAGTCGATTGATTGAGTTGGTATAGATGAAGCAGTCGCCTGCCCACCTGGCAGTTTTGACACTGTAGGAAGAATGTCAGCAAGTTACTTCAATGAGCATACAGAGATGCACCTCTCCGATACTTCTGCGACGACCTCGAATGCAGCCACGACGCCTTCGTCACCAATTTCCACACCAGAGGCGAGTGCGTCATTGTATGCCTCACGGTCAAACTGGAGGACATAGAATGAGTCCTCTGAGATGATAGCGACAAGGGTGCCAGTCCCGGACCAGTAAATCTACGGGACCCGTCAGCACCAGGTGCCTTGGCAATGAGACAAAACTGACATTGGTAGCCTCGACGTCAACCCGCCGTACAATCTCGCCCGTCTCCCAATCCCAGAAGACAACAAAGCCGCCTCCACGGGCACCGAGCAGCGGGCCACCATAAACTCCTTCAATGCTAAATGCACCAACGCCCTTAGGTGCGCCATCCTTCTTTTCCCTAAAGTTCCGATAGGCCTTAATCTTCAACTTGCCTTCCTGCACGGCATACGTATTTGAATCGTCAGCCCAGGCGAAACTGTTCCCTGGTCCAAATGCCTTGTTCCTCCACGCGAGAGCAGTATAGATGATATATTCTCCATCTCCGACGACAGTGACGAACCGCCCATTAGGGGAATGTACGATGGCATTGGCGTATATCTCTGTTGACCCAAGTTCACGCGGTGGTAGCGGAATGCGTACGCCTTCGGCCGTCGCGTCCTCTGCGGCAGTTTGAAGAGTGGATGTGAGCACCTCGCTACCGCGGGTGTAAATGAGTTTGCCAGAAGGGTCCATTGAGTACGATGGCTCGTCCCGGCCGAGCTTGAGGACGACAACACCATCGTCGAATCCGACCGCCACTTCGTTCGTCTCCCTGTGCAGCACCACGCACCACGCGCGCTCGAGCGCGTAGTTGAGTGTGTTCTCCAAGCGGTACGTATTCGCATGCCAGATCTTGACTGTCCCGTCCTCGGAACCAGAGACTATGATCGGTAACGTGGGATGGTACACGGCGAAGGAGACATTAGAGGTGTGTCCCTCGAGGGTTTGGATACAGCTTTTCGAAAGGTAGTCCCAGATTTTGATCGTCTTATCGTCGCCAGTCGTGATCATGTATGGCTTGTCGTTGCCGTAGTAGTATTCGACGAAGTTCACGCCGCCTTTTTCGTGGGCGTCGAAGCTGAAGTTTGGTGTGGGGTTGGAGATGGACCAGACTTTGACGGTGCGGTCGAGGCAGGCGGTAGCAAATGTATTAGTGTCTTTTGGGTTGATAGCAATATTCATAATGTAGTGAGTGTGGCCTTGGAAGACCTGGAATGCGGTCAAAGACTGTCTAGGAGAAACGTGGGAGAAACGGAGAATCGACTGTGCGGAATCTATTGGGATACTTGTGTTTCCATGTCGGCTATAGTACAAAAGAGTATCCCGGGAGGATGAATGCCTATGGCATTGGAAATTTTGTAGCCTGAATTGAGATGTTGAGAGCAAAGATGGGCTGCACCAGTCCACGTATATCGTCGCACAAAGTATCGTGTAGAGAAACCTGATGGGCATGGTGCGTTTCCGCCTCAAGGGACCGAAATTTCTGCCTCAAAGTCCGGCAAAGCGCTCGATCGGGGCTCAGGAGAGTAGCAACCGTAGAATATCATAAGAGTCACAGGTTAAGGGACTCACGTTGGCGCATTTCCAGCTCTTGTCCCAGTCCCAAGATTTGATAGTCATGTCGTCGCTGCCGGTGAAGACGAGGGGAAGGGTAGGATGCACGGCTAGGCACCGAATATAATCTGGATGGGCCTCAAACGCTACGACCTTGTCGTGTGTGTTGTAGTTGAAAATTCTAAGCTGGAAGTCATCTGAACCAGTAACGAACCAGTTCTTGCGGGGGATGAAGCGGACGCATCGAACGGGCACTTGAGAGACTTCAAAGGTCTTTACTATCGCGCCGGTTTGGTGGTTGTAAATGTTGACTGAGCCATTGTATAGTCCAGTGATGAGCCACGGTTCGGTGGAATGGAAGTCGACGCTCTTGACGCGGTCACTCCGCGAGAAAAGCTTTCGCTGGTAGAAAAGAGTATTAGCGTATTGTGAGTGTCAGCGACAAGGTACGCGTACGTTGATTTCCAAGAGCATCGAGGAAGAGGACGTGGTCAAACCGTGGCTCACCTTTGTCTGCCGTCCATATTTTCACGACTGGTCACAAGTCACAACAAGTCCATATAGGAGTTGAAGATCGACACGCACAATGAGGCAGTGAGGGCAGGCTGGGGAGTCGCGGGAGCTCATACGCTCAAAATATGTAACACCGTCTGGGGTCGAGGCTACCATCGAGCTGGCCTATCACTATTATGCTAGTCCTCCCAGGGTCCTCGGTGATCACGTCTGACCTGAAGATTAACGAGTTCACGACCTCAAACACTGCGCCTTTAAAGCAATAAGGTGGGCTTTGTGGTTAGTATTGTTGGGTCAGTGAGCACTAATGAGCTTTATTGCAAACTATAGCGACCGATTCTGGCGATCATCTGGTTACAATGGTACTAACTGACAATCCAACCGTCTCTCTAGTTGGCAAATGCGACGTCCGCAAGTCGCTTCCATTCAACGTACTCACTTGGTATGTACGTATTTATTGAGCTCGCGACAGAGGTTGTAGAGGAATCAGCGAGTACACAGTATTAGGCAAGTGACGAAATGTCCAAGTTTGGTTTGTTCTGCTTGAACTTGACCACTCCTTTTGACGATTCCCGTCGGCTGCGCTCGCATATTTGGTGCGTATCAAAGCTCTCGGGAGGTACGCACTACGCACAGGATGGCTGACTATGCCTTGTGAATATCCAGTTTGACGAAAGGAGAAATTTGTGGTTGAAATGGCACTCTTTGGACTCCGACGCTGGCCCGTTCCGGTACATACTGCACCCCTATCTAGTCTGTCGCGCCTCGTGTGTGATAGCTGATTTTTCAATCATTTTTCGCGCCTTGTTCGGTGCAGATTGCACGCCCGCTGTGGCCATTCGGCCTAGCAACTGGGATTACGCTCTGGGGTGTGATGAAGATCCAAAATATAGCTGTTGCGTGTGCGTAAGCTTTTGGTTTGAAGCGAGGAGAGGGCTGACAGTGCCGGATCATGTTCGTTACAGCCGAGACGCACGCCAGCGACCCACGGAATCCATACGCGGCGCAGATTGCCAAGGAGAAGGCTGCTGCTCATCATTAGGACGACGACGTTGTACGAGTGGTTCGCTAGTGCTTGTAATTGCCCCGCGTTGTCCGTCGAATCCGCTCGCTGGAAGCTGGAATAGATTTGCTAGGCATTGCTCGATGGTGATGATGATGATAAAGTGTGAATAGTTGTGAATTAGTTGCGCGGTGTAAACCTAGCCCACTGCGACCCGCTTCGCTAGGGTCCGTCACGCTGCTCAGTTTTGGCCTCTCCCACTTCCTGGATCATTTACTTACAAGGGACTCCACAGCAACGTTAGCATACCATAGACTGTCTCCAATCGTTTTAATCTCTGGATAATCTTACTCGTTGTCCTCCCTCCTTTTCCCCGTCGCTGTAGCAAGCAGCAGCCATGACTGCGCCGCGGGACCCCACGGAAATGCAAGAGCTCACCCGCCTTGTCTCGACGAGCAACAGCACGTCGATTTACCCAACAGAAGACTCGATTCTCTCCCTCCTCCACGCTCGCTTCCGCCATGACCAGCCCTACACTCGTCTCGCTCCATCGTCCTCAACCTTCGTCATCGTAAACCCGTTCAAGCACATGCGCAACCTCGACGATGAGTCACAACGCGAGTACAAGGCACGCTGCTACGACGCCACGGACGACCACCACGGCAAACCCCCATTGCAGGCCCATCCTTACCAGTTTGCTGCCAGCGTCTACTCGTTCATGCGGCGTAGAAATCAAGCTCAGGCCGTCATATTTCAGTGAGTACAACGCCCCACGACATCCCTTCACGTCTTCCCTTTCCCCCCGCGTTGGAACTCCCCTCTCGACCCCAACGGGACCCATGGTTCTGTCGGTCTTATAGGTCTCTTTGTCGTACCTTAATCGTTTTTACCATCCTATCCCCGTGTCACCTCGCTTGGGTCTTGGTATTCTTTCCCGCGAAGCCCCGAGAGCACTGCCAAAGGCCTAGCTCCTTCTCAACACACGGCCCCATACACGGAAGCTCACCTTGGGAATCGTACTACCTGCCTCCCTTCTCGTCAAGATCACGTACAGCCCAGTGCCACCCTAATGGCTGGGTCAACACAAATCCGTCTCTCTCTCCTGTACTCAAGTAGCATAGCCGAGCCAACCCCGTCGTCTTCACACTCACCACTATACTCAAGTCCTGTGGCTAACGAATCTACAGAGGAATCACTGGCTCTGGTAAATCCTATGCCCAACACCTTATCATCAACCAACTTATCAACCTCGCCACTTCTCCAAGCAAGCCCTCAAAAGTTGCTCGTCAAGTACGGGCGCTTCAAGTCGTCCTCCATTCATTCGGCTATGCCAAAACTGCCGCAACCTCATCCGCCTCAAAACACACCTCCTACATCGAGCTTCATTTTAGCCAGTCAACAGGTCGCCTCGCCGGCGCCAAAGTCCTTGCATTCGCTCTCGATAAGTCACGCATCCTCGCCCGCCTGCGTCACGAAGAGCGAACCTTCCACGTTTTCTACCAACTCCTCGCTGGTGCTGGGATTGAAGAACGCGAATCATTAGGGCTGGAGGATGCCTCGGAGTACTCTATGCTTGCCGCTAGTGGTACCTTCCACCTCCCAGGTGGTTCAAACGGGATCTATGGTCTCTTTGGATCAGACGACTCGGTCGCCTACGAAGAGCTCAAGGACGCCTTTAGAGCCCTTGGCTTCAAAACCAAAACAGTCAGCGCTATTTGGGCGTTCCTCATCGCCATCCTCACCCTTGCCAATGTCAAGTTTTTGGATGGCTGGTCCGACGGGAAGCACGCAGGAGGCCTCAGGAAGGAAGAAGAGGACGGGAATGCGGTTGTAGCGAACCCTCAAACGCTGGAAAAAGCGGCAAGGATGCTGGGTGTTGACTCAAATGAGCTGGAGAGCGCCCTTACCCGGCGTACCGATTATGCACGCAAGGAGATCGTGTCCATGGTGCTCGACGCCAAGGGTGCAGAACAGCAACGTGACCGTATTTGCGCTGATCTGTACACAGTGTTGTTTGCTTTCATCGTGGAGAGCGCGAATCGCAAGACCGTACCTACGACGCCCGAGGGGCAAGTCGATGGTGCAGGGACCAATCAAATTGTCTTTCTTGACCAACCCGGGTACCAGACGCGCGCAGCCATGGGTGGGGGCAGTGTTTCAAGCATCGCCGGTGGGCAGGGCCCGCTCGTTGCTGGAGCATTGGGCCAGAACGGGTTTTGCGAGTTCATTTCCAACTACCAAGACGAACTCGTGCACTCGTTCGTACTACGCCAGGCGTTTGAAGATGGAGTTGGGAGGAATGGCAGGATTGCAGCAGATGGAGTCGCTTTCCCCGCCATCAACATTATGGACAATTCCGGCTGTGTGGGGTTGCTCCGTGGAGGTGTTGTGGATGGAAACGAGGTCCTCTCGAGGAAGCCAGGAGGGTTGATTGGCATGCTGGGCAAGGCAACGCGGGACCTTCGACATGGCAAGGTTCTTCCCGGGCCCGCACTTGACGACGAACTCACCCGTGAGCTTGGGAACGCTTTCGGCACGTCCCCTTCCTTCGTTCAAAACCCTCAGCAAGGCTTTGGTAATCCCTTCATGGATTCCTCCGCCAGCAGTAAACACATGTTCGGCATCAACCACTGGGTTGGAAATGTCTCATACGACGCTAAAGACTTCGTTGAGAGGGATTGCGACCGCATGGAAGCGGTTCTCGTGCGGATGTTGCGACACAGCGACGATCCGTTCGTCACCAAACTCTTTTCCGGCCCCAGTCTGTGCACGGAGACCCACGCTAAGGACAAGAGCATTGTTGTACGCGCCCAAGTGTCGTTACGACCCCTCCGTGAGCCAACTCCGTTCGGTGGCGCTCCCGAGGAGATAGACGAAGCATTAGAGAAAGACAAGGCGTACGCAGTTACGACGCAGGTAGACTCAATTCTAGCCGGTTTGCTTGCACGTCTTGAGCGTTCCAACGTGGAGGTATGGACGGTGGCTTGCATCCGACCCAACGACTCTGGGAGTCCCAACTCTTTCGACAAACGGCGCGTTCGGCACCAAGTCCGCGCTCTTGGGCTCGTTGATCTTGTTGTCAAGCGTGCGGTGGAGTGGGCCGGAGATTGGAGCATCGCCGAGTTCTTTGACAAGATCGGGCATGGAAGTTCGAGAAACTCCGCCGACGACGTGCGTGAATGGGCGAGAGAAGTTGGGTGGGGCGAAGGAGTGGATTACGCCCTGGGCAAGGAGCACATATGGGTCACCTGGGAGTGCTGGAAGGACGTTGAAGATCGAGCCCGTGCAGCCGAAGGGCCCGCTCCCGCTCCCGCTCATGAAGAGGAATACGAGGAGTCATCGTACCCGGACGACGCGACGACGACTGAGGGTTGGGGACATCGCACTATATCTGTAGCGCACGCTTTCGGAGAGACTGGGGACACACTCTACCATACCGGCGGTCAACCCACGACGCCGGGCTACGGTCCGCAGTTCGCGACACCGACGGATCAACGCGGCAGATCAGTGGTCGGCGGGCAGGGGGACTATTGGGATAGGGATAGAAGCGGCGGTGACTCGGCCCCTCCTACCCCTCGCCCACAAGAGGGGACCGTGCCCAATGCGCCCAATGGAAAAGGTTATATGAGCCTTGGCAGTGCCACCAACCTCACCGCAAACAAAAGCCTCCAAAAGCCAGTTGAAGTTGTCCCTACAACTGCGACTCGTCGCTGGTGGGTCCGTTTCGTGTGGTTGTGCACGTGGTGGATCCCATCGTTCTTGCTTTCCTGGATTGGCAGGATGAAGCGTTCCGACGTGCGGATGGCCTGGCGCGAGAAGGTCACAATTTGCTTTCTAATTTTCGGCTTGTGTGGAGTGGTGATTTTTTACGTTATCTTCTTCGGCAAGCTCATCTGTCCGGAATTCAATAAGGCTTGGTCGCTCGACGAGTTGCAGGCGCACACTGCGGAGAATGATTTCTGGGTTGCTGTGCAAGGCAAGGTGTACGATATTACCTCGTTCTGGAAGGGTGACCACGGTACAACTCAGGCCCCTGTTACGCAAGACGTCATGAAGGACCTCGCCGGGAAGGATCTCAGTGTCTACTTCCCACCGCCTATTGGAGTAGCCTGCGCAGGGTTGGGCACGAATAACCGCATGCAGATGCGCTATGCCAATGCGACCAGCGCCCCTGCATTCCCGCAAGCCGTTCATTCGTCAAGCGAACTCTCCGTCTGGACTGGGACAGAACTCTCGCGTGATGACTGGTACAGCTCCATCTTTCTCAAGAAGATGAATGAATTTTATAAAGGACCGGTCGTGTGGGATAGCCTGCAGATTTCCAACGCTGTGAACAATGATAAGAAGTAGGACCTCCCCTGATCACTCCGCCATCTTGGGCAAGTATTGACCCCCGTGCATAGGGTTTTGGCAGTTTACAACAACAATATATTTGACCTCTCGGACTACCTCCAGACCCTCGCTGACAATAACGGCGGCGCAGGCTATAACTTTCTCGATGATGACCTCGTCGCACTTTTCAAGCAGCAGCCCGGTCAAGATATCACCAAGTCCGCCGACCAGGTATATGCGAGCATGGACGCAAATAAAGCCTCAACCACGAAAATATGTTTGAACAATTTGTTCTACGTCGGTCAGACGGACTTCCGAAAGGGCGCACGATGCCAAATCCCCAATTACCTCCTCCTCGGTTTCTCTGCCCTTATTGCATTGACTATTGTGGCTAAGTGTAATTACCCTGGTTTATCGCTTGCGTGATATTCAGCATTGACGCCTTCGTGAGTCTAGTCCTTGCCGCCCTCCAGCTGACGAGCAAACGAACACCCGAACTTCTCGACAAGTTCGTCATCTGTCAAGTACCTTGTTACACGGAAGGAGAAGAGTCGCTCAGGCGCACAATTGACTCCCTTGCCGCTCTCAAATACGATGACAAACGCAAGTTATTATTCCTCATCTGCGACGGCAATATCGTCGGTAGTGGAAACGATCGCCCTACACCACGCATCGCTCTCGATATTCTCGGCGTTGATCCCTCTCTCGACCCGGAGCCTCTGATGTTCCGGAGTATCGCTGAGGGTAGCAAACAGTTGAATTATGGCAAGGTCTACTCCGGACTTTATGAATTTGAAGGCCATGTCGTCCCGTAAGCGCTTATGTGGTTCTGCTCTACACTGGAACTACTGGCTTAATGCCAAATGCAGATATATGGTGGTTGTCAAAGTCGGCCGGCCTAGTGAACGCCAGCGCCCGGGCAACCGTGGCAAGCGTGACTCTCAGATCTTGCTCCTCCACTACCTCAACCGAGTCCACTTCGATGCCCCAATGTATCCCCTCGAGCTCGAAATTTACCACCAAATGCGCAATGTCATCGGAATCGACCCCGCCTTCTACGAGTACATCTTCATGGTGGACGCCGATACGGTACACCTTATTCCACCCCTTCTATGAGTTCGCACTGACTTACCTGGTTCCCAGACCGTTACGCCCGAATCGCTCAATCGTTTGGTCGCTGTCACCTCGGACGATGCACAGGTCATCGCAGTCTGTGGTGAAACAAAGTTGGACAATGAGGAAGGTTCTTGGTGGACGATGATCCAGGTACGTGCTTCTGGTTTTATAACGTGAGTGCGTTCAGGTCCGGCTAATCACCTCACCCAGGTCTACGAATACTACATTTCGCACCATCTCGCAAAGGCGTTCGAGTCCCTATTCGGTTCTGTGACTTGTTTGCCTGGCTGCTTCAGCATGTACCGCATCCGTACTGCCGACAAGGGTCGCCCGCTCATTATCTCCAACCGGATCATTGAAGAATATTCCGAATGTAACGTCGATACACTTCACAAGAAGAACTTGCTCTCCCTCGGCGAGGATCGATATCTTACGACACTCATGATGAAGCACTTCCCGACATTCAAAATGAAATTCACACCAGATGCCGTCGCCCACACAGTCGCGCCCGATCGCTGGAGTATCCTGCTGTCGCAACGCCGTCGGTGGATCAATAGCACCATCCATAACCTGTGCGAGCTTGTCAGCCTCAGCGAACTCTGCGGTTTCTGCTGCTTCTCGATGCGCTTCATCGTATTCTTTGACCTGTTGGGTACTCTGGTACGTATTGACATCGATTAAAGATAAGGACACCGGCTAACTTGCCATAACTTCAGATCCTCCCAGCTACTGCAGTCTATGTACGTCCACTGTTCCTATCGTCTATTCCACTCTAACATTCGAGCCACTAGCTTGTCTACCTCGTAGTCACTGTTACCACTCAAAAAGCGCCACTCCCGCTCATCGCAATTGTTATGCTGTCAGCAGTCTACGGTCTGCAAGCCATTATATTCCTTCTCAAGCGGGAGTTCATGCTTATTGGTTGGATGGTGCTCTACCTCATTGCGTAGGTGCTTCAGTACTGGGTCACCGCCCTAGTTCACTCATATCATCGTTTGTAGGTACCCGGTCTACAGCTTCTTCCTCCCGTTGTACTCTTTCTGGTGCATGGACGACTTTAGCTGGGGTAATACGCGTATTGTGGTCGGAGAAGGAAAGGACAAAAAGGTCATCATCCAAGACGACGAAGGATTCGACGAGTCCATGATCCCGCTTAAGAAGTTCAGCGGTATGTGCTATCCGACTCGCAACAAGGACGAACCTAACTGGTTATTATTAGAATACGAAGCAGAAGCTCTTGAAGGGTACGAGAAGGGGTCACATTCCGGCTCGCGCACTCCGTCTCCATCTCGTCCAGCGAGCCGCGCCCACTCCCGAGCACCTCCACCAGCATCATCAGGAGCAGATGGCGATTATTACCGTGATACGAACCTAACGTACAACAATTCATCCAACCCGAACCTTCGGCTCCCACCTAACCAACATTCTGCGAGCGGCCACTCCCATCAAGCTGGAAGCGTTTACGGTGGACTCCCGCAATTACCCCAGGTCCCTTTCGGTGCTGGTTCTATTGCTGGTTCAGACCACGGAGGCTACGCAGCCACAGGTATGGGCTTCGGTATGCCGATGATGGGGATGCCCGCGCAAAGTGCATACGCGGGAAGCCTATATGGAGGGGTTCCTGGACCAAGCTTCATGCCAGGTGCTCCAAGGAATAGCGTGGCCACCAATCTGAACATGTTTGGCGGCAGCGGTGGCGGTGGCCTCATGCAACCGCCCTCGATGGCCGAACTCCAACAGCGCCCGATGTCAACCTTTTCACTCGCTACCACCGCTAATCCATTCGCTAGTACGCCTAGCCAGAGCACGGACCCCACTGATGAGGAGCTCCTTCAAGTCCTTCGGATCTACCTCAGCACACAAGACCTCATGACTGTCACTAAAAAGTGCGTAGAAGCAGAACCCATCACTATGAGATTTTCGACTGACCCTTACGTGCCCACGCATCTAGGACCGCTCGAGAGGCCGTCATGACTCGTTTCCCGAAGGCGGACCTGAGTTCAAGAAAGCAGTTCCTCAACCAATCTATTGACCAAGTCTTGTCTGGATCATAGAACAAATCCTCGGTTACCGTTAGGATGCTCTACCTCGATCGCGTCTTAGATTTGTTGGCTTGTCCAGACTCGTTCTCTCCGCTATGGACACCTATCATAGTTACGGACATATGGCCATGCCTGGTTACCCAATATCTTAGCCTGTACACCACGGATTATCCTGGTTCCGTTCCGTTTCTGGCTCCTTGACGTTAGTCGCTCGTGCTAGTCAGCCATTTCTTGTTAGTTTGAGTCCCGCATAGCTCTTCTTTCTTGCAATCCACCTCTTGTTACGCCTTTTCCCACCACGGGAATCGGAGGTTCAATCACCGTATTTGGCTGCCAAACTTTCCCACGGATGTAAACAGATCATAGAGGCCAAACTTTTCCTTTCCTTTTCCCTTACATCGACGAGAGCGGAAGACGACATCGATAACGTTGAAGGAATTGTACTCCAAAAAAGTGAGTCTGTGTCGTCTGTTGTTCAATCAACGGCCTGCTGCTGACGGACTTGGTAGGATGTCCGACGCTGGAGATGACGTTCAAGTTGACCCTGCTGCTCAGCAAGAGGTCGTTGCTGAGGCTCCAAAGGGTAAAATGAGTGTAGAAGACGCGTTGCAGGTTAGCCGATCTTTCCCTCCTACTCGTCGCTTCCCTCGACGTTGGGGGCTTTTCACACCGTCTGCGCCTGGGCTGACGATGAGCTCGTCCCATCGTATAGCAAGTGATAAAGAACGCTCTGAAGCACGATGGTCTCGCGCGCGGTCTCCGCGAGTGTGCAAAGGCGCTTGACAAACGCCAGGCGCACTTGTGTGTTCTTGTCGAGACGTGCTCAGAGGCCGAGTACATCAAACTCATCGAAGCCCTCTGCGCCGATCACAACATCAACCTCATCAAAGTCGCAGACCCAAAGCTCCTCGGTGTGTTGCCCCTCCCCTGCGTTTGACTGCCAACTTCCCAACTATTGCCACTCACACCTCCCTTCGTCCGTCATAGGAACATGGGCTGGCCTCTGCAAGATCGACAAGGAGGGTAATGCTCGCAAAGTCGTTGGCTGCTCGTGCGTCGTCGTAAAGGACTATGGCGTCGACTCCGAGGGCATGCACGTCCTCCTCGATTACTTCAGGACCCGTGCTTAAGCGCGTAATGTTCGTCCCCAATTATCATTGAACCACCCTACCCTTTTATCCATTTCCTAGCCTATCCACTTTCGAACCCGCTCTCGCAGCGTCGCCCTACGGGATGACATCAGGGTCTCCCTCTACTGAATATTAGTTGAGGAGAATCCCCTATCCGGAATCATTATAACTATGTCTGATTTTCTTCATGCGTTTCCCTGCAGCTCACCGTGCTGAGTACTGACTTGGCCCCTCCTCCCTAGGTCGTCCTTACATGGCCCGTCTTGCTCATATCTTGTTGCCTTATATTCATTGAATAAGACGAGAGCTCTACACTCACCGGAACCGCAACCTGTCATTTCTGAGTCAGGACTCCCATTGCTGGGAGTTTAACCCCGTACCTCTCCTCTCGCCCGCTCTCTGTATGGTGTTTCATTTGGCAGTAAACATGGGAGACTGAGACATTGGCGGGCTGGTACGAGGGGAGGATGGGTCTGAGCCTCATAAATGCGTCCTATAGGTCGTTAGACTGGTGTTCACGCGAGTGCGTCCGAGGTGGTGCAAGTGGTGCAGGTGGTGCAGGTGGTGCAGGTATTTTTTGAACCTCCCCATACTCGCCATTAATAGTTAATGACCAAAGAGACAGCGGTGGATAGAGCTCCGGTAGAAGTATGGGAGCAAGTCATTTTCTGGGCGTTGTACGACGACCTCATCTTCAACTATTCCAACCCTCTTCACATCGTTCACTCTCTCCGCTATCACCACGACTTTCGCATTACCCGATACCAGCGACTTGAGTTGAACCGAATCATATTGCGCTTGGTGTGCAAGGGTTGGAGTGAGATTGCCGTCTCCACCCTCCGGATCTATGTCCACCGCAGGCGCAAACTCGGAGGTCCTCCTCCAACGACATATAAACTATATTACATAGACTACTCTACGCAGAGTACTGACCTCGTCACCCTCATAAATCTCCTCTCCTCCCCAGCTGCAAGCCGAATCACGACCCTTTCCGTAACCATTTGCGACGGACGCTTCATCTCCTCCCAGATCCCACAGATGGTGCATTCTGCATCCATTCTGAACAACACCCTTCGCTCGCTCTCCCTCCACTTTTGTTACCGCCCTGCTGAACCCTGGTTCTCCCTTGCCGAAATTGCTCAACTGTTCCCCCAGCTCATCTCCCTGTCTATATATGATAGCGCCGCGTACTACGGTCCAACCAATGAGTGGAGCATGCCGCGTCTCGAGGTGTTCGACTACACTTCGTACTCTCCCTTTCCTTATAATCCACCTACCTCCAAGTGGCACCTCCCAGCTCTCAAGCACCTAGCTGTCGTCCTCCTCACTTTAAGTGCAGAACCCGGCATTGCAGCAGCGATGTCATTCATCCGAGTTATCGGCCCTTCGCTTGAGACACTGGCATTGGGCGCTGTAGGATTCAAGCTTCACGTCCCTGAGACGTGTTGGCCACGACTGGGGGGTCTTAAAATGCTGGTAGTGGATAAAAATGTTCAAGGCATGCCACATCTCACCGTTCCACCAAGATTGAAGGTGATATTCTGCACTGCGGAAACTCTCGACCTCCTCCCAAAGCCCTTGATTGACTGGGCTTTGAAAACTGCGACGGGTCAAAGGAACAATAGAAGTACCCTGAGTTTGGTTGAGAGGTTCGGAAATCGTTCAACAATCACAATCCAAATGGCGTACACGTTCACGGAGATACTCCAGCATATTCCCATTAAAGGCTTGCTTCAAGCAAGTGCATATGATGACTGGCCCTCGCTTCTAGAACAGAAGGACGTCAATAGGATTGTAGAGGCGGCGAAGACCTGGGGCGCCGCCGGGATTAGGGTAGAAGGGATTGACGGCCTGACATATGGAGAGACGAATGAATTTCATCAATGCAGAGGTGGATCTGATAATAATCGACAACAGGGACGGTACCGGTACTCGTTACGTTAGGACGATATAGCTGAGTGTAGATCAGGATCAAGGGTCTGCGTATGAAATATTATTTGGGTCAAATACTTCATTGCTTATCCACTTTGTTCACGAGCGCTGGAAAGCCGGGGTATAACCTTTGGTAAATTAAGTATGTGGTACATGAGCTATCAATAATATGACATATAGTAGAACTCACCCCTAATACCTAATCTGAATGGGCAGCGTGTCTCTCAAAGTTGATCCAAGTCCGCCTGCCTGCGTTTCTGAGCCAAACGGTGGAGATGACACCTATAAATTGTGATACCCGGGCTGCTTTGTGTGCTGCTGCCCGACGAAGCACGTGTGAATTGCACTAATCGATTCTGTGCCTCAGTCATGGTCATGATGACTCCGTCTGGCTATCTTTTATAGCATACAAGTCGAACCCGACCGCGTCTGACTCGTATCCTGTGACGATCTGGCCCCCATTCCGCGGACGACTCCTATTTGGAACCCCGTGCTTCCCTCGGATTCAAGAGAAAGCGATGGAGATCGCCCGAAAACGCTATAGTTGCATTCCTGGCTTGTATTCACGTTCATACACAATAATTCCAGTTGTTGAAGTAAGAATGTGAGTGTATCAAGTCATGCCACCCAGCCTCCATCAAATCAAGTAGACGCGGGCGGGTGCGGAAGATGCCTATTCATTCCTTGAGACAGGTAAATATGCGAGCGAGTCGTCAGGCGAGAAAAAGGGGAGAACGGAGTATCCTTGTCACTTGGAAGAATTGTCCTAAACGGAAAACAGGTTTCGCTGACATGATAACGTCTCAGAAGCTACTACACAGTTTTTAATTCAATTATTTAAGTAACCTCAGACCTTCCAATAGAAGCATCATTCCTTCCTGGCGTGCAAACACTCATTCTCAAGGGGGTACTATTTGAGACCGGCGATATACTACCGTATTAGTGGAATGGACGGGCTGTGACCAAAGGTTGAGTAGTACCTGCAATGACGGCAGACCGAAGGCGTCCGCAGGAAATACAATATGACTCTCTCAAGGCCTTCTAGGTGGACATGATATGCGGGCTTTTGGAGCGCAATTAAGCAAGTGTACAGATTAGAATACATATTCTCATTATACATGCAATAATGGACCGCCAGTTACGGAGAGATTATGCGGCGCCCGACCTCTGCTCTGCGTCAAGTGGCCTAAAGGCTGCGCGTATTAGGTGTCATCCAAATTTGCATCTATATAGTCAATAGGGAGAACAGATCGATCTCAGCGGTGGCTACGAACTAGTCGGCTAAGCGATCTTCGTTTGCGGTACTTTATTTAACAGCTATTCCGCGCGACTCGGTTTTGTAATGTGGAAGAGTCTACGAACTAGCTCCCAGCTAAGAGTGGCAAAGGAAGCCTGATCACCTGAGGCTATTCTGCTTTCGCAGTTTGACGAAAATCACTCTTACGGGGGGACCCGGGAATTATACAGCGATCGACCACACTACACATGAAATAGAAAGCGAAATTGCAACTGGCTTACCAACAACCTGTATACGACCAAGAAAATCGCTCAACATAGGGATCCAATATTAAATTCCAAGGTGGACACCAGTGAAGCGCTCTCCCTTAGCCTTTGGATTCTGCATGATACATTTTGACAAACCCTTGTACGCCTATCTTGTATAATAATAAACACCATTATCAGTCCATTGTTTCAAGGAAGAAAGAAATGTTATTATTATTGGGCTTCGGCATTGGGGATCGTGATGGGAATTACATCAAGAATATCATATCATACATTGATCACGAGGAAAAGTATCAAGGTTCGAAAACTAGGATCCAGCGAGAAGGCGTCCACGAGATTAGAGCTAGCTGCGTAAACGAGATTTTGAGTAACGGTCGTTAAAAGTTGAACTTTAGAGGTCCTATTGAGCACACAACATAAGAAAATGGTTAACTTCACGTGACTGCGATTGCGGGACCCACGAGTCATGTTCCCCCAGTCAGTCTCGTTCATAGGCATAAGCGGTTCGTAACAGTACTGGTACGTCCCGTTTCCATAGACACCCATAGTATGGAACGCCAATGGCGACGCAGTAGCGGCCGCATGACTGGATACCCAGCAATGTGGTCTGAACACTGGGTTTGGGTGGATCGAGGGTATGCTGACGGAGACGAATGAAGGCTCTGTTTCGATTGTGGGAGGGATAGTGCGCAGTGTGCCGAAATTCATCGGCTCGGGTTTCAACAAGAAAGGTGCGTCGTCAGTAAAGATTAAACTGCAACCGAGGGGCGTTTGTCAGAACCACCGCACATAAGAGAGTATAGGGCGTGTATATGTCAACCCACATATTCGACTTGGCAAGCCTCTTGGTTGCTTTCGGGGAAAAGGCGGTGAACACCTTTTCACGGGCGTGCTGGAAAGGCGGTATTTGAATTTACACGTATTAGACTGAGATGAAAGTGTCAATTACTTACAGCAGTGACAATGGTAACCCTTGGGACGACTATCTCCGATCCATCTTCTGTTTTGCGGGAAAAGGCCTCTTCCAGTGTCCAATCTGTCTCCTCCAACTGTACGTTACAAAATGCATTCAAAAGGTGAATTATTCTTTGCGCTTCTTGTTTGGGTTCGTCCATAATCATACGCCTGTTCGAAGCACAGAAAGCTAGAACAGGCCAATGTGTGGCTGGGTCAATGGGTCGTTCCTTGGGGTAACGGGGTAAGTCCGACTTTCCAGTGGGAAGGGTATTGCAAGCAGGACGGTTAACGGTAACATCGGCATGGGCTTGTGTCGCGGGGGGTCCCAGAGACGTCGTCGTGCCATCGGCCAGTTCAATAACGAGGCGTCTGCGCTTAAGTTAATGAACGCTGGAAGTGACACGGTCCATTACATACAGTCCCTTTCGCCAAAGCGTTATCGGTATCTTCTCGTCTAATTTTGTGACCAGAGTCTCGGCATACTTGCAAAGAAATTAGCGGCAGCCCAAAAGAGAGCAAGATGCTCACCTCTCCTTTGAAGACAATCCCTTCGGTTCCGACTTCTGCTTTGTTTGCGTCCAATACCAAGTCCGTGAGCCACGATATGGCGTCTAGCAGCCGGGTCTTTTCCGCTTCACCATCGTCCCGACGTCGTCCCGGCTGAGAGTCAAAGAAACGAAGAGCTAGGCATTTCTTCGCTGCCATTGTTGGCGGTGTTCCTTGAGGGGCCTGATTCCCTTGAAGGATCTGATCGCCTTGGAGCGCTAAGGTTGTACTGCTGATGATGGGCCCCTCAACAGCCATGACTTGAGATATTTCAGTCCGTTCATCGGACGACACTGATATCTGCTTCTTTCCAACTCTGCCCGCACCCAGGAGGTCAGGGCGTAGCGGGGTATGTAAACTAGTGTTGGCATCGGCTGGTATCGAGAGGACATCAATAGAAGCTTCCGTAACAGGGTTCTTGGCTGTGGTCTCGTTCAAATGGTGATTGTGTCGGAAGCGTGGCATCAAGAGGGCGTCCTCGCTGCTCAGCACGATACCCTCTTCGAGCTCTAGTCGTGCATTACTTGGAATCGAACTCGCGCCGTGGTGAATCGCGGCTTTGGCATTCGTGGAGGCAGCGTCCATCTTCCTCGACTTCCTTAACGGAGCAGCGCCCTCCATATCCTGACCCAAGTCCTCTTTTCGCTTCCGCTTAGCTGTCGGCCTAGAACGATTGTTACCATCCACACTATCCTTTGCTGGGCTCTCATTCGGTTGGTTGTTCCCCGCCTCGTCATTGAGGCCGATCACACCAACACTTTGTTGGGCTTGGGTAGCCGGTAGTTCCGTCCAAGGCTGAGTTGAGGGCCGTCTAATTGAGTTCATCGACTTTGCCTTCGACAGGGACAGGGACCGAGGTGTCGAGGATCCAAGTCCAGCACTCGAGCCTCTTTCCTCGCCATTGACAGTTGGGCCTTTTGGCGTAGGTGTCGATATCTCAGTAACTTTCATCCTACGCCCTGGAAGGTTCGATAGGTTCGATGAAGGTCGGGCGGCCACCTTTGCCATTGAGGCGTTAGCTTTCTTTCGAACCGGCGCAGGTATGGGTATAGGTATAGGTATAGGGGGATTAGAGGAAAGTGTTGACGTTGTTATTAAGAGGTTTTCTACCTTCTGGGATGCATTGCCGGACGTGATGTCAGGGTCGACGTCGACGGAGCCAGAAGTGTGAGGGGGATTTGAGCCAGTACTTGGCGGCACTGTGGGTGATTCGTGAGAATTGTATCCGATTGATGAGAGCGGTCCTCACAGTTAAGCACTATCCCCTTTTCCCAAGGCAGGTTATACCCGAGCTGATTCGCGGGTATTGGGCTTCCATTCACTCTCAACTTTGCCACCTCGGCCTGCCACCCCTTTTCCTGTGGCGATTCTACATTGAAGGGTCGATCGTCCCAATGGCCTTCCAGATTGTCAGCGAGTATGAGACCTGGAAGCGAGGATAAATACCTGTGGTGCTGTATCTGAATAGCTCGCGCTCCTTCCACATTTCCAATTCAAACTCCCAATTCGGCATCTCTCGTAACTGGACCTCCCAATCCGGCATCTCCTTCATCGGCCTGGGAGTGGAGCTGGTAGTGGCTACCGTAGCCAACGGTTTATCGGTATTGGGGACAGATCTAGAGGCCTTCGTCCCAGTAGCGCTCGGATGCACCTTTCCACTCGCTTCATTCCGCTTCTGTTTTACAGCTTGGCCTCCTGCGCCTTTTGATCCAGAGCCAGAATTTGAACGACTGATCACCCTCGCTCGTTCGTCCCCGCTAGACTCTGCGTAGCTTTTCTTCGTCAGGAGGCCCATCGAGGACCTCGTGGACCTCCTGATGGGAGACTCAGTTGGAGAGGAATCGTACGCGGTTGATTCTTTAATGACAATGGCCGGGGTTTGTTGGGTGGTTGCCTCTGGCTTCTTGTTGTCAGATACGTTTGGGGCCTGCTTCAGCGGGAAGGCGGTCTGCGTCGCGAGGGCGGCAGCGCCCTGGAGGTCCCCTGCATCTGCTACCACAGCACTTCGTCCGTTACCCTCGCTAGCATTTAGCCGATCTCCATTGCCAGTACCGGTCTCACCCGACTCGAGACCTACGACAGTTTGGTCCACAGTCGAGCCGGGTTGCTTCTCTGGTACCATATTGTCTTGCTCTCTGTGACCTGGGAGAGGCTCATCACGAAAGAGGCGCACAACTTTACCGGTTTTAGAAGATTTCCACCAAGAAATCGAACCCAACTTCGCAGGTAATAGATGCCAGACTTCCTCTTCACTTGCCTCCTCCCCATCATTTGTTAGGCCATCTGGTTTCTGGCCATGGCCCCGAGGGGGGATCTGAGCCGCTGTCTTCTCCACCGACTTGACTCCTGCTGGTCCACCATCAAGGGTGGGAAAAGTAATCTCCCTTGTTCCCACTCCTGTCCCAAACCGTCCAGTGGGCCTCTGTTCCTCCACCTGCGTTGCCCCGCCGCTCCTTCCGAACCATGAGTCGATCGTAGGTGCGACGTTCTTCAAGGTTCCTCCTCCGCTGCCGTTCTTGTCGGGGGGGAAGTCCCGGTCACCCGCTATCTCACTTCCGGACTGTTTGGAAGGGTCCGAGGCGACCCTTAGAATGGTGCCCAGATGCGAGTCCGGGTCGTCAACCTCCATGTCAGCCCCGCTACTCTCCGGGCTCTTGGATACCATTTCCACGGCATTCGCGTCAGATGAGAAGGTCCTAATGTGCGAATATACCTTGCCCCCCCCGTCTCCATCCATCCATGTCTCCACACGCCTAAATTGTCCTTCGTCATACTCTGCGGGTTCAGTGGTTGCAGGGTTGGCAGGGGGCCGCAAGATAGAGGTTGAAAAGGAACTAATGAAAGTAGATGTTGAGGTATTAGCCGAATGAGGGGGACTATTGGTGAGATCTCGGTTGCGGGCAGTACATTGAAGACGATCGAATGTGGCAGTAATTTCGCTGGCACTTGATTGAGCAGGCGGGATTCCGTTGGACTGAGGCTGAGGAGAATGGAGCTGCATTATATACTGATTCAGGGGTGGATATGAGTGCTGCGCACGTTCCCTCGTGCTCGTCAAGCAGGGCTCAGGCCTACTCACTGCCTTGGCAAGAGGGTGGGTAAGACGCCTGCCTACATATACACCAGAACTACCGTAGTACCGTCGTGGTGGATGCTCGAAGTTGGGCGGTCGAGGGGGAAATTGATGTTGTGCGGGCGGTGTCGTTGAGGTGGAAGAACTCCATTTAGCGTGGTCATTAGAGGGTGCTGATGGCCTGCCGCTCGAGGACGCGATCATGTTTTGACCGTACTGGGGCGTCGGTGCGCGCCCGGGATGTGACGGTGGGCGGAACATTAATGCTCGCGGAGCATTGGGCGGTTGCTTAGAAGGCGATGGAGGTGCAGCCACAGACCTAGTACTAGTAGGGGAAGGAAGAGCAGTGGTGCTACTTGGTGTCGAGGGTAGTCGGCTGGAAATTGTGCCAGAACGTAAGGCTTTTGGCGCGTTGGGCACCTGCTGGGGGTGAACCGAAGCGCTATGAATATCGTGATCGACCGTAGGTGGTAACATTGGGTAGCCACAAGCCTCCAGTTTGCCCATTAGCCCTCTTAGTTCCGAGCGTGGACGAGCGCTGGGGTCGGCGTCACTGAAGAGGCTGACGTTGGCATCCCGCCAAGCTTCGATCGGTAACGAGTAGAGCTTGAATAGAGTCGCGCAACAAGACGCATGGCTCAGACCCTCTCTATGGACGCAAAGCTGATGGACTATTAGATCGAGGGCTACCAAAAAAAGTACCTTGTTAGGACGTACACAAACCGCCTGCTCCTTTTTCATGTAGAGATACAGAGATAGTGCAAACTCTGGTCTGCTCCAATCAAGCTGTTCGTTGACCGGGAGATGGTCATTGGCGAGCATTAATGCGGCTTTGGTATACCACATAATATGATCAAAATGCTGAGTCCTTCTGTCACCCAGTCCAACAAGCTCATGCTGATGGTCCGCCAATGTGAGTAAGGCAGGTGCAGTGGTCGCCCAGTCGGCAATCCTGCATTTAATCGCCTGAACAGCATCAATGGCACGTCCAAGGAGCCATAGTCGTTCAACCTGTATGTCTCCTAGGATGTGGCGGATACTGGCGGAGAGGTCTCTAGCACACCAAAGAAAGGGTTAAAATTGATACCGTGGAAAGGAAATAGGCCTACTCATGAAAGAGGATGCACGAAATTACTCTGATAGTTTCTGTGTCCAAGAAGGAACTAAAGCCTTTGTATTGAGGAAAATAACTCGGCACGGTGGTGCTGAGCCGCCACACGTTTTTGCAGCGCGAGTCGGCGCTGATATACCGAATGTTGTCGCGAAAAGTAGGGCTTCGGGAAAAGCGAATCAAGTCGGTCGAAGCTGGGTCAGACATTTTGTCAATGGGTTGGGATCTTCAAGCACGAAACCAAAGAGGAAATAACTGGGCTTGCACGACCGCCAAGTTGCCAAAAACGCGACTACGCTAAGCTGAATGGAACTCAGGTGAGCGCTAACATAGGACCCCAGGAAGGGGACGCTAAGGTGAGCAACCGAGTTGGATGTGTCTTTGACCACCTGTGTGCAAACATTTGCCACAAAAAGGGAGAAAGGCTTGTATTGAAGGACAGGTTGTCTCACCGGGTTGGACGAAATACCCCATGGGTGGGTCCCCCTGTACTGCGATTGTGCGCCAGCACGACCACTTCCACCTTGAGCGCAGAGAACGTAAATAACATATCCTTATAAGGACGGTATCACAAGTTAATATGTCCAACATTCCTTGCTAATTCTTTACATAATACTGGTGTGCCCTGATTCCACCTTGGACAAAAGTATGACAAGTTGGTGACCGTGCACGTCTCCTCATGGTCCAAGTGATCCAAGTACTTTCCTAAGACTATGTTACGGTACCATCACCACCATAGCCGTAGGCACCACTCCCTCTCAATTTCGAAATTAATCCTCCCACTGCCAAGAATTGAAAAATAGTGTTCCTAGTTGAAAATATTCGAGGGGCTAAAAGACTTGAACTCCCTAGGGTTGCCTTGTACATGCGACAGCCGGTGTCGTTGCTCATGCACTCCTAGAATGACTACAGCCTCGTCAACGTGCGATGAATATGCTAACATATACCTTCCAGCTCATGTAATCCAAAGTCTCCTACTCTATTGGTAGGCAGTTTGCGCTGCTTCAGAGCGAATTCCTGTCACCGGGCACGGGGCGGATACTGCTTCTAACCATACACACGCTCGCGGTGTTTATCCGTCATTGATATCCCGTTGTACGTCGCAATGAGCCACTGGTCATACTTCAAGGGATCTATCTCGTGTCCCTCTCCCGACTGAACCTGAAAGATCCGTATACCCAACTTACGATGGGTATAACGAGTTCACATGGGGCCTAGTATAGAGCAGCAGTCAGTCTCATGTCAAACAGATTAGTAGCGTATGCAATGACTGACCGTTGTCTTTGCCCGGTTTGGACCATGGGGCCGGTGTAGTCGATCACTGTTTCATTGGTGATATCATATATTCAGAGATCAACTCGCCTTTGTGTTGGGATTTGCTGCTGGGTGTCTGTGTCTTCGTGGCCATTTTGAACCAGACTCACGAGAGGTGATGCTCTGGCCTTCACTGCATGTGCGGTAGTGCGGTACCAGCGTGGAACACCGTACCCCGAGAGAGAATATTTAACATGTGTGGGCTTTTTGGTCCTTTTGGTCCTTTCGCCATGCGGTCGCGAGCACAATATCGTCACACGCGTTGCTCCTATCCTACGGTGCACCAGGACTTCCGGATGGGTCTACGGGAAATGATGTGACAACTACGGGTCCCCGTACCTTCTCCTTGGATAGACTGACCTGCTCGCAACTCCGAGATGGAACGTAAGGGGCTTTTCAGGCCGATTGTAACAATGTATAGGAAAGAAGATGGTGACATACAGAACACAAGAAGGTACAAAATTTAAAATCATGTTGCGAACACATCTATCTAGTCACTATGATCACCCTCGGCAAGGAATCTAATTGGAATATTGACGCCACCCACAAAGACCGGCAGCTCATTTGAAATTGTGGTGGACATCTGATGGGTTAACCCTTGAGGACGTTGCCGTTCGAACAAGACCTTTGGGCCCTCGCATTCGCCCTGGAATACGACCTCGATATAATAGGCATATCCACCCATGGAATTGGCGCTGCTCCTTTGGGTTTCCACAAATTCAGCCAGAGCCGTCGCATCAAAGGAAACTTCGCAGAGGACCAACCGCTTCAAGTTGCGGAAGCGTGTGTTGGTTGAACCTGTGGAAGTTCTCATATGGATGCCACGCAAGAAAGGCTGGACGTGGCTATTGACCCCCCTGACCCCCCTGAGCTCGAGGGTCTCGACACTGTCCATCTCTCTGATGGCACTACTTACCCATTCAAACCCAGTTCTTTCCCTTGGGTCGGTGCTTTGAAGGGCCCAAGCGACAATTGTGAGCCATTTGGGCTTGAGCCAGTTTGCAAGCTCGGCCTGTGCCCAGGTAAACCCCATGTCGGCCCAGTGACCGTGAGTAACGAGCGTCAGCTTCTGCAAGCCGATGAACTGGTGATATCCAAGGAGTAGTCCAGTCAAGCACCCGCCAATGTCGTCCAAGCAGATATCAAGGTCGTTGAGGGAGATGAAGATGTCTGTCTGAGTGGGCGGCCTACGATCCGAGGTAGGAGAAGTGGGCGTTCCGTTGGTTCGCAAGCGGAAGGACTGAATACTGGAGCCAATGGCCTTGAACAGAGCGGGGAAGTGCCAGTCATCCTGCCAGTCTTCGGTTCCCCGCAGGTCGATATTAAGCATACGGAGGTTGGTCGGGTCTGGGAAGCCAGGGAGGGAGAGGGAATGCATGATCCCGCTCGAAGAGTTCAGGACCGAGAGGCCGGAGAGGGCAGGTACGAACGGAAGGAAGACTGCAGGAAGGTGCTTGAGGGTACCCGTTCCATTACCGTCGATCATTCCAATAACAGTAAGCTCCTTGATGTTGGGTTCAGGGACAGACCGGCGGGCGATGGGCAAGAATGGGAGAGCTTTGAGGAGGGCAGCGGAACACCCTTCGTCGTCATCCGTCCACCCACGAACGCACAAATGAGCCGGAATACGATCTCCAATTCTGTCAAGGTATACCTTGATTTGAGAGAGCTCATACGGATCGCCTCGAAGGATACAACCCAAATGAACCGGTAAAAACGACCAGAGAGCAGCATCGCCGAGTATATCACGTCTCCAGGACTGAGTTACGGCTGCGAAGTCCAAAGTGGGGCGAAGGAACGTAGCCGGCTGAGTGAGCAAATCCACATGCGCAACTGCGCGAACGAGATCAAGAACCAAGCGGAAGACAAGAGACCAAATCTCGTATGGGATACTCTTTGTAAGATGCCTGGCTTGACCAGCGAACTCCTTGCGGAGCGCATAGCGACGGGTAAGCAAGTCGGTAAGAGCGAGGTCCGGCTCGTCTAAAATTTTATCGTGCGCACAAGCGATGAGCTCGTCTAGGGTGATAAGTGCTTGCTGTCCGCGGAGGCCCTGGGCTCTCAGAGCGATGTCAAGCCATTTGAGTTGTTCAGCCTTGGTGTCTGGGATGTAAGTGTCGGGAGTAATACTGGAGTCTCCAGGACACTTGTGTGTGGTGTAAACGTCGAAGGGTGGCATTCTGGAAGGGAAGAGCGTCGTCAGCACGCTTGGGTCGAATGAGCGAGGAAGCCCAGTATGGTGCTCACATGGACGATCGAGGTGGGTGCAGAGACCGTTTCTAGTAGATACAGATCGCTTTGAGGAGGGACTGAGGCACACATTTTCCTTAAGTACTCGGAGCCTGTCAAGAAAGCTTTGGACGCATTGTTTGGCCAGCAACCATATCGGAACAACTCGGGTGACGTGTCTGCGGAAGACAAACCTAGCCGAAGAAGACGATATAGAGCCATTGTGGCTGGCACTGCTAAGCGAGGTCACACTTTACACGAGGCGCAGGGTCCGAAGCATAGAGGAGGTCACGAAGACATGAGAGGGAGGCGAGGTCGCCGCGTGTTTGCAGATCAATTGCCCTTTACGTCTTGCCAGTCTGCTCCCTGCTTGTCAATGTTTTAAAGCCGGTGGTAGGTGAGAAAAGGGTGCACGATAGCTCCTTTGATGTGACAGGGACGATTTGGACGGAATAATCGGCCGTCAACGCGCTCCGGGATACTCAATCGCCTAGCACGTTGTTACAGTGTGACGGGTCCCTTCGGGGTCCAGAATAGCACTGCAGGCGAGATAACAGACAGGGTAGAATGGTGGGTCGTCAATAAAGAAGCATAGCAGCAGGGGCGAATTCCTCAAAGTGGCTAGAACACGTTTCGCGCACCAATCTTGCAAAATGGTATTCAATAAAAATGGTCACGATCGTGTGATCGTGTATCGGCTGGTTGCTCCAAATGGGCCGGTCGCGTAGCTGGCGAAGGATTTGTCGAGCATGAATCGATTAGGGGGTGGCAATGACGTTAAGAAAGGGAATCACCAATGAGTACCTCCCATTTTTGCGGCTCAAATGACGTGAGCTACTCGTGTAGGCAGTCCAGCGTTTGAAAATAGGTCGTTTGGCCGGTTGTCGGTACCGTATTGACGATCGGTGCAGTGTGGGGAGCTACTCACGCACCCAAACCGTCAGGTTCAAGTTATGCAGAGCGTAGTGATGCCGGAATAACCGTGAAGCCAGGAGAATGGCCAGCGCTTCGCCGGCAGAAGGCAACGGTTTCGCACAGCGCTATTTAGAGCAGAGTCGTAGAATTGCTGCATGCATTGGATGTGCTATTTTTTGCCGAAACTATGTTTACTGGGCCGTTTACATTGGGCACGGATCGTCCTTCGTTGAGGTTGTGAAAGCAGCTGGAACGATAATAATGCAATTGGCAAGCAGTTGTGCATAAGCAGTCATGGGCAGCATGTTATGGCCTTTGGGTGATAAATTTTCATTCGTCGAGGCGGACAACGACGTGCGAGAAGTTGTGACCCAATGTAATCTACGAACCAATTGATAGATGTGTTGCGAGTTTATAAAGCCTAGCAGGTACAGAGCAAGCAGCATCGCTGTGAGCGAGAAGTTGATAGAGGTGGTGAATCTCGCATAATTGTTATAATGGCCCGCATCTCTGTCCTATTGCAGAGTAATTGTAATTGGATCCCGTGAGAGAAGCGGTCCCTTCCGCGCGTCTTGCCTGGCCAGCTGCGAGGGCCACACTTGGGCAACTCGAGATGCGTGGCTCACGTTTATCGACGGTTTTATCCTGAGGTTTGCCTGAAAATTACATTCCAAGTCAAGGATATATATTCCCTTGCGCTTTCGACTCGAGGACTAGTGGTTACAGGAGCAGTCGTACTGTCGTCTGGCAGGGGCTAACAAGGACTGGCGAGGTGGATTGACGGGTGGTCTAATCACAACCCCACTCCTCCGACCGGGGCGAAACTGGGGCGAAAGAGGGCGGAGGAAACACATGCTGGGGGCTGGGTCCCCAAAGTCATCTGGTTCCCCACTTTGACTCTTGCCGTCGTGGGCGGCACTGGCTACGACGCTGGCTACGACGCCGACGAGGATGGCCTCGCGTTCTACTCAGCAGGACGTCTCCCACGACCAACCATCCACCTCGCGCGCGCACCGACCGAGGCCACCCTCAAGAACACCCTCTTTCCTCGCTGGATTGGCACTATCACCTCTCAACCCCCTCTCCCAGTCGTCCCAGGCGTTTCCCAAGCTCAAGCAGAGCTACGAAAACCTCGTCGCTCTCGCAAATGCACGCGAAGCCCTTCGCCAGACGCGTCGAGAGGCTATCAGGCATGGAAAACAAGTGCGGAAGATGGTTTGGAGAGATAGGGGAGAGCCACCCGTTGAGCTCCGGAGCTTTGAAGATTGCATCGAGCATGCTGTCCGAGGTGGAAGTCGTAAGTACCACCTTTTTGGTATATTATCGAGTCATCCTCTACGCATAGAGTTATATTGTGTCCCTCTGCGAACCTTATGGGTAGCCTGGCAGGTGGATCAGCCCAACCGGCTCAAACATCGGTGATTTCCTCCGAAAATTCAACTTCAGGCACAACCTAGTCGTGGTCATTCCTGTGCGCTTTCTGGGTCGGATCTATGCTTCGTCCTCTTCTCTCCGGACTCCGGTTCGGTCCTGGTACAAACATTCCAGACATCATAAAAATATCTGGATGAGGCAATCAGGACATCAAGGTGACTCTAATGCCACAGGCAGGAGTCTTGATTGCTAAACGGGAGGCGGCTCTCCAAATGCCCTGCCTCGCATCGACTTTAGGTCATGATCAGCGGTGTTGGTGTGCTCCATCACTACCTATACCCTTTATAACATGCACCTGGCTCCTTTCAACCAGTAACCACCACCCAATGTGGTGGCTGTCCTCATCCCCGAACCGATCATAATGCTGAGGGCTGCCACAATATAAGCTCCAGAGCACCTCGCAAACCCTTGTCTCTACCCAGCCTCTTCGCCCCATCTTCGCTGCTCGCACTAACACCCACACCGCCCAGGCGCAGGGGGCCTAGCCTTTGCAATCCGCTCTGGTGTGAACTTCTTCCTCCTCCTCTTCCGGATCACCCGCACGTCAAGAAAAGCACGTACCGCTCTCGTCCTGCACGCGCTATTCGGCCCCGACTCGTTCCGCTTCGCTGCGATGCTCGGCACCTTCGTCGCCATATATAAGTTCCTCATCAACGCTTTACCCCTCGCCTCCCCTCCTGCGGACTTCTCACCATCTTTGCTACCTCGGACGCGCAGCGAGGTGGGATCTCTTAGCAGGGAGACTGTGGACGACGGCAGAACCTTGTGGGCGGACGAGGACGTTATCACCCCACCTGAGTGGATCGCACATGATTTGACGAACAACTCAGGGAAAGGAAAGGGTATCATGGGAGGAGATAACGGGACGATCACGATGGCGCCGAAAGTCAAAACCAAGCTCTCTGCGCAGGCTGTTGCCCATGAGATTTGGGTGCGGAAGAGGGGCCGGAGGTGGCACGCCTTCCTTGCGGGTACCCTTGGGGGAGGTATTGCTATTATGTTTGAGAAGCAGGGGCGGAGAGTCGGTATTGCTCAGCAGATGTTCGTTCGGTGCGTCTCCCTATCCGTTGTCTCTTTCTCCTAACTCTCGAGTATGGATACTAATCACTGCGGATCATAGGGGTCTACAAGGGACATACAACGCTCTCTCCGACCGGCACGGCTTCACGGTTCCCTACGGCTCCGTCCTAGTCTTCTCGCTCTGTTGCGGGCAGATCATGTACGCGTGGACGATGCGGCCCGATACTATTCCTATGAGTTACGCAGCATGGATCACTCAGGCGTCCAAGGTCGGCAGAGGCGCAATCAGAATAAACAGGCAGCTCGTACGGGAGGGCGTAGCGGATCGAGTTGTTAAGGGCGAAATCGTGAAGTTTATGCATGACATGGTACGTGCATCCAGGTTTGGCGCGTGGTCCCTTTTGGGGAGGCGATTGATAAGGTTTGTTGCAGACGACCACGGAATGGAATGCCGCGAGGTTGAAGGATGAGCTAAGTTTTATTGAGAGTTCCTCTGGAAGGGAGCTTATTTATCCATTTGCGAGTTGCGCGCTCATTCACCCGTGGGTGGATGGTTGCTGGATGGCACAATTGGACAAGTTCTGGGCGGTCGGCTTACCTATTCAACATACTGCTCAAATAGCCATTGACGACAGGTTAATAACAGGTCTTCAAGTGGATGTTCCCGGTTTACGGCGCATTACACTTTGTCCCGTCGCTCTTGTTCAAGCACCAGGCATGGCTCAGCAAGCCACAGGCGATGGCTATGCGTACCATAACAGGGACTGCGAGAAGTTCAAGTTTCATAAGCGCGTTCGTCATGATCTATCTTGGTTCGTGCCTCATCCGGACACTCCCAGACCTTAAATGATAACTCATGCTGTGAATAGCTATTCTATGCACCCGTAGAAATATCTACGACCTCCTCCGTGACTCTTCGCGTTTTCCCATCCTTCGCCGACTTCCATTGGTACCATCCCTGCGCAACCGGACCCTTGGGCGGCTTCTTTTCTGGATCGCTGGGTTCTGCTCCGGCCTATCGCTCTTCGTCGAGGCGGAACGAAGACACGGTGAATTAGCAATGTATGTCATGCCCAAAGCGCTTGAGAGTATCTGGGTTGCTGCGCGAGGCAAGGCGAATCCCAACATGAGGAAGCGAATGATGGGTGAGGCAGCGTTTATAGCCGTGGCTATGGGGATGGTGATGGTAAGTCCTCTGCTAGCTGGTCCTCTGAGGTGGGGGTCATGTTCATGAACACCCCTATGCAGAGCACGTACCAAAATGATCCACAACACTTATCCGGTCTGGTACGGCGCATTTTGTATCAGTTTGTGGGACCTAACTAGTTTGCTTGTCGAGAATGAGGTCGAGATGATGTGTTGACCAACGTGCTTGCTCATCTCGCACTCACGCTCATCCACACACAGTATAAATAGACCTTCATTAAACCAAAAGGAAGCTCAACAACATTGCTTAGCAGGGTGTAAACATGTAGAAGTAAAATGGGATGACACCACGGCCTTTTCAAGGTCGCAGTACCAAGTATGTGCGCGGCTATTCATTTTAGGGGTGACAGCTAGCTAGTAGACCGAATCTGTATGAGAAGCTGTATATATCTACAGCGTATTTCGGAGGAGTGTCCCGTGCAGAGGCGGCACGGGCCCCTCGACAGGTGGGGAGGAGGCTTGTGCGACAAATTACGGATAAACAAAGAGGGGAAAGTTGGAGCGCGGCGTGAAGTTGTACAGACATACCCGAATAGGACGTGTAGGTACGTACAGCAACGGGGAAGAGAGCGAGTGAGGGGCGAGAGAGGTATGAGTTGGATTGATACAGGATCAACATGTGAGTGTGTGTCCGCGAGAAAACGGGGATTCGAGGACGAGGGTAGGTTTTAATGAGGCAGTAAAACCAAGCCCAGCTCTGACTCGCGCCTTCACTTCCACCTCACATCAACTGATATGATGCTGCCCTCTAATAACCGTAACCGTAATTGTTGCGGATTACCGGTATAGTACTGTGGTACCCAGAGTGACACTGGCGCAAGAATTCACTATGAGGTTTGTATTCTGTCTGACCCATAGTCGACGTCGCCGTAGTTGAAGTAGAGGAGTCGGGCGAAGGGGTGGTTGTAGGCGCAACCTAGACGTAAACGCGGACGTAGTACTAACGACATAGTGAGCCCACGAATAAGGGGTCAAAGCGGAATGCCACCTTACAGTGTGGTTAAACCGTCGAAGGGCGCTCAGTCCCAACTCCTAACCGCCGCCGTCGCACACGACCAACAGCACACGACTCGAAACTCGACGACCAACACGTAGAGCGAGCCCCCCAGCGAGCCCCCCGACGCCGACCGCCCACCCTTTTTTTGCTGAATATTCGCGCGTATCTATATGGCCGCCACACCCGCTCATAAGCGCACTTATCCTCCTTATATTCGCAACTATCTCCCCGATCTGGAACGACTTCTTCTTCTTCGGTGCATCCGTACACGGAAAAACCACCTATTTTGGAGCATTCGCACATCGACTATTACATCGATTCAGCAGCACTCGGCTTCCCGTGCGTACTTCCGTCTCCGTCTCCTGTACAACTCTTTGCCGAAATATTTATTTGGCTTTTGCATTGCCGGTTTCTCGCATATGTATGCTATCCTCATGTCCCGCTGTGCGACTCCCGTCACTCTCGTCAGCTGGGTCATCGACATATCCTTTGGGGGTGTTGTCAGGAACAGAATTCGCGAAAACATTCCTTCGGCACCTGCCCAATACGGAAATTCCAACTGGGAGTCGTCCCTCGTTATCCCATTCATATTGCCTTGAAGTATATCCCTAATGGGGCCACTACTTATGTTGGTGCTCTGGCCGCTCTGCGCCGCGGCTCTTGGCGCATGCGGCAACTACTCGCGCCGTCGTGAAAAGTCCTAATTCACCTTCCCTGCGTACTATTTCTCTCTTGATGCACCTTATTCTGTTTCACGTTACACCAACGACTCAGGCGACACCCGTTCAAACCAGCGAATGACCCCTTTCCACACAAGGTACACTGCCCTAATTTCATGGTTTCTCGTTGCAGTATCGTTTCGCTTTGCTTTCTTCCTGTAAGATGTCGTGTTGTATCGCTTTCTCCCCTTCGTTCCTCAATACAAGACTGTAGAAAGTGTTGCTCATTTTGCGCACCGAGTCTCGAGCAGCCTTTCGTGTTCGCATCAGATCAATGTAAAGTTCAGGAGCCCTCCTAGGGATGGTCCCAACTCTAAGCGCCTGACATGGTGGTGGCAACAATACTGCATACGTGCTGGATGTGCTTTTCAAGTGAACGCAGAGACATCGGAAATAAGTCTCCGGCACTTTGCAATAGCGGTGATAGCTGAGAACCTGTGGTAGAGAGAATCAAGATTGATTGGATGCCGCGAGTGCATCGAGGAGGTCCGAGGGGGTCCATCTGAACAATCACGTCTTTGTTGAGTGTCTTCAAAGGACAGTCGCTATTCTTACTTTCTTCAAATTTGGAGGATATCAAAGCTCCCCTAGTCACCTGTGACTAGGGTTGACCCCAAGCCGTATAACACCAAGAGCGTGGGGGAGCGTGGGGGAGCGCAGTTGAGTACCAGTGGATGGCACTATGTAGGTCGAGGGCACCCTAAACTGGAGGTCCCACGTGGGGAAATCGGGGTCGGTTCTGCGGGAGTCAGGTGGTAACGCACCTTGCCCTCTCCTTGAACCGTCGTGTTTGCCGTCTTTTTGAGCGCGTGTAGGCAGCAGATAGTGGATAATAGTCTCGACATCGTGTACCTACCGACGACTGTAGTTTACCCTCAACAAGACGCCGCTACGCTAGATGACGGCTATGGCGACGACCTCAACTCACCACACGACGAACAGCGGCGGTGGTGGCTCCTCAATTGTCGGGGGTCACTACAGAGTTGGAAAGAAAATCGGTGAAGGCAGCTTCGGCGTCGTCTTTGAGGGTCAGTCCCGTTACATCCAACCCTCCCTCACACACTGGCAGCTCCTCGAATCTTCTGCTGCACGCTCTGGCCAGTATCAGCCAGAGGCCACTAATCCGATACGCGGGCGGTCCCTCAAGCGGTGCTTGTCCAACCACGGGTTTCGCCGCTGTCTCCAAACCCTCACTGACCATCAATCTCCAGGGACAAATCTCCTGAATGGCCAAATCGTAGCTATCAAATTTGTGAGTTACACCCTGGGTATATTATCTGTTAACCCGGCTTTCACAGGAACCGCGGAAGTCTGATGCACCGCAATTAAGAGACGAATATCGGTCTTATCGCACTCTCAATGGGACCCGTAAGTTATTTAATGCAAGATCTTGAATCATCACACTCAAAGGCGATATATCTGTAGCTGGCATCCCCCAAGTACATCATTTCGGTCAAGAGGGGCTACACAACGTCCTTGTCATCGATTTGCTAGGACCCAATCTTGAGGACCTATTCGATATGTGTGGTCGGAAGTTCAGTGTTAAATGCGTATGTTTGTTGGCCAAGCAAATGGTGAGGCTCGTGCGCGGTGGTGTTATATCGCGCTTCCTTAAACGTCTCGTATACAGATCACTCGTGTACAAAGTATCCACGACAAGTCACTCATTTACCGCGATATCAAGCCGGATAATTTCTTAATCGGCCTCCCTGGTACCAAGAATGCCAATACTATCTACGTTGGTGCTCCCGCTTTCCCACATCTTGACCCTATGCCAAAGCGTTAGCCAACAGATGATCGATTTTGGCATGGCGAAACACTATCGCGATCCTAAGACGAAACAACATATTCCTTATCGAGAGCGCAAATCCCTCAGCGGTACAGCTCGTTACATGAGTATCAACACACATCTCGGGCGCGAGCAGAGTCGTCGAGACGACTTGGAGGGCTTAGGGCATGTGTTCATGTCAGTGGTCCCCCGTTCTGATCTAATGTGGCAGGTGCTAAATGGTTGATAGGTATTTCCTTCGAGGGGGGTTGCCCTGGCAGGGTCTAAAGGCCGCTAACAACAAGCAAAAATATGAGAAGATCGGTGAAAAAAAGCAGACAACTAGCATCGAGGAGCTATGTGAAGGCTTCCCTGGTTGGTCTTCTCCACTCCAAGGGCCAAAACAAACATCATTAACGGCCCTTTAGAGGAGTTCGCGATCTACCTCAATTACGTACGCAAACTTGGGTTCGAAGAGGCGCCTGACTACGACTTCCTTCGCGACCTATTCGCCAAAGTGCTGCGCCAGAACGGTGATGCCGACGATGGATTGTTTGATTGGATGTTGCTAAATGGTGGCAAAGGCATTGATGCCGGGTCGGTACGTACTCAAATAGTTGCAGACTTTCGTCGACTCTTAATTGTACTCCTAGGCTACTGCTAATCTCCTCAATAATGCTCTTCCAACATCGCCCGGCGGGCATCGTACGCGGCAGCGTTCATCCCAACAACCAGGTACTTCTTCTCCAAACTTGAATGGCACTGCCACTAACGTTGACCGACGTGAATTTTGTCGGGGACAAGCATTGCGGAAACCCACAGGACTGGACATCAACGTCACCGTTGCTACTGGTCGGGGGGCGCCCTCGCCGCTCATTATCAATACTCCTGGGACTGGTCGGCGCCTCAGTAACATGGGTCAAGGTCAACAAAGCCCGATGCATCCGTACGCCACCGCAGGCGCTGGTACGACTGGTGCCATGCATGTCCCTAGCACCATGGGGACGGCTGCAGCGTATGGGCACGTACGTGGAGCCACTGCAGAGGAGGGAGGCTATGCGAGGGCAGGCAGCGCTTTGGGGAGTACCAGGATACCTGGTGGGTATGGTACTGGAAACATCGGCCGCGGACCGACGACTACCGGTGTTAATGGTATTGGAAATGCGCAGGCAGTTGGCCAGCATGGTATCGGTGTGGCTGGTGGTATTGGCGGAAATGCTGGAGAAGATCGCAGAGAAAAGCGTGGCTTCTGGGCAGTGCTTTGCTGCCGATGAGGGTCGTTCTTTCGTCTCTTCCTTTACGCTTGATGATTACGACCATGCTGATTACTGTACCCTCCGTTTGGGTTGGTTCGGCAACCTTCGGCAACCGCCAGTCGATCGAAGATGCCATCCGCCCACCATACACGCGTACATTGGAGCAGCTCGTCCAGGTGACGTTAGTTCCATTACTAATACCACCAAAATTCGTCCCATCTGTGTTCCTATCCTTCCCTGTTTGCCTTGTTTTGATCCCGTACTCTCACGAAGGACTATATATTTAATGCGTGCGTCTCAGCGGGATCCTGTGTTGTAAATGATGGACCAACAGGACCTCCAATATTTGGCTTGCTTTTCCCATTAGAAAGTTTTCAACACAACATGTAGTATAATACCCATTATTTTAGGAGTATGTCCACTGCTCTCTGTCCCTATTCCAGTGGACTGTAAATGATCTTGTTTGGGGGAATCTTTTGATTCTATCATTCCTAAGCTTCTCCCAAAGGCCAGTGGTGAAGAAATTGCCTTTCAATGTGCTTCAGCTGACATACCACTTGATGAAAACTTAGAGAAAATAACCTAACCTGCAGGAGTGGGTTCCTTGATGGATGACAGGTGGTAGACAACATCATCAGTTGGCTTAGCTTGCCTGTATGCAGTCCTCATATTGTGGGTGAATTTGATACATGTGATGGAATCAGTGTCAAAGTTAAAGGTCTTGCAATGAATATCACTCCTTTTCTCCCTTCTCCAATACCCCCCCAACACCCCTCAATGTTTTCTGATCACTTCTGATCACTTCTGCTTGCCTCTAGTCACTTCTGGTGTCTCACAACACCTGATATTCCTGGAGACTCCCAATACCTGACCAACACCTGATCCACTGTGACCTGGACTTGTGCCTTGCATAACCTCTACAGGTGGTCCTGTGCCTGGACCAACTTCCAACCCACCTGGAATTCATGCTCTGCATGCTCTGCACAACCCTCCTGGTGTACGGATCTTGTTCCAATGATATATATAAATTATGTGTACTGTACCACCCACCCAAGCCAATGGAACATCCACCCACTCAGTGTAGCTCTGCCACCCACCACCTCATGCAGCCTAGCAGCCTTGTGTATGTTGAGATTGATCCTGTATTTATCTCTTGAGTTGTGGAGGGATGTTCCACACTCAATGTCTTGAAGTAGATGTTTGTTCTACTCATGTGCCATGTGCTTCACCTTGTGTTAGACCACCACCACAGATTGCCACCACAGCCCAACCCATACCTCAAGACCTTCAGAGTCTTGCCCAATGGACGTCTCCTCGACGCCAGTTGCCTCATCTACATCTCTCCCATCAACCTCATCTATCCAGTTTCCCCAACCTCCAAGTTTGACTCCCCAAGTGTGCAAAACTACCCAACCTCGCCCATACGTTCCGGAGCGTTTGCGCGAACCCGCCGACCTAGCTTGCTCAGTATTTCTATCGAGCATACAAATAAGCCCTCACTCGCGGGAGTGGGCCTAGGGAATGGAAATGGTTCTGGTATGGCTTTGGGTTCAGCTGCATTCATCAATCCGCCTGCGCCCAGCCGTCGTCCACGCGGATATACAGCTACTTATCATATGTCTATTTCTAACACATTGGGTGGGGGCAGTAGCGATGCAGCAATGCTCTCACCCACTTCGTCCCATTCACAATGAGAAGACTTGGGGATGATCACCCCACTTGAAGAACCACCCTTGAATCTCCCTGTTGGCTATATGGATCGTGACAATCGTGACAGAGGAGGATCCAGAGGTTGGCGGAATGGGATTATCAGTGGAGGGGAGGACATCATATGGGACTTGCCCATTCCCAAGACACCACCGAGGGCCATGAATGATACTGTCCTCCCTACTGCTGTTCCAGGGTTCAAGCGCGCTACGCTGGTGCGTATGCCTTGTCAAACCCACTTTCAAATGCATGACACTGATTCCGTTGGCAGCTGAAACCCTCGCGCCTGCTAATGCTCCAATCCGAACTTGCTGCACCGCCAACAGACATTGAAACCCATAGCGAAGCAGCCTTCCAACGCCTCCTCTCAACCTCTTCTGACCTTGCCCAAACACTAGGCCTCCCGATCCCAGGGTCAGGGCGTGGACGTACGCGTAAGAAGTCCAGACTCAGCAACCGGTATCCCACGTCTGTTGGCGGTGGAGAGAGTGATAGGGACGTTGGCAGCCGCGATCGCAGTGCTGGTGGGGGAACCAAAACCAACGAGGACACCACAAGCAGCGAGAGTGGAGAGGGAAATGATACCCTTGTGTTGCAGAAGGAGGCGACGTGGGACATGGAGTTGCAGGTAGGGAGTGTCAGTCTTGAGAGGGGGGTGACACACCTCGGTCACACGAGAGCCGGGCCTAAGAGGCCTCCCGACGCATCAATTGAAGCAGGGAGTGTTATGGATGTTGATATGAACGATCGAGCACGTCCTCCTAGTTTTCTTCTCTCTGTTCCCATTCCTTTCCGCGACTAACATCTGTGTAACAGTCGGCCCTCTCCTCCCCCCGCTTGTTGATCTCCATGCCGTACCAATGGCGCGAACCTTCCAATCTGGCATACAATCACCCAGGGAAGCGCAAATTTTCCGAGGCGCAGCTACTCAATCCTCATTCGCTTTCCGGCAACGGCAACGGCAACGGCAGTGGGCCGCTTTGCAAACGCCGCCGTGGTGGCTCACCCGCGCTGTTCCCGCAACCTCGTTCTCCCATGGTTCACAGCAGGAACCACTCAAACCCGTGGCAGGCATGCATGCCGTCCACACTCTCCGGTCGCGAAAGGGACAGGGATGCAAGCTCAGACCTCATGGACAGCACGACAAGTGCAAAAAGCTCACCATTATTGAGGCCGACGTCCAGTCACGGACTGGGTGGCGCACTTGGCCTGAACGGGATCTCCATCGGCAGCTCCCTCCTCCACACAAATGGCAACGGGAGTGGCGGGAATGGTAATACAAACGGGAACGGGTGGTGGAGCGGGAGTAGGAATACCGATTAATATTCCCTCGCATATCCCCGCGTCATGCGTCAGGATGGGTGTGAGTCCTGGGGGCGTTATGAGTATTCATATGATGGGTTCTGGACTGAGTTCTGGCTCTGGTGGGAGCCCTAGCTTGAGGCCTATGCATTGTCTGCCCAAGCGCGCTGGGGCCGGCCAGCAAGGGAAGGATGTCCAAGAGGGCGTTGGTGGTTTAAGAATCCAGGGGAGTAGATGAATTCTAAGAGCACTGGTTGATTGTATTTGTATTTGTATCCGGGGTGGTTTGTGTTGCGAACCCATCGTCTGACCATGGGTTTAGGAGCTGAGGCCTATGCCTGGTCAATCAGTCTCTAAATTTCTTTTTGCCCCCAGATGGTAAAGGCCTCTGTACCAGCACCAGCACCACTTGCTATTCCCACCCAATCTCTGCAGCGCACAATACCACCAACATCCTATCGATGGCGAGAATGGCGAGGTCTGTTCAAGGGGCAGTTACGAGAGCCGCAGACGTGCTTTGGATTCAAAGGTCTTCCTCATGCGAGCACTCGAGACGTTACAACTTGACCATTGATAATCTCACGAGGTAAGAGCAGGGCACAACCAATGTAACATTGCATATTCTCCGAGATTCCTACGGATACAGAGTTCGGTTCCAATATGTTTCGTGACGGTGGGGAGTGGAGTCGTCAAGGCAGACAGAGGGAATGATGGAAAGACAGAGTTCGATAAGTGGAGGAGAAGAGGGAGGGGCACATCGAGCGCCACACCGAGGGAAGTCGGGAAAGACTGGGAGGACAAAGCGTAAAAGTAGACGCGCGCGCGTTATTCGTAAGGTCATTCGTGAGTAAAGTGGAAAGGTTAAATGAAGGTTAATCTATGGAGTCACTACAAAAGGAGGTAGCGAGAGAGGGGGGGAATGGTCGAGAATATTGCGTTGTTTAGGGTGATGTGAAGACTGCGCCGTTGAATGCGATGATGTTGGTGGTGTCCGCTGGCGTCTGACCGCGGA
>Ga0307513_10000843_pt1 | contig 44829 bp, 50 predicted proteins | sample 15_EM_MG_FD_202174 | JGI IMG/M metagenome (GOLD analysis project Ga0307513, IMG submission 202174) | Populus trichocarpa ectomycorrhiza microbial communities from riparian zone in the Pacific Northwest, United States - 15_EM | ecosystem: Host-associated > Plants > Roots > Unclassified | place...
AAAGATTTCGGGGATTTTTTGAATCCTTCTTGTCTTTTTTTAATCTGGGGTTTGTGTCCGGATGGGGGAAGGGGTTATTATTATAAGGGGCTATTGTTTTTATTATAATAATATAACTTGAGAGTGTGGGGGTTTGATGCGCAGTGCTCGGATTTTTATATATTTATATTTATTTATTTATTCGATGGGGGTTACGTTCCGGTACTCCAGCGTAGTACTCGAGTAGATGTATGATAGATGTAAATGGGGGGAGGCGTGCAAGATGATACAATGGAAGGAATTGTGCGGTTGAGATCGGGAGGGAGGGAGGGAGGGAGGGAGGTGAGGCTCACAGGTGCGGTTGCTAGGATGGGGAGGTATCGTAGCGTGGAAAACCGGACAGTCTTCTCCGATTGGCTGGTTCAGGTCTTCTTGTGATGGCCGAAACTGTCGCAATGACAATTAACTTATCATAGTATCGCGCTCTCAACACTTTTACTACACTACTCGTAACGGCATGATACTTGAAACTAATAATTCCGACAGCAAAAAAAAAAAAAAAAAAAAGAATTATTATTGCCATCACTTCACCAAAGGACCCTTCCTTTTTCTTTTTCTTTTTTTCCTTTTTTTTTCCTGCGCTACCCGCGCACTTCCAGTCCAGCACAACCCATCATCCACCGCCGCAAATCCCGCCGCCAAACAGCAACCCGCAAGCTCAACCCATGCAAGAAAGAAAGAATCCGTACCGAAGCAAGCAAGCACTTACGGCATTGCGCAGTTATTACCTTCCGCACACGACTTTTTCAAAACCCCACAAGCCCCCCCCTGTCTATCCGCACAACGCTGCGACTCAACCACCACCACCACCATCACCCACGAACCCAACCAACAAAAGTGGGCGAATGACCAGAGCCTCGTATTCTCTCTTTGGTGCGTATGATAGAAGAAACACACGAGTGATACTCTATGATATACAGACCGGTTTCATGACGTATGATAAACTTTCGAAACTGAACCTTTCCTTTTTTTCTTTTTCGTCGTTGCCGTCCCTTACCTATGTATGCTATGACATTCAACGCGCTTCCTTCTTCTCCCCCTCCTCACTCCGGAGCGTTACCAATTCCGGCTCCGATGGTTTGCCGTGTTCCGATCCTTTACCCTATTTACTCTTCCCTATTATTACTTTTTACCTTTTATGTCTTATTTTTCCCTGCCCTTAGCAAAGCAAGCAAGCAAGCACGTGAATCCGATCGGCGATATCTTATTGGTTGGGTGGGCGATTGGTAGGGACATGTATCGTGATATATATCTGCAAGTGTTAGTATATCTCCGCCCTGCGAAGTACAGTAGAGTGCAGCAGGTCTAGCGCGTATCGGGGATTTTTGTCAAGGGAGCCTTTTCCTCCTTCTTCTTTTACTTTTTTCTTTCCTTCCCAACGGTTTTCCTTGCAGTTTCTGTACAAGTAGTCTCGTCTGTGCTGTTGGGCTCCGGTTAGATGTTCACGTGGGAGATGTGCTTTTTTTCTCTCTTTTATTTTTTCCCTGTTTCGGGTAGTGTGGGGGGAGGGGAGGATATCTTATGTATGTTGTGATGGACAGGAGGAAGATGCAGTGCAGTGCAGTCTGTCTGGAGGGGAGGGTTTTCCCAATTTTATTTCCGCGCGCCTAAGAATTTGAGATATATGAAATCATAGCGCGTCACTCGGCATGTGAAATATTGACAGGGGTCTTTTTGTGAATGAGCGGGTGAGTGGATGAGTTACGGAGACGTAGTTGATGGCGCCATAACCCATGGGTAAGGGTACGATATGCACATGGCAGACCCTGTCGAATTTCACTTCTCAAACAAGTGCTAGAAAGTATTATAGGCAAAATTTATGATCAGCACCGGCAATATGATCCCATACAAGTAAGCTGCGGCTCCATTAAATAACCTGGGCTTGAAAAAGTGGAGGCTTTCCTCTCTCGGTACCGACTAACTAATTGCTACCCAGCGAACCGTGCACACACGCACACACACAGTGACACACTCATACTCACACACAAGGCTAAATCTAACAATTAACCGTCATTTTCCCAAAACCTCAACCTCAACCAGGTACATGATCCCTGTCGAGGCATCAAGTTAACACCCTTGTTATACCCAATATCATAGCACCAGCAGCAGTGGCAAGCGAGCGAGCGTCAAATAGGTGGCTTGTGTAATACGGCACTGTACTCCTAGAACCGGTACGGCTGGTGAACCCTAGATCGGATATACTTACAGGAAAAGCTGGACGGAAGGATTGCAGGAGCTGGGGTGGATTCCCCCTCAGCGGATGGGAAAGGATGTTTCAATGTGCACAGCAAGTAGTGACGCAGCATGACACCGAGGGAGGGAGGGAGGGAGGAAGGAAGGGAGGGAACGGCTGTCATGAGATGTGCCCGGGGGAAGGGGGTAGCGATGGTAGTCATTCAAGGGTTCTGCTAGGGGAGGCAGTGGGGGTAAACGGCTTGCTCGTCACCGGAATGGAGGGAGATCATGGGGCGGAGAATAAGGCATCTCCAGTATCATACCCTGCGAGGAGCACGAGTGAAATCAAGAAATCAAGGAATTTAATGCGAGGAAGAAGGGGTACAGTACCTACGTTTCCAAAACATTATCATGACCGCCGCTGGGCAAACGATGGCATCGGAACCCCTCCCTCCATCTCTCCCCTTTCTAACCGGCGTCGTAGATGTATGTATACATCGGGGCGGATCCTCCTCCGCATATGTACTCGAGTACTCCTACCATCAAGGATTCCCCCTCAATTCTTCAGAGCAATCCGGACGCCTTACATTCAGGGCTCATATAATTCGGCCCGTTAGTTAATTGTGATGGTTAGTTACACCGACCGTCACCAGCGTTGTTGTACCGACACCGGGGCTGCAAGTGGAGCGTGAGAGAAAGAAAGGCAGGGAGGGAGATAGGGAAAGAAAGGGAATAAGGAAATGGATAAGGCCCGGGTGAGCACGTTGTTCTCTCTATCTCTCTATCTCTCTTTTTTTTGCCTAATGTGGATGGACCCTTTGCGGCATTTTTATCCGGTGGTAGGAGTCGTTAGCATCATGAACCTTGCTATTCCCTCCCTTCCTCCACCCTGAGCAGCGGATCTGTCCCATCTGACGTGCCGGGTTTACGGAAAAGGGCTGTGGCATACCGGTACTTCAGCACCTTATATATATGCAGTGCTCCTGGGGCCACTTGGTTTTCGGGGGAAGGGGAAAAAAAACGTGTGTAACGTAAAGGCATATTATACCTAGCCTGTGGTCTCCCCCAGAAGGAGAAGAGAGAAAACGAGAAAGAAAAAATAAATAATAATAGACTAATGGTATCATTACATGTTCTAGACGAAATATTGAAAACAGGGCTGCTGTGGCCTCACTACTTAGCTGCTGAAAGGAAAACCCCGACACCATCCCTTAGGAGCATATCCAGGGGGATTTTGGACCGTAGGAATATAAATATTTTTTCTTCCATCAGGAACCAGAGTCCCTGAAGTCCCTGAAGTCCCCGAGAACACAGACCAATTTCAGAGCGGACACTTCTAGAAATGGGGTAGCCCCCCTGGAACACCCTGAACCTAAAAAAAAAATCCTTCAAACAAACCCGAGTGGAACTCCAGAAAGGGTTCCATCTATTATAAATTGAAAGCTTACTTTCAGGACCCTTCACTTTACTCACCAAGCCGGTAAGAACTACCGATAAACCGCAAAGTTGAAACTGGAGAAGAAAAAAACAAAAAACAAAAAACAAAAAAACAATCCTAGTCATTGACTAACCGAGGTATCAAAAGTTAGTACACACAGTATCATAAGAAAACATTTATAGAAATAAGAATCAAAATTCCCCTCCTCCTCCTCATCTTCCAAACCTCTATAATCCCTTACCAAAATCAAGGCAATCAATGCAAGGAGCACAAGGATTTAACTATATATCACACCTATTTACCTATGATACCTTACGTATAATGCCCGCCCTCCTTCCCAGCCAACTACACACTGGCCACAGATCCCAATCCGGCTCAATAGATCCCTGGCTAGAAGCGGAAGAGAAAAAAAAGAAAAGAAAAAGAAAAAGACGAAGGGTGAACGGCCTCAACCCCCGTATCATAATAATAATACTCTTGCCTGTAATAATAATAACTAAAACTTAATAAAAATTCCGGGGCCGAGCACGTGTGAGATTTTGACAGGTCTGACAGGGGCTTTCTGTATTCGGTAACTTTCTTACTGTATGATGATGGAAGTCGAGGAGGAAAAGAAGAAAGAAAGAAAAAGAAGTGTGTTGTTGCTCTTCCGGGTAATTCTGATCTCTCAATAAGTGGGTCTTAGAGTTCCCCTCCCCTCCCCCCTTTAATGCTATCAATCAATTAGTTCACCACGAGTTCATCCGCTCATCTTTTTTTTTCTTTCTCTTTCTCCCCTATCATACTCTCCTTCCCTAACGAGGTAGCACTAGTTGCAAGTATCGTAATAGAAGAAAGAAAGAAAGAAAGAAGTGCTGTAAATGTAAACGGGAGAAAGGGAAAAATAAAATATGAGGAAAGTGAAAGACTTATACGGTAGCCTATAGCACAGCACTATATAACCTACAATAAACTCGAGTACAACTACACAAGGACCCTCCGTTTCAGATCCTCCCTTACCAAAGCCTTGCAACTTATGAAGCGAAAGAGAAGGAAAAAGAAAAAGAAAAAGAAGGAAAGCCCAGAAACTTCTAAAATTTCAATCAATCAATCAATCATCATAACTTACGCCCCCTTTTCCAAAAACTAAGATAAGTTATACCAATACCCCCTTACCAAAACTTTTCTTGCTTGCTTATTTTATATTTTATTATACATTACGTGACGTTGCTTTGCTTTGCTTTGCTTCGCTGCTACGGAACCGTTTTTTTTTTTGACACTTCTTGGCGTTTTTCGGTAATCTTGCCAATGGGCTGTTGTCCGATTCCGATTTGGGGAAAGGTTCCTTTTTTTTTTTTTTTTTTTTCCTGGCCATCCATCTCTCGTGCAGTATTAGTTGTTACTGTTGCCGGCCACTGGTTACTGGTATTCTAGTTATTGTGGCTGGCTTATATATCTATAATACTATAGTTATTATCTATGGTATCATAATATCTTGCCGTGCAATGGCTAATAATATTATGGTAGCTTTCTTTTCTTTTTTCTTTTTCTTTTTTACCTTTCTCCTTGCCTTGTGGTGGTGTTGGATAAGGTCTGCAGATTTTGTTTTTTGATCCTTCCTTGACCTAAATTTTACGACTGGCAAACGGAAAAGGAAAGTCGTCAATCGTCAGTCGGGTGACACAGGGTCTCGCCCCTTCTCTCTGGAGAATTCCGATCTGGTTCAGGTAGTGGGCAGGTATAGGTAGGTATAAAGTACCCAAACACAGAGGCTAAAGATCTGTATGGCAGATCACCCCCGCGCATCTGAGTACCCCATACTGGATTCGGATCCAAATATTCCGGTACTTTCTATCGGATACTTCTATAGTAAGCTGGGTAGCTGACCGGCCCGGATGTTTCCTTTGGGATACAATTATTACAGTACCCGGTTCCGGATCAAGAGTTTTTCCTGTATTGGCTGACGCAATATAGGTACGATTGTGGCGGATGAAGGGGTGCATGTGTGAATCAGTACAAAGCTGCTGGGCTGGTGGTACCCCCCCCCGAAGACAGAGGGGACAGATAGATAGATAGACGGACAAAAGGGGTTACACCTACCGATAGAACAGTAATCGCTCCCATGCCCTTCCGGAAAGCAAACAACTTTCGAACACCTGCAGTCGACAAGCAGGAGAATATTATATTAGACGCATATTAGCCCAACAGAAGGCCCATACAGGCTAGGGCGGCCCATGAGCAACGGAGTAGAGCGCGGTTGATAGACCCTCCTCTCCCCTTCTAAAAATACTTCAAAGGTCTGTCTACTAATCCCCATGCATTTCGTACAGCTGTGATAGGCTATGATCATTTGAAGCTAATGTCAAAAAAGCTTGAAATAAATCCGGATTAATAGATAATGAAATGGCCCTTGCTCCTGGAAAGTTGACCAATTCGGTAAGGAAATGGACTCTAGCGGATAAAACGTACGCTGCTAGCTTGGTGCAATAGCAAAACGGAGATATGGTGCAAAATCCATCGACGGGCTCTGCTCCTGATCAAGACATAAAACATGGGATAGATGAAAACAGGAACGAGAAAAACGAAACCTCCCACCATCCGCATAGTGAAGAACATGACTGCACAATACCAAGGGGAAAGTGCGTAAAAGGGCACCCCTGTGTGTCAACAACAGAGTGAGCTCCGATTCGTCGCCCCCGTTATATAAGAAAAAAAAACTATAAAAAAAAACTAGACACACAGCCCTTCGCCGCAATTGCATGCTCCAATATGCACCCTGTATAAAATAGTCAAGTATGAGGATATTGAGATAATATAATAAAGTAAGCTAGAAGAAATGGATCAAAGTAAAAGGAGGCAAACATCGGCAGTAACACAAAACAACTAGAAACCCGATAACCCAATATTCGAAATCGTTTCTGATCTTGAGCGGAAAGCAAAAAAAGAGGAAAAGGTGATTACAAGATGTATATGACCACTAGCACTCATGAGACAAGCCGTCTCATCGTGTACTGGGGTTTTATATCATGATTCTAAAATGAAGACGTCTGTTTCAAGCTCTGTGTCCAAGTGGCTTAGTACTCGAAGGGAGCTTCCGAGGTTTTGTGAACTAAGCTTCTCTTAGTTATTGGCCGTGGCTCATGCTCCCCATAGTGCGCGGAAGCCCCTGGTCCGGTTCTGCGCGGCCAGTGCTTGTGATGCTGGGTAATCTGCGCCGACGAGCATTTATAAACCAGTTGCTCACCTAAGTTTTCCGTCAGACGCTGTGATCATCGTATTCAAAGTATTCGTTGAACTCACTTGATTGATATTTAGGCCCGTCTGCTGCATTAGCATCTGTTTCTCATCCTCCGTAGGGTAAGGATGGTGTAGGTGGTCGTTAAGCCACCCTCGGAGTAGGTCGGTGACGTGTTTAGGCAGATTCCCCCGTCGCCTTTTGCCTGGACGTCCATGATCAAAGTGGTCCATCGCCATGTCAATTGGCTGACCCCCGGTCGAGAATGGTGATCTACTATCCACCACCATCGACTGCCCCGGCCCGAAATTTGCACTCCCCTCTATCCGCTGCGATCGGGTGTGTGGTGAATGAAAATAGTGAGGCGGGGTATAAGCATGCCCTGGCGACGGAGCACGGTAAGAAGAGGAGGCCGTTGTTGGGGTCGAGGGGCCCCCAGTGTGCCGCGGATGCTGATCCCGGGGCGACGGTTGGTACCGCATTTCAGTATCAATAGGCGAGTTACCATAAGTACCCTGCTGTGAAGGTTGGGCGTGGCTTTGAGAATGCCTAAACAATGAAGGTAGCGTCAAAGGAGCCTGTGGCCGCTCCGAAGGGTCTGTCTCGAATGAGGAACCTCGAGAAGATGACAGCGATTTTACAGGTGGGAGGTAGGGGCTCTGTCTATTTTCAGTCCCAAATGATGACGGTGCCGACGATGATATAATGCTTATTCGCCTCTGATCTACTGTTGAAGGTGGTAACGTGTAACTTGGCGCATCATAACGAGCTTCTGGGTCGCTCGACGTCGTAACTGCCCGACCACCTGTCAGAGGTACATTTGGAACAGGACAGGCCGGAGCAGCACTAGCCCTTCGCCATTGGGGTGATGAAAGAACGGGCATACTTGTAGAGGTCTCGGAAGTGGCACTCGATGGGCTCTGCGATACACGCCGAGTTGATCGAGATGACGGTGAATCTCGATCAGCTATCCTGCGGGGCATTGAGCTCCAGGAACCAGAGGAGTGCATCTCCCCTGGATGATGAGAGTAAAATTCAGGTATAGCCTTATACTACAAGTTAGCTGTCAAGCATCAAACAATCAGGGCCAACATCACTGCACCTGATGTAACGGTGGAAGGGACTGGTCAGCCCCAGAAAGTGTTGACGATGCAGATGGCGCCACGGTTATAGTGGTAGCCATTGCTCTTTTGCACCCACGATCCTGTGGATAAGCTTCCATGCAGTCAACTGATAGCCGAAAAGCCAAAGTCTTAATATATGTAAAAAAAGATCCCGTCGAAGTTGTGAATAATCCGGCAGGTTCTTTTATCTGTTATATTTGTGTTGCTTATTTCTTCTTTCTATTGAGTAAAAAAAACAGTGTTAGTGGAAAAATTCGGTGTTATGTCAAATGCGCTCTAACGTGGAAAATTTGGTAGCGATTCTCTTGTAATAAGAGAGATATTAACGATAGGTATCGGCCACATGACCGCGAACAACTCTAAACCCTCATTCTTGGGCGATCACAGCCAGAGTGAAAACCAGCCTCCTAAGACTGGAACATGCAGAATATCGACTTCTTGCTGCTAAACAAAAGTGGAGATCCCTTCAAGGAGCATGAGAGAAGCCATCTATGCCGGACGGGAGGCGGGGCACCGTGAAACCAAACATTCACAATGGTGAAACAATCTCAGGCGGGGCTTAAGGATGGAACCGATCTCTCTAGAGGAAAAAATGGGAATTGTGGGCAGTCGAAGGGGTGAGCGAGTAGGGGAGGAACGGAGGCAGAAAAAGATGAGGGAAATTGGAGGTAGAGGGGAAGAGATAATAGTAAAAAATGGCTGACACCCACCAAGACGAACTTGTTGAGAGGTTGAATTATAGTATAGGGCAGTAGCTTTTATACCGAAGACGCAACAAAGAAAAAGAACGGCGTAATTGTCAAATGGAGAGGAGGAGGGAAATGGAGAGAGAGAGAGAGAGAGAGAGGGCCGCTTATGGAAGATTTAGGTTGAACAAAATTTGGTCGCAATATCCAGCATACCTTACGGGGATTTGTTGACTCCGAACTCTGTATGGTGGGGGGGGGGTCGGGCTTTGGCGGTTGTTCACTTTTTAAAATAAGAGGTGTTCGTCAGAGAGGAGGTGGGGGATTCCAAGAACCCGCGATACCGACGATCCCGCAAATCTGCCAGGAGGCGGAGGTACAGGTATTCCCAACAGGCTGAATCTGACCAGGGGCAAGCTAAGAGATGCTCCAGGCACGGTGGCGACAGCGACAAGCTCGAAATCAAGTACTCCGTACCTGAAAGACGGGGTGTGAAGGGAAAGATGGAAAAAGGAAATAAAGAGAAAAAGCACCAACGAATTGCGATGTCAAGACCGCACTCGGGCCACACCACACACCGCACACACACAAGCTCTCACACACAAAGGGTCGCCCGGTTCGTGAAGGGCAGAGAAGGCAGACTCAGCAGCAGCAAAGAACCAGCGGCCAGAAGCAGCCTGCAATACGAGTATGTAGCAGTAGGGGGGTAGGAATAGCTAACAGCGGTAAGAACAGCAGCAGCAGCAGCAAGGTAGCAAGCAAGCGCAGCTAGCACGCAACAAGAGCGAGAGGTAGTTAAATAGGTAATAAAGGCCAAGTAGGCAACAGAACCAGAAATGATGATAATGACGATGCCAACGAGACTAAACAATCACAATCACGATTCTTGACTCTGTCAAGCGCAGCAAGAGCAGTTGGAGCAGAGCAAGGGGAGATATGTAGGTAAAGAGGTGTGTGAACAAAACCCCACTAGAAACAATAAAATAAAGGTAAAAACAATAAAAACAATAAAGTAGAGCGAGAGAGAGAAGATAAGTGAGAGAGAGGGAGAGGGAGAGCAAGTAAATGAAAGAGGAAGGGAAGATATGGAGAGGTGTAAACATGGGAAAGACTAGAAGAGGAAGCAGAATAAGAGCCAAAACCACCGCCGCTGGGAATTTCTATCAATTCGGACAGGGTAGGGTAGGCGTCATGTAGCGCAGAACAGCTGTACGGTTTACCGCTATCCCTCGATGCCCAACCAGGGCACACTTCAAAGTCCCAGTCAGCGGCCACAACCCAGACAACCTTGCGTGGAACCGATGTCGATCGACACACGCACCTGGGCCTGTCAAGTCTATCGCTTGTCTTGCCTCGGGCTACTCGGCGGATAGGTGAAGTGCGGTCGTGCTGTAACTTTGTAACCTTTTTTCGATTTTTTACCCTACTTGAATTCAGCTGCCGAAAATCTTGACCCTGTAACTTATACTTACTCCATATAGGGTATGGTATGGTAAGTAGGGAGAAGGAACCCTGAGAGGTCTGTGTATGTAAGGAGAAGAATGAGGAGGAGCGTCAATTCTGCTCGCCGTAAACCATACTCCACTGTTACTATTATAATGCGTATTGTACACTGTACGGATATGTCAACAATAGAGGCAAAGCCTGCCTGACGCAGAGGGTGGGATGTTCAATCGTGCAGTCGGTGAATCGTCCCACAAGAGCTTCCTTCTACCTTGCCTTCTCTGCACGGCAAAAGAAAAAAAAGATACAGATCACAGCACCCCACACACACCCAAATGCAGAGCAAGATTGAAAAAGTAAAAAAAAGTAAAAAAAATAGAGAGAGCGAGAAAGAGAGACGGAAAAGGAATGGGGTAAAAAAAGGAAGAAAAGGAAATCCTTCCAAAAGTAGGGCACAAAAAAAAGAGAATGACACGAGGAATGCGAGACAGGAAAGTTGAATATGAGAATTCCCTAGGCACGTATAGGGAACCTTGAGTATGACTTGTAACAGTGTCTACCTAACAAAATCCCCACGAGGTTCATCAAAAGTATGGTATTCGAATCGAATAATTCCCGTTCTACACTCCTCACCGCTCCTAGCACAACGAGGGAGAAAGGTATCAGCGAGTCAAGCAAAGCAGGGTAAAACTATGGAAAAATTATAATATTGCAACTGTGCTCCTCATCCGTGTCGGCTGCATGCTCCTGCTGCTTCTGCGCTGCTCTTCTTTTCCCATCCTCATCCCGATCCCTAACCCAGTGGGAGAAGCCTTCTCCCACAGACGCAACTCCCTTCTTCCCACCCTCTGGTATGGCCATTACGAATACGGCCATCTAACTCACATGAAACGTGCTGGGACTGGTAGCTGGATTCCGCCACAACCACTCCTACCCCCCACAACAACCGAAAACAGTTGATCGACTTTCCTTAGGATTGATGTGATTCCCGTATATGATCGTCGACCCAACACTGTAATGGTTGTAAGAAATAAAAAAAAGACGAGAGTATCACCACAACCATTGCTGTAACTCCGGCGCCATCTGGGACATGGAACATGGGTCGGGGGGGGGGAAAAATGACCCGGGGTGAAGGGAGGGGGGGAAAGAAAACAAATGGACACCCCGAAATGGCGAAAAGGGAGTCTGGGGAAAAAATAATAAAGAGAAGAGAATGAGGAAGGGCAGGAAAAAATAAAAAATACTTGACAGGTCGGCGATTTTGAGGCGGAGAGCGGGCATCGGCGTTCCTCACTTGCCCAGTGCGCAGTACTTTTTCTTTCTTTCTTTTTCTTTACAAGTACCTGTACAAGCTGCGAGCGCAGAATCGGACATCCTCAGCCATACTAGTGACAACATCTGCGTCATCAACTGCTCCCTTCCAATCACTTCTGGGACTCAGCTCTAACCCATGAGTACCGTAGAATACGCATCGTACTTCATTTAGGTTCTCAATAATCTCAGGGTTCGGATATCCGAATACCGCACGCTCCTCCAAACAGGAAGAAGTGAACTCACTCTTTACCCATATGCTCCCTCCTTCCCCCCCTAACTATTCTCCCTTGCTCATGTCTTGCAAGGGGGTGAATTGGCCAGAGGGCAGGAAGGGTGGAAGAATGTATAGCGCGCTTTCCCCATCCGCAGGTTATTGCCGACAAGGACTTTTGCTACTGTACGATAAGCTTGTCTGGTAATTTGACTAGTTTTTTTTCGAACATGAGCCACGTGTGGAACAAGAGGAAGACGACCTGATTGATTTCTGACCTCCACTCACACCTTCAAGATCTGACATGGTATTAGGTCCAGAAACTAGCAGGGAAGAGGCTCCTCTATTCGACAGCCACGCACATAACCGGGCAACAGGGCCTGGGGGGGTAAGGATAGCCTGGGTAGGTGGGTAGGGGGGACCAGATGATGCCGGCTCAGGGAGGGCAGCGAACCGAATGAAATCCGACAGGGGTTGAGAGGCGGGACAGGGATATATCGACATGGTTGGCACTGGCAATCTTCCAAATCACCCTGCCAGGGCACCCCATCCATTACCGAGAGAAAGCTGAGGTCGATCGATTTATGGACAGGTACTGTACTGTGCTTGTGCAGGTGATTTTTCGTGCTTGCTGATGGACAGGATCCAAAAAATAAAATAAAAATAACCTTTCACGCCAACCCTACTCATATTTCCTGCCCGTCGAAGTGACCAGATAACCGATGCACAGCTTCCATTCGGCCTACCTCAGGTGGATTATCCCGGGCTGGGGGGCAAAAAAAAGGAAGCAAAAAATATGCAGACTGAGCAGGCAGACTGTCGCGACCCTCTCGGCCAAATGAGGGTCGTCATGCAGGCGAAAGTCATAAGAGTCTGAGGCACCTTTGTCAGGGCTTCAACTGTTCATGATCCCTGTAATACTAGGTGTCAGTCAGGTTCATGGGTTTGCAAAGAGGGAGACGAACTCGACCCTCCTTCCCCCCACCTGTCTATGGCCGCACACACGAACTATCGTTTGACTCTGACCGCTGGTAAAAGAACAAGTACTGCAGGCCGGGGTTGGTGGCTTTCGCTGCCGTTAACCGCATTTGACGTCCATCAGATTCTGGCATCCTGGTATGATCGATAAACATTTAGCTGTACAAGTGTCCGACATGAAAAGTACCTGGATATATTTGAGCATGGCGACCAGATGCGCACAGGTAATTTGCCACACAAACCTTTGACCCCCGTGTTCGGGTACCTCATACCCGATAACTTACCCCCAAACCCTGAGCCAACTTTTTTTCTCGGGATCTGTTGACCCTAATAATAGCTTCTATCCTCCCCCCCTCGAGCTTTCGCAGTATTATGTACAGGGAAGAGATGTTTGTTTTTTATCTTTGAAAAATCTGATGACTTCGGCATGAGACCTTTTCCTCCCCGCTAGCTAACCAACACACTTGTTCCCTTTAGCTGCTGATGCTGCAGACAGATATCCGATGCGTTGTCAGCTGGCGGACGTCACAAAAATTACTAGTACTCGGGTATACGACACCTGTAGCAGGGTATCAGATGTGGAGATGGGTGTTTACCTATGGGCCGGGATATGAGGGACGTGCATAGCAGCAGTAGCGGTGCTCTGCGCCTTCGGCAGGTGTATGGCTACCAGATCTCTGTGGCAGATGTATGATGAGTGTACTCCACAGTGCCGCATCACGGGATGACCTTATCTTCTCTTTAGTCAACTAACTACTTGGGCGCAAATCGGTGATTAGGACGGTGTGACAAACAAAAGGCGTGGTTGCAAGACAGATATCAATGTCACTCCGTCCCAACCTTTAATTTGTGCCCAAGTATCTTCGCTGTATCATAGGCTTGAATATTCCCCGCCTCACAGTCAAAGAGGCTCAAGGGTTTGCCATTCATGGACCGTGGGAAGGGCTTGAGACTTCCTAATTACCTCGGTACGGCGGTGGAATGAACAAGCAGACTCTCGTCCTAGTGATACCCGCACACATGGGTACTGTATGTTCGAACTTGATAAATGGAATGAAAAAGAAAAAAGGGGGAGGGGAGGAGGAAGGGACGTATGCACCAAGTACCAGGGAACCCTACACCGGAACTAACCCGCGGTCACCAATGTGATTGGCAGCGGGAATGTCATCGTAAGCCGGCGCTGCCCTGGCGGCGAGACCTGCCGAATAAGCCGCAATTTTTGCTTTTTCCTTGAACCCTACCTCAGAAGCGCCGTGTTATGAAAGCAAGCATGGGTTGCCATAGAGTTTTTTCTCATTGCCCTCTAGGGCTTCGGAGGAGGTACTCCGACTTCTTAGAGAGCAAAGAGTAAGCCAAACCGGTTGAGCTCCTAAGGCTCTCTTATTAGTACATTTTATTAATATATTGTCGATAGGGGCCCTCGGTTTGGTTGAGTTCCAGAACTCCTAGTTGTTTGGGGTTGGCCAAAAGTCTCGGGATATCCGCTGGATAGATAAAAGAATCGCAGTTGACGGATTTGCTTGCTTCTCCTAAGCTAATCTCCGAAAAGTCCTTCTCGTCAATTGGGGATGGCTTAGCGAGAATGGATAGAACACTTGTGTGGTATCTGGCACAAAGTATCTGAAAATGAGACAAGGTTTTTCTCACTGGTGGGGTGGCTGTGTAACAATAGCCGTATTTTCGGATGCTCATTGCCAAATACATGTATTCACAACCACCCAAGTTATGAAACCTTGTCCTACAGTCACATCTGGACTCTGACGTTCGTCTACTGATACTGATTGAAACTTCCTGTTGTGCATCGTCCTCTTGAAACTTTCCTAAATTCCAAATGAATCAACCCAGCCGTTAGACTATATGTCGATTCCCGTCCAGCTCAGGTTAGAACTGCCTTTTGCCATATGCCTGGGGGATGACGGTTCAAGTATGATCCTATGCTGTCTGCACCCTCAAAAGCCTCTCTGCACACGGTGCGAGTCTGCTCTTATGGTGCATTGGCCTCCGGCTGAAATGATAGCTGGATCTTGAAGTCTAAATGAGGAAGCTATTGGCTACCTGCCAATACTGGGTATGGAGAAAAACTCTTTTTTTTGATAGTAAACTAAGTTAGACTCTCTCTCTCTCTCTTATTATTTGGTTCCTCGAGTCATAATTGACAACTAGGTTATTAGTGGAATGGGGTCCCAGTGCTTTTGTATGGGGAAACGGCAGCGGCTATGCACAGTATACGCAGATAGTGTGACCGCCACTCGTATTATTTTACCCAGTGCTTCCGCCGTTCTGCCTCTTATATCCCCCTTAAGAATGTCGAATTTTCATGCAGAGCCAGAATCCTTTTGGCTTACGACCTACAGTAGGTGGCTCGGGTTTGCAGAATGTAGTAAACCGGTGTTCAAGTATTCAACATGAGGACAGCGTCACTACTGAGCCCTCATCAAGAGAAGACTGATCCCTCTCATCCTGCTGTTGCTCCGCTCAGAGGAATCTTTAGATTTTATTCATTTTTGCTTTTTATCTTCTTTCGTTCTCGCTCCAACTCGAGGTATCCCCAAATGCCAAGCTCTCCTAAGACAAATTTCAAATATAGTAAATGTTTTCACCTCAGATCGCACAGTACTCGTAGCAGCAGGAAGTACCCAAAAACAGGGGTGGTGAATCCTTATGGGCGCTCAGATACGGACAGATTTTTTGCCATATATTTCGCGAATCCCTGTTTTAGGTACATCTTGCTTGTTACGAGTGCTAGAAAAACATAAAGTCACCCGGTAAGTTGTGGGTTGACCTTTGGTTACCGACAGCCGGCATCGAGACAATGCAGTGCACTATTTCTGGCCTCTGGTGTTGGACAGGTCCCGATGAGACAAATGTGGTTTTTACTTTTCCCACATCCATCACCGATGATGTCGGTACGTGCATGTAATTTATTCCATTTAAACGTGAACTGTGGTATTAATAAAAAAGACTTGTCTTTCCGATTTTCCTCCGGTATGAGAGCGGGAAGGCAGGTCGCCGATAATGTAATGCTCTGATTAGAGATCCTGGTTCCCTGCACGAACCTACTGTAGTGGTCTCGGTGTGTGTTCCATTCTTTTTTTTCTAACTGGACGCGGCAAACGCCCAAGCTGGTGGCCGATGTCAGACGGCCTACTTGGCGGCAGTTCAGTAAATCGCCTGCTCCCGTCCGAAAAACATACTGCTTCCAGGGCATTACAATAAGTGTCATTTAGTTGTGGCCTAAATGCGACTCTGTTGCATAAAGTGCTAGACCCTTCACCGCAGTGATATGCAATAGGCTCCACAATTTGATGCCCTGAAGGTTTCAATAATCTTCGTGCGTGAGTGCCCTTATTCAACTAGTACCTGCGGCAGATCTGGAAGGGTAGGGACACAGGCGGGCAGGTGGTGACAAAGCTTTGTTGTACGCGACATTATGTGCTGCCGCTTCTTGTTCAACTGTAAGAGTTAGAGTGCGAGAGTTCGGACACGAGAAAACACACCCTAAGCCTGTGCTTCTCCGTTCACTCTCCGAAATGGGCTGGCCATCATGCACAGCATGTCTCTCCACTCAATTTTAAGCCTTTTTGTATTGTAAATTCCCAGCCGGATATAAACGAACGAGCTAGCCAAAACCCGCAGTATGCATTTCTCGTCTATCAATGCTGATAGGTATCCATAAAACAAATGAACCAAGAGCAAATCTAGTTTTGCAGTCTCCTCATCAGGGATCCCCTGGCAGGATTATGTCCTAAAGGCTTTCAGAGACTCGACACATTTTCTCTGCCTTGATTACCATAGTAACTACTGTAAATCCTGATGGACGCCCGGGTTTTCGCGGGACGCAGCTTGTGCCACTGAAGACCAAGCTTTACGGTTTCTGCTCGACGGTACTATTCCCGAGGGTCGGGGGTTCGGCGTGACCAACCATCATTTGGTCCAACAGTTCTGGGGTGGTCCTCGTTGGTTGGTCTGGCTGGCTGTTGTGTGAAGTGTGATAGATTTTTTATTGGGCACTATTGTCATAGTTATGGGCTTTTGATGTGATCCACATCGGAGCTTCGGAGAGCCTAAACCAGAAACATTATGACCAAAGGCAGGCAGCCTAAAGAATGCGGTCATAGCTTCCGGAGCTGTTTTGGGTGATACGAGGGGCTTGCAAGATTTAATACCCCCTAGTAGCTTCTGGAAGTTCTGCCACACTGCATCGTGGTGTGTATAGCTGCTGCCCCTCGATGATGGCTTTTCGTGATATTGTCCAGGTGTTTCCTTGGAGAAACTAGGAGAAGCTGCCGTTGCCCCAGGACGGCAGGTGGAGAACTGCCGTTGATGGTGAAGGGATGACTGGAAGGTCGTTGTTGGCATGCGTGGAATCGGGTGAAGAATCCTTGGTTCAAACCAGCCGGCAGCATCCCCTCAAGTCTATTAGACTATTTTGAAGTCGGTGCTTTGATAGCCAATTAGATAGTGGACCTCAATCGAGCGCGTATGCCCGAGCTGTATCATACCGGATTGTGATGGCGGGGAGGTGAGGACAGCCAGATGGGAGCTGAAAGTTTTTGCATTGCTAGGGGTTTGCTCGGGTGTATCGAAAAAACACGGGAGCGCCTTGAGGAAATGGCAAACCATTGGATTAGCGTCATCACCCTCTGGATAACCTCATCTCCAAGCACCCACATCCGAAATCCTCCTGGGTGGAGAATTTCCCAAGCGGTGCTTCTGCAATATGGAGTGTTAGGACCATATTAGTTCCTGGGATATGAAGGCTTCAATATTATCCTTTCATGGTCAAGAGTGGGCTCCAATCATAGGCTCCCCCCCTCCCCCTTCATTTGATGCACGAGCTCCTGTCTTTCAATATGATAAACCTTATTGATATATCCGTAAGAGCGGGTTGAGGACATGGCTGATGAGAACAGCACAGCAAAGGCCTTCCGCGGAGCTCGGGTTAGTTTGTTTTTCTCTAGGCTCTAGGCCTCATATCTTCGGATGGGTTGTGAATTACATAGGCATCGATGGCTATTCTGCACAGCATGATGCCTCATGGAACTAAAACCATCCGTTCTGGTCATTTAGGCTGTCATTGACCAACTGCCCTTCATGAGCACTACCACCATTACGAAGGACATGACAGTTTTGTGACAGAACAAAGATTTTGTCGGCCCTCCAATACCAAACTTCACAAGTTCGGTGGAATCCAGCACAAGGCGGGATGTCTTAACGTTGACCTGACTTACCTAGGGCACAAACATCTTGATGAGGCGCCTACAAACGTTGCTCAGCAGAGTTCTGATGGCATGGCATCGACGGCCAACTCTCATGGCACCGCAGCCCGTGACCATTTGAGGAATGCAGTATTGTACAGCTCACGTTCATGCATGCATGTCTACTGTGCCTTCTCGGGTGGCTTCATCCAGTATCTGAATCTGATCCAGCTGCGGGGGGATGGCAGCGAGATCGTATGGCTGCCCTCCTCGATGTGTTGCCTTGGCTCGGTCCGCTGCCAATACTTTGTTGGAGCCCACCGACAGGCGCTCTGAATCCTGCAGACTGGACTCACCGGATAATCAGTGAATTCAAAGCGAGACATACAGTGATCGCCGGAAAGAGAAATATTACCGACCAGCCAAATTCAAGCTCCCATCATAAAGCCAGTGTCTGCTAGTGTGGAACATGCCAGCAGACGTCTGACAACGAAGCTGTAACGAATAATCGACTAAGCGGCTAGGGCAATTCTTGTCTCTGCATTTAGAGTCGCTGTGCCAGCATAAAGGTTAGTAGATAGTCCCATTGTCCTCAATTATTTGGAATTTTGACTTGCCTTGATTTTTCATAACGCGTTTCTTTTTTTTTTGAAGGATCCGTTACAAGTATATATCTGCACCTAGGGTTCAGAATATGTGCCTGAGTCAGGCTGAGGTTGATATATGTTTCGAATTCTGTTGTTTGGGCCGTTTACGGATTTGTGAAGGCCGATTTCTTATTGGAAAGAGGAATCCACAGGTTTTTGTGACCGAATCCTCTCTCTCTTCAGGGATCAATGACATGGCTCCCGGCACTCTGGATCGACGTGCAGCCCCACCTAACCAGGTTATGCTTGTGTATGTTGGTTATCTTGACAGCCATCATCCGTAAGCTAATCTTTTATTGTATCATGAAGGACTTTCTGTTGGAGCTCTGTGTCGGAGCTCTGCGATACCGGCAGTGTTTGGAAAGTTGATATTTGAGGTGTCGTGCAAGATTAGTACCGCCAGTGCGACCCGATGCTGGTCTTGACATCTGACTTCTGAACGAGCCCCCCACAATCGACTATTGGGCAGATTTTTCCGATTGCGAAAGGGCTGATACCATGCCCTAATTTGAGGGGATAATAATTCGACGTCAGATACTCAGAAAAAGAACTCAGGAGATCGGGAAGCTTAGAGAGTTGGAATGTTTTAGGTGGAGCAATAAATCACCAGAAAGACTTACTTAGAGTCACGCCACTTCCTAACCTTCCCCCCTTGTACCCCTCTGGGCATTTGGACGCTTTACATGGACAGCCCCTTCCTTCGTTTTAAACCCCAACCTTACTTCGGTCGACATACCGTATTGTTTTAAAGGTGCGGGAACGGGCTTCTTGGAGTTACTTCGACGTCGAGCTCATTAGGCTTAGACACTACTCTCGCTTATTACAACGCGGGATCGAGCAGAGCGATTCGTTTGACAGGAAGCAAAGTGTCACGGCTGTGTTGCCGAAGCAGTGGCTCTCAACGTAATTGGAGGAATTAACCGGAAAGTTGGATGTCAGCCCGTTAATGCAACGGCGGTTGTGAACGGCTATATTCGTCGAACCATGTAACATCTTCCCACGTTCCCACGCTCATGCTTTAGTGAGAGAGCTTGGGCCTCAGACCCCCAAACTTTCCCCGACACTCCGGTTCCTGACAGCAGTTGAGTTCTCGAAGACAGCTCATATTTTGCCCGGGAAATGCACACCATGACCCTTTATGGTTTTCCGCCTTGGAAGGGCCCATGAAAATTGCTCTATAATGATGGGATATATTGACAGGGCCAGGAATCGAGGGCTGATTAGGCACACGAGTAATCTCGGCTTATGATTGGGTTTCGTGGCACCACAATTGTCGTCCGGTATCGCGACTGGCCGTTATCCTCTACTTCTCCTGCCGCAAGGGCAAGATACGCGCTATTCACTGAGGTGCGATATTTGATCAGAGCCATGGGAAAGGGTTGGCTCCACTCAATCATGCTTGTATGGGGAATCTCCTATTCACTCTTGCTGTACTCGAGTACGAGTAAGCTTCGTCTTGATATTACCAGTCACAGGCACACATTTGTGTGCCATTTGTGCCGGGGAAAGCGCCCGATTGGCCAAACAAATGCTAAGGTGGACACGGGATCATCCAACCCTGCGCAATGATACACCGGTTTTCTCTAGAAAAAAAGGTATGAGCCGAAGCTTCTTTCCTCTAGAGCCTCTCCTTCTCTGCTCGAGTACGGTATTTACTGCGTTCATCGGCGCTCGAATCCATTTTAGTTTTTTAGTATGATATGATAAGACAAAATTAAATTTTTAACTAGGTTGCAAGGAGTTGGAGTTTAGCCAAAGGTCCCCCATCTTTTGAGCTCAAGAACCCGTAGTTTAGATTATTGGTACGATATCCACTCGTTCAACCAACACGTGAGTTATCCCACCCTTGCTTGCCCTAGCCCAGAAATTCACGACGTGCCCGTACTTTGTATGACACCAGTACTTGCTAGAGACTCTTCCTTGTCTGAATCCTTGAAGGTGTGCTGGGCCCTATACAACGCCATTTTAGCTCTTATTAAAGGATGTCAATTCTTAATAGCTTGCCTCATGGATGCCCCCAAGCGGGGGCCTAATCAGCTTCAGACCAGGCGGCGGACCGGGATGTATGGACGCTGTATGGGACTTCCTATAGGCCTCTGGATTCAAAGAGCGACCCCTGCGTTAATGAGTGTTTGACATATATTCGTTTTGTTAAGCTTGGGAGATCTATTGAGCGCAAATCTCTCCCAATGGGCGTTTTGTAGAGTCCATATAAACAGCGGTATTGCCCTCTACTGTACTTATGGGCGTATATTTCGCGGTGTGAGTATCCTAGCTTTGTAGTGGGGTCATATGGCTTCAAATCCACCCTAAAACATGACAAATTTCCTCCTAACAACCTATCGCTTCATCTGAACCGCCACGCTAGTATTCTCTATCAGTAACCCTGCCCTTAACGAAGTTCAATCTCCGAAGCATTAAATCCTTCCATCCTTTCATCCCTTCATTCACCCCCTCTGCCGGCCGACCGAAGGGCCAACCAGGTATCATAATGTATTCACGGCTCTATTACCAAACGGGTACTGCCCCTCCCCCCGCCTTCCTCCTCTCCCGCATCCCCCGAGTGATGAGATGTGATCGCCATTCCTTCACTATTACCCCCATATTGTGGGGACTTGAGTACTTGGACCATGCGCTATGTAGTCGAAAGCTCCCCACTCCGGAAAATGGGCGAAAAACATAGAAAAAGGCGGTCTACTCAGCCCCTCTGAGCGACACAAAAAACAAAGAAGCACCAAACCTTACCAGAGGAGGCAACTCCAACGACATAGCACTTGGTCCAATTATTTGAGCTTCTAAGGTGCACAAGAGATAAGCAAAGGGGGTCAAGTCAAATCAAAGGGTCAACACACACACACTTCAGCTGTCATTCTCCGAACCCTTGTCGCAAAATTTCCCCGAGACTTTGGTAACAATTAATCCTCCCCTGTTCGGGCTGCCGTATGGGGGAAGTAAATGTGGGGCATCGCGTGACATGTCAGGTAAGGCAGAGCCGGACATGGTAGCGGCGCGGGACTCCACACAGCTTAATACCGCCCACTTAGCGCAGTAACCTGGAAACAAAACGAAAAAGGGCAAAGATTTGGCGCGCGAAGGCGGATCCGTGGTAAGATTGTTTATTTTGTTTTATTAAACCACTTGTAAGGTAGTGGACTCCGTTCCGTGGATATCTCGCTTGCATGGAACGGAAAAATTAGGGAAATGTAAAGATGCATTCGCAGGCGGAAGGGTGAGGGCTTTTTTATTATTTTTATTTGATTCAACGCTACCTTGCATATGGCACTGTGGATAGATGTGGGTATCCCTGGATTTAAGCAGATTTTATATTTCTCTTGTGGTAACATATTGCCTATTCCTGATGGTCGCACTGTTTAGGTGGAGAGATACAATCTCCAACCGCCGCATAAATCGCATATATGTCCACCCCTTGCTGGTTAGTTAGTTGCTATAGTTATGTTGGATGCCGCGCCCATTCCCCTCTTCTGAGGGGTTTTTTTATACCCAATGTTGAAATTGGCCGGAGAGGTAAATGATGGGGCCGTTCCCCCCCCCTAGCCGGGGTGGTCTGGTGGAGTAGATTGATTATCGTTTCCCTTTTATTATGTGACTTATGTACCCCTTTGCACGGCATGACCGCCGTGCTATTTCACAGCACTCGTATAAATACCATAATGTACAGTACATGTCCCTAGGAGAAAAGTACCACAAGCCACTGTTTCTGGGTTGAACCTTTGTTCTGGAATTGTTGTGTTTTTTTTATTGTCTTTGTCTTTACCCCTCTCTTTCCTGTTTAAGAGCATTTTAAAAAAATACGGCCCATAACATAACAGTTTGCGGAAGCCTTCGTGGAAAAAGGAAATCGAGCTAGGAGAAAAATGCCGCACCTCTTGAGTGTTCTCGGAGACCAACTTGCTAGTTTTCCCAGCAAAATGTGGTGAGGAGAGGTCTTGATAGTTGAGAGATCGCCCAAAGGGAGCTCTTGCTTTCTCTCTTTTTTAACATTTTGAGATTCCCCGGGGTCCGGTTTTTCTTTCTCAAGCTTAGTTTTTTCATGAGGCTTTTCGTAAATCTCAATATTGTTTGGTAACTTATAGTGCTCCACTATCACATCCTACGCTACCCTCAGCACATAGCATCATGCAACGATATCGATCCTCTCCTATCTGACGAGTAGGGGGAGCATTGGGAATACCTCCCCATGGATCCACTTTCTTAGGGAACTACTAGGGTTACTAGGGTATGTTTGTTCGTTAGCTCGTAGGGCGGGCAAACATAAGCTACCCGTGAGCATCTACGGCATCTACCTAACTTGAAGGCTCCATGAACTCCTGTGACATTCTCGAGTACCTTAACACATCTCAACGTTGTGGGGTTGCTCGGGGGCCCCAGAGACCGGGATGCTTCCTTGAGAAAGTGGCTATTCTGTCGCTCTTGAAGGGAGACATACGCATCAATACTCGTATGGCGCTGCTGGTGGTGGTGGTGGCGGCAAGCTACTTCACAGAGCATTATACCGTTCCTGCCAATCCATTGCAGCGCGCCACAGCCGTCGAAGTCGAAGTGGTGCATTACGGTACCGGCACGGGCCCACTCGGATTTGGCTGGCACGGGACGTCAATCAAATTCTAGTGGCTACTAGTACGGCAGCCACTACATTACTGCCACTTGCGAAAATCTTCACAAAAAAGACTAAGTTTGAGGGAAAATATAAAAAAAATCGCACCTCCCAGCGCGCCCCGAGGTGCGTCAGAAATAAAATTGGAGCCACCTTTTAGGAAACTTTTGGACTATCAAAGCCTCGTGTTGGTGCGGAAACCAACAGGTCGGCGTTCCAGAACAGATCGAGAATATTCGGGGCGTGCGGTTTTTTTCCCTCAAGCTCGTTTTTTATTTTTTATTTTTTATTTTTTACGGAGATTTTCGCAAATCGCGATAGTATACCGTATTCGCATAGGCATGCTGTGCGACAGCTCATCCATATTGCGGCGATATGAGGGTAGTAACGTCTCGACTGTCCGGTGAATCGTCGCAGGGGTCTTCTCTTTTGCTTTCTAATTTTTCTGGTTTTCGTTCGCTCTAAAATTCCTTCAAGGTAGGAATAATAGAGCGGTACGGAGCAGGGGTGTTGATATCGATTTTTATCAAAATTAGTAGTACGCCACAGCTAGAAGGGGGGGGTTGTTTTTTGATTGGTGTGTTGAACTAAGGTCATACCTCTTCGAAAGAGGAAATAGGGATTCCATCAGGGTCATGTTTCTCAAGTGCCCCACTGCTACTGACATTTAGTTATGCACCGTAGCATCATTAATTTTTATACCTGACGAGCACGGTCATGTCGCAGAATAGGGGAAGCCCTGATTATAGTACTTGTGATAAGGTGGGTCTCGTCCACCTTGAGGCGGATTATGTTATATCTCGGGATAGGTATTAGAACATACGCCTATTATTACACAACCACCCAACCAGCACGTCTTTTAGATACTTTATGCTGGATACAAGTAACATGTTTTGTTCCTTCGGTTCTCTCTGGGATAGAAAGGGATTTTGTCCAGTACTACGAGCTAAGCTAAAGCTCTGGACCTTTTTTTCCACTTTCGTAAGTTGAAGCTAGCGTGGAACTACTTCCTGCTACAGGAGATCCCTCGTATTGGAGCTGTTGGTAACGTGCGGCTTACATTTTTGCAAGCTTGAGGCTAACGGTAGGTGCTATGTCGGTTCGGTCCCTTTGAGTTTATGCCCCGCCCTGGCTGCGGGAGTGGTTTGATATCTACATGAATTCTATCCCTACGCTGAACATCCTACGATATGATGGACTAAGGTAGCACGCGACATCACTCCGGGGGAAGGAAGAAAGCTATGATAGAGAAAAACCGGAACAGATATGATACTGAAAGGAGTGTGATTCAACGTTAACTACTCTAGAGCCAACTGGTTCAATATCCCGTATCACATCTCTGGCGAGCCTCTAGTCGACTTGATCAAAAGCGCCTGATGCCGGGTCCGGTGCCTTACCTTAGGCAGGGGCTTGTTTACGCCGGCGTACACGCCTCTATTTACGGGCCGGGAGCCACCGGCGCTATGAGCTCCATTGACGGTAGGCGGCCCCTCGTTCTGATCTGTTGGTGGGGGTACCGGTGTAGCGGGGCTAGAGCTCATTGAAGGCTCTACTCTTTTTCCGCCCCTTGGCACACTACCGCAGGCTCCTCTTCCGCATCTTCCCCTCCTTTTTACGCAGCGCCTCCTGCAAGCACACAGCGCCTCCTGTCTCCTTGCCCAGCCCGCTGCCATACGCCTTTTTAACTTGTATTCTTTGCGCAGGCGTTTGGCTCGATTGGGGTACCTTCGCGCCGACAGGATCTTGGCGAAATCTGGGGTCAGCAGGTTTGCTAGTCGGTGGTTTGCCTGGAGGAAGGAGCTCATATCTTCTGGTTTTAGGTAGGAAGCTACCATGAAAAGTATCTCGTTAGGGCATCTTTCGAGTGACATGTTTGTCGATGTGGGTGATTTCTTTTTTTCTTGCTGCACTTTGTACAGATTATCTCGCGCAGTGGGAAAAGGCGATACAGGGTAAGTGAGCGAATGTGGGTACCGGTGGGTGGGGGTGTAGGGGTGTAGGGGTGTGTAGGGAGGCGGATAAACTACCAACGACCGCCACACTGCTCCGCGACGGACGGTGTCAGCTTTATATTGCATTGTGTGTGTCACTTTCGGAGAATTGGATGGAAAATCCGGGAGCTAACTTTGTTGTGGATCCTGTGCCGTACCGTGCAGTACTCTACAACTGTCTGGAAGCGTGGAGAGGGGGGGAGCACTTTGATGTCTTTGAGACACCGCATCCAGTCTCCTCAAATTAAGCATTTAAATCACTAGCATCTGGAGATGTTTCCAGCGGGATCTGACAACCTGCCCTCGACTCTCGTCATTGTAGTTGTAGTTTATCCATCTAAATATGTTGCTCTACTGGTGGGTCTTGAGATAGTGCCAAGGGTTTGGCAGAGAACGGCGATGGAGCCATCCCGCTAAGGGTGGTCTGCTGCAATTCCAGATGCCGTAGTATGAAACTAAATTCGTCTGCGACGATTTTGCTGCAAGCAACAGATCAGGAAATTTTAGGGGAGAGGGGTAGGTTATGCTCCCCTGAGAATCACGTGGTTTAGCAGCAAAGACGTATATTCTTGATGTTCACGATGGTGGATTTGGTAATGCTAGCATTCTGTGCGGGGCCGGGCGGGTCTTCCTGCCAGCAGTTGAGATAGGAGAAGTACTTTGGCGTGGATGCCAGTGGTGAGGCGGACAGGGGCTTGGGAGCCCAACGTTCAACACCATGGCGAGTAAAATAATTATGGTGCGAAGCACTTAAAACGTGTGCTTAGGTGAGTTCATTGGTGGTGCCTCCACCTGTGAAAGGTGGGGAGGGAAGTTATAAAATTGATGGGCAAAATGTTTTCTGAAGACAAAGGTGTTTGATCCCCAAATTTCCACGTGCAAGAAATAAATACTGATTTGATGAAAAGCTTGTAGGGAGATGCTGTGCAAATCCCATAGGTGTGCTGGTAATATGCAACATAATTAAAGCCTTTGAATTCTATTCTATTGTATCATACTTGTATTAATATAATAGTTGAAAATTGGGGGGGAGAAAGAAAAAAACTCCATATAGAATTGAGTATGAGGCCTTCAGAATTGATTTCCCTTATATCGTTCACCCTACACAAATAATGCACCCACCTGGCTAGGTGTTCTAAGTAATATACTTTGGGCGTTATTTAACTTCGCGGGACTGATAAAAAGGACGGGAAGCCTTGAGATGTTGAATCCCCTCCCAGTCCCATCACCAACCTCTATATCCGAATAGGCTTTATCTTTGGCCGCCCTTCGATCCTCACCAATCGAGCTTGATTACGTTTCACACCTGGGAAGTATCATAGCTAGCGGGTAGTTATCGGCATGTCCTAAGGGGTACCGACTTGGCCTGACCTATGAGGGCAGGCCCGTTTCATCCTGATGCATAATCATCAGAAGCACAAGCCCTAGCCGGTCCTTTGGCCTCAGATGGGGAGGGCTAGCAACCTAATCTCAAAGACAGTTAATCCGAAGATCACCGATGCATGGATCATGGATCGTCTGACATGATGGGTGGGTTACCTCCCCCATGGGGGGGGGGCAAGGCTCGCTTCTGATAGATAGATACTGCATGCTTACACAGGTTACCTGCAACTCGCATTGTATGGTTGATACCACCTTTTTCCTTGCCTTACAAGTTCTAGACACAGCATCATGTCCAGTCACTCCACCCCTCTCTACTGCCTGCTGCATCGTTTTCTCCGCCCGAGCATCTCGTCCTACCACCTTAAGGAGTGGCTCACAGATCTGTCGAACCAAACTTCACGGTAGGTAAAAGAAAAACATGGTTACGAGCTACCGTACAGCAACCTGTCTAGGTAGTTCCGCTTTTTTTTTCTAGTTAGGGAACCCCATCGCGACATCACCCGGCACAAGCAATCCAAAAGCGTAAATATACCGAAGGGTATTGCAGGTTTAAGTTGGGGGGTGCTAGTGAGTAGGGTTTCTATGATAGGGCCGTGCTACGAGGTGCCGTGCTTTGACATGTCTTACTTCGCTTTCTTTCCTTCTTTACGTCTGGCTCAGGTGAAACACATCTGCCGTTTTGTCGGACAAAATGGTATGGAGGGTGTTTTAAGTTACAATACATACCTTGCGTCATGCTTCGGGTATATCGTGTGACCCGGAGACCCCGGAGGAAGAATTGATCCGGCCGTTCTGGATCTGCTCGCCGGACGCTCTTACTCGTTTTGTAGGCTGGAATTTATCGGAGTTTCCCTTGCCTTCTCTACCTGCCTCTGCTTTCCCGCTCCGAATCGTTTAGGGTCTCATGGGATTGCGTGTTTAGGTCGGGGATTGTCTTTGGAATGTCTCTTGTTTATGCTAGTTATGGAGCGGGCTCAGTTAAAGTATTTCATTATGCCCGCAGCCCTTATTATTTACGAGCGTGCCAGCATCCCGCTGAGAATATGCGCGTCGACACAAATAGTCCAAGTCGCGAGTTACATACCGCACAGTGCCGTGCTCAGCCCAGACAGGAGGTTTCACTTGACTGAATGGATAGGTATCTGGCAGCGCTAAGATCCTACATGTCACATCGTGGCTACACAGTTCAGCCGGGTTGACTTTTCGGATTATCAAGATACCCGCGATAACAGTAGTTATTACATAATGGGGAATGTAAAATCTGTTGGACGTCCGGAGGCTAGAAATTTACTTCCGGGGACATTCTCGGGCATGCCGTGGATCGTTCCAGTGGAGGTATATGAGTCTCCGAGCTTTTGATAGGCGGCCAGGAAGCAACCGAGCAAGGGCTGGCGCGAGTGTGTAATGTCTGACGGGGAGTAGGAGATTGGTTATTTATCAATCAGAAAGAGCCCCTGCTACACTCCATCAGCACTCGTGCGTAGCCCTGGAACCACTGGATGTGCTACGAGACCTCTCTTGCTGCCGTAAGTTATCAGCTCATGTCTTAACAAGAAAGGAACACATCATCATCATGTCGTAGCATGGGCCTCCGGGGAACATCGTGCTCTCAAACAGCACCTAGAAGGAGAAATAGCTTCCCATCCGCCCACTTTTCAAGGCTTGAAAGAGACAGGTATGACCGACCGCTTCCATCGACAGTGATACTCTATCAGCTATGTCCGAAAATCATGGAGCGAAGTGAGCAGTTACCGGTCGTATTCGCCCCCACAAAAGCCTCGTTTGCCTGCACATCGGGGGGGATGTCACAGATAGAGTGGGGCCAATTCTCTGCATTTACCCTGGAAAGAAGCTCCCTTTTGGAAGCTGGATTTGCGGCCTCCGGCGGCGGATTCGGTTGCCCGGAGGCAAAATTGAACACATTCCCAACCCCGCTGATATCTTCCGCTCCCCTGGGACCTATGTTAAGACTTGTGTGCTCTCATAACATCACCAACTAGGAATAAAGCTGATAGGTCCTGTCGGAAGATAACTTAGTGCTTAAGCTGCCGGTATATAGCTCATCTACTCAGCTTCTGCAGGAATTCGGTGGCGCTGTTTCACAGGCTTTTCTGCAAGGCGGTCTCGCATCGCATGCGCTGCATGGGGTACGGGAATATCATGGCGTCCTGTAGGGCAGGTTTTATGAATTCGTGTAGGAATCAGGCTGTAGATGTGCACCCTCCTCTCTCTGTGGCATCTCAGATGTTTTCTAGGATAGGATCGGAGCACGGACAGTAGAGGACAGAGCCCTAAGAATCCCTAAGAAGCACCTCCACCTCCAGAGCCAGCAAAGGGAGCAATAATCTTTGCAGATCGGGTAACGAATGGCCTGATCACTGAGTGGTCTGGTCACACAGGATCACTCGCATCTCGACCACCTGTAGATGATACCACTAGAATATGAAAAGGGAAAGACTCAAGAACTTGATCGCCTTGCTAGAGAGGGTCGGACAGAACTTATATTAATCCGGAGAAATAGGAGTATAGCGGGGAGACTAGGAGTGGGGGTGACGTCTGACGATTTTGAAGAAGGGTCACAATAAGAGGTGGGGTCAAGCAGGAGTTGTACAGCAGAGTATTTTGATAGGGGGCTTTTTGCGTGGTATTAGGATGTATTCTTTTGAGAGGTATCTGTGCTTGTAAGTTCCACGGGGCGGCGTATGCAGTTGTTTATTCAGCACTGGGAAATGGTCCTATCCATTCTACGGTCCTTTGTGTCCGCTCTTGAGACCGACCCTTGTCCGTGACTTTAGAAAATCCTAGACGGTTGGGAATTGGGCACAGTCAACTAACTCCCGCTCCTAAGGCAGTACCTCTCGAAGACTCATCCAACCAAATCCTACAACTTGAAAAATCCATCCTACTTTCACACAAATGAGCATCGCACAATCCCATCTCCAGCGACCTGACCACAGAATGTGAATTCCTCTCTTAACATCTGGTTAAGCACTCCAACAGCTAGTCACAGCCTAAGTCTATAATCATATACGGCCACTAGTCTTCACCAATAACCTCCCCCCAAACCCTCAGCCAAATAATACACACTCGTTAGACTAAATAGATTAAAATAACCCATTCAACCCCTCCCTCCTTCCTTCACTCCCTTCCCCGACGTAGCCCCATCCACAGAGAACACAAAACCCCCCCAGAACCCGCCCCCTGGAATACCACCTCACTACTACTAGCCACATAAGCCGTAACGACCTCCCGCAAGGCATATAGTGCAACCACACCCGTCCGTAGGACAATGAATCCTTCGCGTATCATCTTCTCCCGCAGTATTTCAGGTACAAAAGTATCGCAATTGGTCTTCCACGGCTCAGTAATCACTGCAGTGTAAATCTCGGATTTTAAATTGTTTCACCCCCTCCTCGTCCAAAAACCGTGCATGCCGGGCTTCCGCTCCACCCCCGTCTCTTTTAAGGGAAAGATGTTGTGTATGGGGATTGCTGTTGGAAACTATGATTGCATGTAAACTTGTTTGCCGATTGCCGCGTCACTTTCTCCCCTCATCACATCACAACTTTCCTCCTCTGTTCCCGATACTTGTTCCGCTTCTTTCTTTGATAGAACAACGACAGAGCGCAACAACTGTCCCTACTTCTGACAATTGCTAAATATCAGTCACTTGTTCACGAATGGTCACTCGAACAACTTGTTTTGGGGATTTTTTTAAATAATATACTGGTAACCTTGCGCTCTGTTTAATACTTGGACGCAATTCACTAACAGGATTTGTAGTAAGTCAGTTGTATTTCTTGTAGTGCTCTTTGTTAATACTGAAGGTGGCTTCAGGGGCGGTAGGCGGGTAGACAGGCCTGGGGGGGGTAAAGTATTTAATATACCTACATAACTGATCCCTCATTCTCGAATCCGGGGCCTCATATTAGGATAATCCCACTCTGTGGCTTAGCCTCCGGTCAGGGACCAATAGGCCTAAGTGTCCATGTATCAGTCCCCGCCTGGGAGGTGCTTGGATAGACGGACGGGTATCAAGCTGTCTGTCCGGATAGCTTCTGGGCCCTGTAGGTATCTTGAATTGCTTGGTACACTGTCTCCTTGCAGGTGACCGGCGGGGACTGCAAGGCCCTACATACATGACTAGGGGGAGTTACCGATGATTAAAGGTCTGCAGGGTCTGTCATCACCCTTTTAGGCAGCTGTCTTCCGGATGGGAAGACCTACTGGTTCTGCACCTTGAGGTGCCACCCCCGTGCCTACGGAGTGCCTAAGAGGTTTGTGGTCATTTCGTATAGCAGTAGCCCTTCATCAAATCTATTCCTCTCGACACTTAGGAGGATGTGTTGGCATAACGGATCAGGAAGACACATTGGTCCCATAATATTCGGGGGGCGTCCGCAGTGGGAAAAACGGAACTAAATAAGGCGGCCTTCATGGGAGAATGATGATAATAATAATAACAATAACGGTGGTTGTTTCCAACTCGGTGAGCCAACAACGTTTCGGGGAAAAAAAGTATATCCAGAAAAGACAGAAAGTAGTAAAATATAACAGCATAATCAATCCCGAAGCCACCCTCCGTCCGCCAAGGGAGTCTCCGCCTTTCCGTGGAGCTCCAGTATAGCACGGGAGGAAAGTAACGTAGAGAAAACTCCCTGCAAAATCCCGGGAGAAAAGAATATCTATGTAGTAAAGACTCCTGCTCACCATCGATGCCGTAGTGCCCAAGCACGTATTGATGCTCTGCCATCACCTCCATAGCTTCCGTACGGCCCTCGGGCTTCTCCCGCGTTCTTGCCCGTTCCGCTCCTCCACCACGTGGGTTAGTTAGGCTGAGAAGCGTAAATACCCTCTTTAGAATCCCAAATACAAATTCCTGCAAGCAGGAGAGACGAGGAACCTAGGGGCTGAATTCAATTTCTCCCTCTCACTATTACTAGCTATTTTTGGGTGATCTGGTGGGAAGGGGAGGATTGGAGGGGAAAAAAGGGGAGAGAAAAATCCTGCCTATAGGTGGGAGAACTGGGGGATTGAAAACCTACATTGGGGTCCCTTGGTTGAGGCCCCGGAGGTGAACTAGGCAAGTTCTGAATGCTGGGATAATATTACTTCTTAAACGGTCTCATATCAGAGATATCCTCCACCCTGATACCCACCTACCGCACCTAAAATACCACCGCCCGCACATTCAACAACAGCCCGTCCCCGCTCATCCCAGCAATAGGCAACAACAAGCCCTCCAAGCCCCCTTCCCCACCTTTAGCTCAAGAAAAATATTCACCTTCCCTTCCCCTCCCTTCCCCTGGACTACAGATACCCCCGCCCCGCCCCCATCCGTAATAGTGTGTATTATACCACGAGCCGACTCGGGTCGAGCTCAGCTTACGAGCAAGTGGGATCAATCCGCACAAGATTTACCACAAAGCTCGAGCTTGCCTTGCCTTGCCATTATAGGCTTGAGGGAAAAAAACAACTCGAGCCTGAATTTGTTAGTAGACATAGGATATCACTTGCTCGATGATGCCGTAGAGTGGAGGGAGGAATAGTATTAATAAGGCCCTTTTTGGCACGCCACCACTTGAAAAATGTCATTTTTCCTAAAATAAAATAAAAACTTCGTTTTTTGCTAAATCTCAGGCCTCCTTGGGCAATAGGTGAAAGGCTCCATAGAGGAACCTTAGGTACATACGCCAGCATACTGCCAATATATCGCCATTCCTTCCTGAAGCGGTTCGCTTCTTTCCCATTCCCATTCGCTGGAGGGCGGCGGATACGGTGCTTGAATGCCGCTGAAGCTGGAATAGCCAGAGAGCGGTATATGGAAATTGATAAGTACACGTAAGGCTCTATGTGTATCACCTCCGCGTTCGAATCGTAGAGTCCGGAATCCTGCTCCTGAGTACTAATGCTTCTTTCTAACACCCCCCCTCCCCCTTTCAGCACACACAACACCCAAAAGAGCAAAGCCTGGTCAGTGATCAGTAGTGTGGTGACGGCGAGTGATAATCTGGGTAGCTATGGCAAAGCTAGCGTAGAATACGAGAAGCCTGGCTTGTGCTCCAGAGAGCGATACCCCCAGGGGGGTTTTAGGAGTATCGCATTAACTAATTCTTATCGGATAATAGAGTAATTTTGGCAAACTTTTCTAGGTCTAGTGGAGTGGCAAGTAGCCTTCACTTACCTTAAGGGCATGAGAGCGTTGGTGCGATGAGTAGGGTGGTATAGTTACCATTAGAAGAGAGAAAGGGGGAATGAAAAGGAAAGGAAGGTAGGGCTTTTGCTGATGGGGGTTGGGGTGGAGAGTGCGCGATTCTGGAAAAGGAAGCGAGTCGGTGGGTATCATGAATCCAAATGGCATTACTGCAGTAGTTGTACACCCTAACTACGCTATTCTACCATTCGATGATACGCTTTGGTTGGGCAATTAATACTACATTCTTCTAACAGGATATTGGAACTTGGGGATCCCAAGTCGGGTAAAACTGTTTGAGGTATTCAGACTACTCGGCTAGTACAGGACGTTCTGCGTAATAACTTGGTGAGAAAATTATAAAAATATAACGGGAGAAAAGGGTCTACAACGGTGAGAATGAAAAGATGCTATAGGCAGAAAGAGCTAAATGGATGTATATAAAAAGGAGGGGCGGCGGCAGAGGACGGAAAAAAGAATGAATGTGTGAAAAGACGGAGAACGATAGTATATAATATATACTAATAAAGGACAAATGAAAGAGACGAGCGGATTGGTGGCGTGGTGGCGAAGCATCAATCGGCCTCCATCCCTCCTATCGGTGGCTCTCTAGGTATATGTGACCTCCCGTTCTCGACAATCCAAGGAAGTCCCGTCCGGCCAGAGGTGTCTGCTATGCCGGGGTCCGCATTGCCCCGTTCCAACAGTATCTTTTCTAGCCCATGCGATTGCAGTATTACCGTCCAAAGCAGCTGCATTGGAACCCCACCCCTTCACCTCCAAAAAAGCAACAACTATCGGCACAATCCAAAGGAATGCGCCGCCGCGGAATCGTGTGAATCCTTAGGCCTGACGCCAACCAAATAGTCGGTCTAGCCAAGATTCTTTGTGCAGCGGGAGAAGTCTCGGGGATATTCGATTATCGAATCTATCGAGAAGTTTCAGCGTGGAAGCGATTTCACATTCTCTGTGATATCTCTTCCAACATGTGCTGCTTAATAACAGGAAGCATATTCGAGAAAGGGTGTTGTCTCCGGGGCCCGATCAAGAGTGGGCGAAAGGTTCTTGACCCGTTGAAAGTTGAGGTAGGTCAAGCAGATCTCTGCAATCATCGAGTGAGGGCTACGGAACACGTTGTGATTATGATCAATCCCGAGACAGATGCTCTTGCAGAGTAAAGTGAACAAGGCGGACGGTGGATGAGGACGCTTCAACCGTAACAAGCGCGGGCCACTCAGATCTGTAGATCCCCTTTCCGCTCCTGAGGCATGACACAGTTCATCGGCCTGCAATGGTCGTTCCGAGCGCGATACCCACATCAGAACCTCCATCCCGAGTCTTGACCGTAAACTTTCCGCTCCCCGGATAGCTCCCCATCTCGCCCAAGATTGCATCGATGTTGAGGGAAACAAGAAGAAATCTACACACCCCTCTTAGTAAATATATGGTCAGGCTTAGGCCGGACAAAGCGAATGTTCAAGTTCATACCCGCTTTCCGGAGTTGTTTCGGGAATTATTCTCATGATATCCGCCCGTACGTACTCCGGGATTTCTCCTCTGCCCACTATCTGCTTCAGGATAGCGCCCAGCATGTCATGTTGGTAATTGTCTGCTCCTGCTGGTCAAGGAAGTCACAATAGAGCCTTGAGACGGCGAGATCTTTTGCTTCAGCTTGATCGCACAGGCTATCAATCAGGGGACTAATGTTACTGGCCGTCAGTAAGCTTCGCTTTGCCCAGGGAACCTTTTACTTACATGAGATAAGTTTTCCCAACCCCTGGATTGGCGTAATCTTGATGTCTTTTCCGAGGCTCCAGCGGTGACAGCCTCTGCACAATCCGCAGTTCCCTATCCGTCATCATCATTCTCACTTTGACGATATCGTTATGGCTATTCGTTGAACTGCAACTGTCGACACAAATGTTGACCGGGCCAAGTGGGCCGCCCGGGCCCACGGCGCCCTGCCCGCCACGAAGTGGGTGTTTGTTAAGGGTAGAGTAGAGAGATGAGAGGTGGTGCAGCGATAAAAAGGGATGGAGAGGGCAGAGACTTTCTAGGGCTAAAGAAAGGCGGGGCAGCACTTGGCAACCATGATCAAATCAAACTTACCCCGCCCGGCCAAGGATTAAAAGTCACACTCACCGAGGGGGGTCTTATCCTTCCCCTAGCTACTTTTTAGCCCACGAACTGTGATACTGCATGCGGCTTGGGATAGGTCTTCGTATGGTGCCGGACACCCCGCCACCAAAATTTGATGTGTGATCGTGCGAAAATTTACCGGCTCCCTGGCTAAGATGGCAACCTGAGGTATTATATGCATAACAGTCCACAAAATACCCAGCGCTGAACCTAATCTTCTAAATACCGTATATCCTGAGATGGACTTCTTAATGCTTTCAGGTATTTCAGAGCCCGGGCTACCAGTACCGGTGCTCAATTTCTAACGTATGATACCCTCCAAAACGACTTTACCCGTACCTGTATCATACAGCCTAAAAACAGGAACAATTAGACCACATGCTAAAACGTCCTGAATCACCCCCAAACATATATAAAAAAACGAGAGATACGGCAGACCTTACAATTACCAGAGAGGCAATCCAATGCCCAACTCCCCACTTCGTATGCTACCTCCTCTGTGTCGAGCGCCTCCAAGACAAGCTCAAAGTCTGAATATGTACGACCCTGGTTGGCCACACAGTTTGTCTGACATTTTACACTAGAAATGAGGAGCCTTGCATCAAGAAATTTCCATTCTATGGCTACAACAAAAAGGGATAGAATCTGCCGGGCTCTTTGGGGTCATAGGGAGTATGATCCTATGTCGGCAAGTTCTGTCAATAAACCTGGTAAGCACAATATCAGAAGTACCGGTATTGACAGTGGGCAAAAAGACATCCTGAATCTTATATAAGTTCCCTGCACGATAGAGCCCTTGCAACAATTCACGGCCCATACTGCTAGATGTCAGCCCCCGTGTGATGCAGCAAAAATCACGCGATTGTTTCCGGAATTGCCTGAGCAATTGCAAAACTCATGGCACATCTTTGATCAATTGTACGTGCTCCTGGACAAGTTGTAAGCACTCAAGATGGGCCGGCCACATTGGGGGGGGATGGGATGGCACGGTATTAGAAATTTTATGATATGGCGTTTGAACGTCCAAAGCAATCACCCCTCCTGGCTGCCGTATGATCCGTAAAAAGAACTTTTATGAGAGCCCGCAGGACCGCCAGCAGGGTGCCTTGCACTGCTCGAGTTCCTGGTGAAGCGTTATTTAAGTGCAGCGCCAGGACCGCATAACACGGGCCAAAACCGCTCGCTACTCCCATCGTAGGAGCGCAAAACATTCCGACCATTATGATAGACTAATATCCCCTCCTCTTGCCCCTCACTCCCCCCACCCGCCACGCAGCCTGCCCGGGGGGACCACTACGAGTACAGTACTGTAAGAACTAGAAAAGGTAGCCCATGTCTCGGCAGGGAGCTGTATGGGATCGGCAGAAATGGCTTCTGAACCTCTCCGAGCACAGTGCGCCGGGAACCAGCCAACCAATCCAAGATGTCAGAAATTGCACTAGCAGTAAGCTGAGTTGAGTGATGTCCGCACACCCCAACCCCACTCCCCCAGCTACACACGAGTGCCTAGGTGGAAGGGTGGATAATGCACTTGCAGTCCATGATGGAGTTCCTTCCCTTCAATGTGTGCTAGCACCTCGCCCCCGCAAGAACGCTCTAAAAAGCATGAAACGAGCTGACCCACCCCAACTTCGGATGATATGATAGAAAATGCGGGTGTAAGAAACCACCACCACAGAAGTCGCCCTTCTATCACGGCCACTATCTCCTGAGGCGGGGTATCATATTACCTAACTGTGGCTAGCCGGGAGGGTGGGCGCGGGGTCAAGTTTGCGATAAGAGAGGGGGGTCCATCATCCCTCAGGGATTCGAGAGGGGGGAGGTGGGATGAATATCCGTAGAAGCCCCTTCACACAAATTGCCCGGGATGTATCATACTGTGCTCGAGTATGATACGAGTGTAAATAACAGGAATTGAGGTTGATTTAAACCCCCCAACGGCGGACCCCCTCTTCTTTAATCACCCCGCTTATCGCTTATCACGCCCCACAATTGCAACTTCATACTGGGTGTGAAGGGCAAGGTATCATAGCTCTATCGAATTTCCTCTCCGAGTATGATACATATCACAGTTCGCCCTAGCCACCACGCCAGGAGCTCGAGAGAACCCTTTTTTCCCCCACCAAAAGCCAGCCTATCCGGCCCAACCAGTTGCATAATTCGCGTTACACACACACGTAATTTCGACCAACCAGAGGAGGAGCCAGATTGACAGCGGACCTTGGCGCACGCCCTAGTATCATCATAACTTTGTGCCTCATCTCAAATCCAACCGGCGCAGTAACCAATGCCAGTACCGCAATGTCGAAAGCGGGGGGGGGGGTTTTAAAAAAAAAACTACCACTACATGGCGCGAAAATTTGGCCCATTCGCCCGGATCTGTGTGGCATGCGATAGCGGTTCCTTCTTTCATGAAGTTTCGACATTGCGGGTATAGGAATGCCTGTACTCGAGTAGTTACAATCCAGAGGAGAGGGGCTCACGTTTCAACAGCCAAATACTCAACCTACTCAGCCCACATCACAGTTAACCACCACCTCATCCTCATCTACGCAAGACTAATAATTGTATTAAAATTTACTAAGAACCTCTCCCCACCAAAAGTACGACAACACGATCACAATTTCTCACCCGCATCACACCCCCTCACTCGCTACGTCATTATCATCACAATCATATATCGTCCTGGTTGATAACCCGTTACACACTTAACAAGGGAACCGCAAACACACGATGACTGGAAAAATGATGACAACGCCTCCCCGCAGCAGCTGTTGCTCTCATGATATCACTGCCGCTTGTGAAAACCACATAATTTGTACAAAATTAGGGACTAAAACATTTGAAAACTCTCTTGCGGTGAAGGTAAGGTATGGTATAGGTGGAAAGGGAGGGGGATGATGGGATGGGATGGATACAAGACTTTATGTCGACGAAACCTGGAACGTCTAGCTGAAAACGTCTACCTTAGAGTGGCCTTCCTAAGTTGGAGGAAAAAAAGGGGCGAGAAGGGGAATGATGGAGGAAAAAAGAGAGGAAGAAAGAGAAAAGGAACTCCATGCTATACTATTGCTTGCGCCATTCTACACGGGTTTTTTTTTCTTTTTCGGGGGAGGGACTACTGTCACCGAGGCCCCCAACATGTGCTTGAATGAGTGTGAAACTCTACTGCGACTTCTCTGCCTTCACGCCAGTGGCCGAGACGAGCTTCAGTTCCTTCAGCATATTCTCCCTCGTGCTCAGGACCAGTGCATCCACATCCTCGTTTGTCAGGCCCTTGGTATCAATCGGATCCAAAACCTGCTCTGATTAGTATTTTCATTCCCACTTCCCTGTATACTCAAATTGTTTGAGAAAACTGACCTTAACGTTGATAACACCGGATTCAAAGGTTCTCTCCTGGAGGTGTAAGACATGGGAGTAATTCGCGACAACAACCGGTACGATAGGAACACCGGCTTGAATAGCTAGATGAAAAGCGCCTTTCTTGAATGGCAAGAGTTCCGGTTTGGAAAAGTATGATCGAGTACCTTCCTAAAATTACACATTGTTATACAACAGGTCCCTTAGCAATATAGACTAGTGGGGGGCGGCTCTGGTGCGGCAGCATACCGGGAAAATCCAAACGGACTGCTTATTCCCTTTGATCTCCTGAATCGCACTATCAAATGCTGCAATAGCTGATTTCCGGTTCGTCCTATCAATGAATACGGTTCCACTCAATGCCACTGAAGAGCACACAATGTCAGTCCCCCTCCAAACCTCATCCCGAAACTCCGCCCCAACCACCTCCTCCGGTCGGGGAAGGGAGGGGCGAAAACAAAATAAGAAAACAAAAGAGCACATACTAAACCATCCCAAAAACGGAATATACTTCAAACTCCGCTTCGCTGTAACAGAGCAATGTTTCGGAAACACCCTCCCTAAGAAAACAATATCCAACTCGCTCTGGTGATTACTGACGAACACCGCCGGTCGGGTATCTAACACACCCTCATTCTCCACCTTAAACTCCAGCCCGATGATTGGACAAGTTAAATTCTTGAAAGCTCGTGCAGTGGTCCATTGTGCTATGCTGACTTTTCCTACTAACCGGAGGGCTACCGACGCTAGGACTCCGTATGCCGCGCATGTGACCAGGAGGAAGTAGCAGGATAGGATGCGCGCGTAGAATCGCCCCGCCTTGAAGAAACGGCCCAAGATTGTCAAGGCCATGATTGTGCCGATGGGGAATGACAGGACGAGGAGGAAGAGGTTGATCATAATAATTACCTTCGGTCGAAGCGGTGAAGGAAGGGTAAGGGGTAAGGAGGGCCGGGAGAGAAGGAAGGAAATGGGCTGGCTAGTGCGAGTGTTGAGTACTTTAGGTGATGATCTGTCGCTGTTTACCTCAACCCGGAATGAAAAGGAATCGGATGGATGGATGGCGGACGGGGCAAAGTAGGGCCTATAAATTTATTCTGGAGGGTTAACTCGCACGGCCATGTGTCGCTGCCCCAAGCTCATGAACAAACTCTGTCGTAGGAGTGCCGTTGCGGTCGTGATCTTCTGGACAATCTGGGGACGAGAAGGAAGGTTGTCGGGTGTCAAGTGGACGACCATGCTGTCTTGGCAACAAAAGTAAATCAGTCAATAATACCCGCAGAAAGAGGAAAAAATAAAAAGAAAAAAAGGAAAAAAGCTGGTGGGGAAATCCCCTGGCGCTTTCGTCACAGGGACACCGAGTTGTGTCCCCCCAACAAACTGATGGCGAAGCATGTGAGATCCGATGAGACGTTTAGTCAGCTGAAAAAAATGAAAAAAATAATTACTTAGAGGCATGATAAATATAATTACTTGGAGGTATGATACGGCGTGTGAGGAAGTAATCCCCGATTTTAACTGTAATTATGTATCCAATTCATCGTGTAGAATAATATCAACACCCAGCTTAGCGCCCAAACAAAGATAAAGCCACGCCTAACCTAAAAAGCTGCAAAAGATAGCAAACACCTGAACAATACCATACAAAGCAAGCTAGCCAGGGCCGGAAAAGGTATTAATTGGGGGATAATGAATAAGGGGGGAGGTCATTAATGCACCTGCAATTCCCCTCCAATACACGCACAACCTCTCAGGAGAGAAAGAGCTCTAAAAGTGTACAGTGGTAATAGGGAAGAAGAAAAAGAGCCCACTCCATGCATCCTATCCATGCTCTGGCGGCAACTGTAACCGTATATATATATAAGAAAAGAACCCCTTTAGAAATGAGAATGAAAACCAACCCACCCCAAAGACCGCTTTGCAAGAAAGACAAACCCCAATAAACAAGACCAAAGGAGAGAAAGAGGCATAAAGAAAGCTATGCATTCACAAGACACAGAAAAAGGCTATGCAATACAGTCCACTCCTCTTTTTTTTTTTTGTTACGATCATCACTTCATAGTATTCGATCCCCACAGCATTAAGCATCAAGCCTCCACGCGCAAGCCACTTTCAACCCTTTTATAGTGACTAGTGATCCAGAAAACGGTTTTCTTCCGCGTCACCCGAGTACTCGTCTTCTTCATCTTCGTCAAGGTTCTCAATAGCTTCTTTTATTAGATGACCAGCCTATCTAACAGTCAGTAACAGCAATAGGTCTAGAAGAGGGATTGGACTAACCTTTGGATCCAGGTTAAGGGCAATGGTGAAATGTTTAATGGCACTTTTCTTATCATGGAGTAGTTTATGCAATCTCCCCAACAGGTAATGCACATTCGCTTCATCTGGCGCGAGATCTTTTAATATCCGTAGCTCTTTGAGGGCAGGCTTTAGTGTTATATAGGGTTAGCTTATAATCCCCTAGCCGGAATTATCCCTCACTAGCGCCTCTAGCGCCAGCGGCAGAGGACTTACCTGGTAGCTCTTGAGCAACATCAAAGTTCGTGCCTTTTTGAACCTTGAGAGTGCGCTTGCGGGTGACATTTCACAGGCAATGTTATATTGATGCAATGCTCCCCTAAAATCCTTGTTCTTTTCCATCACCATCCCAACACAACATACCAAAACAGCGTTCGTAGGATTTATCTTCGATGCTGTCCGGAAATGCTTCTCCGCAGTGTCGAACTTGCCCATCTTCTCAAACACCTTCCCAAGGCCGTACCATGCGTTGTAATGCCTGCTATCGGCAGTAATCGCGCTTCGATAGCTAGCAAGAGCCTTCTCGTACTCCTCATTGCTCACATGTTCGTGCCCTTGAAGTGTAAAGGCATAAGCCAATTTCGGATTAAGTTGTGTTGCTCTCTTGAAGCATTTTAAAGCTTGGTCATGGTCTCGCTGTAAAGAAAAGCAGTTACCAAGGGCACACCAAGCCTCTGGCGAAAGTCGGTCAAGCTCAACCAACTCATGTGCCAAGTAAGAAAGATCTACTTCTTTGCGTTGGTGCCAAAGAATTGTCGAAAATACCTCCATATCCCGAGTTCGAACAGGGCTCAAATGGCGGACTCTTAAGAAGCATTTCTCAGCCTGTAAAAAAAACCCTCATTAGCCAAACATTTATATATCCATACAAAGGTCCTACAAACCTCAATATAGTTAGCCATTTCGTAGTATGCCCTCCCAATCTGGCTTTGGGCCCACGGGGTATCCTTTTGACTCATGGATAACGAGTTTAGCGCGTGGAGAGCTTCCTTGCACCGAAATCTGCTCAGACTGAAATACCCAGCACCCGCTTTCTTGAATAGGTCAAGAATGAACACTTGTGCTTCCTGCTTCTTTATATCAATCTGATGCCCTGGCGCAAAGGTTGGTTTTGATATAGCATCAGACATCTATTTCACCAAAAGCGGTTAGTAAACAAACTTCCCACATCTGCCAGGTTCGGAAGCTCTTACATTGATATCTTCACTATTCTCCTGCTCCCTCTCCTTTTGCCGCTCTTTTGCAGCAACAGAAGCTCCGGTTAGATGCAGACCCCGACCCCGACTGCCGACAGTCTTTGCTTTCTTGGCCTCCCGTTCCCGCTCCTTTGTTCCCAACCTGGTTTCCCTTTCCGCTCCAACGCCCAACTTGCTTGTAAATTTGCTTGTGAGTCTTGTACTCCTTCTAGCGGGTGCTTGAGGTCCGGACTCCTGAGAAGATGCTGCAGATCGTTTACCGTCATTACCGATCTCACGAGTGCTTCGGCTTGTAAGCTTCCTTGTAGTGACCTCAGTGGCGGTCGCCCGGGTTTTCCGAACCGGTGGTGGTTTGTCGGCGGTGTTAACGCCGTTCCCTCCAAATAATTCATGAGAACTTGACCCTGTTGGTTGCGATGTTGGGGTTTCCGCCTCCAAGCTACTACCCACCCCCTCGTTCAATCTGTTGAAAAATGATGGATGATTATTGAATGACAAATCCGAGCGGTCTCTACTGCTTCCCCCATTGGATGAAAAAGGATCACTAGGTAAATTTTCAGACGAATTTCGCAGACCATTCAGAGCTGATGATTCTTCTGGGATTGTGGGGGGTATATTTGAAGGATGTGAAGGGTATGAGGGTATCTTGAGTGACTCGAGCATCTCTTGCGATTGCTTAAATACGGCATTGGGCCGTAGATTTACACCTAATCCATCGTTAGCATACAGCCCTTCAAGGGGCAACCCCTGAATAAAATACCTGTATCGCAAAGTCCAGTAAACGCCTCCCACGCAAATGGATTCAACTTAAGAGCTGCCACATACGAGTCCACCGATTTTTTCACATCTCCAGCGTTGTGCCATAACCTGCCTAATAGAAAGTGCACTGTTGCAGCATCCGGTATCGAGCGCCTGTCTGTGTCTGAATGCTGATCTAGGATCACAAAGGAAGAACGATTGTTAGATCCGGCCCTAATAGGCACCAAGACAAAATAAACTCACTCCATGTGCTAGTCCCATTCCAAAACCGTCTGCAGGCTTCTAAGGCATTTATACCCTGGCTTTCTCTACCATCTCCAAGCTTCAAGCAGCATTGCGCATATATATATGCACAGCCTAGATGTCGGACCCAACCCTTTGTTAACGACTCCGCCGCCAGATACTGGCCATCCCGGTACAAACATAAGCCCAACAAATGAACCGAGTCACCTTTCGGATCATAGGCGTTTAATCTCTCGGCAGCAAACAGCGCTGTCGGCAGCAAGTCGTTGTCTAGGGATTGCCACACCAACGAACGGAAGTGCGCGATGATATGAGGCTGGGGTGTCGAGGGTGTCATTTTTTCGGCGTCTAACTCAGAGACCCCGGAGTCAGGTGGAATACTGCGGGAAGGTAAAGATGGAGGTGCAGGCGAGGATATTGAGAATGCTCTTCGAATAGTCTCCAAGCGAAAATGACCATGGGGCAATTTCGACGGAGTTGGCGGAGGCGAATCAGCGGTGGCGTTTGAAGCGATAAGGGGAGCGGAGGGCCGTCTAGGTGAACGGAGAGGGGAAAGGAAAGAGGAGAATAAATCCAGGATTAAAGGGAACGCCGGAGCGTGTTGTAGGGGAATCGAGAAACTGCTGCAGCACAAATCCAGCGAAAAGGAAACCGAATCCTATCCACCGCCTTCTTCGAGATTGGAGGGCTCTGATTCGAATCCAGGATGGCTGGGTTGCGGAGGGTGAGGAATGGCGGAATGAGAGGGGAGGGATAGTAATGTTAGAGGGTTGACAGGCGGGCAGCTGCCTCACGAGGGTGTTTATGGGAGTTTGTTATGGAGTGGGATGCCCGTGGTTAGGGCGTTGGCTGCGTAACATCAACCCCAAGCTGGGAGCCTGAAACAATACCATTGTACTGCTGTTCCTTTCTCGTTGCGATGGCAACCTGTCTGGTGGACCCTGACTCCCAAACCAACCCAAACACATGCCTAACTAAACTCCTCGGGATCTTATTCGCTAGAGTACAGGGTCAGCAACATGGAGGCTCGGCTGTACTTTTCTCCGTCAGCCATCACTCAGATTTGAATCAAGCACCTGCCCATCCTAACATCGGCACGAACATGGCGCAGGGCTATGACCGACGAAATTCATTGCTCCCGAAACATATTTATCATCTCGCCCGTTCTAAGACAGCCTGGAGAATATGTCATCAGGAAATTTTCATGAGTATAAGCATATGTCTATTGCAGTCATGAATCCAGAGATTTCCATCGAGTCCGGCATATACTTGGCAATTAAAGTCTCCGGACGTTTTTGTGCCAAGATAGGTATTAATAAGTGCAGAGCGTCCAGAGACTTCTTGAACAGCCATGTACAAGTACAGTGGGTCAGGTAGCAAAAAAAACTTAAGCAGGCTGGTGGCAACACAAAAATGATAAGGCCGGGTAAGCCAGAGCGAGGAGAAAGGTTTCGAATTTCCACTGCTCGCGAGTCCTCTACTCGAGTACGGTAATTGGGAGTCCTTCATCCCAACAGCCAACTAACCTAAAGTCCGCATAATACAAATAAAAAGACTAGCAAGAAGTGAAAATAAGAGATTGCATTACGTGAACCTTATTTAGCCTTACCCTTTTACCTCTTATCATTATTCTTTGCCTGCTATTTCTTGATTAACCTGAGAGGGGTAATGTGAAGCATGATGTTCTGAGTTAAGCCCAAAGAGCTGAGAACTGCACCCTTGAGCTGTAACCGAAGAAACACAGAAATAATAGACAGGAACAGTAGGAATAAATAAAAAGGACTGAAGCCAGATAAGGAGCATATAATGCGATCTCTTATTTTTGCTTGTTGCTAGTCTTTTTCTTTGTGTGCAGACTTCGGTTGGTTGACTGTTGAGATGGAGACTCCCAATCTGAGGAAGTTAGGAGGAAAGATCCGTTCCTCTCACTCTGGCTTGCCTAATCATATTGTCACATATCAAAAATAACTGAACGCGCCCGGGTAACTATTAGAATTAGATAACTTGTTGCTTTTTGCGAACTCACAGCAACAAGCCTTGCGTCACCAACCATCTGCTACAGCTACTGAGCGAGTGCGAAAATGCCTACGCCAGGCAAGCATTTAACACCAGAAGACCGGCTATGTATTACCACTATGCGAAAGAGTGGTCTCTCATACCGGGACATTTCAAAAAAAACCCG
>Ga0307513_10000844_pt1 | contig 44769 bp, 39 predicted proteins | sample 15_EM_MG_FD_202174 | JGI IMG/M metagenome (GOLD analysis project Ga0307513, IMG submission 202174) | Populus trichocarpa ectomycorrhiza microbial communities from riparian zone in the Pacific Northwest, United States - 15_EM | ecosystem: Host-associated > Plants > Roots > Unclassified | place...
GAGGATTCGGACACCCCGACCCCGCCTCCCTCGTCGCCATGATCTACCTCTGCATGAGCGGAATCACCCCAAAACTGCCCACATGAAGGTCAGGAGAGGGACATGTGTTCGATTCTAGTCGTCATTAATCATGATCGCAACATTCATCATGACAGCCATGCTGCTCAAATCCCTTGATGTGCAACAACTTTCGTGAGAATCGGCTGGCCGGAGCCGCAACCCGCCAGATCCGTAGCCACCGGCGGCGGAGACGTGGATTGAGGGGCCACTAGCCTGGTCGGATGGGGATGCTGGGGGCCGATGATCCGCTGTCCGAAAGGCCGCGCCGGGTGATTGTGGCCGGCACCTCGGGGGCTGGGAAGACGACGCTCGCCAGCCGGATCGGTCAGACGCTGGGGATCCCGCATACCGAAGTCGACAGCCTGTTCCACGGGCCGAACTGGGTGCCGCGCGACACCTTCGAGGCCGACGTCAAGCGGTTCACAGCGCAGCCGGAGTGGGTCTGCGAATGGCAGTACGGCCTGATCCGGCCACTGCTCGCCGAACGCGCAGACCTGATGGTCTGGCTCGACCTGCCGCGCCGGACCGTCATGCGTCAGGTGATCGCCCGGACCGTGCGCCGCCGGCTGCGCCGGGAGCCGCTGTGGAACGGCAACGTCGAGGGTCCGTTTTACACCTTCTTCACCGACCCGGACCACATCATTCGCTGGGCCTGGAAGCAGCACGCCCGAACCGCCGAGAAGGTGCTGTCGGTGCATAGACGTCGCCCGGAGTTGTCGATCGTCCAACTGCGAAGCCGGGCCGAAGCCGAACGATGGTGTACCAGACTTCTCAGATACCAACCGGACGGTCTGTAGGTTTAGACTGGTCCGGGTCGCCGAACGACGCGACCGCCAAACGACGCAAACGCCCAACCGACGCAACCGACGCGGGAGTCCAGATGCGCAGGAGCCGCTACGACGCCGAGCACCAGGCCTTTCGCGACTCCGTTCGGACCTTCCTGCAACGCGAGGCGCTACCGCACCACGCCGAGTGGGAGCAGGCCGGCAAGGTCGACCGGGCAGTCTGGATAGAGGCCGGCAAGCAGGGCTTCCTCGGCTTCGAGGCCCCGGAGGAGTTCGGCGGCAGCGGGATCCGGGACTTCCGCTACAACACCATTCTGGACGAGGAGATCATGGCGGTTGGCGCCACCGGTCTCGGCTTCGGTCTGCACAACGACATCGTGCTGCCGTACCTGCTCGAGCTGACAACCCCGGAGCAGCGCAAGCGCTGGCTGCCGAAGTTCTGCTCCGGCGAGATGATCACTGCGATCGCGATGAGCGAACCGGGCGCCGGTTCCGACCTGCAAGCCATCCGGACCACCGCCCGGCGAGACGGCGACGAGTTCGTCGTCAACGGGGCAAAGACGTTTATCACCAACGGGATCAACGCCGACCTGGTGATCGTTGTGGCGAAAACCGACCCAGAGGTCAAGGCCAGCCGGGGGCTCTCACTGATCGCACTGGAACGTGGAATGTCGGGCTTCGAGCGCGGCCGCAAGCTGGACAAGGTTGGGCTGCGTGCGCAGGACACCGCCGAGCTGATCTTCACCGACGTCCGGGTACCGGCCGACAACCTGATCGGCGAGCTGAACCAAGGATTCTCGCATCTGATGACGATGCTGCCGCAGGAGCGGCTTTCGATCGCCGTCGGGGCTATTGGTGCGGCCCGAGCAGTTTTCGATCTGACCCTGGCCTACTGCAAGGAACGCACCGCGTTCGGGCAGCCGATCGGCAGTTTCCAGCACAACCGGTTCGTGCTCGCCGAAATGGCCACCGAGCTTGAGATGGCCGAGATCTACCTGGACAAGGCGCTGGCCGAACACCAGGAGCGTCGGTTCACCGCGGTCGACGCCGCGATGGCCAAGTGGTGGACCACAGAACTGCAGAAACGAGTGGTCGACCGCTGTGTGCAACTGCACGGCGGCTACGGCTACATGCTCGAATACCCCGTTGCCAAGGCATTCCTGGACGCACGCGTCCAGACCATCTACGGCGGCACGACGGAGATCATGAAAGAGATCATCGGTCGCTCGTTAGGAGTGTAGAACCGTGACAACCGAAGCCTTCGTGTATGACGCCATCCGCACACCGCGCGGCCGGGGCAAGCAGACCGGCGGGCTGCACTCGGTGAAACCAGTGTCCCTGGTGATCGGGCTGATTGACGAATTCCGCCGCCGATACCCGGATCTCAACCCGGAACAGATCGACGATCTGGTGCTCGGCGTGGTCTCGCCGGTCGGCGAGCAGGGTGGCGACATCGCCCGTGCCGCCGCGCTCGCGGCCGGCCTGCCGGACACCGTGGCCGGCGTTCAATTGAACCGGTTCTGCGCCTCCGGGCTGGAGGCGGTGAACGTGGCCGCGCAAAAGGTCCGCAGCGGTTGGGAGGACCTGATCCTCGCCGGTGGCGTCGAGTCGATGTCCCGGGTGGCGATGGGCAGCGATGGCGGAGCCTGGGCCATGGACCCACAGACCGCGTTCGACACCGGGTTCGCCCCGCAGGGCATCGGCGCCGATCTGATCGCCACCCTGGCCGGCTGGAGCCGGGACGACGTCGACACGTACGCCGCGACCAGCCAGGGACGTGCCTCAAAAGCCTGGGCCAACAACCAGTTCGCCCGCTCGATCGTGCCGGTCGTCGACCTGAACGGTACGGTGGTCCTGGAATTCGACGAGCTGGTCCGGCCACAGACCACGGTCGAGTCGCTGGCTGAGCTGAAGCCATCATTCGCGGCGATCGGTGAGGCCGGTGGCTTTGATGCCGTCGCCCTGCAGCGTTACCACTGGTTGGAGTCCGTCGAGCATGTGCATACGGCCGGTAACTCCAGCGGAGTGGTAGATGGCGCCGCCCTGGTCCTGGTCGGAAATGAGCAGGCCGGACGGCGGAGCGGGCTGACCCCACGAGCTCGGATCGTGAGCGTCGCGCTCTCCGGCGATGATCCGACGATCATGCTCACCGGCCCGGCGCCGGCCACCCGTAAAGCGCTGGCGAAGGCCGGGTTGACCACCGGCGACATCGACCTGGTCGAGATGAACGAGGCTTTCGCCGCGGTCGTCCTGCGGTTCATGGCGGACACCGGGTTCGACCACGACCAGGTGAACGTGAACGGCGGCGCGATCGCCATGGGACACCCGCTCGGAGCAACCGGAGCGATGTTGATCGGCACCCTGCTCGACGAACTGGAGCACCGAGACCTCCGCTACGGCCTGGTCACGCTGTGCGTCGGCGGCGGGATGGGGATCGCCACGATTCTGGAGAAACTGTGAGTTCAACCGATCCAGTGAGCAAGCAGGCTGGCGCGATTCGTTGGGAGCGGGACGGCGAGGGGGTTGTCACGCTGACCCTGGACGCCCCCGGGGTGTCGGTGAACACGATGGACGCCGAGTATCGGCGCTCGATGGCGGCGGTCGTGGACCGGCTGGAACGCGAGCGCTCGAGCATCACCGGGGTGATCATCACCAGTGCCAAGTCCAGCTTCTTCGCCGGTGGCAATCTCGACGAGCTGGTCCAGGCCGGCCCGAACGACCGCGCCCAGGTGCTGGAGCAGGTCGTTCAGCTCCGGACCCAACTGCGGCGGCTGGAGACCTTCGGCAAGCCGGTGGTCGCGGCGATCAATGGGACGGCGCTCGGCGGCGGTCTGGAGATCGCGCTGGCCTGCCACCACCGGGTGCTGCTGGATCGGCCGGCGATCCGACTCGGCTTTCCGGAGGTGACCGTTGGTCTGCTGCCCGGTGCCGGTGGGCTGGTCCGCTCGGTCCGGCTGCTGGGGCTGGCCACCGCACTGACGGAGCTACTGCTGCGCGGGCAGCAGGTTCGCCCGGCGAAGGCGCTCAGCCTCGGCCTGGTGCACGAACTCGCCGCCGACGAGGACGACCTGGTCGCGAAGGCCAGGGCTTTCGTCAGCGCGCATCCGGATGCCGAGTCCGGCGCCCGCCAGCCGTACGACGTCAAGGGATACAAGGTTCCCGGCGGCACCCCGGCCTCCCCCGGGCTCGCCTCGACGCTGCCGGCCTTCCCGGCCACCCTGGTCAAGCAGCTGAAGGGTGCCAACTACCCGGCACCGCACCACATTCTCTGCGCAGCGGTAGAGGGCCTGCAGGTGGACGTCGAGACCGCGTTCACCATCGAGAATCGCTACTTCGTCGACCTGGCCTGTGGTCAGATTTCGACGAACATGATCCAGGCCTTCTGGTTCGACCTGAACCGGGTGAACGGCGGCGCCGCCCGTCCGGCCGGGGTGCCGAAACTTCCGTCGCCGACCCGGGTCGCCGTCCTCGGCGCCGGGATGATGGGTGCCGGGATCGCGCACGCGCTGGCGAAGTCCGGGCTGGACGTCGTCCTCAAGGACGTCGATCGGGCGGCGGCCGAGCGCGGCCTCGGCCAGGTGCGGAAGCTGCTGGATACCCAGCTGGCGAAGGGCAGGATCGGCGAGCGGCAACGAGACGACGCGCTGGCCCGGATCACCCCGGCCGACAGCGCCGAAGACACCGCGGGCTGTGACGTGGTGATCGAAGCGGTCTTCGAGGATGCAGGGCTGAAGCATCGGGTGTTCAGCGAGGTTGAGCAGTTGCTGGCCGGCGACGCGCTGCTCTGCTCGAACACCTCAACCCTGCCGATCACCGGGCTGGCGGACGGGGTGAGCCGGCCGGAGGCCTTCATCGGTCTGCACTTCTTCTCCCCGGTTGACCGGATGCCGCTCGTCGAGATCATCGTCGGCCAGAAGTCCTCGGACGAGACCCTGGCCCGGGCGTACGACCTGGTCCGCCGGATCGGCAAGACGCCGATCGTGGTCAACGACAGCCGTGGCTTCTTCACCAGCCGGGTGTTCGGCACCCTGGTCCTGGAGGGGGCGGCGCTGCTCGGCAGCGGGATGCCGGCCATGAGCATCGAACGGGCCGCGCTGCAGGCCGGTTTCCCGGCCGGCCCGTTGACCCTGATGGACGAGGTCAGCCTCGGCCTGATGTTGAGGATCGACAATGCCGAGCAGAACGCCGCGCAGGAGGGCGGGCAGCCGAGGCCGGATGAGCACCCGGGTATCGCCGTGGTCCGGACCATGGTCGAGCACGGCCGGACCGGCAAGTCGAGCGGCGCCGGCTTCTTCGACTGGACCGACGGCAAACACGTCTGGCCGGGCCTGGCCGGACTGTTCCCGCCGGCCACCAACGCCGTCTCGTTCATTGATGCTCAGGAGCGGATGCTCTTTGTGATGGCGGTGGAGACCGCCCGCTGCCTGCAGGAGGGCGTGCTCCGCTCGGTGGAGGACGCGAACATCGGCTCGATCATGGGCATCGGCTTCCCGCCTCTGTTCGGCGGCGTGCTCCAGTACATCGACCAATATGCCGATGGGGTTGTCGGTTTCGTCGCCCGAGCGAACGAGCTGGCGGACCGTTATGGCGAGCGGTTCCGTCCGCCGAGCCTCGTCGTCGACCAAGCCGTCGCGGCCGGCAGCCTTCGAAGCGTTGTCCAATGATCACTACTCCGCAGGTGGCGCGCCGGACCCAGGCCGAGCGCCGGGCCTCGACCCGGGCCGCGCTGCTGCAGGCGACCATCGACTGCCTGATCGAGCTCGGTTACGCCGGGACAACAACCAACGAGGTGCAGCAGCGGGCCGGGGTTTCCCGAGGCGCGCTGACCCACCACTTCGCGTCCAAGGCCGACCTGCTGCTGGCCGCGATGGATTACCTGTACGTCGATTTCAGCGCCAGCATCCGAAATGCCGCAGCCACCCTGCCTCCTGGTGAGGAGCGGATCCGGCCGGCTATCCGGCTGCTGTGGAACCGGTTCAACGGACCGCTGTTCCTGGCCGCGATGGAGTTGTGGGTGGCGGCCAGGACGGATCCGGAACTGCGCGCCGCGCTGTTGCCGCACGAGCGCCGACTCGGCGGTCAATTGCGGGAGCTGGCGGCCGAACTGTTCGGCGACGGCATCGCGGCCCACCCGTCGGCCGAAACCGTCTATCAGGTACTGCTGACGTCGATGCGCGGGCAGGCGATGACCTACGCGCTGAAGCCGGATGCCTCTCGCGACGGCCCGCATCTGCAGTACTGGTTCGCCTTGGTCGAGGCCTTCGCCTGATCGGGTTTTCCCCAGATATCCCTGGTTATCCACAGTTTTCGAGCCTGTGGATGACGCCAGCGAGCGCGGCCGCAACCGACCACCATGGCTGCCGACCGGTTTCGGACCACGGATCCGGGCTACCACTGGCGCACCTGGGGAGCGGCAGACATGACGGTGAACTTCTACGCGGACGAGCCGGACGACTGGGATGACTGGGATGACTGGGACGACTGGGACGACTGGAACGACTGGGGCGAGGACAGTTACTCGAACCGCGACGAGCCTGACTGGCTTGACGACGACGACCTGCGGATCGACTTCGCGTTCGACACCAACGAGCGGCGACTGGCTTGCGTCAACACGGTTGGCCTGTGGCAGCTGGGGATTCCGGAGTTGTTCATCCGGCCACCCAGGAACTATGAGTCCGGCAACGCTGTACTCGATGCCCGGTTGGCGGTGTTCCTCGCCACCGCGCTGATCCACCTGGGATACGGCCTGCTGGCCGCCGACGGGTTTGACGTTCCGCCGTACCGGGCCGATCTCGACGGTCGGCAGGTCCGGTTCTGGCTCGGTGGTCAGGAACCGCCGTTCGAGCAGTTGGCCATCGTCCTCGGCCCCGAGGTGGACACCGTGATCCGGGTGGACTGCTCGCTCTGGTGACCCGCAGTGGTGATTGACTGAGGCCATGCCACTCGAAGGTGAGTACGAGCCGAGCCCGAAACAATGGGTACGCGACCAAGTAGACCTGTACGAGAGCTCCGGCGGGACCAAGGGCACCACGCTGCGCGGCATGCGGGTGGTCCTGCTCGCGACGCGGGGGGTGAAGTCCGGAAAGCTCCGCAAGACCCCTCTGATGCGGGTTGAGCACGAGGGCACCTACGCCATCGTGGCCTCGCTCGGCGGTGCATCGAAGAACCCGGTCTGGTACTACAACGTCGTCGCCGACCCGCACGTCGAGCTCCGCGACGGACCGGACAGCTGGGACATGACGGCTCGGGAGATCAGCGGCGAGGAGAAGGCGGCCTGGTGGGAGCGCTGCGTTGCGGCCTACCCGGACTACGCGGAGTACCAGAAGAAGACGGAGCGGGAGATCCCGGTCTTCCTGTTGGAGCGGGTCCGGGACTGAGATCCGGCGGGCCGGATCGGCAGGCCGGATCGGCGGGCCGGGCGGCGATGAGTTCCGGCTCGCCGTTCGGTCTACCGGGCATGAGGACACAGATGTCGATCGAGCCGGTGATCGTTGCGCGCAGCGAGCAGTCATATCTGGCGATCCGGGAAACGGTCACGATGCAGACCATCGCCGAGATCGCGGACCAGTTCCCCGACCTCTTCGCCCGAGTGGGCGAACGCGGGATCGAGGTCACCGGCCCGCCGTTCCTGAAGTACAACGTGTTCACGTCGTCCGGGCTGATGGAGATGGAAGCAGGCGTACCGGTCCCGGCGGGCGTCGACGCCAGTGACGATGATCGGCTGCTCGCCGGCCTGCTGCCCGGCGGCCGGTTCGCCTCCGTCACCCACTACGGCCACCCGAAGGGGTTGCTCGAGGTGACCGCCGCACTCCTGGACTGGGGCGCCGAGCAGGGCCTGACCTGGGACATGTCGGCTACGGACGGTGGCGAGCGCTGGGGCATGCGGCTGGAGCTGTACAAGACCGACCCGGCGGTGGAGCCCGATCTGGACCGCTGGGAGACCGAACTCGTCTTCCGGCTGGCCGACTGACCCAGCGTCGGCTTGCAGCGTCGAGCCCGGCGTCAGGCCCAGAGCCAGGTGACCGTCACGGTCACCGACACGTCCGACGTCCCGGCGTCCAGCGGCATCGAGGCCAGGGTGACCGCCGCCTTGTCCCGGCGCAGCGGCACCCACGCCGGTTCGCCCTCAACGATCCGCTGCACCGGGCCCAGCTCACGACCGGCCAGCGCGGCCAGCTGTGAGGCCCGGGCCAGGGCATCGGCGAAGGCGGACGCTCTGGCCGAGACCAGGAGCGCGGTCGGGTCGGAATGCTCAAACGAGGCGCTCCGTAGCCGAGCCTCATCACCGCCGGCGTCGATGCACGCCGCCACCAGGTCACCGGCGCGGGCCACGTCACCGGAGCGAATCGCCAGGCCCAACTCGCAGACCAGGCCTCGGGGCTGGCCTTCTCGGTCGTAACCCTGCCGCAGGACGAGGTCCTGGGTGCTCAGCTGATCCGCCGGGACGCCGTGTGCCAGCGCCGCGGCTCGGATCCGTTCCAGCGCGGAACCGGCCTGCCGGGTCGCCTCGGCCGCCCGGTCGGAACTCGCCTCGGCACCGACCGCCAGCACAAAAACATCGGGAACGTCGGCGGTGCGACCGCTCCCGGTGACGGTGATTCCCGGCGCGTGCACCAGGTCAGCCGGCGTAGCGCAGCAGCCAGTCCCGTTCCGAGTCGCGGCCGCCGAGCGTCGGATCGCCCGGATCCCGGGTGGCCTGCTCGGCGATCATGTCCTCCGGCCGGATCCGGTCCGGCAATTTCGCATACGGCTGCTCGACATCCGAGGCCGATTGTTCGCCCATCACTGCCCCCCACCTTCGAACTGCCGATGATCAAGCACGGGTACGGATTCAGAGTAAGCCCGCAACCCGACTTACGGTGGCTGTCGGATGGACTAGAGAGTAGGTCGATTGCGTGGCATATTGCCCAGTTCGGTATCCCTCGGTCCCGGGAGGCGGCAGGGCGTGCGCTTCGTAGTGACCCTGCGCGACGGCCGGGCGGCCGGTACCGAAACCGAGGCGCTGATCGACGCCGATCCGGACGCCGAACTGGTGGCCCTGCTGCCGCAGTTGTTGGCGGCTCTGGACGACGATACCGACCCCGCCCTGGCGGCCAGGGTGCCGGTCTGGGTGGACGGCGTCCCGGTGACCGACGATCAGCACACCCTGCGATCCGCCGCGATCCGCCCCGGCAGCATCGTTGAACTGCATGCCCACGAGGAGCAGCCGGCCCTTCCGCCGTCCGGGGTGGCCGAGCTGCGGGTGGTCAACGGGCCCGGAGCCGGTCGCGTACACCGGCTCGGCCTGGGCCGGACGATCATCGGCCACGAGGCCCCAGGGCTCTCGCTGCCGGACACCCAGCTGGCGGCCGACGCCCTCACGGTGATCGCCCGGCCGGGCGGAGCCGTGCAGGTGGTCCCGGCCGCCGGGACCATGGTCGCGATCGACGGCGTCGAACTGGCCGGGCCCGCACCCTGGCCGACCGGCGGGTACCTGACCACCGGCGAGAGCGTGCTGGAGCTCGCCAAGGTGAGCGACCCGGACGGGGACATTCGGGAGAACCCCGAAGCGCTCGGCCTCCAGGTGGTCCGGCATCCTCGTTCGAGCCGGACTCGGCCGGCACCGCACTTCGTCCTGCCGGCCCGGCCCACCCCGACCCGGACCGGGGCCGGTCGAGATCATCGCCGGCAATTGGCCCAGTGGCGGGACGACCGGGCCACCGCCCGCGCCGAGGTACTGGAGACGCTGGCCCGAGAGACCCGCGACCGCCGGGACGCCACCCCGGATCCGGCGCTGACCCTGCTGACCGCCGTCGGCCCGGGACGGCGGCTGTGGGAACGCCGTCCGTTGGACGACGACTGGCTGCAACTGCGGCTCGGTCTGGCCGCCCAGCCGCCGCGCACGGTGATTGACGACCTGGATGTCAGCACGCCGGTGCGAGGTGGCCGGACCCGGTGGCAGAGCGCCGCCCCGGAACCGCTGCCGGTGCTGCTCCCGGACGTGCCGGTGACGCTGAACCTGCAGGCGGTGGGCCTGCTCGGGATCGTCGGCCAGGCCGCCACCGCGCATGCGACCGCGCGGTGGCTGCTCGCCCAGTGCGCCACCTATCACGCACCTCGGGAGCTGCGGATCGCCGTCCTGACGGCCCACGACTACGCCGCCCGGCGGCGCTGGGAATGGGTGGCCCGGCTGCCGCACACCCGGCCGGACGAGGCCTCCGGCGTCACCGCGCTGATCGGCAACGACCGGGAATCGGTCGAGCACCGGCTTGCTGAGCTGGGCGAACTGGTGACCGAACGGACCAAGGAACGACGGCCCGGTGGCCAACCGGTGCCGTCCAGTCCCGAGGTGATCGTGGTGCTGGACGGTGTGGAGCGGTTGTCCGGTGCGGACGGGGTGGCGTCCCTGATGGCGCACGGACCCGCGGCCGGGGTGCATGTGATCTGCCTGGACGCCGACCAGAGTGCACTGCCGGAACAGTGCCGGACAGTTGTCACCTGCTCGCCCGGTCGACTGACCTTCCGCCGGACGGAATCCCCGGCACTCGACGGGATCCGCCCGGACCTGGTGGAACCGGCCTGGGCAGAGCGGCTTTCCCGAGCGCTGGCGCCGATGCGGATCGACGCCGGGGCACCCTTGGAGGGTGCGCCGGCGTCGGTCGGCGAGCCGCGGGCCTGGGCGATCGGCTGGGACGACGTGGGCTACCCCGCTCCCACCCGCTGACCGCGAGCCTTACCGCCGGGTGACGATGTTCTGCACCTCCGCGACCGGGACATTGGCGACGAAGTTCCGCGCCAGGCCCTCCAGGGCGCCGGTCGCGCCGCCGGACCCGAACCAGGTCGCCCCCCAGTTCGTGGACGCCGCCAACGGATAACCCTTCGGATAGGCGACCGAGGCCCGGGTGAACTTGACCGTGCAGGCACTGGCCTCCGACGCCGCGTCGCTGTACTTGACCAAGGCCTCGCTCGGCGAGCAGTCCGCACCGCCGGCCGGAGAGTTCAGATGCAGCCCCTCGCGGGTGATCTTGGCCGTCACGGTCGCGAAGACGTCACCCAGGGTCGCGGTGATGTCCCGTTCCCCGTCGGCGCCACCGACGGCCGCCGGATCGGTCACCCAGAACCAGGTCGGCAACCCGACCAGGGTCGGCGCTCCGGCCGACTGGATCTTCGGGTTCCGGTCCGTCTCCGGCACCGGGATCACCATCACGTCGCGGGCCGCTCGAGCCAGCTCCTCCGGGTCGACCAGCGGTGCCGGGATAGCCGCACCGGCGGGGAAGGCCCGGTAGTAGTACGTGACAAAGTTCTCCGGGTTACCCAGAACCGGGTCCACGCCCTCGGACTGGCCGGCGTCGTAGCGCTCGTAATCGTTGGGGTTCTTGCACATCGCCCGGTACCAGGAGGTGTCGGCGGTCCCGGCCGCCTCCGCGTCGGCGGCTTCCTTCCAGATCCGGCGCGGGCCGTACTCGCCGACCACGCCGCGGGTCTGCAGGCCACCGGTGACCACGTCGTACCAGGCCAGGCTGGCCACGGCATCGGTGTAGGGGCCGCCGGCAGGCTGCCACCAGCAGACCGGCGCGACCCGGACCGTCCGGCTGCCACCACCACCCGGCGCGGCCTCACCGGAGAAGGTGATCGACACCTCGACGGTGTACCCGGAGCCGTAGCTGTCGCCGGGCTGATCGACCTGACCGGCCGACGCCGTCCCGGCCAACGCGGTCCCGACCAGGGCCGGGACGCAGAGCAGAGCGGCCAGCAGACCGATCCCCCGCCGTGTCGCCCGCATCAGGACCGCCAGTCGCAGGACGGGACCGACTTCTCCGGCCAGTCAAGAACGCGCCAGGTGCGGCCGATTCGTTGCAGTTGCATCGTGATCAGGACTCCTCCCGGGGGCGGGATCAGGACGTCGCCGTCCCGGTCAACCTCGGACGTCGCGTCGAAGTGGCACCCGGTCGCGGTGGCGTGATCGCCGTCAACCTGTACCGATGAGATGTTGATGATGAACCGGCCGATCGAGCGCCAGCCGCGCTGTCGTTGTCGTTCGGCCCGCTCCCGGGCGCTGGTCACCGCCGCGCCGGACGCACTCGCCGCGAGCGCCTTCTCGTCCACCTGCCAGGTGTTCGACAGTTGCACCCGGACCGAGAGGTACTTCGTCACAGCGGTGACGACGGCCCGTTCGGCGGCTGAGTTCGCGACGATCCGCCCGCGCTCAGCCCAGGCACCCTGCCCCAGCGCGTCTGCCGGGCTGTAGTGGACCTGAGGCGACGGCGTCGCGGTCTGCGCGACCCGAGCGGTTCTGTCGGTGCCGGCGGGCGCGGATCCGGCGGCCGTGGGGCCGACCAGCGCGGCGTCGTACTCCGGCAGGGCATAGGGGTTGGGCCGGCCACCGCAACCGACCAGGAGAAAACTGGTGACGACGAGCCCGACAACCAGGGCACGCCCCGGTGTCGTCGTCGCTCCCGGCATAACAGCCCCCTTCAGCGCTGCTCCGCGTTACCTCGCATAGCGCATTGTTTACTCATCGAGTGGCCAGCTTGCATCAAACGTTCCATAACGTGTAGTGCATGAATAGTGCATATGGGTCTCCGAAGTGGCATTATCGTCACCCTTCGGGGTTGTTCGCGTCGCTCGTGTCACGAACAACCGCGCTGATCGACCAGCTCACCGCCCGGACAGGGTGGGCAGACCGAGTCATCGGGCAGTGCCCGGAGCTCATGGCGACAAGCAGCTCCGGCGAGGAGAAGGCCTTTGAGCACCCAGGAACGCAACGAGATCAGAGCCCGCGACGCATGGGGTGACCCGGCCTCCAGCCGCTCAGCCCGAAGCACGACCGGCGCCAAACCCGGTGGCGACCGGCTACCGCGGCCACCGGGTCGACGCCGTCCCGGTTTGGCCGTCATCGCCGTCCTGCTGATCGTCCTGGGCGCGGCGGTCGCCGGGCTGCTCGCATTGCGGATCGACGAGCGGGTACCGGTCCTGGTCGCCCGGAATCAGATCGGTGTCGGGCAGCAGATCACCGCAAAAGACCTGTCCATCGCCCGGATGGCCACCGAGGGCGTGACGGTGATCTCGGCCGACGACGCCTCCCAGGTGATCGGTCGGTACGCCAGCCAGGAGATCCCGCAGGGCCGACTCATCGACGCCGGAATGCTCAACACCACCGGCCTGCTCACCAGCGGGCAGGCCGCCGTCGGCATCGCCCTGCAGGCGGGCCGGTACCCGGCCAGCGGACTGAAGCCCGGTGACGTCGTCCAAGTGGTCCGGTCGGTGGACGGCAACGGCAAGGTGATCGCCGACCGGGGCATCGTCGGAATCGTCAACGAACCCTCGGAAGGTGCCTTTGGTTCCGGCGGCAACAGCGCCACCGTGGTCACCGTCGTGGTCCCGGAACGGCTCGCTCCCGCGGTCGCGGCTGCCGGGATGGCCGATCAGGTGAGCCTGATCCTGATCCGGCGCGGCGACCTTGCGGGGGCCGGCTGATGGCTCTCGTCGTCATCGCCTCAGCCAAGGGTGCGCCCGGAGTCACCACCCTGACCGTGGCGCTCGGGGCCCTCACCCCGGGCGCGATCGTCGCCGACCTCGATCCGGACGGCGGCGATCTCGCGCTGCGGTACGGCCGGGACGATGGCGCGCCGCTCGATCCCGACCTCGGACTGCTCTCGCTGGCCGCGTCGCTGCGCCGGGATCACACCGACGCCGTCAGCCCGAGCGGCCCGGTGGAGGAGCACCTGCAGGTCGCCGATGGCGGGTTGGACGTGCTGCTCGGCGTCACCGGCCCGGATCAGGCGGTCGGGCTCGGTCCGCTGTGGTCACCGCTGGCCAGGGCGCTGGCCGAGACCGGCCGGATGGTTTTTGCCGACTGCGGCCGACTCGGACCGTCCTCCCCCGCGATGCCGGTGCTGATGCAGGCCGACGCCGTCGTGCTGCTGGCCCGGGCCGAACTGGAGGAACTGGCGCACCTGCGGGAACGACTGCGCTTCCTGACCGCAACGCTGCCCGGAAGGTACGCCGGACCGGCCCGGATCGGCGTCGTCCTGGTGGCCGGGGAACGCGACCGGGCGGCCGGACCTCGGACCGAGCAACTGCTGCGCGCCTCCGGGCTCGCCGTCCCCGTCCTCGGGTTGATCGCGGATGACCCACGAGGGGCCGGCCGGGTGCGCGGCCTGCACGGCGGTCGGGCCGGACGGACGACGCTGGTCCGCTCGATCCGTTCGCTGCTGCCCGCCGTCACGGCTCTGACCGGGTCCACGCTGACCGTTGGCGTTCTGACCGAGGCCGCCGTGACCAACACGTCGTTGACCAAGCCACCGCCGAGTGCCAACGCCGATACCGATCCTGCCGGGATCAACCCGAACGGCGTCGCGCAGACCCGGGCCGACCGCCTTGGCCGCGGCCGGAAGCGAGCCGGGCCTCCGCCCCACCAGGCCGCTGCCCCCGACCTGGAGGCGGCCACCCCGAGGCCAGAGCCGACGCCGGAACCAATGGTCGAGCCCGGCCCGGAATCGGATATCTGGCTCGGAACCCGCGCCGCGGTCGATCCGGCGCCGATGAACGCGGCGGTTCCGTCGCCGTACCGGCACGCGGCGCCCCCGGCCTCCGAGGAGCCGACCGGTATCGAGCAGCCGACCGTCGAAGAGCCGGTCAGCTCCGAGCGACCTTCCGAGAACGGCTGGCCACGGCCCGGTCGCGGTACCGGGAAGCTCAATGGCGCAACCGCCACGGTCCTGCAGAACTGGGGTCGTTGATGGCCATCGATCAGCGCGTCGTCCGCCGGCTCCGCGAAGAAGTCGCCGACCTGCTCTCCCGGCAGCGCCGGGAGGACGCGGCGAGCGGCATCCCGTCGATGACCTCCGAGGACGAGCGGCAGTACGCCCGGGCCGTGATCGGCCGGGTGCTCGACCTGCACGCCCGCTCCGAACTGTCACTCGGCAACACCCCGCCGACCACCGAGGAGGAGACCGAACTCGCCGAGGGCATCCATGCGGCGCTGTTCGGCGTCGGCCGACTGCAGCCGCTGCTCGACGATCCGATGGTGGAGAACATCGACATCAACGGCTGTGATCAGGTTTTCGTCGGCTTCTCGGACGGCCGGGAAGTGATGATGCCGCCGGTCGCCGAGTCGGACGAGGAGCTGATCGAGCTGATCCAGCTGCTCGGGGCCTACTCCGGGCTGAGCAGCCGATCGTTCGACGCCGCCAACCCGCAGCTGGATCTACGGCTGCCGGACGGATCCCGGCTCTCGGCCGTGATGGGGGTCTGCCCGCGCCCGGCGGTCTCGATCCGCCGCTCCCGGCTCTCCCGGGTGACCCTCGACGACCTGGTCAAGAACGGTTCGGTCAGTTCCGAGCTGGCGTCTTTTCTGGCCGCGGCGGTCACCGCGCGGAAGAACATCATGATCGCCGGGGCGACGAACGCCGGGAAGACCACGCTGCTGCGCGCGCTGGCCCATGAGATCTCCCCGCAGGAACGGCTGATCACCGTGGAGCGGGCGCTCGAGCTAGGTCTCGGCGAGTTCGCCGACCTGCATCCCAACGTCGTCTCGCTGGAGGAACGGCTGCCCAACTCCGAGGGGCAGGGCTCGATCGGGATGGGCGACCTGGTCCGCCGCTCCCTCCGGATGAACCCGAGCCGGGTGATCGTCGGTGAGGTGCTCGGCGACGAGATCGTCACCATGCTGAACGCGATGAGCCAGGGCAACGACGGCTCACTGTCCACCATCCACGCCAACTCCTCGCTCGAGGTGTTCAACCGGATCTGCACCTACGCCATCCAGTCCACCGAGCGGCTGCCGACCGAGGCGACGATGATGCTGATCGCCGGGGCGATCGACTTCGTGATCTTCGTCGAGCGGCGGAACGAGTACGCCGACGGCGGCAAGCTGCACCGGATCGTCACCAGCGTTCGCGAGGTGAACGGGGTGGACGGCCGGGTGCTGTCCAGCGAGGTGTTCTCCCCGGGCCCGGACGGTCGAGCGGTCGCCGCCGCCCCGATCTCCTGCATCGACGAGCTGATCAAGGCCGGTTACCACCCGGCGATGGCTGCGGGGTGGGCGTGATGGGGATGGCGACAACCCTCACTCAGGACCTGACCGGGACTTTGGGGGCCCTCGTCGGGCTCGGCGCCCTGATCGGCTCGGGCTTGGCACTGTTGGTGTACGCGCTGGTCCGGCACGAGGACGCGCCGATCGATGACCGGTCCAGCCGCGCCCGGGCCGCCCGGCAGTTGCGCGGCCTCGGCAGCCGGCTACCGATCGCGGTGCTGGTCGGGCTGCTCACCCTGCTGATCACCCGCTGGCCGGTGGCCGGGATCGCCGCGGCCACCCTGGCCCTGGGCTGGCCCGCGCTGATGGGCGGAGCCCGTGGCGAACGCCGGGCCGCCGAGCGGCTGGAGGCGCTGGCGATCTGGACCGAATCGATGCGCGATACCACCGCCGGATCGGTCGGGCTGGAACAGGCGATCATGGCCACCTCGAAGACCGCGCCGGCACCGATCAAGGTCGAACTGGTCACCCTCGCCGACCGGTTGCGGGTCCGCATGCCTTTGCCGCAGGCGCTGCACCGGCTCGCCGACGATCTCGACGACGCCAGCGCCGACCTGGTGGTCGCCGCCCTGCTGCTGAACGCCCGGCTGCGCGGGCCGGGTCTGCGCCAGGTGCTCGGCTCGCTGTCCGACTCGGCCCGGGCCGAGCTGGAGATGCGCGGCCGGGTGATGGCCGGCCGGGCCGCGACCCGGCGCAGCGTGCAGATCGTTATCGGCTTCACCGCGTTCTTCGTGCTCGGGCTGGTGCTGTTCAACCCCACCTATGTCCGGCCCTACAACACCTTCTTCGGGCAGCTCGTGCTGGTGATCGTGGTCAGCTTCTTCGGCGCCGGTTTCCTCTGGTTGAAGCGGCTGTCCGCGTACGACGTCCCCGAACGGTTCCTGCACACCGGCCGCGCCGTCGAAGCCGACGCCGGAGCCGCCCCGGGGAGCCTGCGATGACCGGAATCGTGCTCGCCGGAGCGCTGTCCGGGATCGGTTTTGTCCTGCTGGTGATCGCCCTGCAACGGCCGCAGACCCGCGGCTCGGCCGCCCCGATCGCGCTGGCCAAGATGGACCTGGAGCGTAACCGTCAGCGTGAGGCCACCCAGGCGACGCGGACCGGTGGCCGGGCGCCCGGCCTCGGGCCGGAACCTGGCTCCGGGGCCCGGGTTCAGCTGGCCGGGCTGATGATCCGCCGAGAGCTGGACATGGTCGGCATCCGGCTGCCGGCCGGGCTGCGTTCCGACCTCTCGCTGATCGGCCGCTCGGTGGAGTCGCACCTGGCCCTGAGCCTCTTCGGGGCACTGATCGGGAGCATCGTCCCGCTGATCTTCTCCGGCCTGCTGGTCTCGGTGATCCCTGGTCTGCCGGTATCGACGCCGGCTCTGCTCGCGGCGGTCGGGGCCATCGTCGGTGGCTTGCTGCCGACCCTGCAGGCGGCGTCCCGGGCGACCGTCCGGCGCCGCGACTTCCGGCACGTGGTCGGATCGTTCCTCGACCTGGTGGCACTCAACCTGTCCGGCGGGCGTGGGGTACCCGAGGCGCTCAATTCGGCAGCCTCGGTGAGCGACGGCTGGGCCATGGTCCGGCTACGAGACTGCTTGCAGGTAGCCCGGTTACAGGGCATCACCCCGTGGCGGGCGCTCGGCGAACTCGGCGAGGAGACCGGCGTGGCGGAACTGCGGGACCTGTCCGCCGCGCTGGAACTGGTCGCCGACGACGGCGCGAAGGTGCGCGAATCCCTGTCCGCCCGGGCCGCCTCGCTGCGTCGCCGGGAGCTGGCCGACGCCGAGGGCCGGGCCCAGGCTCGGTCTCAGTCGATGCTCGTGGCCCAAATGCTGCTTGCTATCGGCTTTTTGATCTTTCTCATCTACCCGGCGATCACAAGGGTGTTGAGCAGCTGATGACCACGCAAAGGAAGACACCGCACCACCGGAGTTCCACTCATGGAGGACCCATGTTAACGCCCGGACCCTGCTATCTCAGCCCAGCCACCCCCGCCGGATATGCGGAACTGCTGATCCGCAGCCGGATCAGCAGCGCCCTGGCGAGGCCCAATGGTAGTGCCCGCGATCTGGGCGCTTCGGCGATTGAATGGGTGGTCATCTCCGCGCTGCTGGTCGCCATCGCGGTCGCCGTCGGCGGCATCCTGATTGGGAAACTGCGGGCCAAGGCGACCAGCATCAACCTCGACCAGGGCATCTAATTACCATGCGCGGTCGGAACACCGAACGTGGTGCGACCACGCTGGAGCTGGCGATGTACATGCCGGTGCTGTTCTTCGTGATCTTCGTGACGGTCCAGGCGGCAATGCTTTTCCTCGGCAATCAGGCCGCTTCGGCGGCTGCCCGGGAAGCCGCTCGGGTGGCTCGATCGGGTGGCGGATCGGCACAGGCGATCGCGGACGGCCGCTCTCGCGGCCTGGAATACGCGGCAACCGTCGGCCATGGTGTGATCGACAACGTTCAGGTGCAGGTGAACCCCGTGGCCGACCGGCAGATCCGGGCCACCGTCACCGGCCGCGGCATCCAAGTCGTCCCGTTCCTGCCCGGGATCGACATCACCCAGATCGTCCAGGGGCCGATCGAGGAATTCAGGCCGGATCAATGAGCGGGAAACGAGGACACGAACGTCGTTCGGACGACGGGATGATGGCCGTCGAGATGGTCCTGCTGGCGCCGGTCATGGTGGCGTTCCTGCTGCTGGTGATCGCGTTCGGCCGGTACGTGGCGGTTCGCGGCGAGGTGGAGGCGGCCAGCCGGGACGCGGTCCGGGCGGCTTCGTTCGAGCGCACCCCCGAAGCGGCGGCGAATTCGGCGAGCCGGACCGCGAATGCGTCCCTGGCCGGTCGGTGGCGATGTTCCGAAGTGCGGCTGGCCGGCGCGTTCGTCGCCGGCGGGACGATCACCGTCAACCTCGAGTGCTCGGTGCCAGTGAGTGATCTTGGACTGCTCGGCCTGCCCGGCACGGTCACGGTGAAAGGCAACAGTTCGGCCCCGCTCGACCTGTACCGGAGGACCGGATGAGGCCTCAGGATCGCGATTCCGGCGCGGCGACCGTCTTTCTTGTCACCTTCGCGGTTGTCCTGCTGGTGATGGCCGGACTGGTGGTGGACGGCGGACTGGCGATCAATGCTCGGCAGCGGGTCGCGGACGACGTCGAGCAGGCGGCGCGGGCCGGATCCCAGCACCTGGACATGCTCAGCCTGCGGGACGGCGGGCTGGTCCGGATCGACCCCGGGCCGGCCCAGACCGCCGCCCGGAACTTCCTGGCCAAGCGCGACTATCCGGCTTCCGGCGTTCAGGTCTCCGCAACCGCCCAGCAGGTCACGGTGTCCGCGCAGATCGAGCAGCCGACGGCGCTGCTTTCGTTGATCTTCATTGATCACTTCACCATCCGGGCCCAGGGGCAGGCTCGCCCCGCGGTCGGCATCACCGGAGAGGACACCCCATGACACGACGTCCACCGGCCGACCGGCCCGCAGGAGCCGCTCGATTCGTCACCTCGACCCACTCCCGCGCCCGCAGCCGGCTGTCCGCCTTCGCCGCGACCATCGTCCTGCTCGGGCTGGTGGGCGGGGTCCCGGCCGTGCTGTTGCTGCTCGCCGGGCCGGTCGAGATCCCCACCTCCTGGCCGAACCGAGGCACCCTGACCGGCAGGATCGGGATCGAGCAAGTGATCGCCGTCCTCGTCATTGTGGTCTGGCTCGCCTGGCTGCAGTTCTTGATCTGCGTCACCGTCGAGGTACTGGCGGCACTGCGCGGCGGGGTGCTGGCCGGCCCGATCCCGTTGTCCGGCCCGAGCCAGCGGCTGGCTCGGGCCCTGGTCGCCTCGGTGCTGCTGGCCGGCACGATCGTCAGCCAGGTGAGCGCCGCTCAGGCCGCGACCTCGGGTCCGACCGAGCGGTCCAGCGTGACCGTGGCATCGGCGGCCCCGTTTGCCAGCGCCGATGACGTGATCGTCTTCACCGGGGACACCCCGGTCCACTCCGAGGTCGGCCAATCGGTGACGGCCCGGCAGTTCACCGCTCGGCAGACCGCCGCGGCCGAGGCCACCGCTCGCCGGGCCGCCACCGGGCAAACCGGTGCGCTCCCGAGTGCGGGCATCAGCAAGGAAGAGCTCGCGCTGGACGGGCACAAGGTCTACGAGGTCAGGGCCCCGGCCGGGCGGCATCACGACTCGCTCTGGGCGATCGCCGAGCGACACCTCGGCGACGGCCGGCGCTACCAGGAGATCTACCGGCTGAACGAGGGCCGGCCGCAGCCGGATGGGCGCACGCTGCACCTGGCTCGACTGATCCAGCCGGGCTGGCGGCTGGTGATGCCGGAGGACGCGATCGGGGTTCCACGGTACGTCGCCGAACGATCGGCGCTGGTCCCCGAGCCTGCGCCACCGGCAGCCGCACCGGCACCGGCACCGGCACCGCATGCCGCACCGCACGTCGCCGCGCCGCCGATCCACGCCGACCCGAACCGCTCCGAGCACACCGGCGCCAGCGCACCGGCTCCCAGTGTCGGGATCCCGGCGGACGCCGCGACCCCGCCGAACGGCTCCACGGTCGCGCCGGTGCGGCCGAGCGCGTCCCGGCCCGCCGCAACCGGTCCGGCCGGTGTCGGGCGCAACACCCCCCGTCCATCGGTCCAGCAGCCGGTCCACCCAACGGCCCAACCATCGGCCCAACCCGTCCAACCAACGGTCCGGCCATCGGCTCGTCCGACCCCGGTCGCCGGTCCGAGCCGGGCCGTCGCCCAGCCGGACAGCCGGGTCGCGGTCCCCGCCCTGAGCGACGCTCAACTGGTCGGCGCCGAACTGCTCGGAGCCGGTCTGCTGGCCGCCGCCCTGCTCGGCACGCTGCTGGTGATCCGGCGGCGGCGAGGCACCGCCGGCTACGCCGACGAGGAATCGGTGGACACCGAGGTGTTCCTCCGAGCCGGGGCGGACGCCGACCGGGGGGCCCTGCTCGACCTGGCGTTGCGATCACTGCCGCGCAGTTGCCGGGACACCGGGCATCCGCTGCCCCAGGCGTACGGCGCGGTGGTCGACGACGACGGCCTGGACCTGCTGCTGACCATGTCGCACCCGTCCGCCCCACCGCCGTGGAGCGCGACGGACGACGGTCTGCGCTGGCGGCTGGCCTACCTGGACGCCCAGCATCTGGTGGCGGACGGCGACAGTGCCTACCCGCTGCTGGCCTCGGTCGGCCGCGACCCGCAAGGCAGGGACGCGCTGGTGAACCTGGGTGCGGCGGCCGGCCCGGTCGCCGTGGTCGGCAGCCCGGCGATGGCCGCGGCCGTGGTCCGAGCGTTGGCCCTTGGGCTGGCGGGTAACCCGTGGTCACGCGGCATCGAGGTGCTGACCTCCGACCTGCCGCCGGCGCTTCCGGCGATTGCCGCCGGTCGGCTGGTGCCCTGCTCGAGTGCCCGGGACCTCACCGACCGGCTGGAGGTGGGCTCCGGGCGCATGCCGCGCACCGGCCCGATCCAGATCCTCACCGGTGGACCGGCGCCGGGCAGCCGACCAGAGCGGGTGGCGATCTACGGGGCACCGCTGAACGCGCCGACCGCACAGCGACTGCAGACTCTCGTCGGCCGCCGGGCCGACCTCGCCGTGGTGGTGACCGGCGAGCTCCCGGGTGCGCGCTGGCGACTCAGGGTGGACGACGTCGGCAACCTGACCTGCGACGAGCTCTCCCTCAGCGTCACCGCGAATCGGCTGGGTGACGGCAGCGTCGAACGCCTGCATGCGCTGTTCATGTCCGCGTCCACGGCCGGTCCGCGGCCGGGCCTCGCCCCCGACCTGGTGCCCGACGCCGACCGGGTGGCCGAGATCGACGACGTCACCTGGGCGCAGGCGGCGGTTCGGGTCGCGCTGCTCGGCGAAGTTGAGGTCCGCGCTCCCGGGATCATCGACCCGTCTCGGCTGCCGTTGGCCGCCGAGATCGTCGCCTACCTGGCGTTGCATCCCTCCGGTGCGCATCCGACCGTGCTCGCCGCGGCGGTCTGGCCCCGGGGCGTCACAGCCGATGTCCGCGACGGCACCCTGGACCAGGTGCGGTCCTGGCTCGGTACCGATCCGGACGGCTCGCCCCGGATCCGCGAGGGTCACGACGGTCGGATTCGGCTGTCCACCGAGGTGCCCTGCGACTGGGACGTGCTGCGCACCCTGATCGAGCGGGCCGGTCAGGCCGCCGATCCGTCCCGCGAGCGGGACCTGCTGATCCGCGCCCTGCACCTGGTCCGCGGGCCGGTGGTCGGCGGGATCATCCACGGCACCTATGTCTGGCTGCCGCGGACGGATCTGGAACGGCGGGCGGAAGAGCTGATCGTCGACGCCGCCGAACGGCTCAGCCAGATCTGCCTGACCGAGGGCGATCAGGTGGCCGTCGAGCGGGCGGCCGCCGCCGGGCTGCGTGCTGCACCCACCGCGCAGCACCTGTGGCGGCACATCCTGCGGGCCGAGCATGCCCTCGGCGGGCCGACCCGGATGGCCGCCGCCACCGACCATCTCCGGTTCGTGCTGACCACCTCCGGCGTCGATCTGGAGCCGGAGACCCAGGCGCTGATCCAGCACCTGTCCGGCGCTCCGACGTCGCACCCTTCCACAGCGTCCGACCCCAGCAACCAACCCGCCGGCTGAACCCGTCCCGACCCGCCTGACGTTCAGCCGGTGGCCAACCGGTCGCCGATCATCCGCGTGCCACCCTGCTTGACCATCCGCAGCGAGGGTGAGATCTCCAGCCCGGTGATGGCGTCGAGCGTGCCGAGGCTCTCGGTGACGTAACGGTAGAGGTGCGCAGTGTTCTGGAAGGCCACGGACGACACCAGATTGGTCGTCCCGGTGGTAGCGGCGACAAACATCGACTCGTTGTGCTGCGCCAGGGCCTCCCCGGTGGCCTGCAATCGGGCGGCGGGGACGGTCATCCAGAGGAACGCCCGGGATCGCAGGCCGATCGCCTGCAGGGCCACCTCGGCGTCGAAGTAGAGCAGGCCGGCCCGGACCAGCTCCTCCAGGCGGCGGTTCACCCGAGCCGGGGTCCAGCCGGCCACCTCGGCCAGCCGGCTGACGGCGGTGCGACCGTCGGCCGCGAGTTCGCCGAGAAGGAGCTCGTCCGCGGCCGTCAGGCGCTGAGGCTCGCTGCTGCCGTTCGATCCCGGATGGCTGCTCGTCCCCTTCTTGCCTGCGCCGATCGCCTGCGCCCGCAGGTCGGCGCACGCTTCAGCGGAAAGCCGGACGCCGACATAGGCCCAGGAGTCAATGGTCTCGAACCGGTGCATCACCGAGTGCGCGCTCATCCCCAGCACCTGCGCCGTTTTCGGCAACCGCTGCAAGAGCAGCTCGTCCCGCTGCTCCGTGGTCCTGGACATGATCACGCAGAGAATCTCCGAGCCGCCGGAGGTCAGGGTGACCCAGCCGACGTCCGCACGACGGGCCAGGGCGTCGGCGAGCGAGACGGCGGCGTTCGGCCGGGACTGGACCCGCACGATCCACGCCGTTTCGCCCAGCGGCACCGGGTCGACCATCCCGACCACCCGCACCACGCCACCGGCCCGCAGCCGACGGAACCGCCGGGCGATGGTCTGCTCAGAGACGTTGACCAGCTGCGCGAGCCGGGCGAAGGGCACCCGAGCATCCAGCTGGAGGGCGTGGAGGAGTTGGTGATCCAGCTCGTCCAAAGTGAGGTTTTCTTCCGCCATGAGACCTCCCAGTGGAGGATTCTAGCGGATTGTGCGCGGGCAGGTGGTTGCTGTTGCCGTTCGAGGCGATGCTCCTGACGAACCGAACCTCGGACTCGAATGGAGCGCTCGATGCGCAAGTGGACCCCGTTGATCGCGATCTGTCTCGGCACGTTCATGCTGCTGATCGACATCACGATCGTCAACGTCGCACTACCCGACCTGACCAAGGATCTGGGCGCGACCTTCAGCCAGTTGCAATGGGTGATCGACATCTATGCGCTGGCCCTGGCGGCGCTGTTGCTCGGCGCCGGCTCGATCGCCGACGCGATCGGCCTGAAGAAGGTCTACCTGGCCGGCCTGACCGTCTTCGCGCTTGCCTCGCTGGCCTGCGGGACCGCACAGAACGTCGACTGGTTGATCATCGCCCGCGGCCTGCAGGGGATCGGCGGCGCCGCCATGTTCGCCACCACGATCGCCCTGATCAACACCTCCTACCAGGGCCGGGACCGGGGCACCGCCTACGGCATCTGGGGTGCGGTGTCCGGAGCGGGCGCCGGGGCCGGCATGGTGGTCGGCGGCATCCTCACCCAGTTCCTCTCCTGGCATTGGGTTTTCCTCGTCAATCTGCCGATCTCGGTGATCGCGATCGGGCTGACGGCGGCGGTCTTCTCCGACGGCGAGCGGCAGCGAATCCGGCTCGACGTCAGCGGCATGATCACCTTCACCGCGGCGGCCGCACTGATCACCTTCGCGATCATCCGAGCCGGTGAGGACGGTTGGACGGCGCGTGGCCCGGTGCTCGCCGGCCTCGGCGGTCTCACCGCTCTGGTGCTGTTCGTCCTGATCCAGCGCCGGCACTCGACCCCGCTGATCGACCTGAGCCTGCTGCGTTCGCGGGCCTTTACCGGCGCGACCCTGGCCGCGCTGCTGCTGTCGCTGAGCGCTTTCGGCTCGCTGACCCTGGTCTCGATCTGGCTCCAGTCGGTGCTCGGACTCGACCCGCTGGACGCCGGTCTGGCGCTGTTCCCGCTGGCCGGGGTCGCATTTGTGGTCGCCGGAAGCTTCGGCCGGTTCATGAACGCCGTGCCGCCGGTGGCGCCGATCGCCGGCGGCCTGCTGCTCATCGGAGCCGGCAGCCTGCTCTTGAACCTGGTGCAGGCCGACTCGTCCTGGCCCGCCCTGCTGCCCGGCCTGATCGTGATCGGCATCGGGGTGGGACTGTCCAACCCGCCGCTGGTCTCGGCCGCGCTCGCTGCGGTGCCCAGGGAACGCAGCGGGATGGCATCCGGCATCGTCAACACCGCCCGGCAACTCGGGCTGGCCTTCGGGGTCGCGATCCTGGGCACGGTGTTCACCGCTCGGGCCGCGGACGTGCTGCAGCAGGCCAACGTGCCGAACCCCGATGCCGTTGCGCAGGCGGTGTCCGGCGGGCAGAGCGCCCGGCTGATCGGCGCGGCTCCGGCCGAGCTCCGCGGCCAGCTCGACGCCGCGATTCATCACGCCTTCGCCTCCGGCCTGCACGCCGCGTTCCTGCTCGCGGGTGGGGTCGGCGTGCTCGGCGCGGTGCTCTGCTACCTGCTGCTGCGCGGGGCACAGACCGCGCCGTGGGATCGCAATCCGACCGAGACAGTCAGCGCCGCCCAGGACGCAAGGCTATGAAAACCGGCCGTAGCGCCGAGCCTTCGGGTCGCTGGGGTGGAAACCGGAACAGGACGAGGTGTTGTCGAAGTCCGGGTCAAGCCAGGTGGTGTACGCGGCCCTGATCGGCCGGGTGCTGTCGCCGGTCTGGTTCAGCGACCGCGGGAATCCCCAGATGCCGGTGCTCACCGAGATGTTCGCCGCCCCGTTCACGTGGTTGCCGATCATCGCGGCGTTGTAGTTGCTCACGTACTTGGCGCCGGCCGGCGGCCGCTTCACCTGCTGCCCGATCAGGTTGTCTCGGATCTGAATCCGGTTGCTGCCGTAGCCGATGATCACTCCGGCGGCGGTCCGGGCGACGGTGTTGCGGCGGATCGTCACCCGAGCCGCACCGGTCGCCGCGGTCGGGCCGGCGGCCTTGATCGCTGCCCCGTTCTCGGCGTTGAACAGCAGGTTGTGCTCGATCACCCCGGGCCCGGAGTGGTATCCGGGCATCAGGTAGATGTTGTGATCGTTCATGAACGCGTCGCCGGTGGCGTTGTTGTCATGGATGCAGTTGTCCGCCACCCGGTAGTCCTTCGGGCTGCCGTTCTTCGCGGATCCGCTGATCATCAGGTTGGAGACGCCCTTGGTGCCCCACACCTCGGAACGCACGAACTGCCAACCGGTACCGCCGTCAAACTTGACCAGGAACTCCTTGCGCGGGCCGCCCGGATTCTGGGTGACGTTGATGCCGCTGACCCGCCAGTAGTCGGCGTTCTCCAGCTGCAGCGTGCCTTTGATCACCACGCGCTCGCCGGGAGCGTTCTGCAGCCGGATCGGGGCCTCCCTACGGCCCGGCGTCGCGCCGTAGCCGGCCGCGCCCACGTAGGTGCCCCCGCGGACGATGATCGTGTCACCCGGTTGGGCCAATCGAATCGCCCGGGTGATCGTGGCAACGGGTTGCTTTGCGGCGAGGATCCGAGAGCCGGAGTCGTTCCCGGCCGGCGAGACATAGATCGTCTGACCCGCCGCGTGAGCCGCTTGCAGGGGCCCCACCAGGGGCGATGCTGTCGCGGCGGCGGCGATCAGGGCGACGGTCAATATCTTCTTCCGGTGGCTGCTGATCACAGCGGCTTTCTCGACCGACTTTGACCCCCACTTGAGCCACACCCACTTTGTCCGGGCCCAGATTCGACCCAGATTCGACCCCGATTCGACTCAGATTCGGCGAATCACCACCAGGGCGCGGTCGTCCCCTTGTTCGGCTCGGATCGCCTCCGCGATCCTCGCCGCCACCCCGTCCACTCCCCGGGCGATCAGGGCATCCGCGTGCCCGGTGAGCCGGTCGATGCCGCGCCAGACGTCCATCCGCCTGCTCTCCACCAGACCGTCGGTGAAGAGCAGGAGGGCGTCCCCCCGGCCGAGCAGACCGGACATGCTGGGGTATTCGACGTCCGAGAGCAGGCCGAGGGCCGGGCCTTGGTCACCATCCAGCACGGTCCAGCGCCCGGAACCGGCCCGGTAATGCGCGGCGGGCGGGTGCCCGGCCCCGCTCAACGTGAAGGCTCCGGTGATCAGGTCGAGGCTGACCTGGACGGCGGTGGCGAACCCCTCGTCGTCCCCGTGCCGGAGGACGTGCTGGTTCGCGGCCGGGAGGAACCGATCCCGGGGGACGGCGTCGAGCAAAGCCTCGAAGGCGCCGGACAGCAGCAGCGCCCGTCCGCCGGCGACTCGACCCATCCCGGAGACGTCCACCAGGACGACGTCCAGCCGGTCCGGCGTCGGTACGGCGGTGACCAGGAAGTCGCCGCCGAAGCTGTCGCCGTGCGCCGACCGCAGATCGGTGTCGAGGTGCCAGCCGGCCGGCAATGGCGGCGCGGCGGACTGCGCCCGGACCCGGTTCCGCAGGACGACCAGCATCGCGTCGGCGGCCGCGGCGCCGCCGACCGATCCCACTACGCCGGTCCGCTCCCGGTGCAGGGCGGCTCCGAGGACGGCCGCACCGATCATCACCAGGCCGATCGAGAGCCCGGACCAGGCCGGCCGGCCACTCAGCGCCAGGACGACGGTGACCACCAGGCCGACCAGACCCGCGTCCAGCAACAGGTACCACGGCCGCAGGGCGGCGGAACCGACCACCAGGAAGAGCAGGATGAAGGCGATCGGCAACAGGGCCGGCGCCAGACCGGCGACCACGGCGAACAGCACCGAGCAGCCGGCCAGCAGCATTCCGCGAGCGGGCAGCATGGCTCGAGTCGGCAGCATCCCGCGGGCCGGCCCGGGGATGCGCGGACGACGGCGTTCTGCGGAGCCGGCGGCGGCCCGAGGACGCGGCACCGGAAACCCAGACGCCGTCTTCCCCGGCGAACCGTCTTTCAACGTGACCACACCAGACTCTACCGCACTGTAATGAAATGACCACGATGAGTAACCATCGGGTGTGTCGTCAGATAGGTCATGGAATGCTCGCCTGATTTGCACCGATCGATGCGAACGGTAAATCGAATGCCCTCGCACGAGCGTGGTGCGAGCATGTCAGTCATGGCCATCGAGACGGGCAACAGACCGAGGATCGCGCCCCGGATCGCCGAGCTCGGCCCGGACGACGCCACCGCGCTGCTGACGGTTGATCGCTGGGCCTTCCCGTCCCCGGATACCAAGATCGACCCGGACCATGTCAACGAGATCCTGTCGGTCATGGAGTGGGACCGTACCCGGGGTGCCTACCTGCCGGACCTCGACGGCGTGGAGCAACTCGCGGGGATCAATTCGGTCTATTCGCTCGACCTGCCGGTGCCCGGTGGTTCGGTCGCCTGCGGGGGCCTGACCTGGGTCGGCGTCCATCCGATCTTCCGTCGTCGTGGCGTCCTGACCGCGATGATCGGTGACCATCTGCGGACCGTGCACGAGCGCGGGGAGCCGGTCTCGGCCCTGCACGCCTCGGAGGCGACGATCTATGGCCGGTTCGGCTACGGCATCGCCAGCCACGTCCTTTCCGGGGAGCTCCCCCGGGCGTCGAAACTGCGCGAGGTGCCCGGCGCCGACCGGGTCCGGATCCGGCTGGAACAGGCCGACGCAGACCGGCATGCGGACCTCGTCGGCGACTGTTACGAGGCCGCCCGGCAAGGCCGCCCCGGGATGGTGTCGTGGGACAGCCCGGCGCAGCGTCGACGGAAACTGTACGACCCGCCGCGGTATCGCGAGGGGGCCGAGAACCTGCGCATCTTCATCGCCGAGGCGGACGGCGACGGCCCGGCCCGCGGTTACGCTCTGTTCCGACGATCCGAGACCTGGGAAGAGAACCGGCCGGCCGGCCGGGTACAGATCCGCGAGTTCGTCGCCCGGGATCCGGCGGCGAGCCAGGCGCTCTGGGCCCGGCTCTTCGACCTGGATCTCACCAGTAAGGTCCAGCTGGATAACCGGCCGACCGATGACCCGCTCTTCCGGCTCCTGATCGATCCCCGGGCCGGCCGGATCAGCCATGCCGACAACCTCTGGGTCCGGCTGGTCGACCTGCCGGTCGCGCTGGCCGCCCGGCGGTACACCGCCGAACTGGACGTCGTCTTCGAGGTCCGGGACGAGCTGTGCCCCTGGAACTCCGGACGCTGGCGGCTGACCGGCGGTCCCGACCGGGCCGACTGCACGCCGTCCACCGATTCGCCGGCCTTCGCTCTCGACGTCCGCGAACTGGGCGCCGCCTACCTCGGCTCGGTATCGCTCACCAGCCTCGCCGCCGCGGACCTGGTCACCGTCACCGACCCGAGCGGATTGAGCACGGCCGCGCGGGCCTTCGGCTGGCCGGTCGCCGCGGCCTGCGGCTGGACCTTCTGACCCGCTTAGTTCAGCGGCGGGAGAACGCCGGTCTGCTCGTAGCCGGCCAGCTCATTGATCCGGCGGGCATGCCGCAGGTCACCGCTGAACGGCTCGGCCAGAAAGGCGTCGACAAACGAGACGGCCTCGTCGGCGGAGTGCATCCGGGCGCCAACGGCGAGCACGTTGGCGTCGTTGTGCTGACGGGCCAGGGTCGCGGTCTGCAGGCTCCAGGCCAGCGCCGCGCGCACGCCCTTGACCTTGTTCGCGGCGATCTGCTCACCGTTGCCGGAGCCGCCGATCACCACCGCCAGGCTGCCGGGGTCGGCCACCACGGCCTCACCGGCCCGCAGGCAGTAGGGCGGGTAGTCGTCCTCCGGGTCGTACTCGTACGGGCCGTGGTCGACCACGTCGTGCCCGGCCTTCTCGAGATGCTGGGCAACGTGCTGCTTCAGCTCGAGACCGGCATGATCCGAACCCAGGTGGACGCGCATGACGTAAGTGTGGCACCCCCGGCAGATGCCCGGAGGTGCCACACCCACACTGGGTCAGCCGAAGGCCGGGGCTTCGGTCCGGGTGCGCTTGATCTCGAAGAAGCCCGGCGTCCCGGCGACCAGCACGGCACCGTCCCAGAGCTTGCCGGCGTCCTCGCCGCGCGGAATCCGGGTGATCACCGGACCGAAGAACGCGATGCCGTTCACCGCGACCACCGGCGTCCCGACGTCCTCGCCGACCTTGGAGATGCCCTCCTGATGGCTGGCGCGCAACTGCTCGTCGTACTCGGTGGTGTCGGCGTAGGCGGCCAGCTCGGCCGGCAGGCCGACCTCGGACAACGCCTTCTCGATCACCACGGCGAAGTCCTTCTCACCGCCGGGGTGGATCTGCGTGCCCATCGCGTCGTACAGCGGCTTGACGACCTGATCGCCGTGCTGTTCGCGGGCGGCGATGATGACCCGCACCGGGCCCCAGGCCTTCTTCATCATTTCCAGGTACTCGGCGGGCAGGTCCCGGCCCTCGTTCAACACGGCCAGGCTCATGACGTGCCACTTGACGTCGATCTCACGCACCTTCTGCACTTCGAGAATCCACCGGGAAGTGACCCAGGCGAACGGGCAGAGGGGGTCGAACCAGAAGTCCGCGGTGTCGCGCTCGCTCATGCGTAGTGCCTTTCAGGCGTGAAGGATTCGTTGCATTCTCCCGGAGCAACACCGCATCACGGTCGCGTCATCCCTCCTCGACAGCAGAATCCACGCGCTCTCGCGCCCGGCGTCCGACCTGCCAGGGTTCGGAATGAGAGGATCGCCCGGAGAGACTGCACAGTGCACCGTCTGCGGTGCGACGAGGAGGACCGCGTGCCCGGCACCAATCTGACCCGCGACGAGGCGACCAGCCGAGCAGCCCTGCTGACGGTGAATTCCTACGCGGTCGAACTCGACCTGACCACAGGCGCGCAGACGTTTCGATCGACGACGCTGGTCACCTTCGACCTCCGGGCCCGTCCGGGCACCAATGGGACGAACGAGACGAACGGGACGACGTTCATCGACCTGATCGCCCCCGACGTCCTCGAGGTGGTGCTCAACGGTCGCACCCTCCCGATTGCCGACGTGGTCAGCACCGGACGGATCGCGCTCACCGGCCTGGCCGAGCACAACGAACTGCGGGTAGTGGCCGACTGTGCGTACATGCACACCGGCGAGGGCCTGCACCGGTTCGTCGACCCGGTGGACGACGAGGTGTACCTGTACAGCCAGTTCGAGGTCGCGGACGCGCGGCGGGTGTTCTGCTGCTTCGACCAGCCGGATCTGAAGGCGACCTACAGCTTCACGGTCACCGCGCCGGATCATTGGCAAGTGATCTCGGTGTCACCGAGCCCCGCGCCGGAACCGGTCCGGGACGGCGTCGCGGTCTGGCGGTTCGCCCCGACCCCGGTCCTGAGCAGCTACGTCACCGCGCTGATCGCCGGTCCGTACCACCACGAGCACGACGAGCTGACGGTCCGCGACGGCCGGACGATCCCGCTCGGGATCTACTGCCGCCGGTCGCTGGCCGAGTACCTGGACGCCGCGGAGCTGAACGACATCACCCGCGCCGGTTTCGCCTGGTTCGAGCGGACCTTCGACTGCGACTACCCGTTCGCGAAGTACGACCAGCTGTTCGTCCCCGAGTTCAACGCCGGGGCGATGGAGAACGCGGGCGCCGTGACGATCACGGAGGTCTACGTCCTGCGCTCGAAGGTGCCCGAGGCGCTGATCGAACGCCGGGCCCTCACCGTGCTGCACGAACTCGCGCACATGTGGTTCGGCGACCTGGTGACCATGCGCTGGTGGGACGACCTCTGGCTGAACGAGTCGTTCGCCGAGTACGCCAGCACCCGGTGCCAGAGCGAGGCGACCCGCTGGACGAACTCCTGGACGACGTTCAGCAGCGCGGAGAAGTCCTGGGCCTACCGGCAGGACCAGCTGGCGTCCACGCACCCGATCGTCGCGGACATCCGCGACCTCGAGGACGTCGAGGCGAATTTTGACGGAATCACTTACGCCAAGGGCGCTTCGGTACTCAAGCAGCTCGTGCACTGGGTCGGCGAGGAGGCCTTCGACGCCGGCCTGCGGCAGTACTTCAGCGCGCACGCCTGGCAGAACACCAGCCTGGCGGACCTGCTCGGCCACTTGGAGAAGACCAGCGGCCGCGACCTTGACGCCTGGGCCGGTGAGTGGCTGCGGACGGCCGGGGTCACCACCCTGCGGCCGGTGATCGAGACCGATGCCGAGGGCAGGTTCACCCGCCTCGCGATCGCCCAGGAAGGCCCGGCCGGCCGGGACTCGCTGCCGCCGCACCGGCTCGCGGTCGGTGGATACGACCTGGTGGACGGGAAACTCCGGCGGACCAGCCGGGTCGAACTGGACGTCGCGGGTGAGCTGACCGAGGTGGCCGAGCTGGTCGGCCGGCCCCGACCGGCCTTGTTGCTGATCAACGACGACGACCTGGCCTACGCCAAGATCCGGCTGGACGAGGCCTCGCTGCGGACGGCGATCACGCACCTGGCCGACTTCGAAGGCTCGCTGCCGCGGACCCTGGTCTGGAACGCGGCCTGGGACATGACCCGGGACGCCGAACTGTCGGCCCGGGCGTTCATCGACCTGATCCTGACCAACATCGCCTCGGTCGACGACCCGAGCGTGGCGCAGACCCTGCTGCGTCAGCTGGCCGGATCGCTGGAGTACTACGTGGCACCAGAGTTCCAGGCGGAGACCGTCGAGGCGGTCGGTGACCGGTTGCTGGCGCTGCTGCGACAGGCGCCGGCCGGCAGCGATCTGCAGTTGATCCTGGCCCGCTCGTTCGCCGCCAACGCCGTCACCGACGTGCAGACCACGGCGCTGGCGGGCCTGCTCGACGGCAGCCGGCCGATCGACGGGCTGGCGATCGACACCGAGATGCGCTGGGGCCTGCTGACCGGGCTGGTCGCCGCCGGCCGTGCCGATCAGGACCAGATCGACGCCGAACTGGCCCGGGACGACACCGCCACCGGCCGGGTCCACGCCGCAGCCGCCCGGGCCGCGATCCCGACCGCCGAGGCCAAGGCCGCGGCCTGGAAGAGCGTGGTCGAGGAGGGCAACCTGCCGAACGCCGTGCAGGCCGCCGTGATCGGCGGGTTCGGCCGGGTGCACGACAAGACCCTGCTGGCCCCGTTCGTGGCACCGTATTTCGAGTCACTGACCCGGATCTGGGCCGAGCGGACCAGCGAGATGGCCAGCCAGATCGCGGTCGGCCTGTATCCCGCCAGCCAGCCGGCCAACGTGCTGCTGCCCGCCTCGGACGCCTGGTTGGCCGACGTCAAGGCGGAGCCCGCGCTGCGCCGGATGGTCATCGAGGGCCGCGACGCCGCCGCTCGCGCCGCCCGCGCTCAGGCCCGCGACCGTAGTGAGCCGATGGCCTGATTGCCGGACCGCTTTGCGGGTGTTTGCGGGCAACCGTCATGATGAGCGTGCTTGTCCGAGGTCCCTCCTCCTCGGAGTGCAGCCCAAGGAGGCCTGAGCAGTGACCTATGTCCTGGGTATCGATCTGGGTACCAGCTACACGGGTGCGGCCATCGGCCGGGACGGCCGGGTGGAGATGGTCAGCCTGGGCGATCGCAGCCTGGTCACGCCGGCCGTGGTGTTCGCCCGGACCGACGGCGGGCTGGTCACCGGGGACACCGCGGCGCGGCGGGCCCTGGACCAGCCCGGCCGTTCGGCCCGGGACTTCAAGCGGCAATTGGGCGGGTCGACACGGTCCGCCAGACCTACGGTGAGCCACCAGGGCGGATCGTCCTGACCCGCCCGGCCGGCTGGGGTCCTTACCGTCGGGAGCAGTTCGCCGAGGTCCCCCGGCGGCACCTTCGACGCCACCGTGGTCCGGCTGCACGACGGTCAGGCCGAGATCCTCGGTGAGCCCGAGGGCATCGACTGGCTCGGCGGCATCGACTTCGACGACGCCGTGCTCGCGTACGTCGACCAGACGACCGGCGGGGCGGTGAGTGCCCTGAAGCTCACCGATGAGCGCCAGGCCGAGCTGATGGCCCGGCTGCGGCAGGAGTGCACCCTGGCCAAGGAGGCTCTCTCGACGGACGAGGAGGTGACGATCCGGATCACGCTCCCCACCGGCAACATCCGCGTAGCGTTGTCCCGCACGCTGTTCGAGGAGCGAATCGGCCCGGCTCTGACCTCTACCATCGCGGCTTCCCACCGGGTCCTGCACTCGGCCGGGATCAGCCCGGCGGAACTTTCGGCGGTGCTGCTGGTCGGCGGCTCGTCCCGGATCCCGCTGATCTCCCGCCTGCTCGCCTCCGCCCTGGGCCGGCCGATCGTGGTGGACACCCATGCCAAGCACGCGGTGGCCCTCGGCGCCGCCATGATCGCGAGCGGCGACCCGACCGGCACCGCTGCGAGCGGACCTACCCGGGAAAGGAAGCCGCTTACCGGCAGGTCCGCGCCCGACCCGCCGACACCTCGGATACCTGGTCGCGGGCGTTCTGGTCGTTGCCGGCCTGGTGGCAGGGCTGTTGGCGCTGGATACCCCCCGCACCCTGACCGCCGCCGCCGGACCGGCCGGCAGCCGACCCGCGCTGCCTGCGGCCACCTCTAGCTCGCCGTCGCCGCGCCCGTCATCGTCGAGTTCCTCGGCCGCCGCAACGGCGGAAACGAAAATCACCCTGCCCCCGGTGAATGCCCGCTTCGACATCCAGATCGGTGGTGCCTACCCGCCGGTGGCCTCGGTAGGTATCGTGCTCCGCGATCGCCTCGACGACCCGGTTCCGGGAAAGTACACCATTTGTTATGTCAACGCTTTTCAGACCCAGGAGCAGGAGGCCAACTACTGGCGTGGCGAACACCCCGATCTTCTGCTGAAAGATAGTTCCGGGGAATACGTCTCGGACCCGGACTGGAGAGGAGAGTATCTGCTGGACACCTCCACCCCGGCCCGCCGGAAGGGCATCGCCACCATCGTCGACGGCTGGACCGGCGATTGTGCCCGCCGTGGCTTCCAGGCGATCGAATTCGACAACCTGGACTCCTGGACGAGATCCGGGGATCGACTCAGCCCGGCCGACAACGTCGCTCTGGCTACTCTGCTGGTCGCGCACCCACACGCGAACGGACTGGCCGCCGCCCAGCACAATGCGGCCGACCTCGGGACCGCCGGGAAGGACGAGGCGAAGATGGATTTCGCGATCGCCGAGGAATGCCAGCGGTACGGCGAGTGCACCACCTACCTCAGCGCGTACGGCAACCATGTGGTCGAGGTCGAGTACACCGACAACCCTCGTTCGGCCTACGTCACCGCCTGCGCGGCGCAGGGCCGGAAAATCTCGGTGGCCCTGCGTGACCGGGAGGTGGTGCCCGCCGGGGAGAAGGGGTACCACTACGAAGTGTGCTGACCGCGCCCACGCCCGCGACCGCCGGTCATGATCTAAGCTCAGCTCACTAAACGGCCTAACCTCACCAAACGGCCCTGGCCTCACCGGGGCGTGAGCATTGGCTTCCGTGCACTCGGGGGGCACGGAAGCCAATGCTCAGCCTGGAGCCTGATCAGGCGTCGTCGGCTTTGCTGTCCGCGACCTTCGGCTCGGCGACCTTGGGTTCGGCGGGTTTGGGCTCGTCGGGTTTGGGCTCGTCCGGCTGCGGCTCGTCGGGCTTCGCCTGGATCAGTTTCAGGCCGGCCTTGGGCGTGACCGGTGCCGTGCTCTTGGCCTTTGCCGCCGCGACGCTCTTGGACTTCGCAGAGACAGCGGCCTTGACCGGCTTGGCGGCCTGAGGCTCAGGGACGGATGTCGGCTCGGGCTTTTCTGCCACGGCTTCCGGCTCCGGCTCCGGCTCCGGCTCCGCTTCAGGCTCGGGCTTTACCTCGGGCTCCGGCTTCACCACGGCTTCAGGCTTCGCCTCTGGCTCTGCCACGGCTTCTGCCTCTGGCGCCGCCACGGCTTCAGCCTCCGGCTCTGCCACGGCTTCAGCCTCCGGCTCTGCCTCAGGTTCTGGCTCCGCCTCTGCTTGCTCCTCCAGTTCCTCCAGGGCAGGTGGCGGGAGCTCGTGCAGCGGGATCTCGACGGTCCGGGCCAGGCTGATCACCCGGATCGCGTCCATCGCGTCCTCGAGCAGCATCGGCTGGCCCACGCCGTCGGCCAGCGGCAGCTTCCAGTTCGGATACTCCCGGGACGTGCCCGGCTGGTTCATCGTCCGCCGGTCACCGACCGCGTCGGCCAGCGCCACTCCGATCAGCCGGGCCGGGGTCAGGGTCAGGAAGACGTGCAGCGCCTCGATCTTGTCCCGCTCGGTTGGTGCGTCACCGAGCAGCCCGAGGTCGGTGAGCTGGTCGAGCACGGCCTGCCGGTCCGCCTCGTCCACCGCCCACTCCTCCGCCAGCGGGCGGGTGAGCAGCCCCAGCCGCTCGCGCAGTTCCACGTGCTCACCCGCCAGGTAGCCGGCGGTCGGCGGCAGGTCATGCGTTGTCACCGTCGCCAGGCAGAGCGAACGCCAGCTCTCCGGCGGCAGCGGTTCGCCGGTCTCGTCCTTCTCGAACCACAGGATCGAGGTACCGAGGATGCCGCGCTCGCGCAGGTAGTCGCGGGCCCATGGCTCAACCGTGCCCAGGTCTTCGCCGATCACGAAGGCCCCGGCCCGGCGGGCCTCCAGAGCGAGGATGCCGATCAGCGCCTCGTGGTCGTAGCGCACGTAGGTGCCGTCGACCGGGCTGTTGCCCTTCGGCACCCACCAGAACCGGAACAGCCCGATGATGTGGTCGATCCGCAGCGCCCCCGCGTGCCGCAGCACGGTCCGGAGCATGTCCCGGTACGGCGCATAGCCGTACTCCACCAGCCGGTCCGGCCGCCACGGTGGCTGGGACCAGTCCTGGCCCTGCTGGTTGAACGCGTCCGGAGGGGCTCCGGCGGTGACCTCCCGGGCCAGCACGTCGCGCAGCGCCCAGGCGTCGGCGCCGTCCGGATGCACCCCGACGGCGAGATCGTGCACCACCCCGATCGGCATGCCGGCGTCCTTCGCGGTCTGCGCGACCGCGGCCAACTGCTCGTCCAGACACCACTGCAGCCACATGTGGAACTGAACCCGGTCGGCCAGCTCGAAGTGCATGTGCGCGATCGCGTCGCCGCGCGGGTCCAGGGCGTGCGCGGGCCAGTTGACGGTCGGCAGCCCGTAGCGCTCGGCCAGCACACTCCACATCGCGAAGTCGGCCAGGCCCTGCCCTTCGCGGGCGCAGAACGCCTCGAACGCGGCCTCCCGGGCGCGGCTGCGCGGCTGCACATAGATGGACTCCAGGGCCGCGCACTTGGCCGCCCAGACCGCGTCCCGGTCGAGCTCGGCCGGATCGGCGTTCAGCGCCTGCATCGCCTCGGCCTGCCACTCGACGATCGCGCGCTCGGTGGCCGGCAGATACGCCACCTCGCGGATGTCCTCCAGCCGCAGGTAGATCGGGTTGATGAAGCGCCGGGTGGTCGGCAGGTAGGGCGAGGCCTCCATCGGAGGGATCGGCTCCGCCGCGTGCAGAGGGTTGACCAGCACAAAGCCGGCGCCGTGCTCGCGGGCGCTCCAGCTGACGATCTCCTTCAGGTCGGCCAGGTCGCCGAGCCCCCAGGACCGATGCGAGCGGACCGAGTACAGCTGGGTCATGAACCCCCACGCCCGATCCCGGGCGACCTCGGGCGGCAGCTCCAGCCGGACCGGGGTGACGACGTACGGGCGAGCCAGATCGGCGGGCGCATGCCCGACCGACGCCGCACTCGGTTCGGCACCCGGATGCCGGGCGCGCAGCGCATGCCAGCCCAGCGGCAGGTCGCCGGGCAGTTCAAAGGCCAACTGGACGACGGTCCGGCCGTCGATATGGGCGGAGACCGGCTCCTGGGTACGCGGCGCGAGCCGGCGTGGCGCGCCGTCCTCCGGCTCGAACCAGACCTCGACGACGTCCACCAGGTCGTGGTCGACATGCACCGGGACGATCGCCGACTCGCCCTCGCGGATCACCACGACGTCCGGCAGCAGCAATCGCCAGGGCCGCAGCTCGGCGTCCTCCAGCGCGGTGAGGACGTCGTCCCCGGTCCGGATCTGGACGTCAAGGGCAGCGAGCACCCGGAGAATCGTCCGGGTCGCGACCGGGACGTGCGCGCCCTTCCAGTCCCAGAACTCGGTTGCCACCCCGAAGACCTCGGCCAGCTCGACCAGCTCGGCCGGTGCAGGTGCGTCCAGGTCGAGTGGCCCGGGCGCGAGCGGCGGCGGGGATGGCGAAGCGGCGTCCGGCACCGGTGTGTCGCCGGCGGTCGTAACGCCCGGAAGGTCTGACTGATCAGTCACGGTTGGCGCTTCCCGAAAGACGGTCATTATGCCTCGGGGCATCCTGCCAGACATCCACGACAGTACCGGCCCATCTTGTCCGACCCCCCGCCTAGGGTGGTCGGTATGACGCATCCTTCCAGCCCCGCGACCCCCCCGGCCTACCCCGAGGCCGAGCGGCTCGACCTGGTCGAAGACCTGCACGGTCATCGGGTCGCCGATCCGTACCGCTGGCTGGAGGACGTCGCCGACCCGCGGACCAAGGCCTGGTCGGACGCGCAGGACGAGCTGGTCGCCAAGCACGCACCGACCTGGCCGGGCCGGGCCGGGGTGATCGATCGGCTGACCGAACTGCTCGGCTCCGGGGTGGTCGGGGTGCCGATCTGGCGGGGTGGCCGGCGGTTCTTCATCCGTCGGGAGGGCGGCCAGGAGCACGGTGTGCTCTATGTGATCGACGCCGGGCCGGACGAGGCGGCCGGGGACGAGCAGGACGCCCGGGTGCTGCTGGACCCGATGGTGCTCGATCCCACCGGCCTGACCACGCTGGACGCCTGGCAACCGGACCGCGAGGGCACGATGCTGGCCTACCAGATCTCCGAGGGCGGCACCGAGGAGAGCGTGCTGCGGGTGATCGACGTCGGCACCGGCGCACTCGTTGACGGGCCGATCGACCGAGCCCGCTACTCCCCCGTCTCCTGGATTCCCGGTGGCGTGGAGACCACGGACGATGCCGGGGCCACCACTCGGGTGCCCGCCTACTACTACGTCCGCCGGCTGGCGCCCGAACTCGTGCCCGCCGACGAGCAGCAGTACCACCGGCGGATCTGGCTGCACCGGGTCGGCACCGACCCGGCGACGGACGTGGAGATCTTCGGTACCGGGCACGACCCGCGCACCTACTTCGGCGTGGGACTGTCCCGCGACGGGCACTGGCTGATCGTCTCCGCCGCCGTCGGGACGGCGCCGCGCAACGATGTCTGGATCGCCGACCTGCGCTCCGGCGGGCATCAGGCCCCCGAACTGGTCCCGCTGGCGGTCGGTCTGGACGCCCAGGTCGGCGCCTACGTCGGCCGGGACGGTCGGCTCTACATCGCCACCGACCTGGACGCCCCCCGGGGCCGGCTGGCGGTCACCGATCCCAGCACGCCCGGTCCCGAGCACTGGCGGGACCTGATCGCGCACGACCCGGAGGCGGTGCTGGAGGACTTCACCGTGCTGGACGGGCCGAAACTGGACAGTCCGCTGCTGCTGGCCGGCTGGACCAGGCACGCGGTCTCCGAGATCAGCGTGCACGACCTGGACAGCGGCGCTCGGCTGCCGGGTGCCGCGGGCCGGATCGACCTGCCCGGGATCGGCAGCATCGGCGGCCTGCTGTCCCGGCCGGAGGGCGGGCACGAGGCCTGGTTCAGCTACACCGACCACGTCACCCCGCCGCACGTCTACCGGTACGACGGCCGAGTGCATCGGTACGAGCTGTTCTCCGCGCCCCCCGGCTCGGTTGAGGTGCCCGCCGTCGTCACCCGTCAGGTGGCGTACACCTCCAAGGACGGGACGACGGTACGCATGTTCGTCACCGCTCGGGCCGATCTGCTCGACCCGGAAGGCAACCCGACCGAGGCGCGGCCAACGATCCTGTACGGCTACGGCGGTTTCGCCGTCCCGCTGACCCCCGGCTACTCGGCCAGCATTCTGGGCTGGGCCGAGGCCGGCGGGATCTACGCGGTGGCGAATCTGCGTGGCGGGTCCGAGGAGGGTGAGGAATGGCATCGCGCCGGGATGCTGGCCAACAAGCAGAACGTGTTTGACGACTTCCACGCCGCCGCCGAAAAACTGATCGCCGATGGCTGGACGACCAGTGCGCAACTGGCGATCAGCGGTGGCTCGAACGGTGGGCTGCTGGTGGGTGCCGCCTTGACGCAGCGGCCCGAACTGTTCGCCGCCGTGGTGTGCTCTGCGCCGCTGCTGGACATGGTCCGGTACGAGAAGTTCGGGCTGGGCGCCACCTGGAACGTGGAGTACGGCTCGGCGGACGACCCCGAACAGCTCGGCTGGCTGCTCGGGTACTCGCCGTACCACCGGGTGCAGGCGGGGATCGACTACCCGGCAACGCTGTTCACGGTGTTCGACGGCGACAGCCGGGTCGACCCATTGCACGCCCGGAAACTGTGCGCCGCGCTGCAGCACGCCGGTAGCGGGAACCGGCCGATCCTGCTACGTCTGGAGAAGGATGTCGGGCACAGCGCCCGGGCGATGTCGAAGACGATCGCGCTCTCTGCGGACACCCTGACCTTCGCCGCCGCCCACACCGGGCTGCGGCTGGACTGACCCTCGGGATTTGCCCCGATAGCCGCCTCAGCTCCGACTTTAGGAGGAGACCGGACACAATCATGCCCAGATGTCATCCTCTGGTCTGATTGATCTCCATATCGGAAGGATCTACGGTTCGGGGACCTGCGGGCCCACGGATGGGTTCGCGGTTTCTGATCCCAAGGGGGGATTTCGTGAACCGTTCACATCGCCACGCCCTCAAGCGGCTGGCTCCGGTGACCGCGCTTGTGGTCGCCACCGGCCTGTCGGCAGCCGGACTCGCGTCCAGCAGCGTCGCGGCCGAGGCGCCGGCGCCGGCATTGCGGGTGGTTACCTCGACCGCACAGCAGAGCGTGGAGCGCTACCCCGGCGAGCCGGTGTACCTGTACGACCTCGGCGTGTACACGGTCGCCGAAAAGGCAGCGTTCGAGGTTCGCACCCTGCGCGGCAAGGCCTACAGCGACCCGATCAAGGCAACGCTGACGCTCGGCGAAGGTGCCACCAAGACGACCAAGACGCTGCCGTCCGAGCTGTTCAAGGACGTCGATCACCTGAGCAAGTTCTTCGGGTACACGGTGACGAACAAGGCCGGCAAGGTCGTGAAGACGGGCACGCTGGACTTCTGCCCGAACTCGTTCACCGCCGCTCGCTCCGTTCCGGACGGTGCCGCCACGTCGCCGTACCCGGAATCCTGCGGACGCCAGCCCTTCGCCAGGGGTGGCGTCCTGGGGATCCAGCGCGGCTGGTCCGTCCCGGCCTTCGGGGACTGGGCGAACCCGGTGTCCTTCAAGGGCGCTGACGGCGCTTACACCGTGAAGGTCCTGGTCCGGCCGCTCTGGCGGGAGGCCCTGAAGCTGACGAAGGTCCAGTCGGGCGGTTCGGTCAAGGTCACCGTCAAGACCGTCGCTCCGGGCGCGGGCGCGGGCTCCGTCGCCAGCACGGCCACGGGCCACACCCACTCCATGGCCGGGATGGCCGGGATGACCTCGACCGGCGGCACACTGTCTCCGCAGCACGCGAAGATGGAGCTTGCCCGGCAGAAGTCGTTGGGCAAGGCGAACCAGCCGCACAGCGCTGCGCCGACCAAAACGCTGGGTGCTGCGGCCGTGGCCGATGGCCCGAAGCCTGACCTCCGCTCGCTCCCGGCCTACCAGATCGCGCTCAGCCGGACCGACGCCAACGGAAACCCGACCAAGAAGACCTACCTGAACTTCGGCGCGACGGTCTGGAACGCCGGACCGTCACCGCTGGTGGTCGACGGGTTCCGGATCAAGGGCACCGGGGAGATGACCGCCTACCAGTACTTCTACGACAACAACGGCAAGGAGGTCGGCTCCGCCCCGGCCGGCGGCCTGCAGTGGGACCCGCGCGTCGGACACAACCACTGGCACTTCAAGGCCTTCGCCACCTACCGGTTGCTGAACAGCACCCGGACGGTGACCGAGCGCAGCGGCAAGGAGGCGTTCTGCCTGGCGCCGACCGACCCGGTGAACCTGAACAGCGAGAACGCGAACTGGAAGCCGGCCTCCACCGACCTGTCCACGGCCTGTGGCTCCGAGGGGGCGCTGAGCATCCGCGAGGTGCTCGACACCGGCTGGGGCGACACCTACGGGCAGTACCTGCCGGGCCAGTCGTTCGACGTGACCAACCTGCCGAACGGTGTGTACTACATCGAGGTGCTGGCCAACCCGGACCGCAAGCTGGTCGAGTCGAGCTCGACCAACAACAGCGCGCTGCGCAGGCTCCGGATCGGCGGCACGGTCGGCGGCAAGCGGACCATCAAGGTCTACGCCTACCAGGGGATCAATGCTCCGTGAAAGACCGGCTCGGAAACCGGTAGCGGGCACCACAACCACGAGCAGGACCGCTAGCAAACACCGGTAGCACGGTCGGCAAACGTGCATGTTCGCAACGGCAGAATCCGTTGTGAACATGCACGTTTTGTCGTTTCCGGCCGCCGGCCCGGATCCAGGGGCCGGACAGCACTGACAGGACGGACCACTAACCTCGAGGGCATCGCCGTCGTCCGAAAGGTTTCTCGTTGCTGCCCGCCCTGCTCTCCCCGCTCGTGTCCCTGCACGTCCAGCTCAGCGCGGCCACCCCCACCGGAACCCCGAGCCCGACGCCGTCGCCGACGTCCACCGGGAGCATCCCGGACCTGGGCGACGCCCTGGGCGGCATCACCGAGAACCTGCAGTCACAAGCGGCCGCCGAATGCGCCAAGACCGATGTCACGGTCTGCGGCGTGGTGGTCCGGGTCACCGGCAACAAGACCCTCGGTCAGATCCTCGACGTTGTCCTCGGCACCCCGCTGCGGGTGCTGCTGATCATCGGCTTCGGCATCCTGGTCCGCCGGATCCTGCACGGGCTGATCGATCGGCTTTCCGAGCGGATCGCGACCGGTGCCGCCAACGCCACCCCGCCCCGGACGGCGTCCAGCGGCACCGGCACCGGCGGGACGACCGACCCGGAGACCTCCGAAAGCGACACGACCGGGACCGCCACGGTTGCGCCGAACCCGCTGCTGAGCACCCGGCGTCAGGCCCGCTCCCGCACCCTGGCCCAGGTCCTGAACAGCATCACCACGGTGGTGATCGGCGTCCTGGTGACCCTGATGGTGCTGCAGGAGCTGAACTTCGACGTAGGTCCGCTGCTGGCCGGCGCCAGCGTGTTCGGAGTCGCCCTGGGCTTCGGTGCGCAGAGCCTGGTCCGTGACGTGGTGTCCGGGTTGTTCATGATCGTTGAAGACCAGTACGGCGTCGGCGACGTGGTGGACGTCGGGGAGGCGAGCGGTTCGGTGGAGGCGGTCGGGCTGCGGATCACTCGGCTGCGCGACGTCAACGGCACCGTCTGGTACGTCCGGAACGGTGAGATCCTCCGCGTCGGCAACCAGTCCCAGGGCTGGGCGCGAGCCGTACTCGACGTCAGCATCGGCTACACCGAGGACATCGACCATGCGGAAGAGGTCCTCCTGGAGACCGCCCACCAACTGCGGGCCGACGAGCGGTTCGCCGCGCTGGTCATCGACGAGCCGGAGGTCTGGGGCGTCGAGGCGCTGACCACGGACGGCGTCGTGATGCGGGTGGTGGTGAAGACCCAGCCGATGCAGCAGTGGGTCGTGGCCCGGGAACTTCGCCGACGGATCAAGATGCGGCTCGACGCCGAGGGCATCGAGATGCGAACCATGCCGCGAACGGTGCTCGTGAACGAGGACGACGAGGACGCCAACCCGCCGCGCCCGGCGAGGGCGGACGCTGACTCCATGGAGCAGTAGGGCCGACTTCGTCCCCGACCCGGCTCCTGAGAGACTGGTGAGGTGGCAGGACAGGTTCCGGAGAACGTGCAGATTCAGGACGACGGCCCGCAGGTCAGCTTCTACGAGGCGATCGGCGGGCACGAGACGTTCGTCCGCCTGGTCGATCGGTTCTACCAGGGGGTGGCGACGGACGAGGTGCTGCGCCCGATGTACCCGGAGGATCTGGGCCCGGCGACCGAGCGAATGCGGATGTTCCTGGAGCAGTACTGGGGTGGTCCGACGACGTACAGCGATCAGCGCGGCCACCCCCGGCTGCGCATGCGGCACGCGCCGTTCGCGGTGAACAGCGAGGCCCGGGAGCACTGGCTGACGCACATGCGCGCCGCCGTCGACTCGCTCGATCTCGCCCCGGCGTACGAGTCGGTGCTCTGGACCTACCTCGAACGCGCCGCTTGGAGCATGGTCAACACTCCCGACTGACTTTGCGATCCGCCGGGCCGGGGCGTGGTTGCGCGCCCCGGCCCGGCGGTATCAGCGAGCTCCGTTGGATCTCAACGCAGCCCGCGGTGGATGGCGGTGATCAGTTCACCGTTGGCGGTGTCGCCGCTGAGCTCCCAGAAGAACGAGCCGCCGAGGTGCTGCCGCTCGGCGTAACGCAGCTTCGAGGTGATCGTCTGCGGCGTGTCATAGCTCCACCACTCGTTCCCGCATTTCGCGTACGCCGTGCCACCGACGGTTCCGGTGGCCGGGCAGCGGACCTTCAGCTCCTTGTAATCCTCGGCTCCGGCCTCGTACTTGCCCGGCGCCGGCCCGGTGGCGCTACCACCCGGTGTGGACTGGGTGACGCCGGTCCAGCCACGGCCGTAGAACCCGATGCCGAGCAGGAGTTTGTTCGACGGGACGCCGAGCCGCTTCAGCTTCGCGATCGTGGTCGAGGTGTCGAAACCGGGCGTCGTTGCGGTTGTGAAGTTGTACAGCGGGGAGTGCGGCGCGGTCGGGCCGGTGGCGGCCCAGGTGCCGTAGTAGTCGTAGGTCATCGGCATCAGCCAGTCGAGGTATTTCACGGCCCCGGCGTAGTCGGCGGCGTCGATCTTGCCGCCGGTGATGCCGTCAGCCGTGATCGCCGAGCTGATCAGCGCCCGCTTGCCGAACGTGGCCCGGAGCGTCTTGATCACGTTCTTGTACCCGTTGCGACCGCTGGTGTCGCAGGTCAGGCCGCAGGCGTTCGGATACTCCCAGTCGATGTCGATGCCGTCGAAGACATCGGCCCAGCGCGGGTCCTCCACCAGTTTGTAGCAGGAGTCGGCGAAGGCCTTCGGGTCGGCCGCCGCCTGGCTGAAGCCACCGGACCAGGTGTAACCGCCGAAGGACCAGAGCACCTTGAGGCCCGGGTGCAGCTTCTTCAGCCGGCGAAGCTGGCCGAAGTTGCCCTTCAGCGCGGC
>Ga0307513_10000845_pt1 | contig 44765 bp, 41 predicted proteins | sample 15_EM_MG_FD_202174 | JGI IMG/M metagenome (GOLD analysis project Ga0307513, IMG submission 202174) | Populus trichocarpa ectomycorrhiza microbial communities from riparian zone in the Pacific Northwest, United States - 15_EM | ecosystem: Host-associated > Plants > Roots > Unclassified | place...
AAGTCCATAACGGAACAATTTCAGGGGTTGGTGGCAAGGACGGATAAACTCGAGAGGAATGGTCAAAGCTCGAAAGCACCGTGGAAAGGCCCAAATGGGACGTAGTGCGTCCCGGGGAATATGCATCGGACGAACGTGGGGGGGGAAAGAGCGGGGCACGGTAACGCAGGATTTAACTGAGGTTTATGAGGGTATGGATGACCCATACATCAACTGGAGTTTGATAATTTTGCCCCCCATCCCTCACATGCCTCATGAGGTATAGGGGGCAAATGTGTACTTTTGCTGATATATGCACGGAGATATCATCATTTTGGGCCTGTCGCCACTCTTGGTGTTATCGAAGCTCTTTTCTCATAAGATTAATGCTTACCTCATGATTTTTGAGTTTCCGTTTGTATTATTCGTTACACCGAACAATCTCTTGATCCAACAGTAGGTCCTGGTACATGGACTGTTCGTCAGTCCCTTGCAATGCTTCGTGGCGCTGGGATGTGACAGCCTCATGTCTAGCCTATCGTTCATCTATCTCCCCAAGTCGCTCGGCCACTTCAGTTGCGAAGCTTTCTTGGACCTTCTGATCTTCCAAGTCCAAGAGTTGGACCTGATGATCTATTCGGACGAGCTCTGGACTGACTACCTGGACCCCAGCTTTTAACTGTGTTTGACTTTCAACAGTTCCTGGGCCATCATTAGGATACCGGTTGGTAGGGAACTAAAAGCAAGATGTTGTTTGTCTTGGCTTCGGTAGGCTTGGGATCGAATTGGCCTACTATTCAGTCTAATGTCTCGATCCGAATGCCCATGAGGGGATCACTGGTGGGTTCGTGCGTTCTTCTGCCTTCTGCTCTTCGCCTTCCATGCCTTTCTAAGAAGCCCAAGCGAAGTCCGGGGGAAGGTGGGGCTTGGTCAGCTGAGTGCGACCGGGTCAGGTGAGTGACAGTTGTCTCCACACTAGGGGCTGAGGCACGGGAGAATTTGTCCCCTCCCTCCGCTGCTTCTTCTTGTTGCCATTCCATGCCCTCAGGCGCCTTTGGGTCAGAAGCCATCTTCTCGACTTCTTATTTGGGAAACTTATCTTTTGTTGGCTCCCCACACTTCTGGTATCTCGAAGTTCCTACTTGAGATTCCTTCTGTCGCTAGGTACTTGGTGTACGCAATGGAGTTGGATTTCTCCGAGGGGGTGTCGTAGGTAAGGTTTTCGCCGTACTTGTATCGATATAGTATGGTAATATCTTCGCGTGTGACGAGGTTTTCAGGGTTTGTCCACCAGATGTAGGATTCGTAGTAGGGCTCTTGTATCGCTAGTTCAAATTCTTCGATAGAGCTGAGAACTGGGTGTATTGAGGTCGTCCTCAATGGTCTTGGTTCGAAAAGGGTATTGGGTTTGGGAGAATAAGTGTCTGTGCCAAACATTCGTCTCGGTAATGATGAGAAGTATCAATATACTGTTGGGTGGTAGCTTTGGCGTGAGTTATTCCGACAGCTAAGACCTGAATCGTTTATTATATCGGAGAACGCGTTAAGCAGACACGAATAATGTAGGCTAGATATAGAGGATACTTCAGTGTAGATAGTTGAAGTGTTGGTACCGATAAAGTGTAGAACTTATTATATTGATAAGATCTCTTCTCTGTGCTTGTTGTTTCTAGTAGCTGCAAAGATGCTTCGATATTTATATTCCGCGTCTGAGCAATCACGGCATACATGCTAACTCTAGACTAACTAAGTCTCTTGTCCACAATTGTGCGAAATTCACCTGAGTGCGAACACTCGTTGACCCTGAAATCTGTCTTGCACACCTTTTGCTCTCATGGCCAACTTATCGGTCTGCGCTTCTGTTATTCTTCATGGTGTAGAGACCAAGTCAGCTGTCAGCTCGTCCGTTTATCCGTTGACAATGATGGTTACGAAGTATCTTGCCCTCGTGCTCTCCAAGGATACTCTAACTCGCTGGACAGCAGATGGCAAATCTTCTTTGGTTGGTTCCGTCGAGAATTCGTCATGCAACCACATTGTTAGGCGCATGGACTCCCCGTAAGGATTTACAGGGCAAAGTTACCCTACCTTGATGCACAAGAACTTCGAAGGAAAAAGATAACACCCCCCTCCAGCCCCCGCGTTGGGATGGCGCGTCATCACTGGCCGCCTGGGTAGTTGCGTCCCAACACCAAAGACCACTATCAATGGAACACATCTTATAACACCGTATACGTCGCAGCCATCCATCCGACCGGATTTTTTTTTTTATCAAATCCTAGAATTTATTTGCTTAAAGGTGCAAACCTCCGTTTTAGAGACTATAGGCCCCCATTTTTACCCTAAAGTATGTCTGTCAAAAACCTCCCTCACAGGCCTAGGGAAAACAAGCCACCCCACCATCCGTCCCCAAAAAGGACCCACCTCCTATTCAATAAACAAGAAGCAGCACAAAACAGGACCGGCAGGAGGCAACAAGAAAACCCCACACCGTATATCTTCCAAAAGAAGGTATCCCACTCTAGCTAAGACCCATGCCCTGCCAGAACCTAACCAAAAACAAAAGAAATAAACTGATGACATAACGCTTCTCACTTTTTCAGGCCCGGACCCGAAATTGTGCATAGAGGTGACCCTTGGTAGAGTCAGAAGTGCAGCGAGTAACCGGAGATTTTCTTCAATCGTAAAGGAAGGGGCCCAGGCATGCCAATTCCCGAGTAATGTAGTAACCGGGTGACCGAACAGTGAGGCCGGAGGCAGTGGAATACCAGCCAAGTCGCCGAGATTTCACGGGAGATGAAAGTGTTCAACCGTTCAGGCGGGAGAGGCGTGACCAGAGGTAGGAGTTGTAACCTCAACACGGCTTTTTAACGAGATGCCAACGGCGAGAGGGAGGAATATTTGTGTGGCAGTAAGGTGCCAGCCTTAAGCGTGTTTAAAGTCCCACAATGAAAGAGACCCCAAGCCTATGAAGCTCCAAAAGTTTTGCGAGGGGGATTGTGAGACTGGTGGTGGTGTTTACCCTCGTCTCCACCTTCCCAAATAGGAAGGTGAAAAGCAGGGTCGAGACAATAGCGGAAGAGGAGCTTGCATGATCCATCCGACCGGATCCTGTTCGCAGGATATATGAGGGGAGACCTTCAGGCACCTTATGCAAGTAGAGGCAGATGAATTGGGCGACGGCGCATAAGGTTACAGACACTTGAAGACAGACAGTCGGAATAGTGGGATGAAGGTAACGGGACGTTTTGCACGAAAGTTAGTCTCCTCGTACCTACAAAGGCGTGTAGAGTATGAAGGAGGCAACTATGCCCAGTAAGTGGATCGGGTGCATCCACAGAGGACAAGTTGGTAAAAGATGGAGTCCAAGGGAAGAAGCCCATAGGTACGATCCCGAGGACAAGTCGTGTAATGCCGGAAGACCAGAATACAACATCCAAGTCGCGTGTTGAATTCTCAACGGAACCAACCAACGAAGAATGGCCATCTTCGGTCCAGCGAGTTAGACTACCCTCGATGAGTACAGGGGCAAGATAATTCATAACCATTGTTGTCAACGGATAAACGGATGAGCTGACACCTGACGTGGTCTCCACACCATCAGGAATAACAGAAGCGCAGACCGATAAGTTGACCATAGGAGCAAAAAGTGTGGTAGAGAGTTTTCAGGGTCTACGAGTGTTCGCACTCAGGTGAGGTTCGCAGAGTTGCGGGCAAGGTACTTAGTTAGTATAGAGTTAGCATGTATACCGCGATTGCTCAGACGCGGAATATAAATATCGAAGCATCTTCGCTGCTATTAGACACAACAAGCACGGAGAAGAGATCTTATCAATATAAAGTTATCTACACTTCTATATCGTTACCAATACTTCGACGATCTAGATCGAAGTGAACCATTATATCAAGCCTACATTACTCCTGTCTTCTTAACGAGTTCTCATATAATCACGAGTAAGGTCCTAGCTGTCGGAATACCTCACGCCGAAGCTACCATCTAATAGTATATTGATACTTGTCATCGTTACCGAGACGAATGTTTGGCAGAGACACTCATACTCCCAAACCCAAAAGACCTTTCGAACCAAGACCATTGAGGACTATCTCGATAGACGAAGTCCTTACCCCTACACCCGAATTAGGGACACAAGAGCCCTACCACGAATCTTATTTCTGGTGGATAAACCCAGACTATAGCGTTACCCTTGAAGACATAGCCACACTATACCAATACCAGTACGGCAAAAAACTTCATCTATCACACCCCCTCGGAGAAAGCGAACTCCGTTTGGTACACCCAATACCCACCCAGTGATAAACACTCAAGTCAGTGGTTTGAGATACCCGAAGCCTGGAGAGGAAACAAAAGATAAGTTTTCCTTATACAAACCACAGAGATGGCTTCTGACCCCAAAGCGCCTGAAGCCATGGAATGACGTCAGGAAGAAGGACAGGAAGGAAACGAAGGAGGTGATGAGCTCTCCTCCGCCGCAGCCCCTAGTGTGGAGACAACCGTCACCTACCTAGCCAGGTCGCATTCAGCGGACCAGGCGCCTCGATCCCCTAGTGGACTAGGCTTCCTGGCGAAATTCAGGAAGGCTCCTAAACACCGTCGCCGAACCCCAGGACTCACAGAATCCCTCATGACCGGCCGGATCCGAAGATTATAGCAGATTCTTTGCCGATTTGACCCAAAACTCACCGTCAGTCAAGATGGACAACATCTTGCGTTCAGCTCTCTCCCGACCAATATATTATTAATGGCCCAAGAAGTGGTAACCGTCAAAAATCAGTCGCAATCCGGGGTCCAAATAGTTGGACGAGACCTCGCCCGAATAGACAAACCAGTACCACTTTTGGAGTCTGGAGTCTCAGAAGGTCCAGTTAAGCTTCACAACCCAGGTCGCGGAACGACTGGGGGAGACAGACGAAAGACAAGCCAGACACGAGGCTGTCACATCTTATCTCCAGGAAGCTGTGCACGGGACTGGCGAACTGTCCATGCATCACGACCTACTCCTGGACCAGGAGATCGTTCGGATAAACAAGCAACACAAACGGGAGCTGGCAAATCACGAGATAAGGATTATCCTTTTGAGAGATGAGCTACAATACCACCAGGAGTCTCGAGATGCCCAAGATGGTGAGATCCCGGTGCTTAAGGCTCTGGTAGGACAATTGATGGGGCAGGTCAAGGGAAAGGGGAAGGTGTCAGATCCGACTCCAGAGGCTTCATGGGCGGGTGGAGGAAGAGCACCACCACCACCACGACATGGAGCGGCAGCAGCTCCAGGTGGCAGCGGGGGAGGAGACCCCGATGATGACGAGGAAGAATCTGGAAGGAAACCAGATGAGAGTAGGAAAGGAAGACGGGACGAGAGACCAGCACCCCAGCCAGAAGAAGATGACTATGACGCTGAAAACGACGAACAGTTCAACTTGTTCTCACGGGTAATGGCCAACACCTTGGGACAACGAACAAGAGTCCCAGCGGAACCCTCTGCCGTGTTTAGAAATAAGAAACACCAAGATATACGCATGTGGCTACTGACATGCGCGGATTATTTTGGTCGAAACAGTTGGCAGTGGGAGAACGAGGCACAAAGTATCCAATACACCATCGGCCGAATGGACGGGAAAGAAGTCGCACCGTTTGTTTTAACCTACCGACGACAAATGACCGGAGAAATAGGTTATACAAGACAAGAAGGATACGAGTTCTGGCACGTCTTTGGAGAACAAGCCCTGCGACACTTCGGACCCACCCATGAAGCGGAAAGATCCCGACGAGAAATGGGATCAGTCAAATATCGCGGTGATGTCGCCAAATTCTTGATGGAGATGGAAAATTTAAATATCCATGCAAGAGTCACCGGGATAGCCTGGAGGAAAATGATCGAAGACGAACTCCCTGTCGAAGCATTACGACGACTCTCACACAGAGAATATGTCGACGATGGGGAATGGTTGGAAGCAGTCAGGACCGTAACCCGAGCAGAAAAAAATTTCAAAGAACAAAAGGATCTTCGAGGCGGCGGTCCCTCCAGCGCGACACGAGGCGAGAAAAGAAAGTTTCAGGATTCAAAGCCGACGGAACCTGCAAAGCGTGTAAAAAAGCAATACACGGGTAAGAAAAAGGTGGACTACCAGAAGAAGAAGGCTGGGGAAAGGAAGGTGAAAAAGGAAGGGTTGGTGGCACCGACGGGGGAGATTAAACACCAGCTGTGGGCAGAGGCCCACCAGGGTGTCGATCAAAAGGTTGTCAATAAACGGAAATCTGACAACGAATCCAGGCGAGGCGGAATGAAAAACGACGCTTGGAAAGACTGTCGAAAACCGATACAGGTGTCGGCTGTATATCGAGGGCAATCAAGGCCCAAACGAGAGTCCCCATTCGCGCCAAAACAACGCCCCCAGGTAGCCACTGTGGCCGTTGATGGCCAGGGAGAAAGCTCACGACGAGCGGTGCAAAGGCCGCCAGCGTGGGCTTTTGAAGATGATGACATTTTATAAAAAGTCATCCAGGTACCGACAACAACGGTGATCGTGTAGTGAGGTTGCCGCCTCGAATCGAAAGACCTGCGGCGTAGTTGGTGACGATATCCCACCGGAAGGCTAAAAGACCAAAGGATAGCCGTTGTCATTTTACGTCCAAAAATGGGTAGTCCGTGCTCACCCCAGAAGCCATAAAAGATTACAAGTGAAGAAAGTGGTCGACCGGACTAAAAGGGAAAAAGAAGATTACCATTCGTCGGAACGGAAGTTGAGTTGCACGACACGCAAAGGAGGGTCGAAATCCATGGCAACGTGACTTTCTCTCCGGGTAAAACAGCTGGGCAAATAGAAGCTAGGGGCGTCTCTATTGGGCACAAGGTTCATGCCAGACGAATGGTGTCCGAGGGGGTCTCGGGAGTAGGACCAAACTCGAAGGCTGAGGTACGGTGGACTCGTCGCAGGGGACAGTCTCATATGAGGGATAAGTCGACGATAAAGGACCGCGCATCCTAGTCGCGAACTTGAGAGATACTCTAGTGAACCACCACTCCTGTGAAATGGGAACTCCTCGGCAGGAGATAAAGACCGCTAGTAGTGGGCTGCCTGATATCAAAATATTAGACACTTATTGTAAAAGTTTGTCTAAGGAGGCTTTAAGAGCCGAAACTGTGCAGGCGCGGTAACAAACCCCCATGCTGCTTGTCACCGCGACGATGAAAAGAGTTCATCATGAATCGAGTGAAAGCTCTAGACCCATTAAGAAACCAAAGCATTATGCCTGCCCTGAGGGGAAGGCATTTATTGAAATCAAAGGGCCAAAACATGCGATAAACATCCTTTTAGATTCTAGTTCAAACATCTTTCTCATGAACCAAAAAACAGCACAACGGTTAGAGATCACAACCAAAGCTAGGGAGACACCGTTAAAAATCACAACCTTCGACGGCGAAACAGCGCCAACCGGAGGATCATTCTATACCCATCCTATTCTATTGGAAATCGGTGCGAACAGTCACCGAAGTATAATATCCTGCGAAATAGCGGACACAGGAAGATATGATCTAATCATACCCTTTGGGTGGTGGCATGAGGAACACCCCCTAAAAAATATTGCAAACCCAAGTAAATGGGTTTTTGAGGAAGCGAAGTGCCACGCCCATATAGAAAATGAGGCGGTGGCAGACTTGTTTGAGTGTGATGAAACTGTGGCGTACGATGAGGAAGCACAGTACGTAGGAAGGATAGAACGAGAGGAAGAAGGAGGCGTACAGTTGGAAACGCTGCTGAAACCCTATTGGCAGTATAAGGAGCTTTTTGAAGAGAAAAAAGCTAACATGCTGGCACCTCGAAGAACCTTCGACCATGTCATCAACCTTAAGGAAGGGGCCGAACCCCCATGGGGTCCAATTTACCCAATGTCGGCACACCAGTTGAACGAGCTGGATAAGTACCTTAAGAAAATGAGGGCAGAAGAAAAGATTGCCGATCGTGAATCCACTTACGGCGCTCCAATCCTTTTCGTTCCGAAACCAGATGGAAGTCTGCAGCTCTGCGTAGACTACAGGAACCTCAACAAATTGATGATCCTGAATAAATACCCCCTACCGCTCATGGATGAACTCCTAGACCGCGTTGTTGGAGCAAAGGTGTTTACGAAGCTTGACCTAAAAGACGCATATCATCTTATTCGAATGAGAAAGGGCGACGAACACAAAACAGCCTTTCGCACACGATACGGACAGTATGAATACAATGTCATGCCTTTCTGGCTCGTTAACGCTCCCGCAACGTTTCAAACAATAATGAATATAATCCTAATGGAGTTCTTGGACCACGGAGTAGTCGTTTACATAGACGATATCCTCATATACTCCGAAAATATGGACGATCATATCAAACTAGTCCAAAAAGTCCTTGACCAACTCGAACAGCACGACTTGGCAGTCTCATTGAAGAAGTCGCTTTTCCACCAAGATGATGTCGAATTCTTAGGATACATTGTGAAGACAAGCGGAGTCACCATGAGTGATAGAAAAGTGAAAAGCGTTCAAAATTGGGCAGACCCAAGATCGGTTAAAGAAGTACAAATTCTCATTGGATTTGCAAACTTTTATCAACGATTCATCCAAGATTTCTCAAAGGTATGCAAGCCAGTAACCGAGACATTGAAAGGAAACCCAAAGGATTTTCACTAGGGAAGAGAGAAGGAAGAGGCATTTGAGGAGTTGAAAAAGCGGTGTACAACGGCACCAATTTTGTCGCATTTCTACCCGGGAAGAAGAACGGTCGTCGAGACAGACGCAAGCGACTTTGCACTTGCATGCGTACTATCTCAGTACCAGGGCAGACGGCTTCACCCAGTGGCTTTTCATTCTTGAAAGTTGAACAGCGTGGAAAGAAATTACGAGATACATGACAAGAAATTACTCGCAATAATGGAAGCATTCAAGGAATGGAAAAGATACCTCAGGTGGGAAGAAGAGCCCGTAATGGTATACACAGACCACCAAAACCTGCAGTCCTTCTTGACCAAAAAAGTCTGGAACCAACGGCAAATTCGATGGGCACAGGGGTTGACCAACTATAACTTCAAAAGAGTCTACCGTCCAGGAAGCCGAAGCGGGAAGCCCGACGCGTTAAGCAGACAGCCGGAGTACCGTCCTGAGGAGGGAGCTCGTCTCAGTGAACTGTCAATTCTGAAGTCTGAACATTTTCAAATTTCCGTAATTCATCAAGGACGAATCGTGGAAACAGCTCTCATCCCAGAAACACGCGAATCTGGAAATCTCAGAATTATGAAGCTCTCGGACAAGGCTATAATCCCGACGAGAGGATCACGGTTTGCGGCCGGTCATGACATCTACGCCCTGACAGACAGCCTCGTACCAGCAAAAGGACAGAGAATGGTGAAGACGGGTATTGCAATAGGATTGCCGGAAGGAACATACGGAAGGCTAGCTGCAAGTAGTGGTATGGCTATCAAGATGGGAATAGCAGTGGGCGGTGGTGTAATAGATGCGGATTACACCTGAGAAGTCAAGGTCATACTTTGAAATCATGGCGAAGCGGACTGCGTATTTAAGGCTGGAGATCGGATAGCGCAACTCATAGTTGAGAAAGTTGCCAACGCCGACGCTATGGAGGTAGACGATCTGGGAATAACCGAGCGAGGAAAAATAGGCTTCGGATAAAGTGATATGAACCCTAAGCGATCCATCACGGCTAAAGAAGAAATCACAATATGTTTCCTTCACACGGAGACAAGCAAAAACTAATTCTTTAGCGTAGCTGATATCGGCTATCACCCTCGGTTAATGAAAGAAAGAGAAATGTTATCAAGCACTCATGTCAATGCAGCCCTGACGCGAACAATAAACGATTCATTTCTGGAGAAAATTAGAGTGGCTGGCAAGGAGGATGAGAAGTGGCAGGACCAAGGCAGTGAACTAGTTAGGTTAAGAGAAGGTGGGGAAAAAGATGCCGGGCGAATGGATAGAAAAGGACGGGTTACTATACTACAAAAATCGGTTATACATTCCAGATAACGAAGCGCTTCAGACCGAGATAGCCCAAGGCTGTCACGACTCGCTAGTAGCAGGCCACTTCGGACAGGAAAAAACGATTGAAATAGTAACAAGGAATTTCTACTGCAAAGGGCTCGCAGGTTGGATCAGAGACTAGGTACGATCCTGCGACAAATGTCAACACAGTAAATCCCCACGGCATACTAAGTACGGATTACTTCAACCGTTAGAAGTACCTTATGCCGCCTGGTCCTCCATATCGACGGACTTCATCACCCAACTACCGGAATCACAGGGTATGACCCCGATCATGGTAGTAGAAGACCGGTTCACGAAAATGGCCCAATTGATTGGCCTCCATGAAAACGTGACCGCAAAAGACGTAGCGGACACCTTCCTTCGAGAAGTCTGGAAACTTCACGGATTCCCGACCGAGATCATGTCGAACATGGACGTGAAGTTTTCTAGCGAATTCTGGGAATCATTGTGCAAAATGCTAGGAGTTAAACGACACATGTCAAAGGCTTACCACCCTCATACTGACGGACAGACAGAATGAACTAACCAAGTGCTGGAAGGTTATTTACGAACATTTGTCAATTACGATCAGGACGACTGGTATCAACTACTGCCGTTAGCCGAACATGCCTACAATAACTCCACAACCAACGCACACAAGATGACCCCATTCTTCGCCAACTACGGCTTTCATCCACAGACTGAAGGGATGAAAGAGAGAGAAGCTCATAACCCTGGGGCGACAATGTATGCTCACTGGATGCAGGACATACATCAGCAAGCGAAACAAACTTTAGAGAATACGTGGGAATCGATGAAGAAATATTACCACCGCAAAGCGACAGAACAACCCAGCATCGAAGTCGGCGACTTGGTAATGTTGAATGTGAAGAACATAGGTACCAAACGACCATCGAAGAAGCCGAGTCCGAAACTGTATGGCCTATTCAAAATCCTGGAGAAGAAAGGAAGTCAGGCATACAAGTTAGAAATATCGCCACGGTGGAAGATTCATCCCCTATTTCACGTTTCCCTGTTGGAACCCTATCGAGCCTTGAACCAACTGAATCGCGAACAACCCCCACGAGATGCCGAAGATATCGAGGGAGATTTAGAATAGAAGGTAGAAAGGATCATCAAGAGTGAGATTGTTTCGCACACGCGAAAGGTTCGAGGAAGGAATAAACAGATGAAAGAGCTTCGCTATTTTGTGAAATGGAAAAGGCTGCGCGGAGGATGAGAATACTTGGGAGCCACCCGAAGGTATGAAGAACGCGCAGGAAGAGGTGGAAAGGTTTCATAGAGAAAACCCGGAGATGCCAGGCCAGAAAGAGGTCGAGTAACATAAGAAAGGTTTTCCTTCAGTGGACAAGTAAACACTGGTGGTTTTTACCCCTACTATGTGGAGCTCGAGATGGAAGATAGAGTGTATAAGAGACATAGAGTATTCGGGACAAACACTTTGAAGAGGGGAGCTCGTGTTAGGTGCACGGACTCCCCGGAAGGATTTACAGCGCAAAGTTACCCTACCTTGACGCACACAAACTTCGAAGGAAAAAGATAACACCCCACTCCTGCCCCGGCGTTTGGAGGGCGCGTCATCACTCGCCGCCTGGGTAGTTGCGTCCCAACACCAAAGACCACTATCAATGGACCACATCCTATAACACCGTATACATCGCGGCCATCCATCTGACCGGATCCTGTTCGCAGGATATATGAGGGGAGACCTTCAGGCACCTTATGCAAGTAGAGGCAGGTGAATTGGGCGACGGCGCATAAGGTTACAGACACTTGAAGACAGACAGTCGGAATAGTGGGATGAAGGTAACGGGACGTTTTGCACGAAAGTTTGTCTCCTCGTACCTACAAAGGCGTGTAGAGTATGAAGGAGGCAACTATGCCCAGTAGGTGGATCGGGTGCATCCACAGAGGACAGGTTGGTAAAAGATGGAGTCCAAGGGAAGAAGCCCATAGGTACGATCCCGAGGACAAGTCGTGTAATGCCGGAAGACCAGAATACAACATCCAAGTCGCGTGTCGAATTCTCAACGGAACCAACCAACGAAGAATGGCCATCTTCGGTCCAGCGAGTTAGACTACCCTCGATGAGCACGGGGGCAAGATAATTCGTAACCATTGTTGTCAACGGATAAACGGATGAGCTGACACCTGACGTGGTCTCCACACCATCAGGAATAACAGAAGCGCAGACCGATAAGTTGACCATGGGAGCAAAAGGTGTGGTAGAGAGTTTTCAGGGTCTACGAGTGTTCGCACTCAGGTGAAGTTCGCAGAGTTGCGGGCAAAGTACTTAGTTAGTATAGAGTTAGCATGTGTACCGTGATTGCTCAGACGTAGAATATAAATATCGGAGCATCTTCGCTGCTATTTAGACACAACAAGCACGGAGAAGAGACCTTATCAATATAATAAGTTATCTACACTTCTATATCGTTACCAATACTTCGACGATCTAGATCGAAGTGAATCATTATATCTAGCCTACATTACTCGTGTCTTCTTAGCGAGTTCTCCAATATAATCACGAGTAAGGTCCTAGCTGTCGGAATACCTTACGCCAAAGCTACCACCTAACCCACATATTGTATTCTCGTCTTCCCGCATTACACGATTTGTTCTCGGGATCGTAGCTATGGGCTGATTCCCTCAGACTCCATCTTTTGCCAACCTGTCCTTTGTGAATGCACCCGATCCACTTACTGGGCATAGTTACCTCCTTCATACTCTAAACATCTTTGTAGGTATGAGGGGACTTACTTTCGTGCAAAACGTCCCATTACCTTTGACCCACTCTTCCGAAAGTCTGTCTTCCAGTGTCTGTACCTTTATGCGCCGTCCTCTGATTCACCCACTTCCACCGGCATACGGTGCCCGAAGGTCTCTCCTCATATACCCTGCGAACAGGATCCAGTTGGACGGACGGCCGCAACCTATATGGTGTTATAGGTAGTGTTCCATCGATAGTGGTCTTTGGTGTTGGGACGCAACTACCCAGGCGGCTAGTGATCACGCGCCGACTCAACGCCAGGGTTGGAGGCGGGTGTTATCTTTTTCCTTCGAAGTTCATGCGTGTCAAGGTAGGGTAACTCTGCCCTGTAAATCCTTACGCGGAGTCCGTGCGCCTAGCAATCCTTCCTTTTCTAGTGCCCGCTGAATAGTGCTTCTTTTAGCCGCAGGGACTCCCCATAAGGATTTCTGGGCCAGAGTTACCCTACCTTGACGCGCACGAACTTCGCAGAATAAAGATAAAACCCCCCTCCACCCCCGGCGTTGGAACCACCCCCCATCACTGGTCATCTGTGTAGTTGCCTCCCAACACCAAAGAGTACTATCATTGGAACACATCTGATAACACGGTATAGGTCGTGGCTGTCTGTCCGACCGGATCCTGCTCGCAGGATATATGAGGGGAGACCTCCGGGCACCATATGTAGTGTTCGTTACAGGGCGGGGCGGGGCGGGTTTCCACTCGCCAGACCCCGCCCTTACACGGGGCCGGGGGGGGTATGTTTCGGGTAATCCCCGCCCTGCCCCGTCAGGGGCCCACCCGCACTCATTCCCTGGACTGGGCCCCATTTGTTACCACCTATTTTTAATGGAGACCCGTCTGGGTATGGGTGGGGCGGGGGCCTGAGCGGGGACAGGGGCAGGGAATGCCGAAAAAGACACCCCGCCCCAGGCCGTTGAGTGGGGCGGGGCGGGGAAAAGGGCCAGGGGCCCGCGTTTTCGGGGCCCGTCCGCCCCGTAATGAACTCTAACCATATGCACGTAGTAGCAGGTGAATCGGACGACGGCGCATAAAGTCACAGATACTTGAAGACAGACTGTCCGAAGAGTAGGTCGGAGGTGACTGGACGTTTTGCATACAAGTTAGACCCCTCTTACCTACAAGGACGCCAGGGTATGAAGGAAGTAACTATGCCCTGTCACTGGATCGGGTGAATCCGCAAAGGACGGGTTGGTAAAGGATGGAGTCCGAGGGAAACCACCCAATAGGTACGATCTCGAGGACAAGTCATGTAATGCGGGAAGACCAGAATACGACCTGCAGTTGCAGGACAAAATCTCTACCGAGCCAACCTAACAAGAATGGTCATCTTCTATCTGGTGAGTTAGACTACACTCGTAAAGCACGTAGGCAAGGTAATTCGTAAACATTGCTATTAACAGATAAATGAATGAGCTGACACCTGACGTGGTCTCCACACCATCAGGAATAACAGTAGCTCAGACCGATAAGTTGACCATTGCAGCCAGAAGGTATGGTTAGAAGTTTTCAGGGTCTACAAGTGTTTGCACTCAGAACGTGTTCGCAGAAAGATTAGCAAGATACTTAGTTAGTATAGAGATACTATGTATACCGCGATTGCTCAAAGGCGGAATATAAATATCGCAGCATCTTCACTCCTGTTAGGTGGTAGCTTCTGCGTGATGTATTCCGACAGCTAGGACCTGAATTGATTTTATCTCAGAGGACTCGTTAAGAAGATACGAGTAATGTAGACTAGATATAATGGGTTACTTTGATGTAGGTAGTCAAAGTATTGGTAACGATTATGTAGAAAACTTATTATATTGAGATCTCTTCTCCGTGCTTGTTGTGTCTAATAGCAGCGAAGATGCTTCGATATTTATATTCCGCGTCTGTGTTAGGTGATAGCTTCGGTGTAAGGTATTCCAAGAGCTAGGACCTGTGTCGTTATTATATCAGAGAACTTGTTAAGAAGACACGGATAGTGTAGGCTAGATATACAGGTTACTTCAGTATAGATAGTCGAAGTATTGGTACCAGTAAAGTCCAAAACTTATTATATTGATAAGATCTCTTCTCCCCGCTTGTTGATCTCTGTCTACTCCGGGCTCTTGCCCGCTTCTTATACCCGTTCCCTGGGTACATCTGTCTATCATACTAGGGAAGTACCTTTTCCCACTTGTCCTAGCTTCTGTGAATGTGCGAACACTGTTTGACCCTGACTTCTCACACACCACTTCGGCTTTAATCTTTGCCCAAGTAATTGCGTCCAATTACGGGTTCTCAATTCTCATGCCATATGAACTTAGTCTGTATATGGAGCCTGGCTCACTATCATACTAGTCGTTCCTTCTGATCATGTTGTGATCAACATTTCTCATGCCGGGTAATCATATGCTTACGTCTTACTTTATCAGAATACATATGTTGGTCGGCTTAACTTTGAGACGCCATACCTTCTCAACCAATCGTTCGAACTTCCCGTTCTACTCCGTACTGATAGAGAAATATTCCTTTTATAGTAATCGGCGAAAACCCCTCGGTCGCATTGCTCATGCACCTGCATAGAGACTAATAACCCTTCGTCGTGTAGTTAAGATAACTCCGACGGAAGAGTGGGTCAAACAGGTGACCTTCTAAAACAAGTCACGTGTTATTCTAACTGCCCCAGTTCGTGCGTGACAAGGTAGGGTAACTCTGCCCTAAAAATCCTTACAGGGAGTCTGTACGCCTAACAGTCTAAGCAATCGCGGTATACATGCTAACTCTATACTAACCAAGTACCTTGTCCACAATTTCTGCGAACCTCACCTGAGTGCGAACACTCGTAGACCCTGAAAACCCTCTACCACACCTGCTTGCTCCCATGGCCAACTTATCGGTCTGCGCTTTCGTTATTCCTGATGGTGTGCAAACCACGTCAGGTGTCAGCCCATCCATTTATCCATTGACAGCACTGGTTTACGAATTATCTTGCCCCCTGGTCAGCGGTGGTTGTCTAACTTGCTAGACAGAAGATGGCCATTCTTCTTTGGTTGGTTCCGTTGAGAATTCGGCATTCAACCGCATGTCGTATTCTCGTCTTCTGGCATTAAACGACTTGTTCTCGGGATCGCCCCTATGGGTTTTTTCCCTCGGACTCCATCTTTCACCAACCTGTCTTTTGTGGATGCCTTCAATCTACTTACTGGGCATTGTAACCTCCTTGATACTCCACGCGTCTTTGTAGGTATGAGGGGCCTAACCTTCATGAGAAACATCCTGTTACCTTCAACCCTCTGTTCTGATGATCTCTCTTTGACTGTCTGTAACTTTATGCGCTGTCTTCCGATTTACCTGCTTCCACTTGCATATGGTGCCCAGAGGTCTCCCCTCATATATCCTGCGAACAGGATCCGGTCGGTCAGACAGCTGAGACGTATACGGTGTTATAAGATGTGTTCCACTGACAGTGGTCTTTGGTGTCGGGACGTAACTACCCAGGTGGTGATGACACGCCGTCTCTATGCCGGGGCTCGAGGGGGGTGTTATTTTTATTCTTCGAAGTTCATGCGCGTTAAGATAGTGTAACTTTGCCCTAGAAATCCTTACGGGGAGTCCGTGCGCCTAACAGCTGCTATTAGATACAAGAAGCACAGAGAAGCGATCTTATCAATATAATAAGTTTTATTTGATCACTACCAATACTTTGACGATGTACGCCAAAGTTCCCCTTTCGTATCCAGCCTACATTACTCATGTCTTCTTAACGAGTTCTCTGATACAAGACAATCCAGGTTCTAGCTGTCTGAATACCTCACGCCGAAGCTACCACCTAACATCTTCCAGAAACACCAAGACCATCCTCCTTAGCCAACCGAGCCCAACACGGCCTTCTACCCTCCCAACCACTCCAGAGGATCCTAATTAGAAGTCAAATATCTCTTATGTTGAGAGATGGTGGACGACCGGAACAAACTTTACTACGCCGCTTATGGCGATCGCGATCCCATCTAGTGATTGTTGATCGTGGCACACCTGTTCTTCTTGAGGTTTCATGCTTAGAAAAACCAAGGTCCAGTAAGGTAAGGACCCGGGAGCGTTTAGGAGTATCCCATTGGGATCGTGGTTTGTCTTGTGCCGTTGTGGTAGCCATCGGTGTATGTGTTGTGGAAACTCGAAATGGCTTGGCAACCGGTGCGGGGGTCAATTTCTTTTGTCGGCCCTATAACATGACATAACATAAAAGCTCTCCCCAGGTCAGCAAGACCTCCTTTCAAGTTACAATATTATTGAATACTAAGCAAATCAAGAGTTTTACTTTTATTATATTTGTCAAACCTTGCAAACCCGAGCCGGAATCAAAGATAGTCCTAGTGAATTAAGCAATACCGGCATTCTAAAACCTAGATCAGTTTTTGTCCCAAAGTTTAGATAAACTCAGACTTACTGTACTCGAGTATTGTATATGCTCAACCTACTTTGTGTTTTAATCCAGTCTTCTTTTTTATTGCTCTGATGATAATATATTAATGACTTTGTGTACCCGCACCATATCGCTCATAACACACTCACCTTACAAAATACGTTCAACTTTTTGTCAATATCAAACCTACTCATTAATATCACTTAAATTCCCTCAATCTGGTTTGGTTCACATACAATCGATATGCCCCATTTCACAAGTACGCCCGACATTTTTCTGCCCCTTAGTATGGTTCAATGTTATCTTGCCCATCCGCCGCGGCCAAGCGCTCAGTTTCAATAAACTCTCAGTTTGAAACCATTGCTTGCATTTACCACCACCAATCAAGAATGCATAACCTCAGATCTCGTGATTCCTGTGGGACACAGGATCTCTTGGGCGCAGCTCACTACGGACAAGGGGCGCCGGCCGGTGCCTGGGAAACATGACCTGGACGGAATTTTTACTCCCTCTTATACCACGTTGAGTTCCAAAGAATACATCATAATCAACGAATAAGGTATCGTGCCTAGCTTCCAGTTCAATACCTATATCTAGAACAAAGTATCTGAAGATTGGACAGGGCTTCTTTCTTCTTCTTTTTCTCCCCTCGTTGGTTGGGTGGCCGTGCGTAAGAACAGCACAGATACAAGTACTGGTCATCCATTAAAAAAAGGAATTCTTTCCAGGCTCTGGTCGAGCAATGCGAGGCTTGTGTTTCTGCACGAGTCGGCTGCGGCACACGACTACCGGTACCCGACCCGAATGATCTACATCAAGCCCTGATCTCTGCCGCCTTGTGCATATATTTCTCTTTCCATCTTTTCCCACTCCTCATAGTCATGGTGTGCGTCGAGACCCTTTATTAAAGTAACTAACCCGTACTATGACTCATATCTTCATTACAACAAAACAATTGCGTGAGGAATAAACAAATGGCAGGGCAAAAAGAATAAAAGAGCAGAAGAGTGAGTACCTTATCGGGGGAGGAAATGACAAGAAGGAAGAAAAAGAAAAGGAGATAAAACTGGAAACTAAAAAAAGAAGCTCTACGCCAAACACTTCAACGTAGTCACCGTAACTTATGCACAAACATCCCCTCCCTCCGGTAACCCTCTCAATAAAATCATCAAAAATCGCTATACAACGCCATTAGGAGAAGAGGGAGGATTTGGTAAGGGAATCTTCAGCTCCTCCTCAGCAAGTATCTTCCCCTCGTGCTTCCCCCGATCGACGTTCACGGCCGCGATCAATGGGATAGGCAGGGCAAGCAAGACCGCCAGGAACCAGAATGCCACACGGATGTCCCCGTAGTGGTCTGTCAGAGCCCCGACGATTGCCGGGCCGAAGATGCTAGAGCCTTTGTCGGTTACAGCGTAGAGGGCGTAGAAGGCTGCTTCGAAGCCGGGGGGTACTGATTGCTACGTTAGAAATGGATGGGATGGAGAGGGAAAGGGAGCAAGTACTTAATTCTCCGAAGACACTACGGCAATACCCACTTACCCCTCCAAGTACAAACCCGTAGACCGCACCTAGGCCGTACATTTCCGCAGGGCTGGTTAGTCCACCGATGCCAGAGCGCTTGACAGCCGGAATGAAACCGAGTAGGCCATACAGAGGAATAAACTCGAAGACAAGAATACATATCAGGATTGTCTGGCTGGGGGTTCTGTTGAACGTTTGGGCTATTTTTGGCCAGGCGAAGGCTCCACCTACCCCCGATATCGTTGATATGACAGATATAAGAGCTAGGGCAGCTGGTTTCATTTTGAGGTTCTGTCATGTGATCCGTTAGCATCACGTGTATTACACGGTTCCGAAGAGGAGCAATTCTTCATACAGTCTTCGCAAATAACACGGCTGTGCCGCTGACGGTGGCTACCCCATCGCTAACGAGAAACCAGGCTGCAAGGAACAGCATGACGTCCTTGAGTCTTCTGGCTCTCATGATGGTCTTTCCCAGCCCTACCCAGGCGTACTTGACATATCCCCACCAGCTTCTGTCATCCACGACCAATGATGTAGGGCCAGGGGGAGACCCATTCAATGCCGGTCTAGGAAGTGGCGGGAGAGGCGGACCAGGCCTCGGCTCCAGCCACACTGCCGTGGGAATAGTAAATATTAACCACCAGGCTCCAATAGAAAACAGAACAAGCTGCAAAGACCAGGTGGTAGATCCAGTCAACAAAACAAGCACAATAGCAAAGATTTGCAGTATAACCGCAGCGGTGTACCCAACAGCGATTCCAATGCCGCTTATTTGGGTACTTAGCGCCAAAGCCCCGCTAGTCCTCCCATCTCCGTATAGGGGCTCCTGATACGCCAATAACGATTGGTCTTCATCACTATCCGGCGATCGGACGCTGATTGTGGTGGTTGCGCGAACGAGGGGTTCCTCGTACACCAATTTAGGGTGGTGCCGTACGAGCACTGGGAGAAATGCGTTCAGCAACACATAGGATGCCCCAAAACCGATGTTCCCAAGGATAGCCCACAACGCCGCGAATAGGTAATACTTTGTAGAAACCGTGATGAAGGCCATAGTAGAAAGACTCCCAGCAACGGCGAACGCCAATAGCAATCGCTTCCTATAAGCTCCTAAAAAGCAGCAACAGTTAACCCCGCACGCACACGCGCACACCCCGCACAAACAAACAAAAACAACCCTCCACGGGAGTTTATATAGAAAGCTCACCATGATCTGCAGCGCCAGACATAGAAACAATAATAAGAGACTGAAGCAAGACGGAAAGCGAAAAAGTGTACCTATGCCCACCAAGCACACAGTGTTAGCCCACAACCACAACCCCCCACACTGCCAGAGATAAAGCCGCACATGGCAAAGGAAGCAGTATTCATCTCCCAGCCCAACAAATAAATAACACATTGGCCAGCCTGCCCATCCTCGATACCGCCAGCCCCAGGTCCCAGCCCGGGCCCGGACCCCGACGACGACCCGCATGGCGTGCTCTTATCCGATAACAACACACCGTTCTCCCTGGCTAGCTGCTCGAGGGTAACGGGAATAAATGAGCCAACACCACACACGACAAAGACCTCCGCTGCCCATGCGTACCAGTACCACCCCAGTAGTTCCCTCCGAGACGTGGTCCGCACATCCTGGCCGATGAATTGCGGTGTCGGGGTCAAGGGGTGCCGTTGCAGGTGCGGAGGTACATTGGACGGGTAATCGTCGTCGTCTGCGTCGGAGAAGGAGCGCTCGTCATCCGCGTCCTCGGAATCCGGGTCCAAAAGTGGTTGGTACCGGGGAACCATGGTGTTGTTGAGGAGGGGGAGGGAAAAAGGGAAAAAGGGAAAAGGCAGGAAGGAGCTTTGTGTGTTGAAGGAAAGCGTTCCAACCAACTAACAAGGCTGGCTGGTCGGCTGGCTAACCTGGGCTGGGGTTGAACTTAACTCTCTTAGTGCAAAGAGCGAATGAGACTATTGAACCCTTTTTTTTGGGGGGGGGCGGGGGCAACGGATTAGTCATCAATTTCCCGATCTGACGGATTGGGCCATGATCCTTTCCTTGGTAGGAACAATTGGGTTTGGAAAAAGGTTTTCTCTGCTCAGCTGATGAGCGGTGTACCGTACTTGGAGTTCGCGGTGGGAGGTTGAGTGGTGAGGTGGGGAATGCAGTTTCCTATGCACTTTCCATCATAGCATGGTTTACTATATTAAGTGCAGTTTAGATTGCTGGGGTAAGGCGACTCAGGGAACCCGAACCATACTCCTCCTACTCATTCAGCTCATGTTAGACAAGAATAAGGTTGGTTCCCGTAGTGCATCATCGTTAGTTTAACGTTGGCTTTTCTCGTAAGCCGGGTCTCTTCGCCCAGCCGTAATTATTATTTTTTAATGATTCTACCACTTGTGGATTGTGGTGCCAACATTTACCCTAGTGAACCAACTGCCAGTAAACTCCATTCAAAAGCATAAGGGATAAAAAAACCACGAGCTTTGAATCAGATGGGCCAAAGGCTTCATCATTCCACCCTTCCTTTTACCTTAGAGCCTGCGAAGGATAATATATAGTAGCTATACTATACCGTTCCATCTCTGCGCTTCCATTCTTGACCCCCCCCCATGCGGTGAGCTCAAGAACTCTCGCATCTGAGCACAGCATCTATGATACCTTACTGAAATCCGTATGAAAAGATGCATGGAAGTATACTGTATCGCGTCCCATGCCATCACACCAGTATTTTCCAACAAAAATCCCTGTTTGGACTGTTAGATTCTAACACCCCCACTCAGCATCACGATACATCGTATATAATCCACGGCACCATCGTTCACAGATTATCACTCGTCAGTGAAGCCAAACGGATTGGTAACAACCGCACCTATGATAGGTAGACTCTCCAGCTGTCTTCAAGTGCCATGTCCAGGTTCACTCTCCTGCTCGCAGCTCCGTTGCCGTCCTGACGTATACTCGTCCCCCTCATGAAGTACCCGAAAACAGGGATTAAAGACATATATGGCAAAATGTCTGTGCGTGTCTGAGCGCCCATACAAAATATACCCCCCCTGTTTTCGGGTACTTCTTGAGGGGGACGAGTAGCATGCCAGGTATGTCTGTAGCCGTATTAGACGCATCCTAGTCTGCGCGCAGTAAGCTGCATGAACCCTCATCCAGAGTGGAATATATCGCTCGGCCGGGCTCGATCCAAAGCCACATTTACTATGATTGGGACGACACTTCTCAAAAGAAAAAACCTTGCCAGCCAGCAAAAACCGACATACCAACATACCTTACCACTATTCCTTCGCAAACGGAAGACATGCCGGAAAAAAAACCCAACCATCGAACTTTTCTGTCTTTCGATTAGTGGAGAGACATTCGGGTAACTGCTCGAGTGCAGAAAAAAATAAAAATTGCGCGACCAGATATCCAGCGCACAAGTTCATGTTCTTTGCCCCACAGCTGCCCATCCGTTTTCCATATGTTGTGCCTAGTGTGTTGAAGTTTGGCCAATTGCTTTGGGAGCCATGTGCGGGGAATATTTACGAACCTGAATATGATTTCTCACGATGGGAGAAGGGGGGTGTTTCCGGAAAGGAAAATAAAATCTGTGGGGTCGAGTTTTCCCCCTAGCAGGTGATGGATTTGAAGTGATAGGCGGGAAAAAATCTTCAGGGAAATGGGTTACGGTATTACGGAGTTGACGGGGTTTTACTGGTTGGCGCTGTTTTGGAGCTATCATTGTTTTTTAGAGTCCGATAGAAATTCTTTGTGACAAATATCATGCCGTATCATGCTTCAGACGATGAGACAGAGTGAATTTCACGGCACTCGAATGCGGTGCATCGGCTCTGGTAGAGTAGCAAATTAGTCTAAATGATCGGGGGGGGGAAGGAACTGGCACGCTGAAGAAAGCTAGCCATCTAACCACCTCCCCACGGTGTTCATTCCGTCATCTTGCACCTCAACAGACCAATGAAGAAAAGTAACCCAGATGAAGCTGCTATTGCGAGTAGAATTAAACCTGCTGCCGAACCACCTCGAAGAAGGGTTACAGTACGGTATGCTACATGAATGGACAAAGCGCATAGAATTTCTTCGGTAGACTACAGTGTTTGCAGCAATTTCAAGACGACTACAAGTATCATATAAGGTCGGATAATCACGGCGGAGGTCCCTGTGGGTTCCTATTATATTACTATGATACGTCGAAAGTCATCAACCACGGTTAATAGTTGAGTTACGTGTGGCGATGTAGGGTAGATACCGGTACTAGGACTGAGTATATAATCTCAGAGTTCTTACCAGAAGGGTGATTGAGTAGTAAAAGGAATCCCTTTGCCCCCAGTCGTATATCCTCCTTTTGTGGTGCAGAGAGAGGTGGTATCGTTGGGCCTGTATGACATATGCCCCCTTAGGAAACAGCCATATCATTGGCAGCCGGAAAAAAAAAAGAGAGAGCGAGAGAGAAGGGATTTTCCGTTGATATTTTCTCACCGAGCCAAACAGACAAACAAAGAGAGAAACACAAAGAGAGAGAGAAAAATAGAATGAAAATGAAGAAATCCCTGAAACGTCATCCACACGATACAGACTGAATAATAAGACGAGAACCTATGGGGCAAATGTTGTGCATATCATACCTTGCTGACGGCGTGGATTACTTCCAAGCAGCAGCTCCGGAAAGCTAAGACCAACCTTCCCCTTCATCCTCCCAAAACCCCCCCCCGTTCCATCAGCCTCATCATCAACCCACGTTTGTTTCCACTCCACACTCCTCCTCCACCGTGCTCCCGACCTCCAGGTTTCATCGTCCCCCCTTCACCTCGCTTCACCTCCACTTCCAGCTCCGGGTCACGATCTGCCAACTTCACGACACGCGAGCCTTCACCCCTGGGCAATAGCTCTCCGGCCAACAATCTCCTATCTTCCGCTCCGCGTTAAAAACGCGCGACCACCCCTTGCAACCAACCCCGGCATCTTCACTTCTATAGCTAGGCAACGAAGAATCTTAGTGTCGCACACATCAGCACCCGACTACGAATAGCAGACCTATTTCTGAACGCTTGTCTCCGGCGAACGAACGGAGGTGCCCTGACCAACCGACGGCGCGGTGTTGGCGGGAGAAGCCATGCCCCAAGCGATGACGCCAGGAGATCTGGTCGACGCCCCTGGCAAGCAGACGGAGCTCGCTCTCCGGAACCCTCGCCTCCCCCACATCACACAGGGCTTCATCGAGCTGAGATTGCTTGTTTCTCGACTGGTGCAGGATTCGCACAATAAGTTACAAGGGACGATCGGCTTGTTGGCGGAAGGGGGGCGGTCGGATGGGGACAAGAAGGCGCGCATAATTGAACACATGCTAGAGAGGCGGAAACAATTTATCAAATTGCTAGTTTTGACCATGTGGGCGAAAAATGCGCCGGCAGTTAGTGAAGTAATTGATCTCAAGGTTTTTTTGGATACTCGACAGGAGATTTTTCATAAGGTGGTCTGGAACCTCTACGAGGTCAGGAGGAAAATGAGTTATGCTCGGTACAGTTTTTCTTTGGGTTGGCTGGTTTGGTTTCAATGGAGGGTCCTAACAATCCCAATTATAGAATCCCTAATCCCGACCTCGACACCGCCGTGCGGGTGCTGTCTACAGGTCGGGCGAATACTGCGATGACTGTATGTTGTTTTTGGCTTCACACATCGTGTTTTACTAACAAGCTTTATGCAGAGACGCTATGTCCCACCTAAGAAGCTAACATCCAGGGAAACGTTAAAAATATTACGAGATCTCAACACATTACTTTCGCTACGGCTCGCCCTTCACGAGAAACTGCCACCTCACTTCCGAGACTACACAATCGCATCTGGCCGCGCCACCTTCACCGTCACTGATGAGTTTGAAGCGGATCTCTGTATTGGGGACGGAGACCCGACGTCCCAGTTATATCTAGTCGATTTCCGCTTTATATTTAAACCATCAGCCAAAACCCTTCCAGCCGGCCGCATCAGGGATGATGTCGAAACAAGAGGCAATATGATCTTGAAGCAGAAGGGGCTGGAAGGAATCTACGATTATTTACATGAGTTTGTCATGACAGACAAGATATGCACACTTGCCCGGCAGTTCCAGATGATGCTCTCGGGCAGATGGACCGAGAACTTGGTAGTCGACATGCGTAAGAGGACATTGGTTGTGCAATATTGGAGCGGTAGGGTTACAGAGGGCGCAACCAAGAGCTGGATCGAAGTCGGTATTAAGCGTGGCACTGGAGGGAGGCCAAGCCATGTCGGCGTGCGGTGGATACGGGACGGGAAAACCGTCCAAGATGAGGAAGTTCCCCTGGACGTGGCCGTTCTGTCTGCCGAAAACCTGATAAAAACTGTGATTGCCATGCACACGAAGCACATACTCACATCAATACGGGGCCGACTCGCACATTCACCAGTATTCCCGCTATCAGCCATGGTCCTGACCACTCATCCAACGGACTCATTTAATTCCTCGCTAAAACTACAATTGACGCCTTCAAGGCCAATCAAATTTTTGATCGAGCCCATCACAGGCCGATTTGCATTGCACCCACCTACCATGGTATCGACGCAGGTCGAAATTTCAATGAATAGTTTACCAACTAGTGTCGAGGATCTGATAATAAGGCTGAAATTCGTGTTGACACAAGATGAGGTTGAGACTAGGGCTCGTAGCATGGGATGGGAGGTCTTGAAGGTGCTTAATATTCGAAGGGAGGAGCTCAAGGGATTCTTCCCAAACAGTACCAAGTACATATCATATCTCAGGAGGAAAGGTTGGGGTAAGGAATGGGTCGTTGCTATGGTTCTAGCAGATACAGGGCAGACTTGGTGGGTTGCTAAAGTGTGAGCATTCCTTACTCAAACAAGTCAGATTCATCACTCCTAACCTTGCACAGACACGAAGCTCCCAGCCAATGGTCCATGAGCATGGCCCTCGAAATTCCTGTGCACGGCGAAGCCAATGCTACATACGGCTTTTTAGGGAACCTAGAGAAAATGTCATCTGCGATGATAACCCTATACGTTAATCAATCAACGCTAGTTGAGAAGGGAGTGCAGCACAAGCTCCAGCCCAGCAAAGTAGCCGATCCCAAACTCACCATTCCGGACCTGTATATCCGCTTCTCCAGTCTGATCCATGCAAACTGGGGCATCGACGTCCTGCGATTAACCTTCCAGGGGCTTGGCGCGGAGGGGAAGTGTATCATGACAGTCCTCGGCAGAACCAAAGAACCAATGACCCAGCTTGGCTCAACAAACATATCAGCAGCGGACAGCGACGTCTCCTTTCATCCGCAATCCGGCAGCTATGCAATAAGGTTTAACATCAACGTCGGCGAATCAGTAATAGAACCGTTGATCGAGAAGCTCCACCGGATAGAACGTCTGATCCGCTTCGTCGCCGTGATCCGGAGATTCAATCTCCCGTGCTTGGACGTCTCCCTGGGTAGGATCGCCTTCACATACGATACTGAATCAAACTCCTCGGCAGAGGTCAGCTTCTCCGGCGACCGCGAGATGAAGCTCCATCTTCCACCCAGAAGCCCACACATCCGGATCAAAGGCTTCCTAGAACACAAACTCAACGTCTCGGGCTTGGAAACCGTCGTGATGGCACTAACAGTCACCCTCCCGCTCCTCCTTGCTTTTGAAAGGATTGAAGCGGCCATCGGCGACAGGAGTGACGGCCACATCTTTGTGCTCTCCAGAAGCGTGGACTGGTTCCGCGTCTACTATCGCCGCCTCGGCGTGGTTCTCGACTGGCAGCTCCAGTGTCGCAAGAGCGTGTTGCATTGGTTCGTGCGCGATGCTGTGAGCAGCAACCTCGAATCTGAGGGCGAGATCGTGGGTGGGGAGGGCAGACGCAAGGCTGAGGAATTGAAGGGTATCTGGAGCGGCGAGGTGGAGGGGGATTGGGAACCATTGAAGAGCGGGGCTGCTGCTAGACTGCGCGAGGTGGGGGCTTTGGCTTGGAAGATTCATGAGTTGATTTATGCTAGGCAGGGCGCGATGCCGTGAGAGGAAGGGCCGGAGGGGGGGACTGTATCATTAGCTTCTTCATCCTTCATTCCTATCATTTTCCACTACCTTTCTAACACTTTTCCGTTATACTTATCACTGCCACGATCACTGCGCCTGGGCACAACGGCACGAAGATTACCACTACCTGGGTAACTTATGAGCTTTCCCCTCTACCTCTTTCTCCACTTCCACTCCTCTCTCTCCCTGCTCGTTCCTCCCAGGCCTCTCATGCATGGTCTCTCTGGCATAGCACGGGATAAATGGATTGAAACGGACTCTTCCCCCCTCCATTTTTTTTCCCATTTCCTTTTCCCTATCCTCTTTTTGTTTTGATTGTTCGATGCTGGGGCTGGAGTTTTGCTTTCTTTTTTTCATCATACAAATATTGGACCTTACTTGTTCCTTTTTTATTTTGCACTGTGTTGTTTGATGGCGGCGATGGATGGATGTACATATTACGATACGGGCAGGGGTTGGTATGATAGGGATTTTTTCTTCCTCCTTGTTTCTTTAATGAATGGGGTTGGGGATATTCGTTGCTAAAGCAAATACGGGAGAAGAGGGTTGGGAAAGGAAGAGGAACAGGGGGGATTCTACCAATGGTTTGTATATGTAGTGTAAGCTATACATTGTATAATAGACTTACGATCCCCAGCTTCCTCCTCCTCCACCATCTATTTTATTTTTTGCTTTCACCAGCTACCCTTCACAGGCGTGAGATCAATCAGCCCTTCTTAACCCACCCTTCCACAATACTCCTCCCACGGGATACATTCTCATCTACAGCCCTCCTCCCGTCCTTAATCGCTTTCTCACTCACCTCCACAACCTCCTCGATCCCACGCCGGATGAGCAGGTGCTTCTCCGCAACCTCAGGGACCGTCTTCTCCCACTCCCACACCAAATCCGCAACGTTCCGCGTAGTCTCTGGGAGGAAGTACCATCCCGCGCCTACACCAACGAATACGGGCGTCAACGCACGAATGGGCAGCATGCGGTTCCGGGCAATGATGGAGCCGGCCATGGTCGAGACGGCGACGTACAGGACACCCGGCACTACCTTCTCTTCCGAGGACTTGGGGGGTGCAAGGGAGCTTATGGTTGTGGTTATGCTGTGCTCGTAGGAGAGGTACTTGGAGAAGGCGAGGTCGATGTGCGTTTGTAGGAAAACGGTGTGCGCGTGCAGGAAGAGCCGGGCTTTGCGGATCTCGGCGGCTAGACGGTCGGTTGGGGTTGGGGTGGTTTTCTCGTCGGTGGGTCCTGGAGCGGTGGTCGGGGTTGCGGTGATTAGGCTTGTGGATTTTGTGTCCAGAGTAGTGGGGGTGGTGACGTGGGAGTATTTTGGGGGGAGATCGTAGATTGATTTCTTGCCCTGTGGCGGATCAATAAGTCCACCGTTGCTTGCCGAGTTGTAAACTTATACTAATTGAGGGGAGAAGAAGCCTACCTGCCCCTCATCGGCAAACACAGGAGTAATAGTAGTAGCCATCGCTCCAAGAGCAGTGAGTGTAATAACGGCGGTGCGCTAACGACCGGAATATCAGCTTACTTTTTTTCGTCTTCTTTAAACAAGAGGGGCTGGGGCAATTGATCGCATGGTATGGGCTTACCCGTGAGCTAAGACGGAACGCCATTGGTTGTGGATAGTTCGTTTGGTGGTGAGGATGCTGTCGGCGCGTTGGATGTGCAGTGATGATGAGATGATGTCCAGGGAAATTATCGGGGTTGCTTGATTGTGGCTTGGCGGATGTAGCATCGGGTATCACTCGGGAGTGTGGTCCCCCAGACTCGTCCTTGGTGATACCATAGTGCGAGTTTCATGGTATGGTGCCGGGCACTTGAAATCAACCGAAAACTAACACAAGAATAATTCTCGAAAACTTTCAACCACCACCACATCTTTGAGAAGATGTGGCTTCATAGAAGTGTTCAGAAGACACTCCTCTTTAATTCTATGTTTTCCAATTTTCAATCAAAGCAATATTAGTGGGGATAGTAAAATTCCGAATTACCCATGTATGGTCATTTTCGAAGTTACTTTTGCCAAGCCCCACCATTTATGTGTATTATGTAAGCAAAATGAATTACCCATGAGGGCTAATTTCAAATGCCCGGCACCATAGAATGTTTTACAACCAGGAAGCCGGCAGCTTACCGGTATTGACTACCATTACACTTTAGAGGTAGATGGATTTCATCAATAGTTCAAACGGATCTTTGGAGAATACACAAATTCCGATCAAAGAGAGGAAAAACTAGAACGCTAAAATACGGGAAAACTTATTTTATTACCCGCTGATGTCGTGCCCTCAGTCTATCTACAAGAATAGTTTTTTAGACACGCATTTGCATTAGCGCGTGTATCAAGAGCCATAATAAAAAACAAGAGGCCCATAATAAAAAACCAAGGCCGTAAGCCTAATCCTCCGAGTCCCCTCCCTGAAATTTTTTATTTTTTATATTTTCCCTCACGGATCGAGCTCAACTATTATAATGTTAGCAAGATGTTCTTACGTAGACCTTACCGCTCCACGCCAGGCTGCGTTAATTTCTGTCTCGTAGACTTTAATAATTCCGTTGGCTATGTACAAGCCACCCTATTATTGATTCTATTAGTAATTATTAATTGTAAGTCATGGGGAACTTACACTTGCAAGAAGGCCTACAGAGGTAGCGATACCGGTGAACGAGGCTCCAAGGATCCACATAATCCGCAATAGTTTTGACTCAACGCCGGATACCCTATCCTCCAGTCTAGCCGTGCTTGTTTGGAATACTGGCGTACCTCTCCCACTATCACTATCGTAGTTAGCTTAACTAGAAATAAGAATAGGAATTGCTTACGAGTCGATTCTTAATCGGAGATGGAGTGGAAGAGCTAGCCATATTGCGATGAACATGGTGATGGGTACAACGGTCGGCAGTACACAAACGTCGAATACCCGTAGAAACTTGAATAATTGAACCGTGTGCTATGTCGTTGGACTTTCCTCTCTCAGTAAGGTCAAGAATTTTTTTTCTTTCCTCTGTCTCGGAAGGGGGAAAGGGGCTGTGTTTTTGCTGTGTTTTTTCCCCCGTTCAAGAGAAGGAAATTCTGGACTTCATAGCACACGGTTCAATTATTCAAGTTTTTAAGGTAGCTCTAACCCTGGCCCTAGTGGCCAATTTGCTGATACTGGGAGTGGAGGGGCCCATGGTAGAAGCAAGAGGTCAGGGGCCGGTGATAATTGGAAGTATCACGGAACCAAGTGGCTCGGTTCTTATAGTGCTAGGAGAAAATGATGTTTTTCAAGAGAGTACCGAAGGAAGGGGGAGAGAAGGAAGGAAGCGGTGAGGCGGATAAGGTCTTTAAATCTAGCTAGAAATTTAGGTGAATGGTTACCCGGACTGGAACATGGCAACATTACCTAAATTCTCCAATCTAACCTGGCTACCGTCATTTACCATTTTTCCTTTACAACCTTTTTATGGCGGCAAAGGTGTAAGGCTATTCTCTCACTTCTGGTCTCCATACTGGCTAATACTCGCCTCCCAGCCTAGTTATCGGCGCAACAAATGGCCGCTTCGTCGAAGCCTTTGCGAAAGTCACAGCTCTACACGCGAAAAACAACTTCTCACTCAGCCTCCTCCTCGGCGATCTATTCTCGGATCCAAGCCAGGCCACCTTTGAAGAGACGGAGAACATAAAACGCCTACTCCGCGGCGAGATCCGCGTTCCATTACCAGTCTACTTCGGTCTCGGGCAGTACTCCCTTCCTGTACCCGTCCGCGAAAAGATCAATTCATCCGGCGAAGTCTGTGAAAACCTCTTCTTTCTCGGAAAGAAGACTGTGCTGAATACGTCCGACGGCATACGGATCGTTGCATTAGGCGGGAGGCTAGATGCTGGACTGGCAACGGGGGAAGCGGGAGGTGCCGAGGGAGAAACGTTGCCGTTTTACTCAGAGAAGGACGCGAAGGGGCTGAAGGGGGCTAATCTCGCAGATTTACTACTTACTTATGAGTGGCCGGAAGGGGTAGGGAGCCGTTCTGCGCTCGCATCGCCGGGCGTGAGAGGTACGGGTGTGATTGCGGAATTGGCAGCGGCATTGAGGCCTAGGTACCACTTTGCTGCTGGTGGAGAGGCGTTCTGGGAGAGAGAGCCGTATCGGAATAAGGCGAGGTCGGGTGAGGGAGAATCTGATGCTAAGATCACGAGGTTCCTGGGGGTTGCGGATTGGGGGAATGAGAAGAAGGCTAAGGCGTTATATGCTTTCTCGATTAATCCTAAGGATACAAATATTCCAATACCTGCCTCCGCTACTCCGTGTCCGTATAAAGAAGATGGGGGCAAGAAAAGACCAAGACAGGATTCAATTGGTGGAGCGAGCTTTTTCTGGGGAGATCACACCGATGGCGGACACGAGCAGGGCGATAGAGGCCGTAAGCGCGGGAGAGGGGGGGGAGGCGCGCGGGAAGTCAGGCCTCCACCTGGGCGTATGAATCCTCATCCCTTCCAACGAAACCCCAACTAACCTATCACTAGCCGAATCCTGTTTCTTCTGCCTGAGCTACCCGCAGCTCGAAAAGCACTTGATAGTCTCGATCGGTAACGAAGCATACGTAACCACCGCCAAAGGCCCATTAACGAACCCTACCGTCAACCCCTCGACACTTCCGTTCTCGTCTCATGTCCTTATAATACCCCTAATCCACACACCAACCTTGACCGCCATTGACAATGAAAGCTCACGAAAATCCACGCTCGAGGAAATGACGAATTACCGTCTAGCGATAGAGCAAATGCTCAAAAGTCGCGGCTGCGGCGCGGTTACCTTCGAGATATCCCGTGCCAACGGTGTGCACTCCCATTGGCAGTTAATCCCTGTGCCTGATGATAAATCAGCAGTTGTGGAAGAAGCCTTCAAGAGCGAGGCTAAGGTCGACCAAATTGGGGAGTTTGAAAAGAGAGGGGTGGATGCTGGCAATGAGGGGGATTATTTCAGGGTATGGATATCTGGGGTGGATGGGAGCCTAGTGGTCAGTCTCAGAGAGGGGGAGTACTTTGATTTGCAGTTTGGTAAGTTGTTCCCCCCAGTCGTGGTGTGAGTTAAGTCAGAGCTGGACGGTGTCTGACTGGTTGGATAGGCCGAAAAGTACTGGCGAAGGTGATGGGTCTCAAAAGCGTGCATTGGAAGGATTGTGCACAGACTTTTGAACAAGAGGTCAAGGATGCGAATGATTTCAAGGAAGCCTTTAAGTCTTTCGATTTTAGCCTGTGATATAGCTTTACTCGAGTACAAGTATGTAATGTATTATTAATCGGTGTAATTACAACAGACCGATGTATTAGATATGATAGCTTAGATGCTCAAACAAACTGTCATTATTATTATTATTTTCGTTAAATCCTTCAATTGTCCAAGGGCACAACGTACTCGAGCATGATACTGTAGAGTACTGTAGGTGTTTAAATGAGAGCGTTATGATGACACCTAGTGTAGAGGCACAAGTTATCACTTTGTTGTCACTCGTCAAACGCCTTCTCACTGGAGATTAGCCGAAAGAGCTTGTATTATTTCAGGCTTGCGGAATTAGCAATTGAACTTAATCTATGATAGAGCATGCGAAGCACCATGACTTTGTGGCGGACGATCAATTTGATCCGGCTGCATGGTTCCAAATGTGCCGGAAGCCAGCGATCCGCCAGGTTCACTGCAGCACTGGTACAGTACTCGTCGTACAGACGGTACTATCTGTGCAGTAGGCCTGGTTTGAATGCGGTCTGACAACAAAAGGTAACCTAGTAAATTTCTCTCTTCTCCTCCTTTCTTTTTTTTTTCCTTTTCTTTCGAGGAGTTCCATTACAAGCAGCTCTTCTCAAACCATGTGTGGGCTTCCGCCTGTCTTCGAGTACCTGTATCGTGCTGTCAACACCGAATATATTGGGTCTTGGGGTGTGATGCCACATTTTATCTGGACAAACTCTTGCGTCGAAATTGGAAGCGGCAGAGGTGAAACATAATATTATGATACTCTGGGGGGCCTAGTCCTAGCTATATAGAGTTAGGCTATGGAGTGTTATTACAAAGCCGAGACAGAACGGGAATAAAAAGTGTATCATACTAGCGCCTGGCGGTCCCCGCCCGATAATGCGGTATGATAACTCTGGGCTATTCTGTCCGGGCAACGCGAGTAGGATTACTGGCTTTCCCTCGGACAGAGATGGTATTATAGTTGTGCTGAGGGGGTGAGCATAGGTGAGACGAATTGGAGTTTAACTGGCCAAAGCTTGGTGAGAACTGGTCTCGGCAGACGAAGGCAAATAACAGTAATAGCCGTCAAAGAAACTCCATGATAATATTATTATTATGTCCCCTCATTGGCCAAGTGCCAGTGAGGACAGGTTCGCCTCACCTAAGTTACCCTCAACACCCTGTACGAGCATGCTACGGTACAGCCAGGCAGCAGGGCATTTGGCGGGGGAATTTTGATAGGAAGTGGTGGGGCCAATAACCTACTTCCAACGCTTCTTTTAGCCTTGGCATTTCCATTGTGACGCCCTGGTTCTCTCTTCCTGCTTCACGACACTGCCTTTTGAATTCAACCTTCAACCCACCTACCCTCACCACTCCCACCAACCGACCTTCCACTGCCACTGCTACCACCACTACCACCGCAATCTCGCTCTCTGGTCCTTCATTTTGTTTCCTTTTTCCTTCCTCCCTTCCTGCCTCTTTGGCTTTCCACCACCACCACCACCACCACCACCACCATACTCTGTTAACTTGACCTCCTCCGAGCGTTAGTTAACGTTCATAGTGAATCGTCTTGTTCTTTTTGTTTTCTGTCCTTTAGACCCCTCCGAAACAAGTCCCCTAGTGTCTTTGGGAAACGGAAGCTTCTGGGGATATCAAACTAGAATCAATTACTTTTTGAGTTTCTGGATTGAAGATGAATCGCTCTCGCGGTAAGATCAGGCCGCCACGTAGGGTATTATCTATTCCATCCCCTCCTTCATCATCCCACTTCACGTCTCGTGAAAGCTGACGTTGGGAAAAAAAATGGATAAATGAGTAAATAGGGCCTTGCTACGGACCATGTAGATTTCGACGAATACTGGGAAGTCCTAGCCCAATCGCTGCGAGAAATTTACGCAAAGAACGCCTCCCACTTATCCTTCGAAGAGGTCTATAGAAACGCATATAAACTTGTCTTGAAGAAACACGGTGACCGCCTCTACGGGAATGTGAAGAAGTTGGTTGGAGAGCACTTGCAGACCGTTGCCGTCAGAGACGTTAAACCTTTGCTACCTAGCTCCATTGTTACTGGTGACGTTTCATTTGGTACGGCAACTACCGAGAGGAGAACAGTTGGGACCAAGTTCTTGGAAAGGTTGAAGTTTGTTTGGGAAGACCACCAGCTTTGTATGGGGATGATGAAGGAAGTGCTGATGTACATGGTTGGTCACCTGTTCCCGACGGTTGTGCCTGCGCAGCTAGATTTTAATTTTTACTGACTTTGGAATAGGACCGAGTGTTTTGCGCTGATCATAAAATCCCTTCGATATATGTTGCTTGCATGGGGCTTTTCCGTGATCACATTCTAAGGCATCCAGAGTACAACATTGGGAATGCCCTCAACAGCGTTATCATTGACCAGATTAGGATGGAGCGCGATGGCGACATCATCAACCGTGCTACGATTAGGGCCTGTGTATACATGCTAGAAGGTTTATACGAAACAGAGGAGGAGCACGAAAACCAGAAGGTGTATCTGACAAGCTTTGAAAGTATGCTCGCCTTCCCGAAATTAAGCTTTTTGAAGGTGGCATGGTTTCCTCAACACTAACCGAATGGGGATTATAGAGAACTTTATCTTAGCAAGCGAAGTGTTCTACCAAAAGGAAGGGGAACAATTGCTGCGGGACTGTGATGCTGCAACATACCTGCGAAAAGTGGATAAACGTCTCAAGGAGGAATACTCTCGGTGCCATGATACCTTATCCGTGCTGACTGAACCAAAGATAATGAGAGTCGTTGACCAGAAATTGATCGACGCAAACATCAACGATGTTCTGGAGATGGAAGGTTCGGGTCTCCGGTTTATGCTAGACAATGATAGATACGAGGACCTAAAGCTTGTCTATGAGTTGATCAGCAGAGTGGATTCCGAGAAGAGGAGCCTGAAGAAAAAAATGTGCGCAAGGCTAGTGACCATGGGTAAAGAGATCAACCGAACAATATCTACGCCACAGGCAAGCACAAATTCAGGAGCAGATGGTACAGGAGATTCAAGCAAGTCGAGCGCTGCGGTAGTGAGCGAAGAAAGAGTAGCAAACAACATAACTCTTGTTGCTATCAGATGGGTCGATGAGGTCTTAGCACTGAAGGACAAATATGAAAGCATTTGGGAGCGGTCATTTGATAAAGATAAGGGAATACAAGCTGCCATGACCAGGGCATTCACGGATTTTATCAACGATTTTGACAGATCGCCCGAATTCATCTCTCTGTTCATCGACGAAAATCTGCGCAAAGGTTTGAAGGGCAAGACCGAGAGTGAAGTTGATGCTGTGCTCGATAAAGCGCTAACCCTCTTCCGATATATTACCGACAAGGACGTTTTCGAAAGATATTATAAGAAACACCTTTCCCGTCGCCTTTTGATGAATCGCTCGGTGTCCCACGATGCTGAGAAGCAGATGATTGGGAAATTTAAGATGGAGGTCGGATTCGCATTTACGGGCAAATTTGAGGGCATGTTCAAAGACATGAATATCTCGGAGGAGATGACGAGCGAGTTCAAAAAGCTATCACAAGAGAGCGATAGCAACTACAAGAAGGGTGTTGAGCTGTCCGCCCAGATTCTCACCTCTACTTTTTGGCCAGTGGGTGGGGGTGGTACAAACGACCATCCATGCACCTACCCACCGGAGATCAGAGCTGTCAGGGATTCATTTACAAAATACTACCTTGATCGGCATAGTGGGCGCAGGCTAGATTGGCGTCCTGATATGGTACGTTTTTTCTTATTCTTTTCATCTCCCTCTCCGAGTGCATAAATTAATTTATGAGACGTTAATTGTGGTGACTTCTTGGTATAGGGGACGGCGGACATCAGAGCTACTTTCAAAGGGAAGAGGCACGAGTTGAGCGTTACAACCTATGGCATGGTCATTTTAATGGCCTTCAGTGAGCTCAACCCCGGAGATGTGCTGTCCTTCGAAGTGTGATCCCCGCTCCACCCCTCCTATGACTATTAACGTTTAGTAGGAAATACACACAATCACCTCCATCCCAGAGCAAGATCTCGTCAGAAATCTCCAGGCTCTCGCAGTAGCTCCTAAAACACGTGTTCTGATCAAGAAACCAATGTCTCGAGATGTCCGACCAACAGACGTCTTTGCAGTTAATGAAGAATTCTCTTCAAAATTCATGCGCATTCGTATCGGTGTGGTAGCAACCAACCGTGCTGAAACCGAGCAAGAGAGAAGGGATACAGATGAGAAGACTGAGAGATACAGGGGGGCTACAATTGAAGCCGCCCTTGTGAGGATAATGAAGCAACGAAAACTTATATCACACGCGGAGCTTGTCAATGAGGTGCTTACTCAAATGGGCTCGAGGTTTAACCCCGATCTTGCGATGGTAAAGAAGAGGATTGAGTCTTTGATGGAGAGGGAATACATGGAGCGCGCTGAAGGGGAGAGGCAGGTGTACCGTTACATTGTATGTTTTCCCCTAGCATCATCTCTCTTTCCGCGATACTACCCAGAGACAGTACTAAGACTATTAGGCCTAATCCCATACTCCCCACACAAAACCTTGCTATCGGTTACCCCCTCTCATCTTTTTTTCTCCCTTTTTTTTTTTCAACATGGTGGTATCTTCTCTTCCTCACATTCATATCTACATCATTCCCCTATCTTCTCTTTTTCATTCAGTCCATCTTCATTTCTGGTATATACTTGGCGTTCATGAAAAAAGCGGGTCGAGGTGCGCTATAGGGGGCCTTTTCACTTTCATTCTTGCCTTTGGTTTTTCCTATATTTCTTTTTCCTACACGGACTAAACGAGTGATGATGGAATGGCATGGATGGGTGGTTGGAATGAGATCTCTGATGATAAAACGTGTTCTTTTTTGTATTTGGCAAAGATAGCTGGTTAGCTGATTGTTGAGAATATCAATGGGTGTTGTGATGCCTGCGTCTGAGTAACTGAATGAGAGCTTATATTAGCTAGTTCGGCCTGGAGCGCGAAAGACACTTGGAACGCGAGAGGTAAAATTGAAACTTGCTAGAAGTTGCTAGAAATACGAGATAGATTAAAATTCATCTGATGCTATGTAACTCATTACGAGAGTGCAAGTTGGTCTCGTGTCACGACTGCTCACTCGTATTTGGGAACCTTGAGGCTGAATCCGCATGGGAAGTCACTCGAATGAAGGTCAGAACATAAACCTTTACCAGCCCTCCAACCAACATAAATACCTCTCACAATATAGTAATAAATCCGGCCCAGCCAAACCACCTACAGCGCCGTGCTCTACATTCCCCAATTTCACGCCCAAGTCTCGCCGAAGCCCACAAACCAAACGAACACCGCGATCGTGCATGTCCAAGAGCGGTCCTGACCCGTCAAACCACTGCTCTAAAAAGAATGGTCTTTTGCAGAGCTGCCACCGCCTCTACGCTATCAACTCCCCACGAATTTCCAGGAAAAGCAGATCTCAGTATGTACGCACAAGTATTACACCCCGCTTTCCCGAGGTAATAGGTCGATACCGGGACCCGAGAGGAAGGAGAGAATATGGGTCAGGGTTTGTACTGTGTTGCATGACTTTCACCGGAGCTGACGTTAGCATTAAGTGTATACTGTAACAGACTTTGGTGCGCGCGGTGCTCGCTCGTTCGGGGCACCCCCGGGTCCATATTTGTCCATACTGCGACCGACAAGCGCCGGGTCAAAAAGAGCTGAGGGGAAGAAAAAGTTAATATGCCTGGGGGAAGTTTGGAGTATGGTGTTACTGTTTCGGGAAGGGCGAAATGGTTGACTGACTTCTTGGAGTTATTTGTGACGGTATGGGATGTCGGGGGAAAAACCGTTATTTTAATATCAGCGGACAGACAGACTTTTTTTGTGGGACATATGGCTGACACTCTGAACGCGTGCGCTTGGAAGGTTATGTGTGACGTAGTGTTTATGATCTCGATGGTTGGAATGTTTCGATGGGTATTTAGGAAGCATGGGTCGTCACTCGTGTTTGGGTCCCTTTTTTAAAAGGTATTGAAGTCTGTGCTTGGATCAGCCAGGGCTTTCTTCGTGCTGTATCTGCACTTAGAAGGGGCACAGTTTCGGCTAGCCAGCTGTATTTATTTTTTTGCTTTCCCCGCTTTTCTCCCTCTTTTTTTCCTAGGCACGGTGATGTTCTGAGGTCTTTAGTGTTACTCTGATATTGCTAGCTTCATGTACAGTGAGAATTCAAATGAATGGGCCATATGCTAATTGGTCTAAACTCCGGAGTCAAATAAGGAAGAAAGGAAAAAACAAGCTGCAGACCCTACCGGGAGGGGGAAGTCTAACTAATGTCCTAGAGCTAGGTCTAGCCACCCGAGTCCCCGCGGCACTCTCTATTCTGTGAGTTATCCATGTGGTCATGTTGCCATCGCCCCTAATTAGAATATCCGGGGGAGATCTTTGGGGGATTCTCGTTTTGAGAAACTCATTTCCTAAGAGAAGGGATTTATCGGGGCATTCTTTGTGTTGTGCCGACCTAATCGAGTAACTGTGACTTCCTGATCTATTGCCGGCCCGGCCGCCCAAAGAAAAAGTATCAAGAGTGAGATCTCATGAAGGAATACGCGTATCAAGGAGTTTGCTCGTTTGCAGTCAAGATAGGGGAAACAAATCGGCTTCTTGTGGCGACATGTCCTCAATCAACTTTAGCGATCCATGAATCGGACTGAAATCTTCGCCACCTGGCTCTCTCCCGCCCTGACTATGCCCTCAAGAAATACGCACCTCCTGATAGGATACCAGAGGCGCTTGCCCTCTTCATTTGTTGGCCACTCGGCACTCGTGGCAGGCATGAAGTATTCGATGCCAGGGGTCGTGGATTTGTATGGGCGCTCAGATACGCACGGATCTTTTGCCATATACCCCGTGAATCCCCATTATCGAATAGTTCTGGCCTGCTACGAGTGACGGGATGGAGTGGGGTTTTAGGTTGGTTTGAACCGGCCCACTCATTGCTTCCTCTCTCTCATCTCTGTTCCATTTTGTCGGGCAGTGCCTGGTTCCTGCATGAAGGGTTTGACGATTGGTTGGTCCTTGCAACGTTTTTCTTTCCTTTTTTTCTTTTTCTTTTCGGGCCCCGGCCTGAAGAATTGCATGACGATATCCTACCTGTGATATGTGTGGACTTTCGTCGGCTAGCTGGCTGGCTAGCTGGCGAGGGAGTTGTTACCGCTGCGAGTAACTAAACGTAAATCCATAGCCTGCAAGCTATTATAGAACACTGCCACACTCATCTTTAAGTTCCGTACTATACCGGTACCCAACGGTGGAAAATAACCTCGGAGGACAGAATAGGCGGCAGGTATCATACGTGTGGCCACCCCGCCCCCAAACCGCACATCTCGACGGCCTCTGAGGGGGATCGCCTCTCGGAAAAATACCATACTGGTTTCCGGAAAGAGGTGCCTGATATCGACAGCCCTGGTTGGTATGATATTATGGGTATAATAATTCCAACAAGAGTTAGAATTTATCGTAACCTGAGTGGGATATAATAGCTTCCCGGCTGACGCTTAGCAAGTGGGGCTTCACCGTCAGCACCTGTATCATAGTAGCCGTTCCATTCCGCTCCCATTTTTGGACCTAGGATGAGTTTTTTCCCCCCGAGAATTTTCGTGACCCCGTGGCAAGAGTTCCGAGGATCCAGGACGGGAGGGACAGAGGGTATGAAGCGCGGTGATTGGGGCTCATGTCTTCTCACTCGTGTTTCAGCAGTGTGTCGGTAAGGCTACGTGGTGGATCTCCTATTCCTCCTTGCATACGGTACGGATGCCCAGCCGAAAGTGTGTGGAAACAAGTATAGCGGACGGCACGAGCGCGGCAGACTCTTCTATCCGCGGGTTAGAGTAGAAGGGAACTGCGGCACCGTGATGTATTTCGAATTAGAAGTGCTATTCCATCTCCCCGCCCCGTTGGAACTTGCAGAGATATAATTGGGTGGATTCACCTGGGCTACGTTGCACAGCGCACGGGCCGATGGCTATGATAATGTTCAACAGCTACCGTGGCTGGGGCCCCAAAAAACAATCGACCGCAACGACTGTTTCCCAATGCTACCATACTCATTGCGTCTGGGGAGGGTCAGTTGGGGGGATGGCTCCGTGGTTTGATTTGTCAAGAACATGGTACTCTAGTCGAGTGGATGGAGGAAATGATTCGTATGGCACTTGCAGGCAATTTTGAACTCTATGCCAGATCAAGGCCCATAACATAGTGCTTATGTGGAGCATTAGTACTCGGGTATCAGAGCCTAACTTCATACCTACTTTTGAATTTAGTAAGTGAGTGAGTTTTTCGGGAAATTCCCCGTCCAGCTTCCTCGAGTGCAAACACCATGCCGCAAAAAAGATTAGCCAAATCTTTGTCTCCTCCGCTAGTAAGTACAGTAAGCCGATTCTTACTCGACTTTGGGAGCTGGGGATATTAGAGTGGTTTGGTCAGTTCCCCTCCCAAAAGAAAACAAATTGGAATCGGATGACGGCATCTTCTGTGCTTGCCTGTTTGTTGTCTGTGTGTTTCTTAATGGAATGGGTTTATCGCGGTGTCTGCGCTACTGGGGGCTTCGCTTATTGGTCGACGTAATTCGTCGGGGTGGTTGGGTCAATCTGCGTTCGACAACAACCACCAGCCTCCTGTGATACCGTACCGTACTCGTACCTGTGCTGTGCTCGAGTACCGTACTCTGATTGCGACTCTTGATAATCCAGGCGGAGCTGAGAAAAGAAAACAAAAAGCGGATTTCTCCTTGTCTTAGACATATGGCGCCATGGTTTTAACCCGATCAAGCGAAGATCCATAATGTGGATACTTTGTGGGCTTTCTTGACAAGCCATCTGCTTTTGGGCTTTAGAATCGTCTTTCGGACGGAGCTTTCCCCCAGGGTGATGTTTCCCCCTTTCGTTTTATTCGGATACAGTAAGTGAATCACTGCAGTTGCTTGAGGCGCGAGGGGGTATCTTTTGTTTTTCAACTTGGTTCGGATTGTCAAGAGGGGAATTGTCTTGATTTTCTTGGGATTGCGCGGTGAGAAAGGATCAAGTCCCTCGTTGGCCAACCCGCAACAATTGCTGCACTAGTTTAGAGATGGACAAACTCACCCGAGTACAAGTGTAGTACTTGTATATCGGCCAAGTCCCAATTCAATTGGGGGGGACTTAATGCTCGAGTGCCGTGGGGATCACAAGATCTGGCTCAGACTTGGGCTCTTGGAGTGCTACTGGTTGCACAGTTCTGCTTCAACAGCGGATTCGTATCAGTGGGATAAGGGCGTCTATCGTACGTACAGTACTTGCTGCACTGTCGGTACAACCCTGGTCTAAATGCGGGCGATAAGACTTGTCAACCTGGAAAGTGCTAGGATGGCGAAAGAAAAGCTTATTACAGCATGACTTCCCTTACAGCCCTGCCTGTCTGCGGTCACCGAGGCGACTCAAATTGACAGAAGGTGGATGATGGTGCCGACGCCTTCAATGCTGTGCGCTGCTGTAATACGGTATCTCGTTTATCCGCTTATGGGCCGGTGGATAATCTACAATTGCGGAACACTCAAATACTTGTACATAGTTCGCAGCTGATTGGTCGAACCCTAGTATTCCCACCGGTAAGCCTGCAAGCTGAACGATGGGGACTGCGTATTTGGACGAGACGCATTTGGGTGTTACGAGATGGTGTCACTCCTCGAGTATCCTCCAGCTTCCTCCAGCTTCCTCGGCTCGGAGGGGAGAGGTGTAAGGGCTATTCCCCCCAGACGAAACATTTCCCTTCCACGTACAAGCACATGTAGGGGGTGTGAAGTAATTGTGTAGTAAGTTATCGCTTGAAGTTATCATACGAGGTAGCGTATAGTATGGGAAGGTTCTCGGATGAGTCGATTGGCGCTAGTAAGGCCTATACTGTATGGTTCTTCGTTTCTCTATACTTGTATTGTAGTAATAGCAGATTCAGGCTATTAATATTATGGTAAACACCCAGTCTGGTTGTCTCATTCAGTCAAGAACAAGCGGGCTACAGGCAATCAGTGCTAAATCATCATCTGCCAAGACCTTTTGTGCGACTTGCCCGTTCGCTGTCTGCTCGAGTATCGTAAATCAACTTCGCATTACTCGAATTCATAGAGCCAAGGTAAGGCAAGAGAAATTGCTGAAGATCTGCAGTACTGGCAGATTCCTAAAGCAAAGGTCCTTGTTGCAGCGCCATTTGTTCGACTCGGGGAATACTCAAGGTCCGCTCTAGCAGGATGGAGGTCTTGGTTACAAGCTTCCGAAAAGGCATCTGTCTCATGGCAAATCTAACGATTTTCATGGATCCCCGAGACAGTAAATTGTTTGAGGATCTTGAGGTCAGATCAAGTGAGTGTGCAACGATGATTGGGTTTCCGGTGGGCGTTCCTGCAAGGTCCTGAAAAGGGAGTGAGGATGATAAGGGATAACTAAATGAGATCTGAACCCGTCACTTTCTTCCCGCTGGGATAATGTCCAGGGTTTTGCCTTGTGGAAGGAAGCATGAACGCAAGGCACGAACTGGTGGGGCATTGAAAGCGGACTTCCTACTCGAAGGATAATAATAGTCGCATTGATCTGTCTGGCTTCGATGAAACAAAATATCATATCATGGAGTTGAAAGCGGTCAGTTATTGTCTTCTTTCTCTCTCTGGAAGTTACCTGCCAACAGCGTACGGTGCTGTACACGTACTAGTACTTATGACCTAAGAGTAAGAACGGGCACGATCGGGCAGTGAGAATCGAGTCGAAGAGCTAGGGGTGGGCGCAAAAGGAATTTATCACATCATATGATGTGTATTTTTTTAATTTTATTTTCGCTCCTGTACTGTAGTATTTGCAGCCTTACCTAACGGTACTGTCGTACATACATTACTCGAGTACACAAGATTGTGTAGAATGGCTTAGCCCGGGGGTGTGAGCGAAGGAAAGGCTACAGAACGAGAACTGTACTACCGGTAGTACTCGAGTACGCGTAAGGTACTAGTACAGAAGGCTCGGGCACAACAAGAAGAGGGAGAGTTCCGGAGGCATTTTTCAGATGCGGGGGAAACGCCTTTTTTTTCTCCAACAATGTCGGTGGGTGCCGTGAGAATATGATATGCAGAGTTAGGACATGAGAAGGCCTTGCTGGTTGGGAAAAGCAATTGTGCTTGTTATATTGGCATACATGATGCTTGGGGGAACACGCCGTACATCCACTGGTATAGTACCGTGCATGCACCATTTACTTGCACAAAGTACTATCAGGGCCCTGGGATGGATACAATGGTACGAATTCACCGGAACCGTGGTAGGGGCGATGTGGGTTGAATATTGTGCTTAGGCATTCTGCTATGTGCAGATATCCCCCTCCTTCGTGAAAACTCTGAAAAAGTGCTTAAAAGAAAAGGTACAACCGAGTAGTTTCATGCCCATTGTTGGATGGATTGCTCACTTTATGGCGCAGGAGTATCTCTTTAGTCATGAGGCCGGAATATGATAGAGACAATCCCGGAGAAGGGGGCCCTCTCCGGGGCTGTGTTTTTTTTGGGACCTCTTTCATTTTTTTTTTGGTGGCGGGAGGAGGGGAGGAGGGGAGGAGGAGAGGCTTCGAGACATGCGTCCTCCACTCAGGTGTGAGCTGTAGTCTGAAGTTTGAGGCTGAGCTCTCTCTACTCGAGTACTAGCATGGTTCTGGTTGCCAAGAGACAACCCAATCCCGGCAGCTAAACTGCAACCAGTAATCTGTTTACCGTTACAACCTTTGCAGGTGGCCAGCCATTGTAAAAGTTGGTCCTGGGCCGTGGTGCATGCAGTCGTGAGCCTCTTTTTTTCTTCGTCAGTTCTCCAGAAAACATCCACACATTAAGGGCGTCAAGCCAAGCAAGCCCTCGACATACCGCTTGGAATTGGATTGTGGCCAGCGCATCCCTCTCTAACCGTGCTTCGTGCTCGAGTGCTGTGCTGACTGTTAGGTTGCCCTTCCTCTATCCACTGCCCATTCACGACCTTTCGCCAACCTTTTACGACTGCTACGATTTCTACGACTGCGGGCAGCCCGCTCATCATAACAAGAAAATTTCCTTTTTCCCCCAGGCAAACTACCACTTGATCGTGAAAAGACCACGACCCTTCTTTTTTTGCTCCTTCCACCAGGTATTCCCTTAAGGACCAGCCTTTCTGGTTTGCTGTTTTAATTCCTTCCCCCCCTTCTAACACTTTCACGCTTTCTTCCCTTTACGATAGCCTATGTGAAACGACACGGATCTCTACAACCGCTTTAATTCCACACACACCTCCTTGAATCGACGGTTGTCGAATAACTCACGAATTCACGAATCCGTAGCCTGGCCGTTCTGGGTAGGAAGGGGCTATTTGTTGCGGGTGTCCCTTCTTCGGCGTGTTTGCTTTTTCTTCTTCCCAAGCTCCCATTTTTCCTTTTTCATCCCCCTCCCCACGTTTGTGGTGCATACAGGTGACCTCACCGAAAAGGGAAAGTGTAGGGCTTCAGCTGCAGAGCAACATCAGACGAGAACGAAAGGCTGGGTTAGAGGTTTCGGCCACACCCACCTGTGTGTCATTCCGGGTCAGGAAAGGTTGGTTAGGTCAGGTTCCTTGTGTAGCCCTGTGCGAATAGAAGCATACCAGTCCTATAGAAGCACGCTAGGGACCTGCTCTACGGGGAGGGCCTGGCTATCTATAAGTAGAGCTCTCGACCTCGAGTGCTGCGGGGTCTTTTTTTTGTTGTTTGGGCGGGG
>Ga0307513_10000846_pt1 | contig 44721 bp, 51 predicted proteins | sample 15_EM_MG_FD_202174 | JGI IMG/M metagenome (GOLD analysis project Ga0307513, IMG submission 202174) | Populus trichocarpa ectomycorrhiza microbial communities from riparian zone in the Pacific Northwest, United States - 15_EM | ecosystem: Host-associated > Plants > Roots > Unclassified | place...
ATCCAAGATCATGATATGGAACTTTATGACGGTCGGCAAACGGCGCATGGTAAGTTTACCGTACGTTACCGTATATTACCGTATTGTATCGTATGGTAACTTACCGTACCTTACCATTCGAACCCTAATGCCAATCGAGTGATATCAAGAGCATTTCAGATCAAGTTATGATGCAGATCTCTTTCCATTTACAAGAGCACTAAACCCGATATGAGAGTAATTTTACCAGTCATACTTGTAACTGTGAGGTGGTGTCTTGCCGATGTTTACTAACCAACATCCGGGATCATGTGACTACATAACACCTCTATGGAGTTGAATCTGCTGACCAAAGAAATAAGCTAATTCCACTAGTAGTGTCTCTTTAGCGCGGTGTAGGGAAGCTTGGCACTATCAGCACTGCAGGGAATAGTCTAATGCCTAAGGGCCTATTTGGCATGCCAGGATTTGGACTTAAAATCCGGATTATCACCTAAGTCTAGACTTTCAGCCTAATCGTGTTTGGCAAGTCAGTACTTGGACTGGATTTTCATGTTGGGGTTAGATCAGGTTTTCAAATCTGGATTTTCTCTGAAAAACTAGCCACGCAGAGCAAGCTCTACAAGGTGTTAGCCCTATCCACTTTCTCGATTTTTCTGAGCCTAGACAAATCATATACCTGGATCTTATCGCTATTATTTTATATCAGATACACAAACTACTACTAATTTTTCCAAAGTCCAAAACCAAATCCTATCATGTTTGGTATGGCCGGCTTACAAAGTCCGGACTTTCAAGTTTCCGGACTTTGGTTTTCAAGTCCAGACTTCAAGTCTAAATCCTAGTCTAATCCTGGCATGCCAAACAGGCCCTAAGAGTTGCCTTAGGTTGGTATGGCGCAATAGGCACCAGGGCGTTCAATGAAGCCGAGAAGATGGATGCATTTGTTTTCCCATGCCCGATTATTATTCAAGCACTCGAGTGCAAGTTCTATCTAGTGGAGAGTGAAGCGGCGCGCGCTGGCGGCAAACGAATTCTCGGAATCACAGAATATCACTCGATGATATGCACAGCTAGCGTCTGTTGGAAACTAACCATGTCCAGCGCAGTGGGCTAAAGTATGAATTATTGTTATCACCATCGTCGAAGAGATCCATCCCTAGCTAGATACATAAAAAAGAGAGAAATGTTTAAGAGGAAGCGCCGCTGAAATTAAGATCCGAAATAAGAGTAAACCCATGTGCTCATTAGAAAGCTATGCAAACACTGTGCAACAGCGCGAAGATTGCGATGGTACAGTTGATTTTGTTTTCCACAACACGCCGACCCCAATCTCATAAGATGTATAGGGTTTTCTGTCCACGACTTCCGTTTACTTCATATACACCCCCGCTAACCATGCTTTTCAACTAACCAAATGCCCGCATGGCCAGGCTTGAGAAATGATAATGGGTCTTTCCAGAAAGGATAAGAAGAGAGAGGGAAAAAAGCCCAATCCATGCATCATACCACCACTTCATCGTCCATTCAAACATGAAAAGGAACAAGAAAAAGAATGAAACAAAGGAAAAATAAGAAATCGTGTGAACCACCCCTATCGCCCGCTTATGCAGAGTTGCAATCCGCCTAAGCAGAAAGTTGAATAGCAACCAAACAAGAAAGGATAAAAAATCAAATCCAAGAAACACCGCAGTTTTATAGAATGTAAGCCGTATAGATATGGTAAATGGATAATAAGAAAGTGTCAGCGTTAGCGATAGCCGTATCTGCTGTATCTTGGAGCAGCAGTGGAAGGGGTGCCGGTACGGGCATACATCGGGTTGCAGCAGAGGATCCCAACACGGGAGCCAAACTTACTCCCACGCAAGGATACCATGTGTTTGCGGATATGAGTCGCAACTTGCTCTCTGTGAGTAGAAGAAGCATGTTGGAGTATCCATTGAACTAGGTAATTGCCATACTGGTCGCTCGCGACTGAAGGAGTTAGTAGTGGAGGAGAGACAGAAAAGGTGAAACATACTATCAATGAGAGGAATGCGGGGACGATCAGAGCGCCCTTCACACACGCGATCAAGGTATCGATCGAGAAATTCGTTCCCGCCTATTTTAAGACATTTCTCGACAACTTTGGATGCGTATTGATCCATGCTGTACTCGGCGGCATTGTGAACAACGGTATCAACGGCTCTAGAGCGGTCGAGAGGCGCCCCGTGCTCGCTAGACTTGGGTTAGAAATTTGGGGTGGGTTGGGGGAGAGGGGACCTACCAAATGTGTTGAATGCACCAGTTCCCAAACTGACCATGAGCGATCAGATCAATGGACTCGAGGACCTCGTTGATACAGGGGCGCTACACATGTTAGTATATACAACTAATAGATATCATGAGAACGCATAGGAGTAATCGGAGCTACTGACCTTATCCTCTTCAAGGCAATTTTCGAAAATATTCTGGACGACGAGACTGCCAGTTTCCCCTAACGCAACTTCATGCCACATGCCTCGCAAGGCCTCATTTACATATTTCATAATTTGAGGTGGGGAATCTGACCATCTGAGCTCGAAAAGTTTCTGCCAGACATGACATGCGTCTGGAATGTTCTTAGTATTAGAAAACCAAGGGAAAAGGTTACTGCTCACATCTATGAATGACGGTTTCTGGGATGCGTCGAAGCAACTCGGCAACCATAGTTGCCTTGAAAGCCTCAGAAACACAATCAAAGGCCTTCTGAATGACATGACAGCCAAAGGCATCCATGCTCAAGTTAAGGGTGTTTCCACGGATAGCACTCGCTATCCCATCTATTTGCTCCGGAGTGCCATGCTCAAAGCATCGCTGAACGAGAAAGTTGCCGAAGCGATTGATCATAAGGGGATAAGCTTGAGCTACAATTGAGTCGACGATCGCATGTTTCTGTTCGGCTGTGCCAATCTTAAGCTTCTGTTGAAGAAAAATAGAAGCTTGTTGATCATTGTTGCAAACAATCTTATCCACAATGTATTTCCAGTTACAATTGACACTGCGTTCGAGAAGCCGTCGATAATTGAGTGGTTCGATGGTAGATACATATGTCTTTAGAGATTCAGTTAGCTTCAAATACCTACTCAAACCGGCGGAGCCCGGGAGACTTACTTGGGGTTGGCCCCACAGTGTGTTACCACTGCTAGAGCCTGAAGGGAAATCAGTAGTAGAGTTAGGGGAAAGCGGAGTGCCGATTGGACTCGGAGTGTAACCTGTGCCCGAAGGAACTTTGTTTGAGCCCGCATGCTCAAAGCTGGAGCGGACAAATGGTGTAGCCTGGGGGTTGTAAGACGAACGGCGACCTAGGTAACGACCATCCCCTGTAATAGGCGGACCCCCGCCCTGTAGGCTAAAAGAGCGGGGTGCGTTATTCCAGATTCGGCTTCCTCCATAAGCATCTGCATCGGCCGAGCCCTGGCGCAGGGTGTCCCGGTATTGCATTTCGCCAGGGGCAGAAATTTGCAAAGATCCCAACTGGGGCATGCTAGGCTTCGGGGTGGTAGCCCAAATACCAGATCGAGCATATGGACCAGTAGAGAGGGGTTGTTGATGGTACTCGGTGGAATGATCGATCATCGAGTCGTCATAGGATGCCGGTGGCCAGGAGTCAGATCTATGTGTGCTTGGGCGAGTAGACTGCGCAAAGGCTGTTTGCAAAGAAGCGATGGCTTGCTCTGAGACATCACCTCCCAATGAAGACCCATCCTCTCCTGAAGGACTTAAGACTTGGTCTAGCGTGTGCTTTGCTATCCTTGTATGGACAAGCTCATCGTTCATGGCTGATATCTTACTTTGGGCGACCTTCAACTCTGACTGAAGGCGATTGACTTCGTGAAAGTGAGCGGCGGGGCGAAACCCATAACTATCGGAGTTGTCCACCGAAACAGGGTTCTGCACGGTGTTGAAGGGGCCGGGGCTGGGATCCGCTGCCACTTGGATAGAGGGACTAGTGTATGCTGAAAACCCGGGATAGTTATCTGACTTGACCCTAAAAAGCTCCTTCTCCTTGTGCTCAAGAGCCTCCCTTTGTTGATCAATCAACCGTTGCTGCTCAGCGAGCTTAGAAAGTAACTGCTGCATATTTGTCGGCTCAGTGGCTTCCGGGAAGTTTGGCTTTGGAGTCTTGTTGTGATCATCGCCCTAATTAGCATTAGTAACATTCTCTAATATTTATCAAAGCAGTATAAACGAACATCGTCAGAATTATTTTGACTCAGGGCTTGGCCGAGTCCCTCCTTCCTGGTAGCTAGAGACAAAGCCAATTTATCCGTGATTTCTCCAGAAGGAGGAGACTCGGGCTGCCTATTATGTGAACACATTTTTTCCGTGACCGAGAAAGTGCAGGAGAGCTTTTGTGACTTAACCTTTTTGGAAATTCCGTGTTGACTGACCCCCCCAGGGGATTCATCACAAGTCAAGAATTCAGTTTCGCCAGATCCGGCTGACTGGATAATATTGTTTTCATTAGGCATAGCGGCCACTGATTCTCTAAAGAGGATTAAGGACTGCTTTAGATGTAAATTTTTCGAAACGGTACCGAGCAATGATAAAGGAGTGCACGCAGGTGTCTGATAGAAAAACGAAAATTGAGTAGAAAACGAAGGGTTGAGGATGGAGTGGAGAGAGAAAAGGATGGAGAGGTGTGGTGATTTTAGAGGGGAAAGGGGGAGGAGGTGCGGAGGTGCTGAAGTAGTGAGGGAATACGAAAGATGAGTACGCAGACGGCAGACGTGATGGGTTATGAACCACGACGTCCTGGCACATTTTTCTTCTATTTGGGTTTTTACGGTGGGTGTTGGGGAATACCTATGTGTAAGCGCGTACCAAGCCCCTTGACCTATTAATTTACCAGTTAGTTATCAATAGAATAACTAGGCTTAGAAAATATACCTCCATTTGAATGACCAGTAATAACCCATTTATGCAACTCAATTCCTTGGCCATTCCAATAGGTATCTTTCATCCACTGAGGAATAGCCTTGATACTGGCTTCAACATCAGCAAACCCCCAAAGATGGGGTCAGGTGCGAATGGCTGCTGACAGCAAAAGATATAAGGTCTTTATGGCACTGGAGTAGTTGGAACGAATCTCAAACTTCTGACAGAAGCTGCCTGATGATTTTATCATATTAGAGGCCTGAAAGGGCACAATCCGCTTCTGATTAGAACCTCTAGGGCTCCCTTAACCTGGCGCTTCGCGATTCGTAAGGGGAGGCATGATATTAGCAAGCATTAACCAGAGCCCAGACATAGGGACTTGCTCTCTGCTCTCTGATATCACAGGAAATCACTCGGGTTGTTTTCCTACCTGTCATCTAGCTATATCATACTAGTGCCCGGGGCGGACCGACTTGATGCTGATTTTTGCTTTTTAAAATCCATGTCATAATATTATGCACTTGTATTGCACCAGTACCGGCACTGTACTCGATGTAGGGGTAAGGTATTGGGACAGCCCTTGCCTGAGCGTAATTACTTTATTTGGAGAACGAGGATCGAGCTAGGTACATGTGTTCCTATGAGCTTTTAATTTAGATCCTACATGCCTAAGCAATATATACTCTAGTGACAATTAATACCCCATCCGGGGGGATTGCGCGATTCCACCACCGATTCACTCCCATACAAAATCCTCGGTAAGTCCCAATACTCTACCCCTGCCGCGAGTACAGTGCCGGTACTGGTGCAATACAAGTGCATAATATTATGACATGGATTTTAAAAAAGCCAAAATCAGCATCAAGCCCTTCACGAGGAGTGGGGGGGGCTCCCGATAAAAAAAAGGTACTTTTTGAATAATATAATAACGGTATCATACACCGGATAAGAGGGCTCATCTTATCGTACTCTATAATACATAGCTAATCCCTCTTAAGGATGAAAGGTAACGAATGAGGGAAGGCAAACATGAGCGGAGATGCAATGTGGGGAAAAGTGAAATAAAAAGAGTAATAAATAAGCCTATCCTAATGCCGGAACAATTTTTTGATTTTCCCGCCCATCCGTTCCAAACCCAACCTATCCGTTCTATCCTGCAAAAAAGTAAAGAAGAGAAAACAAACACCCTAAAATATCTATGAAGGTATCCCCTGTCGGGTGCCCCCGCTGAAATAAATTATTACTTTGATGTTTTGTGACGTTTACTCTTTACTTATCACATGAGCTTATCGAAAGCAGGTATCAAAGTTTGGGCTAGATTGAGAGGGTTAGCGGAGGATTCCATTGAAGGGGTTGGGTAGGTAGGCTTATGACGTACCAAGCCAGAAAGAGAATACAAGCTTAGGTCCCGTCATCAAGAGCTTGGGAGTGAGACCCTTGAAGAATGAGGTAGGCCCCTCGTGCTTGATCATGTTAGAGATGATCCGGAAACCACTCTCGGGGTTCTCGAAGTTCCTACATATCACCCCTGTTAGAGGAGAGAGAATCATAGCGGAGGATTGCAGGAAAGGGGCGATTTCAAACTACTTGTTTTGGATACGGGTCTTGATAACGTCCAAAGGAGCGGAGACGACGAGTGACGAAGACGCTCCGGCAATGGATGCGATGAAGTTTTGTCCCCAGGTTGCGGCATTGTAGTCAGTGAGCCCCAGCATTTCCTTTGCGAATGCACTGCCACCGAAGAGCTACAGGTCACGTTAGCAAGGCGCTGATGCAGAAATAGGGAGTGAGAGTTGACGAACCGCAAAACTCCCAGGAGCGTTTCTGGCAGCGGTCCACCCCCATCCTCTGTACAAACCGAATCCTTCGTCGGAAATTATCTTGAAGAGACCTCGTCCTCTGAATGCCTCCGGGTTTGTCTGGCGCTTGATCTTAAGAACGTCAAGAGGGAGAAGAACAATTTCTCCAATGCCAATCAAGCTAACAACAGCGATGGTTTTTAGCCCCCAAGTATCATACTTTACGTATAGAAAGAGCTGAGGTGACAGTAACAAACCTTCCGGCGGTGGCATGCAAGATAGCCTTTCCACTCCCCTTCCCAAAGGCCCTGTCAAACTTCTCACCATGATAGGTCGCGAGGTAATCCCTCGCAAAAGGCTGACCGCCATACTTGTAAATTCTTTGCGACACCTGTTTCACACCATATGGTTAGCTTTCGCTATCTGCCCGAAGACGGAAACACATTTACCTTATACCCAGCAGCATATCCCAATCCAGGAAACAACGAGAAGAACTTGCGACCGAGAGGTTTGGCAGCATATTCCTTAAAGATGACAGTGTTCAATTGTGACACAGAGGCGATCTTTCCTTGATTGCTCATCAACCGCTTCGCAATAGTATCAACCTTGTAGAGGAAAGGTCAGCTCCCTTGTGATCCAACTCGCGACAAACCCCCCCAAATAAGGATATAGGCAATCACTCACAGGGTGGAAAACCGCCAATTCCGCAACTCCAGCAGATCCTGAAAGACCAGGTCAGAAATTGAGCCTCTGGGACAGGCTCGGAGAAGGAGAAGAAAGGGCTATATCTCACCAGAACCGAGTAACCTAGCGACCCCGGACTCTTTCTTAAAGCCCTTCGCCGAAGCGTTGGAAACGAGTGCTGGAGACATCTTTCAATCCAGAACAATTAAGATGGTATTATAAGAGAGGAAGAATTGAAAGTGGGGATTGAACTGGTATTAAAATGGACAAACCGAGGAAGGTTTGAGAGGGCTTCTTGTTTTCTCTTCGGAGGTGGGAGGGGGGAGTGATTTTTTTTTCTCGGACGACCTGCGGGACCGGGCCACCGCCACTTTGAGCTGCCTTGGTCAACTTATCCCGTGACTTCGGGATTTTTGTTTAGTGCCAAGACAGAAATAACCTGGGATAAGTGACTGATAACCACGTTAAGCTGTTTTAACAAGTAAAAACTATGATGCCAGTCCGATGATTATTCAGGAACTAATTACTTGGATTGTATTACTCGAGTAGCAGGCGAAGGACTGGAGTCAATACTAGCAATAGGATGTTATCATAATAGTCTATGATACCATCCAATCCCTCTTTGAACCAACTTGAACCACTACCCTCAACTCTCCGATCTCAATACAATGACGGAGAACATACCCATATTCCCCAACAGCCCCCCAATCGGTTCGTCTCGGCCGGATGCGAGCCACCCAAGCCTTAGGTGCGGGAGCGAGGACCCTTCAAACAACTAGGGTTTTGTCTTCATACAAGTATAGGTAATCCCCCCGGTATAGTAGGATATATTGCCGTGTTTGTACCGGCATCCCCCCCAACTTGAGAACTTCGGGGATCTAAGAAAGCGGCCCTAACGGTAGTTACTAATTTCTACGGCTCTTGAGGGTAAAGTAGCACGTGGCATTCCCAACGGCTAGCTCCGAGGTTCCCCGTATGATACCCATTGCTTGTTGTGTACGATACATCGCATGCCCAGGGAAGAGTATATTGAGTTACGTTGGGGCGGTCAATGGCTCCTCTTCCACTTTTTTTGTTTTTATCCCTCATGAAATCAGTGCAAAGGGTCTTCTCACCACAAGTCTAGGGGGATATTCCGCATCAACCACACAAACAAGACAAGCTTAGCGCAATACTCCTATTCAGAGTGAATCTCGTACAAACTACCAAGAGTCAGTAACAGTAAATGCCCAAACCGGCGCTAAGCCCCCCAGCAGAAGCAGTAGCATTTCCCATGTTCACAAGTCACTATAAGCTCACTGTTTGCAACATTTGGGGTCCCGACATTTGCATGCCGTACTATGGTACGGTAGTCTGCCACAGCAACCAGCAGCGATGCGAGGCATCTAGCATCAGACCGGCCGGCCAGTTCATCCGACTCCGCCCCCGCTGCAAGTAATTGGATCAACACAAAAAAATAAAAATGAGACGTCCCTTGTGTCCCGTTACATCGAACTGTTATGCAGGGATAGCACAACACCGGAAAGTTACATTCGCTGGTAAGAACCTGGAAATGAAGGACACAGGGAACACTTGAGAGGGCTAAAGGCACAGTATTGAGTTTGCCCACCGTTTCCATAAGGCCCTAGCTCCCATACGACCCTTATAATTCTCTGGATCCTTCATCCTTCACCTGTCTCGGTTTTACAATCCGGTTTCTGTGGGGTTAGCCGGATTTACCGGTACCCGTACCAGTATGTGAGCTGTGCCTTTTTTTTTTTTTGCCAACCGTTCCTGGTGCAGATTACTGTGCGCCATCACCGGAACCAGGCACGCGAAGCCTAACTCTGTGATGCCCAGGTTTACTCGTATGGGGGGGGGGCTTTTTTTTCTCCTAAAAAATTTCCCGATTGTCCGACCCACTGAGCTGTGGGCAAACTGCAGCTCGGTACAACAATGTCTTTCCCTTTTTTTCCCCATCTTCTTTGCTTAAACTCTTTTTTATCTCAGCCACCACCACAAGCAAGTGTTTCTCACTTTCCATTTACAGACATGCATCTCCGATCACTCGTTACCCTTTTCCTAGCAAGCCCAAGCACTCCTGGTAAAGCTGTCCCTCTACTGATACAACAAGCGATGAAGAAAAAAAAGAAGAGAGAGAAAAAAACCCGGCACAGAAAGTAGGCAATAGTGCGAACGCGCAGAAAAACATATGCCGTGTAATAAGGTTAAAGAAACGAGCAACGCTACCAGAATCTACCTTGAAATTCCAACCTTCTCAAGAATTTTGCTTCCAGCGGCGGAGACCGGGGACTGCTTTTTCTCTCCAAAAATGCCCAAGAGTTGTCTCCAGACAACGCCAGGCTCCTGCGAAGCGTCGACACCCTTCCATATATCCTTCCCCTTGTAGTATTCGACGACAGGCTTGGTCTGCTGGTGATAGGTAACAAGACGCTTCTTGAGAGTTTCAGCGTTATCGTCGGACCGCTGAATTAAGGGCTCTCCAGTGACATCGTCCTTCATAGTCTCTTTCGGAGGATTGAAGATTCTGTGGTAGGAGCGTCCAGAAGCGGGGTGAACAAGACGTCCGGTGATGCGAGCAACCAGCAGAGCATCATCAATCTCGAGCTGGACCACATGATCTAGCTTCTCACCACGGTTCGCAAGCATAGAATCCAGACGGTCTGCTTGATGAACAGTGCGGGGGAAGCCATCAAGAATGAAACTAGAAAATAAAAAAACCGTCAGACAAAAGGACTGTTTCTGCTGTAGCTCTGGTTGAAATACCCATTCTTGCACTGAGTATTGTTGTCAAGCTCGTTCTTGATCATACCAACCATGATCTCATCACTGACCAAACCACCCTCATCCATAATCTTCTTTGCCGCACGACCAAGAGCTGTCTTTTTTGCGACCTGGGAACGAAGCATGTCACCAGTGGCCTAGAACAATCATATTAATTAATATTGAGAATAGCCCTCAAAATATTTCCACCGCAAGGAAACATACCAGATGACAGACACAGAATTTCTCTTTGATCTTTGGAGCCTGTGTGCCTTTCCCTGCATTTTAACCCCACGTTAGCCGAGGCGTGTGTTCTGACGGTGGTTTGCCGAAATAAACTTGAGATCTGTCTTTATACGAAAGAAAGAAAAAAGATATCACCAACCAGCGCCGGGAGGTCCCATAAGAATCATCCTGAGTGAATCGACTGGAGCGTCAGCCCCGCTGCCAGGATCCCCAGTCATGCTTAGTTCGAGTTTTTCTATCCGTTCCTGTAGCTTCTGGACCAGGTCCTTGAGACTGGCAACATCTTCTAATGAGGGTGCCATGTTTGGAGATTATTATGTTTTTTGAGTGGAGTTGAGGGGAGAGTACTAAACAGAGTGGAGAGTGGAGAGTGGAGGGCGTAGTGTGTATGGGTGGAGTCGAAACCAGAGGCGCAATTGATAGAAAGGGACGAGCCCGGGGAAGGGCGGGACGGGCTGGAGAAATAAGTTGGGGATCCGAAGGGTTGGGGTTTACTTCGGTCTCACGGGTCGTTTTGAGTTGATCTCCCCTGGTCCGACTACCGCCGAAAATATGCACAGAATAGAGAAATCAGCCTCAATTCTTCTCTTTTCTACTTTCTGTTGAACGGTTTGGGCATCCTGATGTTTTATCTTTACATCTCTTTGGCGGGGTTGTGTTTCCGTATTACATAGGGCTGTTGGAGGGGCTTGAGCGTGTTTGGGAGCCTCCCAACACCTTCCAAGCACTGCTGCCAAAGAATCTTGATACCCTCAACACCACTCATCCGAACCTACGGATTCATCTCTTTCAACTACAATCTCATCCCAAAACCCCCCAATAATATACAGCGATGCCTCCTACACTTGGTGAAGCTGTTCCTAGCACTACCGTCTCTATCGCTCCTCTTATTCTCCTCAGCGCTTGTGATCACTATGGTCGCTCAGCTAAGGGAACCAGGAGAAGAGTTGTCGGTGTATTGCTCGGTCAAAATAACGGATCAGACGTTAGAGTAACCAATAGTTTCGCCGGTATAGAGTTCATTGACCCTTTCGACCTATTCTGACGGGGAGTTAATGCTGACAACGATGATTTATGTAGTTCCATTTGAGGAGGACGAAAAAGATCCGGCAGTTTGGTTCCTTGACCACAACTATGTTGAGTCCATGAACGATATGTTTAAGAAGGTCAACGCCCGCGAGAAGCTTATCGGCTGGTATCACTCTGGGCCTAAACTTCGTGCGTCTGATCTGGAGATAAACGAGCTATTTAAACGATATACACCCAATCCTTTACTGGTCATCATTGATGTGGAGCCTAAGGAGCTTGGGGTGCCTACCGATGCTTATTTTGCTGTTGAGGAGATCAAAGACGTAAGATTCGCCATCAGCTAGAGATTCCGGTTGAGTTCGGGGATAGTGGTTGATGTTTTTTTGATGGCGGAAGCTTGGGTTGACATTTCTGTTTATAGGATGGGACCACCACTACCAAGACTTTTGTCCACACACCATCGATAATCGAAGCCGAGGAGGCAGAAGAGATAGGTGTTGAGCATCTGCTCCGTGATATCCGCGACGTTGCCGTTGGCTCGTTAACCACTCGGGTCAATTCCCAACTCCAATCTCTTCAAGGCCTCCATCTCCGACTCCGGGACATTGGAGCCTACCTCGAAAAAGTTCTTAGTGGCCAGCTCCCAGTGAATCATGCTATTCTCGGAAATCTCCAGGACGTCTTCAACCTGTTACCTAATCTTTCGACTCCATCCTCAACAGACGGCGAAGAGGGGCACAATAATGATTTAGCCCGGGCTATGAGTGTCAAGACAAACGATCAACTAATGGCCATCTATGTTTCTTCGCTGATCAGGGCTATCATTGCCTTCCACGACCTTATCGATAACAAAATCAAAAATCGGCAGGACCAAGCTGAAGAGAAGGAAAAAGAGGAAAAAGAGCGAGCGGAGAAGGAGAAGAAGGCAAATGGGGCTTCTTCCGATAAGGATGGCTCCTCCGAGAAGGGGAAGGAGGACTCGTCTAAGGAGAAGAAGAAAGGAGACAAAGAATAGGCATGACATAAATGTCATCGGGGCATCGTAGGTCGAAATACGCTGGCTTTGAGGTCGTCTTCCCTGTAGCATAATGACTAGAATTCCGGTATTTGTGCGCGCCATTCTTCAAAAATCCTTTGTGTGCGAATGCATGATATTATTATAAAGTCAAACTTCATGATTTGAACTACAGTAACCCAAGTGAGGCCCCAAACTCACTAAAATTTCTTTCGAGGTAACTCGCTCCATTAAAGTGATCATCCGGGGCCACTAGAGAGCCTACCCGTGCTCGAGTACAGTGTCGGAACGCGATAGCCAGAACAACCTAATAATCTCCCGAACAAATTACTCTACGATATCGTTGTCCCTCTCTCCCCAGAGGGGATATAGTACCGCATGGCAAGGGGATAATACACAGTTCAGAGTTTCCATAAACATCCCACGGTAGTCTAATTAGGCATCCTTGAATGATATCATGGGACGTCTTCGCCAAGCCGAGCCATCCCACCCAAGCAACCCCAAAAAAATATTTCCACCCCGCCCCCGGCCTTGCCCGCTCAACCAAGAAAAACCTTACAACTTTCCAATGGCCACAACTCTATCAGTGGTAGAGTCAGCCAAACGGCAGGCGGCCTACCGCGCCGTTGACGAGCACTTCCCCCCACACGCTCGCTTTGTCGGAATCGGTTCTGGCTCAACAGTAGTCTACGTCGTCGAGCGGATCGTCCAGCTCGGCCGCGATGTCACCGATTCTATCACTTTCATACCGACCGGGTACCAGTCCAAGGAACTAATCATCAACGGTGGCTTGAAGTTGGGCTGTATCGATCATTACACTGAGCTTGATATCACTTTTGACGGAGCGGACGAAGTGGATCCGTACTTGAACTGCATCAAGGGCGGAGGGGCATGTCTGTTCCAGGAGAAGCTTGTCGCAATTTGTGCAAAGAAGTTTGTCGTTGTTGCCGGTGAGCACTACGTCTCTGCTCCTCTCCAGAGACCATTACATTACCTTGAATTATAGTTGACAAGTTTTCCTGGCTCTGATGGGAAAGACTATCGCAAAATCTCACCCTCGCTTTCGACTCACTACACTCCCGGTGTGCCCATCGAAGTTGTCCCTCCAGCCGCTACTTACATCTTATCCCGTTTAATCACTCTCGGCGCCGTCAGCCCCACGATCCGCATGGGCGGAACATCCAAAGCCGGGCCGTGCATTACCGACAACGGTAATTTTTTAATTGACGCTCCATTCCCCGACGGATTCATCCCCTCGCCCTCCTCCCCACTATCCCATCCGCACAAGCCGCTTTCGCCGGTGCCCTCTGCTATTCCTGTTGACGCTGCTGCTGTCGAGCGCGGCGGCGAAAGGGTTGGGGGGCTCGATATTTTAGGGAAAGAGGGGGGGCATCCCGGCGCTGCGGTTGGGATGGGTGTCGGCAGTAATGAGAAGGTGGAGGAGTTGGCAAGGGCTCTGAAGAGCATTGTTGGCGTCGTCGAACATGGGATTTTCTGGAACGGGGATCGGAAGCCGATTGTAGCTTACTTCGGTATGGAGGATGGAAGGGTCGAACTCAGAAGTCATGCATAGTCTGGTGGCTTGGTAATGTCGTCGTGGCAGACTGGCATTTTTCCCTTCGGTATCCAACTTCTCCTTAGCGCTTAGTCCAATCAATTTTCTTGCTATGATAGTGATATTCGAAATACTTGGCTTGGGAAGAAAATTCGCATGTGTGTATCCTGCAGCCTGTGAGTGATACCGCTTGAAAGTAACCCAACCAAAAACCCCCCAACCACTAAATCACAATCTCTCACCCGAAAGGTCAGTGGTCACCTGATCACGTGTGACTCACCAGAAACCGTGGCACGGCCAAGCCCATGCATGACTCGCAGAGCCCCTGTCATAGCTTCAGAACACGCGAGAAGCAACAAAAGCAGCCCACCAGCCCACCAGCCCACCACCGACCGAAGCTGGTTTTTGTCTACGCAAGCAACTAGTTCCCAACATGAGCTCTCCCTCATTATCGCAAAGGCCAACATTAATCCGCCTTACTCGCTACGACACCCCTGATGACCAGTTCGTCCTACTACATGCTGCTCCAACCAGCACAGTACACCCATTGAATCTCAAGCTTTATGCCACAGAGGGGGAAAGAGCTTTTGCTACTGATAGTGATTTACCCCCGTTCCTGCTCTTCCGCATCCGCGCCCACTCTGGTTTCCAATTCCTCAAGGTGGGACATAACTAACGGTCTGAGCTCGAATTCGGCAGTTACACAATCTAAGATCTACGAACTACGGGCGAGGTCGTACACCGGGACTTCGGAAGATTTAGAAAATATATTCCTGGCTTTGCTGTTGAAGCAGGACACAGGGATAGAGAGGGGTGTGGAACTGGCTGCTGCGGTAGATGCTAAAGGTGTCACGGTAGGATTGCCACGCTTCCCTACTTGGAGCGAAGGAAGGGATAGGGGGCCCGAGCTGACGAGAGCAGTTAACGGTCCGACAAGATATCGGTGGGATAAAGCAACGGATCGCTGCGTTGCAAATTCCCGAAGAAGAGGTTGAGATACCGATTTTCGAGTGGGCCGTGGAGGCTTGTGGGGATTTAAGTAGTGGTTCGGTATGTAATCGGTCGGCGAGTCGCACTGGTGATGGGCGGAGCTAATTTTGGGTGGGGTTGGGGCGGTCGGCGTAGACTCAATTAGGTGACCTTCAGAGTAAGGTTAAATCTCAGGAGAAGGAGATTGAGGCTCTTACAAAGCAATTAAAGGATTTAGCCGTGTTCAAAAAAGAACATGAAGATATGCTACTGGTCAAGTTTAGTGAATTGTTGAATTCTAAGAAAGCAAAAATTAGGGAATTGAGTCGAGAGCTGGAGACCAGAGGTGGTGATACGGGCATGTTCTCCCCCTAGCGGGCTACCTAACCCGATGTGCTGATCCTGAAATGCTCCGGCAGTATCCTCAATAGCGGAGTCACCAATAGCGGAAGACGAATCGGAAGTCGCTGAGCCAGCTTCTGTCAGAGGGAGAGGAGCTAGAGGTCGAGCCAGGGGCAGAGCCAGGGCCGCAGCGCCTAGGAAACGAAAACCAGTCGCGCCCCCCACCGATTCCGAATCAGAAGCTTTCGTAAAAATGGAGACGGATAACAAAGGGAAGCCACCCCCCGATGACGAAACCGAGGACTCCGAGGAAGAAGCAGGGCCCAGCCGTGGATATCTATGGCAAGAGGCAAGGAGCGATCGGAGCATCACCGAAGACGAAGACGAACTCCCTCCCGTTAGGAGACCAATCGCATTCACAATTAAAAAACCTGACCCCGAATCCGAGGGGACCTCCGATAAAGATGTCGAGATGGACGAACCGCCCCGGGCGCAACCTGCCAGGATCGGCGGACGGGCGCGAGGTGGAAAAGGGAAAGGGAAGGCACCCGCCTCACCGCCGATATCACGGGGTAAAGCCAGAGCCACTCGGTCAAAGCCGAAGGAGCCAAGCCCCTCCCTTTCTCCAGAAAACTACCACGACCACGGGATAGGAGATAGCGGGGACGACGAACTGTAGAGAGCCAGAAGACGTGAGGGAGGGGAGGAAGTCGTGGTCTTACACTCTCCCTTTTTAGACAAATATTATAGTAAACAAGTGGTTGCTTGTGGCATCTTTGAGAAAAAGCGGTCAATTATGCCAATAGATCCTTGGTCAGATGCATCTGCGTGAGACTTTTCCTACACTGTACCTCGTTGATACGTAACTGTGTATTCCACCGTACCGCCAGCCTATTCTCTACGTGCGAAGATGTCCGTACACGATAGAAGGCGGTCAGTCAATCTATCCAGCCACGGCAGTCCAGGACGCCCAGCTGTGTCATATAGATGGTAGCGTCGCCGGAGGGAAAAAAGAAGGAAAAAAAGTACAAAACACAAATATAAATCCCACCTCATCACAGCACAGCAACATAAAGCGCCAGGACAAAAAATCCCCAGCGGATGGCCGTCTTACGCCAAAACTGAACCCTCTTCACCAACCACTTCCTCGCCCCAAAAAAACCGGGGGGTTCCGCCTTAGGTCAGATCAAACGGGGGGGACGTATTATAGAGAGCAGCCCACAATCAAGAAACCGCCGATGACCCAGAACAAAGATGGGGTGTCGGCATAGCACCCTATCCCAGCCACCCTTCAGAAACACCACAAGTAACAGTTTGCCGTTCCTCACACTTCCATCGTGGGGGGGAGGATGAGGGAGGGAGGGGAGAAGTAGTTGCTTGGGATTTCCTACGCATGATAGTAGGCAGTACCCCAGACATTCCCCCCCCCCCCAACAAAAAAGAAAAACAATGTCCATTTCCGGCACAAAGTAGCCAGCAGACAGGATTTCTCATCGCCACTCTACTGCCATTCTATGCCCAGACGACACAGGCGTCGGGGCGGTGGGTGAGTAAGTAAGCAGACGGTGGCATGCCGAGTGATATCCTATGAGCGTTGTGAAACACGAATTCTTGACTCGCCGCTCTCTTCCAATTCCGGCTTGAGACAAGGTGTGGCGATGCTTTCTGCGCTCGGGGGGGGGGTTTTGTTTTTTTTGCACTTTTCGTGGCTGGAGTTACTTTTATCGTACTTGTCCGGTTCGGTTGGTGGGATGATCCCATCGTGGTACCGCCGGTGATTCTTCGGGCGGATGGGATGTGGAGTAGAATTTACCGGCATGTACTTGTACCACAACACTGTGAGGTACGGTACTGTACGGTACACTTATTGTGCAGTACCAGCTTGGCGATAGAAAGGAACCGAGACCCCCCACCCCATTCCCACCTATTATGCGTTTCCGTACAACCACTGTGAAGGCGCATAGTGGGTTTTTGAATCATGGAGAATTTATTATAATAATATTATTATTATTATCGTAAGATATTATTGTTTTTTTTGTCTTGATGGTGGCTGGTATGATAATAACAGCAGTGAGCTGCTGAAGCCACCGGCATGGTTGCTATACGAATTGGTTGTCTTGGCAGTGCCCCGGGGATGGAGGCACTCCACCCAGAAACTCTGGTCGGCACTCGGGCCCCAAGCATAGCTCCCCTTAGCCTAACGTCCAACCCCGTGAACCTCCATAATATCATACCAAAAATCGCGTTATCTAAAAAAATCCAAAAGAAATCTCTAGAGTTCTTTTTCTCACGTTATTGGTAAGTAGGTACAGTATGTATAGTACAGTGCATATCGCGAATGGGAATTTTGCGCTTGTATAGGGGAGGAAAAGGGAAAAAACGACCCCCCGGCGGGGTTCTTCTTCTCTTTGTTGTGTCACCAAGCTACGGTCGGTAGTAATAATACCTTGCCGGATGTGAAGGAGCAAAAGTTCGGAGCACTTCCGCTAATCAGCTCGGCCACCCGGAGGAACCCACCTTTCAGCCTCTACGCCGGGAATTTTCGATCTCCTTCGCCGGAAATTGGGATGCTGTCTTGTGTGATACCGGTGGGATTGCGGTATATTATATCATAGTTGGCACACGGCGTTCACTTGACCGCACAATTCGCGCCACACAGGGCAGGGCAGGGTGGTGTTTGGCGGACTTAAGGGCTGGCCACAGGTACCGTGCATACGTACTGGCTGGTATATAAGCTCTGTTGGGTACGATAGGCTTTGTGTATTAGAGAGTGGAGCTGGTAGATTACTCCCCCGCCCTCCTGCTTGTTCAGAAGTAATCACGGGAAGCTCTTACCTACGCGGAGGGTTTTGGGAATCGGGTGTGTAGGTTGTGTTGCGAAGGGGTGGTGGTGAGGAGCTCTCTCTTGCACCGCGCTGTGCTTTGAGCCTTGCGTGTAGTACAGTGCAATTCCCGGGATTCGTAGTCACTCCCCTACACATCATTTATTCAAAGAGCGGGGGAAGGAGCCGGGGACAGGGGCAGGGGCAGAGAGTCTATGGAGGCGTCGTACAGAGGGGGTGCTGCTCTACTCTTCTCTGCTCTGCTCCTGGTAAGGAATGTGGCTTGCCTAGTAACCCGTCACATAAGATCACTCGAACATGAATACGGTGAGGAAAGTACTCTTTCCATCGGGTTTTCTTTTCTTTTTCTGCACCGTGGTATGTAGGCCTAATTTGAAGGGGGAGGTATGACGCCTTTGAATCAGCCCTCATCGCCATCCAAAGTAGTGCACTAACCCCAACATGATAGGTAGCCTTACTGCTTTGAGCAATATATTTGCATATTAGTCAGCCGATTTTTTTCTCTACACGAGCACCGACCCCTAGGTGCTAGCACACCAAGACTTCCGCCCCAACTTCAAGAGCCCTCACGGCACCTCTCTGCGAGTAGAATGAAATCCACCCTGTAAACATGCCCCTTACATGAATCAGGATTATTGCGCGGAAGGGATAAGTAAATAATAGCATATGATGTTGTGTGCTTTGAAAGATTAGGAAAGTTTGTCTGTGGTGAATTCAATCCGATTTATTACCAATACCGTATGGGAGAAACCACCTATCCGGGTTCACGGCCGCCAAATAGCCTTGCAGTCCGGAGGGAAGCCAGCTCAACACCGCCCATCCCGCAATATATCTGGGAAGTACCACCCGCGCGCTCCGTAGCGACCAAACCGAGGAGCTAGCTAGAGCCAGCAGCCCTAACATAGTGTGAAGATTGATTCTATGGCGCTGGTACCGTACCGCTCTTGGTGGAACGGAGTACAATTGGATGGGCTGGCGGGGCGGGTAGGGTTAGGTTTCGTTTTAGGCTGACCTGACTTGGCTTGACTTGAACTTTCGCTCGGGCTTTTCTGAAAGTGCAAGTTCCGACGGCTTTAGTCTACCAGTAGATGGTGATGTTGGTTCTATGGTAGTCGGTGTAGTGTGAGGGGTATGAGAAGGCAAACTATAGCTTGGGTTTAGCCCGCCTTTGATAAATAAAGGTATCGGTTAGGGAGCGGCGTGTCCCCGTTCTGTTTGAGGAGCGCCGTATTATGAGAAAATAAACAAGAGAAGGGTTTCCTACTGTCCGCAATACAGTAGGCCGCCCCACCCGTAGGAGGAAAAAAACCCCAGCCATGCACCGATGCGATCTGCAGGTGCAAAATCCCGAGTGGGTTTACCATTATCGTACCGGCACCGGCAAGCGTGGCTTGATTGGTGGATGGATGGATGGATGGTTTTTTTGCCCTTTTCTTTCTCCTGCTTGCTTACCTTGCTGCTTGCCTGTCTGTCAGGTGCTTTGAGCTTAGATTAGCGGCGGTGGTGGTGGTGGTGGTGGTGGCGAGTGCTGTACAGCACCGGTATGGTATGGTGCTCATTGAAGAAGAAAAAGAAGAAGAGGATTTCTATGATTTTGTGCGACGGACGGTGTTTGTCGTGTGCCTTGGCTTTATCGTGGTCTCTCGTTTACTTGTTATTGTGCACTTTTTGGTGTTTTCTTTTTCTCTTTCTTTTTTTATTTTCTCTTTCGAGGGGGTTCGTTCTGCGGGCTTTCTGGTTGTCGTTTTTTTCCCGCGGCGGGAATAATTCTGAACCGGAACAGCGATAATTACCCTTTTCCTGTGCGCTGGTAGGGTGCGTATTTTCACTGGGCATGGTGAGTGAGTTACGGCACTTGGGATGAGAAAAACCGCCGGAAGTAGGTACCTGGTACTTGTATAATATCATAGAAAAGGGTATTATAGGGTCACCTTATGTTGGCTAGCTCGCCTGGGCCTTTGTGTGCTGCACAGTGATGTTCTTTCTCGGAGCTGTAAGCTGCAAAATTCTAGAGTGCGGGCAAGGATCGGGAGGTGGGGATGGGGGGAGGGAGGGAGGGAGGGAAGGATTACCCCTAGGTTAGATTCCTTGAAGATCCCTTTCTTTGGGCTCACGCCTGACCGTTTAAAGAAGGGTTAGGCCGGGGGGGGGGGGTCTGATGTGTTTCTCTCGATTGACGGGGGATAAGTTTTGACTGCGGAGGGCTATTGTCTACGGTGGAGATGGATATGTAGAGATATGGTATGATACGGCTCGGGATGAGGTGAGAAGATTGTGCGTTGGTTGATTGAGGATGGTTGTTTGTCAGTACTGGTACAGTACTGCACGGTCAACCGTGGTCTATGGTAGGCTGGGTGATAGTGCACAGTACGACCAGCAGCTATCTATCGTGATTCCCTTATGTATTCCCTCCGTCTTGCTGAGGTATGTGATTAAGGTGTTATTGCCTGTATCGTGCCATGTGGGTGATTTACTATTCTGAAGGCTTGCCGTACATATTTTGATCATTTATCTATAGCTATTTCCCTACTAGGGACGGAGGGAGTTGTACCGGTATAGTGTCTGTCCTATCTCATTTCAGTGCCAATTTTTTGTTCCTGCTTTTTCCTCTTCTTTTTGTTCATTTCCCCTTTCTTCTTCCTTTGCTTGCTCTACAGTGACGAGATTTTGGCCAGTGAGAACCCAATGTGTTTTTCACACCTCAAGGCTTCAGTACCGGTACAGTAGGAAAACCTCTCGATTACTTGAAGCAATAAATTGGCCTTATTATAATTTCTGCCCTTTTCCTTTTTTCCTTCTTTTTTCCTTCCTTTTTCCCCCTCCCTTCCTTTGATATCTCTCATAGCATGATAAGCAGTGGTTGGAAATAGTTCCATTGTATCAGAGCTTCCCTCGCCTCGTTTCGAAACAACCTTTTTTCTTTCTTTCTCGCCCTTCTCCCTCGCCAACTCGGAGCTCTCCCTCTCACTCCCCGACCCCTAGACCTCAATCCCACGCGGGCTGGGCGGAGAAGGAACAAGGGACTTGACAGCTACCATTATCCTATTTGGAAACTCGAGCTGCCCTTCTCCGCGAAATCTTCTTTTTTAATTCCTATTTCTTAATCCCACTTTAGAGTTTTTCCTTTTTTTCTTTCCTTTTTCATCGGGCGAGGCCTACCCCCCCGCTCTCAAAACGTGCGCGCGGCTCTCTCCCAGCAAAAGAGTGAGAGAGATCCCATCCTGAGCTTTCATACTTCCCGGCTCTCGCTGCACTTCCTCCTTCTCTTTTTCCTCCCTCTCCCCACCACCCACACCACACGCACCACAGCTTCTACCGCACCACTACCAGAGAAGCAGCAACACCTGCCACACCCACACCTAACCGGTGCTGCACCCCCATACCCATACGGTACGACTTAACCCAACCCACCACCACCAACCAACCCACCATCGGCAACTCCACCACCACCACTACCACCACCACCACTATTACACCCAACATCTCATCCCACCAAATACGTCCCGCTACTACTGCTTCTAACTTCCTCCGCCTCCACCTCCTGCCCACGATCAACTGTCCTCCCGCTTCGCCTGCTTCGGCATCTCTTACACCTACCGCTACGAATAACCCCTAACCCTTGGCACTCCCACACCTACCCCGTGCGGTACCTTTTTTCTTGACTCCATCCAGCCGCTGCCCGCGTTTAAGCCTCACGGAAAAACCATCGGCAGCACCTAACACCTCATCACCTGCCACCCACTCTGCACGGTACACAACAACCCCCCAATTGCGTTTACCGGCCTCCATCCAGAACGGCTCCCTCAAGAAATAGCCGAACGACAAAACAACATCAACACACAGTCGCGAGCAGGGGAGAGGGGCCCTCGACAACCACGGTGGAGTTGGAAGTCCGGATTCAGCAGCTGGTTCCACCGCTACTTCAATGGCTCACACGGCGGTCGCGTCCGCCGATGGCAGCGACGACATTGGCGCGCGTTTTTCCAGACTTAACCTTCCGCAGAAACCCTTGATTATGGACAAAGTAAATCATGGGGGTGACCTGAAGGAGTGTCGACATCCTGAGCCTGGTCAGTGTTTTTGTTACGAGTACTTGACCTTGTTGGATAGGCCAGACTACAAGGACAAATGGCGCCCGGACAGCCCCGAACCCGAGACGAAACTTTTGAAGGTCAATGGGAGTGCCCCTACACCCGGGAGCGGGAGTGTGCCGAGTGTTAATGGGGCTACGAAGCCGCTGACGGTAGCGAAGAAGATTAGTTTGGGCCAATATAAGGACATAATCGCAGGAAAGACGCCAGCAAAAGCTTCAGCTCCGGCCGCCACCTCTACCCCTTCAACCGCTTCAAAGAGTTTACGGACGGCGGTAAAGAAGTGAGTTTTGTTTGTTTCTTTTTCCTTCGGTAGTTCTACAATACTGACGGCACTCGCGAAGATCTGTGGAGAATAACACTCCGGAGAGGCAGGAGGTTGTTGTTAGGAGCTCTAAGGAAGTACGAGGGACACCGGTACGAGAAGGCCCACCTCCTAAGAAACGACCGAGAACTCCAACTCCGCCGCCCTTGCGCCCTCCTCCGCCGCCGACGATAGCTACTCCGACTCTGCCCCCGCTCCCGCCGTTACTGAGCCCCACGCTGCCACAGGCCATTGAGGAGGCACTTGCCCAGGAGGATAGGGATAGGTCACGCGCGAAGAGGGATGAGGGTCATCATGAAGGATCAACCATTCTAAAGCAGCGACAAAGGGCAGATTCCAGTGCTAGTGACAAAGGGAAGAAACCTATAGCTTCAGGGAAAAAGCTGCCAGGATCTACTTCCAGTACTCCCCGCCATACTCTCCAGTCGCCCAGCAAAACGGTGGGAAGCAAAACGATTCCGAAGAGCGCTCTTGGCGACAACACCACCCCCAGGGCTAAAACGGCAAGCAAGCGACCGGCCAGTCCAAAGCCCTCTGGCTCCCGCGTCTCATCAAAATATCCGACCCCGTCAGAATCGGGCCCCACGCTAGTCGTCAAGTTAAAGTTCAGCCGCCGTCGCATCAAAGACGTTGTAAGTTTGTTACGGCTGAAACCTAACCCTAAACGAATTCGCCAAGATGAGGATCAGCATTTGTCGGCGCCTCCTGCCAAGCGGCAGAAGGGGACCGAAAGCCTGAACTCTTCCGCCACGAGATCTCCCGCTTTCAAGTCTCCTGCATTGAAGGCATCTAAAGAGCGGGACATGATTACGCCCCCGAAGAAACTTAACGGCGCCGTGACATTGAAACGATCGGACTCCGATGTGCGTGTTCATACACCAGCCAAGGGGGAGAGAAATGGAGGAAGAAACGGTGTGGGTTCAGGAGCTCCACCCAAAGAGCTGACTCCTGCTATTTTAGCGGAGGCCCAATGGCTGAGGAAGGAATATTCTAGGTAAGATATACTCAATCACTCCCGATAGACTGATCAATTGGGCTAATGATCATGTCGCAGATTCTCTGAGTTCGGGAAACAGGCTAAATATGAAGCTGATCGAACCTTCAAGTCGCTGGACGGGCCAGCAGCTGAGGATAGGCTCCGATATGCTACCGTCGTTCTGACGGATTCAGTTTTGTGCTTCATGATCTCCTTCTCTTTTGAGCAGGAAGCAAAACTGGTGGAACGTCGTTCCCCACCGGTGGATATGTGGAAGTCGATTATCCCGCTTTGTCTCTTTGTTGGTGACAAGGCCATGCCATACCCATATCTCTTCGGCCTCACGCAAGTTCCCCTCACTTCCCCCACGTTACCAACCAGTCCTTGAATATACCACCCGTGACTAACATCCCACAAACAGTAAGCAACTGGAAGCCATGATCCGCCAACATATCTTTGACCTCGAAATAGCGCAGTACGATAAGATGCCCATCCCAGACACAACCTCCAAAGCACCGACCCCTGACTCCGGCGGAAATACCGCCAGTGACCAAATGAGGGTCTACCAATCCTTCAAATCTGCCCTCACAAAATCCTCCCGTGAGCTGAAAGACTGCTGGCTCGTTGGTAACAAGGAGCTCACCTACGATGACATACAAGTCCATTTCCCGCAGACTTACGCTTCAAGGAGCAAGAAGTTTATCCATCCTAGCACTATCAACGTTAAGAGCGGGCAGTTCAGACAGGCGTACCAGTTGCCCTTGCATAGGAATTCAACTATGCTCGAGGCGGTGAACTTTGGATATGCCTTTTTGCTGGAGTGGGTTGCTGGGGAGGGGATTAAGTTTCAGAGTAGGTTGGCGGAGACTCTTCGGTAAAGGGGGGTAGAGAAGATAGAGGGGATGAAGGGGCGGTTTAGCCGCTCCGGCGGATGTGACGTTTTACTTTCAACAGGGTCTCTTTTCATAAAACTCTCTCGTTTGGTTTTGGGCTTTTTCGGTCTTGTATTGGTGTTATTGGGATGGCGGGGACCCGGGATGGGTTTGCTTTACTTCACTTTGCTGGCTTCTTTCACACATTTTTTCCCTCTTTACTTTACCCCTTTACTTTTGCTTGGCCTTTTTTTTCCTGTTCGGGCTGTTTTTATCCATCATGTCGATTTTTATTTGATTTTTCAAAAATGTCTCTCCACTGCTCCACTTTTACCTATATTCCACCTTCGCTTCTACTTCTACTTTATTTTTCCTACTTCTATTTCTACTTCACTTCACCTCCTAACTGCATAATGTCTTTTTTCCCCTTTCTTTTTTGTCAAAAACGGCTCATGACTTTTTTTCTGTTTCATTTGACTGTCGTACCTCACCTCACCTCACCTCACCTAACCTCCAGCACCAAACCGCCTCTAACCAACCTAACGTATCCAGCTATGATATTTACCTACCTGCCCACTTCCCTCTCACCAATTCTCCCAGTAAGACTAATTCTCGCAAGCTTCCACAGAGTTTGTAGAAAAAAGTACGACTCTCATTTCTCAGTTGTATACTAGGGTTTCCATAAAAATCTGTATAGCATATTTCACTCTGGAGTTTCTTTTTTTCTCGTCATTATTCCCAATGCCATGTCAATGTCAATTTGTTTTCTCTTTTTTTCTCCCAGTTTTTGACTGGACGGCGGTTTGGTTTAGCTAGTGACATGTACAATACAATACAATACAATGACAGCGGGGGGGATTCTCGTTCTTCTAAAGATTAATCGTGTGGCTGGCAGATTCAAATGCCCTTCGATCCGCCCATTCATTCACTTATTACCCCCACCCCGCCCCCCTTCAGAGCGTTATTATATCTTTATGGGAAACTACGGTATATATATATTTCCCCCCCGAGTGATTGCCTATGCCGTCCTGACGTTGAGTTTTGCTTTTTAATTATTGCTTTTTGCTTTTTGCTGTTTGCTTTTTTTTCCTTCCCCCCCCCCTCCCCCACATCCGGGGATGGATGGAAGGTTGATTGGTTGCAGCTATTCATTGGCTGGGAAGGAAGTGAAAGGTGGAATGGGGAAAGTAGCGATTGGCTTGTGGAAAGGGTTTCTTACGATGTATGGAACTTTTTTTTTGTTTTAGTTGTGGGGCTTTTGCGGGGGAGGGGAGTGAGGGGTTGGTCTGCTAGTATTATTACAAGTACCCTGCGGGTATGATATCTGTACGAGTAGTGCGGTTGGTTGGTTGGTTGGTTGGACACTGCACAGGCCCCAACCCTTTTAAATACATACCGTACCGTTATGTAGAGCTCTAATGATTGAACCCCATGCTACTTGTCGAACATTGCAGTTACACGTACATTTGCTGGTAACCAAGGTCTTGCTCTTTTTTTCTTTTTTCTTTCTTTCTTTCTTTTTTCTTTCTTTTTTTTTGTCTTAAGCTCGGGCTTCGGGGGGAGGGGGTCAGTTTTCGAAGTGAGCTCACCCCCCTTGTCCAAGAGAGGTAATTTCGGACGTCTTAAGCGCGGGGTTTCGATTATTCGAGTTCTTGCGGTACTGTATCGTTCGTTTCAATCGTTCGTTCCTCCGCCTGAATGGCGATAGCAATATATGTGCGGGCATCCAGGTCTGGCACAGCCAGTCAGATTCCGTATTCGTTCATTCCATACCACTCTTTACTCGCAAATGACTATCGGTATGATAGGAGACATTCCGACGCCAGCTAACCGGCCAACCAACCAGTTACGGCTCCAAACACACCAATCACCGCGGTGACATCCTCGCAACAACATTCTCGACGATGCTTCTCATTGGATGGTGCGCGAGTGATTATATGTGATGGGGCTAATACTGGTTTACTGTACTGAAGGAATGCCCCGTGAATAAATTGACTATATGTAACCGTCCTGGGTTGGAAGCGCTGCGTAGGAATTAGAACTTCGGCTTTACCCCCCATTGGTTTTTTTTTATATCGTGCTAGGACATCTTGGGCATTCACCTCACTTGCACTTGCAAATATAATCTACTCGAGAGGAAGCTTCTCTTTTCTTCTTCTCTCCTGCCGGTCGGGGTATTATTCCCACTAATCCTGTGCGTAATCAGCCATTAGCACTGCTCCATCATACCAACCGCCGCACAAAATATCGTGATACCGTAAGAAACCGGAATAATTGAACCTCGGCCTACTGCTACTCGCGCGCGAACAAAGTCTGGGGGGGTTTTTTTTGCGCTGATCAGTGCCTTAACTACTTAACTTAACCTCGAATAGGAGATTGGAGCTGTCTTTGCTGGCGTAGGGTCCGGCACTTTTTTTTCTTTCTTTGGTCAAGCTAGGGCTGAAGCTGTCAGCTTTTCCAGTGCTTTCGCCCCCTGGTCCCCTATCCAAGTGGTGGGGAATTTCGGGCGTCTTACCGTCGCACCCCGAGTATAGTAGAGCACAAAATGCCTGAGCTACCGGGTATTGGTATTGGAGCTTTCCTTCAATAGTCTACCTTCCCTGCCTTTCCATTCCATTCCATTCCTGCGGTGGCCGGAGTACCGTAGAATCTCGAATAATTGAACAATGTGCTATGTAGTCGAGAATTCCCTACCTCGGAAAAGGGGTGAAAATTGCGGCAAAAAAGAGCTGCTCAGCCCCTCTGGGAGTCATAAAAAAACAAAAAAACACCAGACCTTACCAGAGAAGGCAACTCCAACGACATAGCACATTGTTCAATTATTCGAGATTCTACGGTATTCGTGGATAATATTATGAAGCTTAGTAGGCAAGTATCATAGTTTGCATTTTAGCGTGAAGGGAAATTCGGCACTATTAACAACTGCGGGGGATCTACAACGCAAGTTTCAAGTCAGTTGTATCGACAGAGCTCAGAATTAGGTACGCGACTTTGGGCGCGGTAGCCAGAGTTGCAACTCATGTACCCCCCCCCCCCACTCAACTCCGCATAACTAGTTCATTACTGCCAATACAAGTACAAACGCTGGTGAGTGGTGCGCCACTTATTTACTCCGGCCGATTTTTATTATTTTTTATTATTAATATTGTTACTTGTATTATAATTTCATAATATACTGCCTTGAGCGGAGGTATGATACATTCTTTGCAACTCCTGCTACCGGGCTCACGATAGCGTAATTTTGACCCCTGTCGATACCTAAAAACCCCTGGAACATTGCATTGAAAGGTTGTAAGCCTATTACCCCTTAGCCCCTCCGAAGGATCTTTGGATCGCTAGATTATAGGATTACTAGAGCTTTTGCGATAATATCACTTTCGGGGTAACTTATAGCATAAGATCTGGTTTACCAGAAGCGGGTGGAGACAGCATTGATATTGACATTGGCTGTCAACGAAACATTTAGGGGCTGTTCGGCACAGCGACGGTCGAGTGGTATGCCTTCCCAAACACCCTGAGTACGATAGTTTGTGAAAGTTTGGGGAAAATTGGTAATCAGTGGAAGAGGTTAATTTCCAACGGAGTGATGATAGTGAGCAAAATTTTTATCATGTTAAAATGGAATTCACCAACTCAATATTAACCTACAAAAACATTGTTCCCAAGCCACAGTTTCCAAACTTCGGAAACCGTTGTTTGGAGGTATGATAGAGTGCTGCCAAACACACCAACCCAGTGGGATTGCAGTTTCAGTGGGTTCACCGCACAAACGTCGCCGTGCAAAAAACACCCCCTTATTGTTGTATTCTTCTCGCTTGCGCTGATGAGAAAGGTTTCCAAGAGATTTTGTGGCCAACCCGGCTTGGGCTTTTGTTACCCCACCCAACCAACCTCTTGTTCCCCCGGAAGACGGCATTGCAGAGGTTGCTTGGGATTACCGAGATTTGGCTGGTTGCTCTACATGGATTAGTATGAGGAGTGAAGTGGCCCGCGGAGTTAGTTAGAAAGTACTTTATCACTATTGAAGAATGCCAGTTTGAGATCCGAGGGTTGATACCTACACTGCTTGAAGCCACGGAAGTTGTCTGTCTACGAGTGTACTCTTTTATTACTAGAACCTTCCAGACTCTTCTCATCCTTAATAGCTAACTATGATACCTTCCAAACCGTCCATTCACCCAAGAGCTTCTATTTCCCTTGCTGTTTTCGTCGTAGAGCTATCCATATTCTGAACAAGGCACACCTGCCTGCTCTGCCTAACCGCAGTCATCGCACTTACTACTTTAGAGCGAATAATGCGCTTGCTTTCCCCTTTGTGTTACTGTACCTTCTATATGTCTGTATCCATGCCGCTCCTCTCTAGCCCACTTTGAATCCTTTCTTTGACTTTCCACCCAACATCAGTACGCAATCGCAGGCCCGACCGGCTTTACAACCTATTTCCTTAGACTTACGACCGCAAAACCTTTCACGGGAGAAGGAGGCAACAAAGAATCCCCGTGAGAGAGCTTTCAAGCCGTAGAAATAGCCTCTTTTATCCAAAACGCTAGAGTCACACAAGATCACTCGTAGATTCCATTCTCCAACATATTCCCCGCCTAAGCGGGAGAGGGGAAACGAAAGAAAGCAAAAGAAAAGAAAAAGAAAAAAGCTCAAAGAGTCAACCGAAAGCACCCCTTCGCACCTAGCCCATCCCCATAAAGCAAGAGGGAGGGGAAGAAAGAAAAATAATAATCTAGCCATCCCTCGGAACCTGCGCCTCTACCTCTATCTCCACGAGCATCCCTTCCTCGCCGAGCGCCGTGACGCCCACGCACGTCCACACAGGCGCATGGTCCGGGCACCACTTCCGGATAGCCGCGATCGTGATCCCCAGAGCCTCGGGCGATAGATCGATGTGGTAGGAGCGTATCTTGTACACTTGGCTCCAGCCAGCGCCGCCGGCGTCTTGGAGGTTCAGTTGGATGTTTTTGAAGGTCTTCTCAATCTGTTCTTCAATTGTCTTGGCGAGTTCGCCGGTTTTGGGATCCCAGCCGCCTGGAGAGGAGGAGCTCCATGTTAGAAAGAAGGAAAGGGGGGAGGGGGGGGGAAGAGGGGTAATTGCCTTGCCCGGCGCATTCAATCCTGTTGTCTATGCGGACTGCTTGGCTGTAGTAGTATTTCTCTAGATTGCGCTTTCCGACGCCGGCGTATGCGTAGTAACGTAGGTGGGACATTGCCGTTTCTTTCTTTCTTTCTTTCTTTCTTTAATTCTCTTGATACTGGGATGTAGGAGAGGGGGGGGTTTTTCGAATAATATTGTGCGAGGAGGGAGGGGATGTATATATTTTGGGTATTCGCTATATCCTATCACCAGAAACCCTCCGATTCCAACCACCCCCGAAGCCAGAATCATTCGGACACCCACCTAGGGCAAAAGGGAAAAAAAAGGCGAAAGGACCCTGCATCTAACGCAAGGCTCCCTCCCCATCGCTAAACTCCCGAAGCCTGCCTGCCTGCCTGCCTAGTTTGGGAGGGTTCACCGTTACTGTGCTCACGTATCGCAGACACGCAAATTTGGGGAGCGAAATGGGGGTATGATATACTGTAGCTATTTTATGTGTTGGGGGAGGCACGGTCGTGATATTTGGGGTCCAGGTTATACTTACTCGGAGAAAAAATTATTAGGGATGCCCCCCTGTCGATATTGCGATTGTCGGGTTATGGCCGAGAGCAGATTGCTTTGTTGTGTGTTGACCGATACCGGCATCTGCCGAGGGGTGGTTGGGTTGGGTGGGTTGTGGTGTGTCGTTTGAGGGTGTGAATTACTCTGTACCCGTGTGCTTGGGTTTTGGGCTGCGCGGCGCAGAAGGAAGGGATCCGGTGGTGAGTAGGGTTCTGATGCGGAGATATGGCACCATAGGCGATCTGGGGTATATATTGGTTGCATATATTGTGCTAGGGGGAGAAGCAGAGTTGTGGTGCTTCGTTGGGTTACCGTAGGTAATGATCTACAGGTACCATGTCGCACTCCATTGCAACCAATCAAGGGCTCCCATAGATATTAAGTATGGATACTATCATGGTATGGTACGTTAATAAAATTAACGGCGCACCAACGATCAGGAAAAACTTCGGCTATAAGAGCACTTTCCCACCAAACCTACTATTGTGGCGATAAAATTAAAAAGAGTAAATATGTAGTAGAATAGATACAAGAAATTGATATGATTTAGAGAAATTTCTTTAGGTGGGCCGAGGGTGGAGGGGGGGTTGCGTCGCTAGTGATCTCTGGTGCGCCGTCATTTTTGTCAACGGACCATACAAGCACTGCGCCGAAGAGGGGATAGATTTATATCTTCTCTAAATGAAGCACCAGTAATAATTTTCCAGCGTTCGTGTAGGTGCCGAGAACACCAAGACCTGTCCCCAAAACACCGAGATCGCTATAGCTAACTTACAGAGAGAGAGAGAGAGAGAGAGAGAGAGAGGAATTGCCAGATCCACGGTATGGCAATTTTCATAATTATTAAGAACGCGTAGTAGAGCACGGTCTAGAATAAGAGGCAGTAGACATAGCACGTAACCCCCCCCCCCCTCCCGGACCAACAATCCCCAGAATGATAGCAAATATTGCTAACCGGTACCGTATAATAAATATGAGGGCTAATTTTGACAACCCGAGCGGCAGAGCGGTGGGAACACCCATCCCATCCCCCGAGTGCTATAATACAACTACGATAACTAGGCGTGGCATAGAAAGGTTTATGGCGAAAGGATTGATGCCCGCAGTAAGTGGTCGTCAAAACCGCGGTTCATTGGCACCTGCTGCCTATACAAACCACCAGTGGGAGCCCGGCCTGATTACCTATGATATAAAACAAATTTAATACCGGTATCGACCAATGATTTAAAAGACGTAGATATCATACTTAATCACACATCCCTTCTCGAAATTATAACTGATAACGATAAAGAGGAGGAAGAAAAAGAAAAAGAAAAGAGATGGTCGATATCCAGATTTGCAATTTAATTCCCTTCAAAAGAATCCTCCCCCCCCAAGTGTTCAATTTCAGTTTTTCAATACCTAACGCACACCAATCCACACGGCGCAACTACTGCCTCACGCCCTAAGATCAAAAATATCATTCTTCCATCCACCTTCCTCGCCCAGGGCTGCTACCCTCTCGGTAGAGTCCTTAATCTTGCCCACAATCCCACCCGGCGGGAATTCACCCGGGAATATCTCATCTTCCCCAATATTAACCCTATAACCACCTCCCCCCACCCTGGCACTTCTCCCCTCTGCACTGCCACCTCTATGTCCCGGTGGACGCGAAAGGATCGCTTTAATCCACCCTTCAAAACTCCCGCCACCCCCGCTGGTAGCAATGGATGCAACCCTCATGCGCTCCACGACGCCACGAATCTCCCTGTCCGCCATTTCGAAGGTATGTTTTATCCTCTGCTCCAGTATGCTCGCCACCAGCTTCCGTACCATCGGGCGGACAACGGGGGATAGTAGTGCTGCGGCCCACGTGTGGTACGCGTTGTACTTGTACTTGAAGTTGTGGATGTTGACTTTCACGCTTTTCACTTGGAAGTAGCGTCCGCTACCATACACACTGTCCACAGCGTCGTCGTCGTCGTCATCGTCATCGGAGTGGCTTTCGAGGATGATCTCGGCATCAGCCCCCCTGCCGTCTAAATACAGGTCCAGGAATCCGTGGTCTTCGAATTTGATTAGTCCAGTCTTCTTCCGGACTACGAAGGCTATGTCCTTCGCGAACATGGTGATCCCCTGAACGCGCAGCTTGCTGGTTCCATAGTAGTGGCTGGAGAAGACGTACTCGTTCACGAACTCTGCTCGGGTAATGGCCTCGAAGAGCGTCTTGTAAGGGATGAAATGGTCGCTTTCGAGGATCAGGTTTTCGAGGATCAGGTCGTAGTCCCGATCTTGATACTCTACTCTAGGAATTGGTACATAGCGTACCTCGCCGACGAGTCTGGGTAATAGAACGTCCAGGATGTCATGCAACACGCGGCGCTTAAAGCCTCTGAAGTTGCCCTGGGAATCCAAGATTACTAGGTCGTTAAAGACCTTCTTGGAGGTCTCGATGACTCGACGGTTCTCACGATCTTGGGAGATGGCGTCCAGGAAGGATGTTATTTCTTGGAAGAGGGCCTGCATGTCTGGTTGGTAGGCGTCTTTCTTTTCCTGCAGGAGGGCGGTGGACCGGTCGTACAGTGCATGTGCCTCCGCGTCGGCTGCGTCTGAGGTTACAAAGTCCTTTTGCTTGAGAGATCGGTTGAGGAAGCTCGAGATGTCGCTGTAGAAGCCGCGAAGATCCTCATCTGACTGAACGTCTTGTATTACTTTCTTCGCAGCGGAGTGGATGTCGTCGAGGGGCTTTCCGTCTGCGAAGACCATTAGAATGGCCTTTCCTACTGTTAGCAATCACAATTCATCACTCGACAGACCGAGACGCTTGCCTTCATTTCCTGAACTGCCCTGTCAAAGTGCTCGTCGGTGCGAATAGTGGGCTCCTGTGCGCTAGTTTCTTTAACAAGATTTTCCGTCATCCTGTCAATGTACTTGTGCGTCATCTCGATCAAAAAATCCACAGTATCGTTGAAGTCAGAGTTCTTCTGGATCTCGTTGATTGTGCCCTTAAGCCTATTGATCACCGCGTCCCGGCGCTGCTTCGGGAATTTCTCACGCAGATAGGACTCCACGTCGTAGCGTGACTGGGAAGTCTGTCCGCGGAGGGTCTCCACGTAGGAGATTCCCTTATCTTTTGCCATGGACTGGATTCGTGATGCGGAAGGAATATCTGGACTTGCGTTTGGATCGCCGAGAGCGGACTCGGCGGGTTGCTCGATTTGCGAGATGTCTCCTGCCGGGCGAGCCTTTTCCGCCGCAGAACTGGCAACGTGTGCGGCGAAGGAGGCGGCATCGGCGAATATATCGCGGGAGACGACTAAGTTTGTTAGTATCAGCAGTGCCATGGGAATGAGGGGGGGGGTATACTCGTGACATCGCCTAGCAGCTTCCGAAACTCGGGGCTGGAGTAGAGGAGATTTCCTAGGAGTCTCATCTTTGAATATACTGTCGACTATTAGCTACAGCTGGTCTATATAGTTCAATTGAAGGCAACTTGCTCTTCTTCACGTCCTTTCCAGATGGCTTAGCCCCCGCCACAGCCCCTCCAGCACCCTTCATACCCGGTCCACGAACATCAATCTGCGCATTCGAAGTATGCCAAATAAACTCCTGAATCTTATCATCCGACTATCCCCCCTCCTCACATCAGCGAACGCCCCTAAAGACCCAAAGTTTAAGATATCACTCACATTCTTATTCAGGCCAACCTCAACGACCGCCTCAACCCAAGCCCTCAAATCCCTAACAAATCCCCGCCCCTGCACACTCAGCCTCCGATTCCTACTGTCCAGTACCCCACTAGCTCTAAGTGCATATCTAGCCCACGCCGTTGCCTGTTCAGTGCTCGGCATATATCCCTCCTTTACTGCGAGTAGTGCTTCATAAGTCCTAAGTTTACTCCTAATAGCAGCCTCCTTCTGCGCCCTGCTTGGGTCGGAGGGATTGGCCACAAGTGGCTCTCGTTGGGACCTGTCGAGGTCTTTAGCCGCCGTTGAGGACATCTCTGCGGCGGTGATGTTGCTGCGGGATGGGGAGTAGTGCCTGACTTGGGCTCTGCTAGAATTTTCCGACGGCGAGGTTGAGGATGTGTGCTTTCCCGAGAGGGTATTTGGGGGTTGTAAGTGTGGAGCTGAGTGGGTTATATTTGGCTTTGGTCTTGTTAATTCTCCAGTAGTGGTGGTAGTGGTGGTGATGGTGGTCGTGGTCGTGGTGGGTTGTGCGGGTGTATCGCTGGTTGCACGTTTTAGTGGGCTTGTACTAGGTGCATTGAGGGGGACTTCGGTGCTCATTTGGAAGATTGGATAGGAGGAGGAGCGCAGTTGTTTGGAATTATATTATGATTTTTGTTCCGCTCTCCCTGCTGGATATCTGCCCCGGGGGGCGGGGGGCGAATCAAGGCATTTCATGGTATACCATAAAAAGGCCCGCGTGAAATTGTGCTCGAACAGATTAGACGGGAAGGTGGATGTCGTCATTACTACATCGACCCTTCTCCTATCATACCATGCCCTAGCTAATTTAGACTATCGCTTCGAAAAAGTCGGATCCGCACTAGGGCGGCCTACCCCACCTACCCCCCGCCGTTTGCTTGGAGTGCGGCGATTTGGTGGTCTTGGTGTGGTGCCCTCTAGTCGGTTCAGTTGCCCCTAGCTCCAATCCGACTCCTACAAAGTGATACGGGCACGTACGGGTACTCGAGCACTCCAGTCCTCCAGTCCAGTACCGCTAATATACCGGTATCAGTTTTCTCTGCTCCTGCTCATCTCTGCTCATCTCTAATTTACTTTCCCACCTGCTATCTCCCTCTCTGTGTGGATGTCGGTATGGGTGTGTGTGTGTGTGTATGCGTGCGTGAGGACCATCCAGTAAGCCGTTTGGCGTGTGAGTGTGTTCACACACACTTGACGTCGTCAACATGTGAGAAGCCAAGACTCGGCAATGACCAGATTTACTTATTCCAAGAAACGTTCAAGCCCGTGTCGATCCTTTTCCCCGCAACTCTTGTTCCCAAGCGAGCTTGAAGGGGGCTTCAGACGTCAGGCTTGGATCATCGATTAGACCGTTTGTATTAATTTCACTTGTCACAGATCTAAGAAAAGGTCCATTCCGACATGATAGGGTAGAACTACGGCATAATAATGCAGCAGTGCAGAAGCAAAAATGAAATGAAATAAATCGATACAAGACTCCCGGTATCACCCCTATATCACCCCTATTCTACCCGCTCCCTAACCTCCAAAACTCAAGACAGCTCAAACCATCGCCAATTCTACATGTTTGTTCCCCAAAGAAAGAAAAAGAAAATACATAGGAAAAGGTTGAAGTCAGGCGAAAAAAATAGTATGATACAACACGAGACGATAAGAGGGAGGGAGATATCGAGAAGAATGGATGAAGATGAAAAAAGGCTGAAATGGCTCCTCCGGCTTCTCCGTCTTGCTTGTTTTCTTCTTCCCATCACAAAAGCTATTTTTTCTTTTTGCAGTCTTTTCCTTCGCCCCTCTGATCTAAGGTAGCATAACCACCCAACACAAGCCAATTCAAAGCCAACCCATGCATCAATCGCCCTCCGGTCTCAAGGATATGAAGGGGAAAGGAAAAAAAACGCGAAATCGCCAAACCAGCACAGACATCCCACGCGCACCCGCACCCGCACCCGCGCAAAACTAAGTTCATGATGTGCGCAGAAAGAGTGAAAAAGAGGAGGAAAAAAGAACCCCAGCAGAACACCACGATATGTGAACTGTAGAACAAGGTAACCGAAAACTGAAAGAACATGACCCTTCATACGACCGGAAATTGAAAAAGAAAAGAACAAAATAGAACAAAATAGAAACTCCAGCATCACACCAAAGCATTAACTTCTTCATCACATTGTTCATCGGGCAAGCGACTGCCCATGGCGAAAAAAACCCCCACCAAGAAGACCGAAGAAAAAAACTCACTATCTCGCAAAGACTTTGGCCACACCGTCGCCGCCCCCACTTACCGCCCATCTTCCATCCGCGCTCCAGACAACGGAGCAGACTCCTTCGCCCCGCATAAGCCGGTGACTCGTGATCTCCTGGGTGCAGGATCTCTTTTCCATGCTCCAGAACCTCAGACTTGCATCATGGCCAGCAGAAACAAGTTCTCTGCCGTCCGGGGAGAGCGCCAAGCTTGAAATTGCAGCGGGATGTGCAAGCATGTTATATGTGCATTGGCCTTCAAGGTTTTAAAATCAGCCTCAGTACTCACAACTAAACATGCAGAACCTTGATCGGACACTCACCACTATTAGCGTCAAATATTCTCACGTATCGGTCCTCATGTCCGCTAATAATCGTCCCGCCGACTCCGCCCTTCAAACCCGTTGCTCCAGCCATCAAGGCCTCGTCCTCCTTACCAGCTTCGATGCCACTCTCAAGGTTCACAGTTGATGCCACAATTGCATTAACCCCCGAAGCCGGTGTACCATCATAGGTCTCCTGGCTCATCATGCTAACTATCTCCTCCCCAGAGGCAGTATCATAAATAATGATAGCAGCGTCATCGTAGGAGACAACAAAGGTCTCGCCCGTGATGGACATTGGGGTTATGCAAGTTGGATTTGCGATAATGCCTTCTCGAGTGATTGTAGAAATAAGGGAATACTGGAAAGGAACGTTATTGGCATATGGAACGGCAGATGATGGAGTGTCCCTAAAACTCCCGCGCATGCTGCCAGCATTCGAGTGAGGCTGTGGTGACGGTGGAGGTGTCACACTCCATATTTTGACTGTTCCATCTGCTGAGCCACTCGCCAAGAGGACTCTCTCAAAAGAGTCCGAGGAACCAAGGACATTGGATGCCGATGGTAAAACACAGACCGCCCATACCACATCGGTATGTCCCACGAGCGTAGCCTTAGGCCCCACCTTCCCCACCTCCCATACATTCACAGTGGAGTCTTGCCCTCCAGAGAATATCCACCCCCCAGTATTGGAAGCACCCTCATCACCACTTCCCCCAGCAGGGGGGCGAGCTGCCAAACATGTAACCATTCCCGAATGACCCCTATGGGTGAAATGGCTTTGGATATCCATGTCTGAAAGACCCATAGATAAACCGTAGCTCCCCGAAATAAGCCACCTCTTGATAACACCATCGTCACCAGCAGTACAAATCTCAGGTTCATTGGCCGTTCCCCCACCAGTGAAAATAACAGCGCGGATAACATCTAAATGTCCCCTTAAGGCAAATTTTACTTTAAAATTTTCAGAATCTGAGCCCGGCACTGTTGCAGAGGTCACAACCCCAGCCGGATCCCGCGATTCACTGGGGGATTGATGTTTTGAAGCAGAAAGTTTCCTCCGATTAACACTATTAGCCTTCCCCGTATGGTTACTCGAGCTATATTGCTCAACCTCTCTTGGGTGACTGTTAGCAGTTTCCGGATCACTGCCACCAACTCGGGTCGTCTCGTCAAAATCCCACGAATCGGTATCGCTAGGCGCTGAAGACCCCGTAGCATTTTCACCCGCGGCAGACACGGAGGCTGAGAAGGGGTTTGTATCGGCCCCCCCATAATCCGAACCTGAGGAGGAAAACGTATTTTGTTGTTGCAATATTTCATCTGATTGCTCGTTTGAGCCCGAGGGAATGTTAATCTGAGGCTGAGGTTGGATCTGCGATTCCTGGTGGAGTGAGGTTTGCTGACCACCCATCTCATGAGGCCGGGATAGCGAGGCACGACTATGCGGATACGATTGGTGCCCAGAAAGCATTCCGGTATTGCCTAGGTGATTACCGGCTTGCCCCGGCGGGCACGGAGGCTGGTGATTGGGAGATGGGGAAGGCTGTTGAAGTCCCTGATGCTGTGGTTGTTGCTGTTGCTGCTGCTGCTGTTGCTGATGGTGCTGCTGTAGTATAGACTCCATATTGATAGGAGGCTGATGCTGAGGTGGAGGGTGATTTGGTGGGGTAAGTAAATACGTGATCTCCTGCAGACACTTCTCCAGATACACCCGACTCTTACTTCTAGCAGCCTCAGCTCTGTAAAGCGACGAGGATTCTCCAAGGGGGCTCGACTGCTGGGACACTAAACACAGCAAACACGTTAGCCTGCTTTCCACAACCTCAAGACACCCCCCGAGTCCAAGCGTGATTCCAAACCTACACTTCGCATTGATCGAGTTCTCCACCGCAGCCTTCTGGTTTCCCTGCCCATCCTTCTCGGGCCCCTCCACCCCCTTTGATGTCCTCTCTTTCTTCAGCGCTGCCTCGAGCATCTTGATCCTCGTCAGGAACCCCTGATGTAACCTATTCGCCGCCCTATTCTCCCCTTCCAGCTTTGCAATTCTAGCCTTCATCTCCGCACGTTCTATCTCCCAAGAATTACGATCCCGTTCGTGACGATGCCATTCCGTCTGCAAAAATCTCATGACACCTAAATCGTACCTCCAATTAGCCCGCCACAGCCTAGCACAACCGACCAGTAATATCTCTCACCCTGTAAAGTGTACTCTGTTCCAATCGAACCGTCTCCGGAGCCCCCATTGGCACCGTTCCCTTGAAGGCCACCGTTTCCATTATTCCCATCGGGGGAGGAGTTATGTGCAGAGGGTGACTGCCAGGCCATGGTCCCACGTACGCTTGTTTTCAGCGCGAGTGGCGGAAAGAAAGAAGCTTTAATGGGTATAAAACAAAGCGCGGACTGAACGGAAGATGCCTGTGGAGAGGTGTCGTCTGGATGGTCGACCCAAAAGGAGGCGAGAAGTGATGCCAAGACAACGTTAATCCGCTAGCCCAAAAGGGGGGTGTGTGACAGCAAAGAACGAAAGAAAGGCCAGGAAGAAAAAAATTGCTACGGGAAGAATTAAAAAAAAAGAAAAACAACCAGAAGAGAGGGCAGCGAGATCGGTGAATAAAGTGGGGAAGGTGTTCGAAAGAGGGATGAAGGGGAGGAGGGAGATCCAACAGGTGTTCGTTTAGAGTCGTGTGTCTCGTTTTTTTTCTTCTCGCTCACTTTTTTCCAGGCTCAAAAAAAAAAAAGCCTGGGGTTGGTTGGCAGTTGCCGCACGTCCCAGTTTGGGGAGAAAGGTTTCAAAGCACCGATACCGGCAGTGTAGGTGGCCGATGCTTGTTTCTCTGTGTGGCGCGATGCAGGGAGATGTCGCTTAGAAGCCACGGACCTCCGCTAAAACACTAGAAAATTCTGATGCGATACTCTACTACCGTACCAATCAATCACTCACCCAGCATAGTATCCATCCTCATAATAATACTATCACCATTTCCACCGGAACCGCAGTGGGCCATCGGGCTCAGAACTGCAATAAATTGGAGCCCACTCCCAGACAGTATCATTATCACACGAATAAGATGGATAAAGAAAAACCCCTGTTCAACTATTATTATTGTATTACCGTATTATCGTATTACCGTATTACTACTATATAAATCTGCAACATTCCCCCGCGACATAAATTGATACTAATGCATCGGGCCATCGCTCATGCAGCACATTCGCCGCAGAGTTTTGGCTTGTGTGTACCCCAGGTTCTGCCTCCCGACGTGCAGAGTGCTATGCTGTGCATGTTGACAGCTCACGAGTTGTCATTAAAATTACATATCAAAAGGTACTTTTCCCAGTGCAGTCTACTCCTCACACACCTAGCCCAGGTACCAACACGAAGGGCAACAATTTAAGCTTAATTTGTGGGCCAGATTTTACTCATTTTACGATGGTTTTAATTTTGCCGGCATCACAAATACGAAAAACAACCAAACAAAGAATCTGATATGAGGCCATCGAGAACCCGAAAAATTGAAGACGGTAGGTGGTAAAGTTGGCTCAAGAAATAATCTCCCACCTGGGCTTTTGCTGCAACCCCCAGAGAGAACATATGAAATGAAATGGCCAAAAGAGTTCATCATAATACTAGAAAACCAGCTCCTCAATTTCAAATCCGCACTCCTCGCATGTTCTAACACTTTCCCCGCTTGCATTCGTAACGGCGGTGCCCCAAACGTGCTCATGTTTTTCGTTTTCGGTGCTTCGTTTCCAGCTCTCGACACGAGTCTTATTTTTGAGGCTCTTGAGCTTTGCCCGAAACTTATCGTCCTTCCTCTTCTTCCTGACCCCGTTTCTCCTCTCGAATTCCTTGTCGAGATTCTCCATGGAACCCCACTTCTTTAGTGCAAACTCCTCCACCTGATAACGAAGATACAGCATCATATTGTTCCAAGTCGACCTGTGAGGGTTTGGTTTGTGTATACGCGGGAGTAATTCCTCGTCCTTGAGCTCAGCTATAGGGCAAATATGTTAGTAGGGTGGGAAATAACAAGAGAGATTGTGGACACCCACGATCTGTCAAGAAATAATCATTCCGGCACTCGGTCTTGGTCAAAAGACTATACTTTTCCGGCATTTTGTCCCTACACCCCCCACACACCCTACACTTGAAAATCTCATACCACTTCCAATCGATCTCCACAGAGCCACACTCATAACACCTAACCTGCTCTTTCTCACCCATAGTGAGAGCACTAAGGCCGGGCTCATACGGCCCCGATTTCTCCTTTATAAGCTTCATCTTCAGCTGATGCTTCGCCCAATCCTCCAAGCTCATATGTGCCGGTTTATCCTGTAGATCTACCGCCGAAAGCATAGAATGAGGATCGTCCTCAGTAGATATAAAACCTCCTTTTGTGTCCGTCATCTTGGCAAATTCGAACTCGACAAACTTTTGGAACTTGCGTGCAGGTTTGATGGCGATATCCTCACGACCTTTGCCTCCTATACGATTACTAGCCATAGCTGTGAAAGAGCGTTTATTGCCCAGGGTGGAAGATGAGGATGAAGCCGCATTGTTTAATGCAGGGCGGGTAATGGTTGGCTCGGACTCCGCTTGCTCCTTGAGAGCCTTCTGGATTTCAATCGCTTTAAGACGGTTTATCTCCTGGTAAACGTCAGCCCCGGGCTCCTCAATAGTTATTTATGAAAATTTGAAGGCTTACCGCTCGTGTTCTCCGTTCTCCCATGAGGGGAGCCCCTGCAGTTGCCACCGGTGGTGTTGACAGTTCTTCGGCAGACATTGTAAATATTTCAAAAAAAAACGCCCCCCCGCCCGAAAAGACTGTGCTGACAACAGACAGTAAGGTAACCCATGAAATGGGAAAAATGACAGTAAACAAACGGATGCCTATTCACCTGTAGACGGTGAGTTGAGATGAAATGACAAGAATGAAAGAGGTCGTTGGAGCAACCCCCCCCATGGGCTAGCTTTTGCAACAAGGGTCAACGAAAAGGCTTGTCAACGGAAGGAGTCATACCGGCACCGTAGGCACTGGGTACCACAGAGCACCAGTGCGGTAAGTTATGTATCATATGATAGCTCCATATGTACGAACCCTCGGCCTCAAGCTGATTTTCGATCCAGCCAAGAACTGTTTCGCGATCGCTCTCACAACCGGGAAGGGCGCTTTCTTCCAGGACTAAGGCGTCGGTACCAAACTGCCCAGGCGAGAATGGGGTGAGAAATTTGTGATTGGCCCAGCTCCACCGTTCAGTTTTCAGGGCGCTGAAGCTCCAGCATATCGCTATCAGCAGGAACAGGGCACTAAAAGTCTCAGTGCCAGGCTGTGATCCTAACAGAGCAAAAAACTGTTGCAATTCGCTATCTCCGGCACACCTCCAATCTCCGGGTCCAGAACAAAGGCTCTTTGAGAAGGGCCACGGTAGTTCATGGCACAAGTATAAGATCAGCCTTCGGGATAGGTTAGATCTAAATAACTGGTAGAGGGTCCGCGGGAAGAATTGATTAAGCAGTTATTTAAGGTTAGCCAGCCAAATATATCCCTGTCTGCTCAGGTTAACCGTTCCCGATCCTTGTGCTGTTCAATCACTTCTTGCCGGACCCTGTAAACGCAATTCTGTTACCTTGTCAAACTGAACCTATCCGGAGATAGCGAATCGCAAGAGTTTTTACGGTACTGAGCCCCGCATATAACTAGCTGACCAGTCCATCGTACTGTAAAAGTTCTTGAAATCCAGATACCCTACGAGTAGAATACAAGGACTGCCTAAGTGCCCACGGTGAAGTTGGTGAACAGCTAACTCAGGTCCCACGAAATACTCCCTGTCTTGTGCAAGTATCATACGAAAACATCTCTCCAGCACCGGCACCCCGCCAGTCCTGGATCTCGAGATCCAGAGACAAAGGGTCCTGATCTCACCACACTTTATTTTCCCCAGACGCCTGAGAGGATTAGCGCTTTCGTAACACTAGAAAAGATCGGCCCACTTAGCATGTCGGATCTCATTAATCCTCTCTCGCGATCTCTTAACTTGTCAAACTACTAGTAAACCTATCCCGGCTAACACACTTATCCCCCCCGCCCATGATTTGACTGTAGGCTCCAAGGGATTTTAGGGCACTCGTAGCACCGTACCCGAGAGTAGGGCTCTATCATAAGTCTGTATGGACGCTCAGATAGCCATAGTAGGCTTTGCATTTTTTACCATATCTCGCGAATCCCAATCCCTGTTCTCAGGTACATCTACCCTTACACTTGCGGGGAACTCTCACTGTTGAACTGCTCAAATAAAGTTAGGTTAAGATCTAGGTATTTGATGACTCTTGCGGGAATGTGTGCTCTCAGCACACCCCCGCAGGTACATACCTCCTACCACACGACCTTGCGCGTTTCCCATGATTGGACTCACAAAACCCTCCTGCTCCAGTCTATAGTGACGAATAATAGCTTTGTGTATCTTCTCAACACTATTGTTTCCCCATAAAGACCTCCTGAAGCAAGGAGTACTGGTGGACAATCCCCCCATGCCGCACTAGTACAGTACAAGAAAAGTTAGAGCGTAACTCAATCCGTTCAAACAATTCGCCAGAGCCAATCTGACCACTACTCGTACTTGAAACTTTAGGGATCCAGCTCCACCCCTTCAGTACCCGATAGCATATCACAATAACACCAACTTGAGACCAGAGAAACTATCAGATACTAATTCTAAGATCAATCGTGCGATACCGGTATCCATTGCTGCAGGTCCAGGCTCAACCACCCCAAACACAGCCCTCACAATATTCTCGAATTTGACTCAGAATGACGCTACCTGGAATGCTACCTGAAATGACGGCGTGGAGAGAGTTCAGACCCCTTATCGCCACCTCCCATAGTCAAACATAAACTGCTTGCGTCGCCATGTGCTCTATCTTAACTCTTAATAGGCTTAGAGGTGACATGTCATGGTCGATGTTCAACAGAACGGCGACTGAACCGGGAGATGCCACTACAGGGCTAGAGACAAACAGTGGAAGATATCAAAGATTGGCGTGGAGAGAGATAGTGAGCTTATTTGCTCGAATTTATTAACACTTCAAATCACCGGTAAGGGTTGAAAGGCAGACGATCATTTTTTTGTTTTCATAACTTACCACCCTCCCTTGTGAAATGGCGAATTCTACAGAGGAAAAATACTTTTAAGAATTCATCCCCTCATCCCTTCGTTCGTTTTCAGACCCTCGCGCTACCTAAGTACGGTGGCACAGCTGGTAGTGGAAGCGATCGGTGGTGAAGTAACTAAAGAGAGCAAAGTTAGGGATAATTGTGACAACTATGATGTAAGAAGCATATGATGAATATGAAGGGTGGTGCCAGTACGGTATCCCTTCACTGCTGAGGTAGCTTGTTTGGGTAATCGTGATATGAAAAACTTGGTGCTTCAGAGGTGGTGCACTAGTAGTGCTCAGAATAGTGCTAAGTGAGTACTGCTCAGTATTGTCATGATGGAAACCAGGTTTTCTGCGTAGATTTGCTCCCGACTATGGTACGAGTACGAGTACTTCGCCTGACCTTGACTTACCTCAGTGTGCTGTCTATCGTTACCTTTCGGGCACACAACCGTACTTTAGCTTCGCCCTGAACGCAAACTAAAATTGATGTGCCTGGGCTTGAAAAACGGGAACGAACGAAGGGATCAAAAGCTGGACGAACGTCATGCCGAGTAAGTCAACACATTCATCCTAACCTCTTTTGTTGTTGGAGCTAGGTGGCCCCTCAGAATACGGTTCAGGTACAGTACCGTACCGATACTATAGAGTATGATACGACAGTCTAACCACCGTACTAGTCCCAAGGAACGAACACCGCGGAATGACATCCCATCGCTACGAAACTGCAGTCACCTTGCCATGAGTGATTATGTATACGGAGAGGCGATAAGAACCCTTGGGCCGCAAAACCCGAATGAAGAGGTAAAGAGGAGGAGGGAAGAAGGCGTCGCACGTTAAGTTTGCAGTTCGTAGCCCTGTCGAACATCACTCGAATTAGGCCTTACCCAATAATGTCGTGACCGTGAGACCTCAAGTCTAATTATTGCTCCAGGAAGGGTGTGATGCCCGCCCGTCCCTCCACGATATCTCGGGTTCACATTTTCCTGTGCCGGCGTGTGTTAGCCCATCTGCCGGTATCGGGGCTATGAATACCACGAGGTGCAACATGCTCCCCGACCATAGACAAGCTATTGCCCGCACTCCCTGCGATCCCACATCCACTCTGTTGCACCAGCCCTCACTCTCTTTCCCATAGGGTTCGAATGGTAAGGTACGGTAAGTTACCATACGATACAATACGGTAATATACGGTAACGTACGGTAAACTTACCATGCGCCGTTTGCCGACCGTCATAAAGTTCCATATCATGATCTTGG
>Ga0307513_10000847_pt1 | contig 44703 bp, 50 predicted proteins | sample 15_EM_MG_FD_202174 | JGI IMG/M metagenome (GOLD analysis project Ga0307513, IMG submission 202174) | Populus trichocarpa ectomycorrhiza microbial communities from riparian zone in the Pacific Northwest, United States - 15_EM | ecosystem: Host-associated > Plants > Roots > Unclassified | place...
TACCAATCACCCCATTGTTATTACCAATCACCCCACTTTCATTACCAATCCCTCCATTTCTATTACCAATCCTTATTACCAATCACCCCCAATGCTTACCAACCTCCATTTTTACTTAGTAATCGCCAAGCCTCTGTAGAGTATAAAAGGGGTCCGATTTTCTGACTGCCAGGACAATACAGTCCCCTTTATTTAGACGTTGAGCACAAGTCTCACTAAATAATTGTGTACATCCAGATTAGTTTCAGTAGCTTGCCACTATCTCAGGAAGAGATCAGCTAGGAAGTGCTGTATTCTAAGTGTACTAGACTGCACAGTCATAGACAATTGTTGTCGGTCCCACTTATTAGCATTTTCAGCCTTGCCTGACTAATATTTGTGCATTCAATTGTACTAGATTGTACCTGGTTTCCCAGTCAGTGAAGAAGATCCTTGTCCCTTGCTGTAACAGTCATACTAGCAATACAAGTAATTTGCACTGTACTTCAGTTTTCAAGTCATCACAGTTTCAGGTCATCACACCATCAATTATTACACGTCAAGTATTCAGTTACTCCGTACATCTCTTTACAGTCTTATTTCAGTTCAGTATTACGCTCGTCACATTTATTTGTTTGCAGATAATCATCCTCAACCTTTGATTAACTTCTTAGTCACTTAGGCACTGCAAGTCTCTAGGATAGTATTGTTGTTGGCATCATTATTTTACAAACCCGTTTGTTTCGCACAAACACAACCATTCTCGTATAGTGCAGGTTCCTCTTAGATTTTATTATCTATTTGCCCTTGAACCCATATACTTGAATATTAAGGGTATTGATCTGTTACTTATTATTATTATCAAACAACTGGAATATACCCTGCCCCTATTTTGGACAAGGCTGGTGAAACCCAGGTTAATAACATATCAATTGTTATACGACGCGACACCGTAATCTGATTGCCTCAAGCCTCAACGTGTTCCTTTATTTCCAAATTGTTTTATTATTACAAAGTCGTGTATGTTCATTTGTCACAAAGGAATTATTCTATACAGCAAGTAAGGTATTTCGAAGAATGTACAAAGATTGAACACAACGAGGAATAAAGAGGGTGTGAGGGGGGTGTTACTAAGATAGCACAAGCGATAGAACGAGATGAGAAAACGAGGGATTGGAAATGGAAAAGACAGCCTTGAGTACTAGCGAGAGTAGGACGGAAGCAATGTACATGCAAAAAACATGGAGCAGCATTGAACAAGATGAGGTGGGGAATTACAGCAGGGTTATATGATGGGCAAAGGGGTGTTTTCTTCAAGGATATATCAACACACGAGCAATCTCATAATGAGAGGGCACTCTAGTTTGAAGTCAAAGGAAAGATGAAAGGATGACTTTTGTTGATCTCATGCACCTCATCTGCGAATGAAGTGGCGCGGTAAAAGTCGACCTTGGTGTATGAATATCAGCGATGTGGAGTTGGTTGAACGTTGCTGGAAGATGCCATCCTGATTCCTAGGGAGCAGAGCGGAAGGGATGTACAGGATACGAGCCGGTGTGAATTGAAGGACGTTCGACCCCGAGGCTGTGTATAGAGATTTACTCACAACACGCAATGGAGGAAGGGATGGAGGGCCTGGAGAACCTCAACGCTGTGGATAGAGATTAACTCACAACATGCATCAGGGGATAGAGGCACAATGGATGTGCAATATGTGTTCCGACGTGATTAGTTGGCCCTGGTTGACACCTCTGATGCAGTGGATAGAGACAACACGCATCGGAGGAGGTGAACGGAGAGCCCAGTAACGATAATGCTTGTGGTTGTGGTGTGGTGGCTGAGAACCCTGACGCTGTGGATGGAGCTCATAAAGAGGGATGTGGGAGGAAAGAACGGGGTCATGTGGTGTGACAGACCTGTGACCGACCTTTGACGTGACCGACCTTTGACCGCCTTTTGACTGTAAAAGTCACTGGTCAAGTCACTGGTCAGGCAACATTTTTCTTGCACTGGTCAGCTATTTGCCCGCCGTGTTACCTTCTTAAGTATTTTCTTATGCTATCATTAACATGATCCACAAGGCTTCCCTCGCCTCGCCTCTGCATGCCTCGTCTCGGGGCTTTTCTTTTCCCCACCCACCCACTCCTACGCTACCACCTTTAATATGCACCCAGACCCAACCCGGTAGAGGAGGATTGGTGGAGGGGGGTTCATCCGCCCTCTCCATCGGCCTTCACCCCGTGGAGCAGTCGACGTCTAGTCGCCTGCTTCCACGCCCCCTGTAGACTACCGGCTTGGTTAAGCAATACAATTCTACTTGCGATGGTGCGAAAATCCGCAAGAAGAATTATTCGTGACTTTAGGATCCCAACTCCACGCGACATGCAGCCCGAAAATGCCCTTTGTGAATCTTTGACCCCCCAGCATGGTTCGTTTCCGCGTCTCATGGGTCTTATAGGCAATTATGACACCGATTGCAAAAAAAGAATATTTTGGTGATCGATTCTCCTCCAGCGTGAAATCTAATCGGTTCCTCGGTTGCCGATCCCTTAGGGACCTCAAGGGTTTGCAAGGACGGAGAAGTAGCCAGAGGGTAAACAGACGGGCATGTGTTAGATGTGTTAGCTTGATATTGCTGAACGCCTCCGGTGGCTGACGACCATGTTCGAGAAACAATGCGCCCAGCGCTCAGTGAATGTCAATTTCAATCCCACATGATTTTTTGATATATGTAACCCACATTTAGAGAAGCACCCAACATGTGGCAGCAAGCAGCCCAGATCGAAATGCAGAAGGGGCGATTCACTATCGCATTGATCTTTGGCTTTCCTGAATTGGGAGCCAACCCCAAATTTATCGAGGTTAGTTATGGAAATTGGAAAGCTGATAAGTGTTTGGGCAAGATACATCTAGATTTTACTAAAATTAAAGAACCCTCTTCCTGAAAAAAATCTTCGCATTCGGATTCGGTACACACGACGTCACGAACCACAGATCCTTAGGCCTTACACCCTCATTCTCAATCTTTACATCATAGTTCATTACCACATGCGCGAACATCAACTTGAGCTCGCATGCAGCGAAGTATCGCCCAGGGCAGGCATGCCTCCCATGGCCGAAAGCGAGTGAGTCGTTGCTAGTGGTCACGATGTCAAATTTTCTTCCAGTGGCGTCTTGTTCTTTCAGTTTGACAAAGCGGAAGGGGTCGAACGTGAATGCGTCGGGGTAGATTTCCTCATTCAGATGCACACTCTCTAGTGCGACGACGACAGCTGTGCCGCGAGGAACTGTTGTGCCGTCAGTGAAGGTATGGTCGTTAACGGCCATTCGCTGCATCGTAACTGAGAAAGCATTAACTTTATGAGAATCTGCAATGTACGACATGGGCTTACTGATTGAGAGAGGGTGCAACCTTTGTGACTCTTTGATGAAGCTGTCGAGTTTGGACATCTGATCGATGGCTGCCTTTGTCCAGCCTTCTCGTTGAATGATCTCTTCGACTTCTTCTCGGAGAGGTTTCATGTATTCTGGGAAAGCGGCCAAATAATAAAACGCATGCGTGAAAGTCTTTCTCCAATTTCAGAAATTTGATTTGGACACAGTTATAAACACGACATACCATCGAAGATGTGTGGATCGCTGTAAAGTTGACCGTCAAGATACGTGATGTGAGGTACCAGTATGTGGCTTCCTCCCCCTTTGCTTCATCCATGAGCCATGTAAGAAAGTCGAGCTGCACAGAATGAATGTATGAGTTTCTAACATTAATTATATTTTCCCGAGATTAAGCATACCGGCCTTTCATCGGTATTGCTGCTTGCTTCACGTTGCTTTCGCCGAGCAGCAATGAGAGGTGCAAGATGTTTTAAACCTTCCTGCGTTTTCTTTGGAAGGTTCGAAATCAGCTTGTTCACGAGCCTAAATTAAGCATGAGCACTTTTTCTGAATATACCAAAGTTCCCCAAAATGACGCACGGTCGAAGGAAAGGAGGTACTATGCGAAGAAAAGCCCCGGTCTTGAAAACATCGATGGTATATTGAACATTGAGGGCGACGTAATCTGGATCTCTGCCTATTGGCTCATGTCAGACAAGAGCTTGAGTACTGGGATGCAGGGCGACTCACAGAGAGGCCGACCAACAAAAACGCGGTTACTAGCACGGCAAACGATATTCATGAAGGTCTCTGAGGCTCGAACACTGGTCCAATCTATTCGATTGTCAGCATAATAAGAGAAAACATACAAGGTTCAAATTTCACCACTGGTCGGAGGTATAAATTCGTTGAAAGCATCGACAACCTCTTCATGAACCTCCGGCACGAGTTGCGGAAGAGCCCTAGTGAGTTGTGCTCGGATAAGAGGGACATGATACGTATTCCTGCTGATATGCCCCCCGAGAGTGTATTCAATTTGAAGTGACTGGACACGTTTTCAGTGGTTGAACGACGGGGGACAAAATAACTCACTTCATCGAGGGAAGCCATGAGAGATAACACACCATCAGGTGCTTTCCGGATCTCTTCAATCACCCTAGATTCTGTGACGACGACGAGCCACTGCAGCATATCGGGAATTTTGAAGATGGCATTCGGCCACTGGGAAAAATTCTCAACATCGCTTGCAAGAGGTCAGAGGAGCAGAGAAACCCACTTTTTTCACGCCAGCATTCATGACCCTCCTCGAATCCCATATGTAATTCAAGGCTCCGAGGTAGGAGAAAGGCGGCAAGACGGACCCAGTCGATGGGATATGTGTGAGCTGAAAGGTTTCAGGTTGACAGTCGAGTTAGTGCCTGTCGATGTGTCAGAAAGAGGCTTCGCACTTTGCGACTCTGCCCGTTAAAATAGCCCAAGACTAGCCAAGAAACAGCCAGTCCAACGAGGAGCAGTTGGTGCTCGACGATGGCTGGTGGCAGCTCTTTGAGGTCGAACATCTCTGCACTTTGTTGGGGTTGCTCCGGTGGGGTGAAACCTCCAACATCCTTGTGGCTTAATACTTATTGACAAATTTATGTGGAACCGTATGCAGCCGAATGACGCCGCAAGGCTGAGGATCATGATCCGAGAATCGTTGACGGAGATTGAATGTGAAAGAAGTTTCGAGGTGCATTCGTGAATTGGAAAGTGCGGCGAAAAAGTGTGTGCGGCGGCAAAACCCGCCGCACACATGACATGACGATAGTATGACCAGTTTCTTTCTCTCTTCTAACAGTATGTACCCGCCAATCAGTATGTCGACGCTTCTCGCGATTGAACGTTGGTGGATACATGGGTACACACAACGTCGGTGAACATGACTTGTTTCTTTCCTACGCCCTCTATCATATGCTTGTGTACATATATCTGGGTGTGGACTTTGTGGAAATACGCCTTATGATTGAAGGTTCCACAGAGGCTGGTAAGCTGCAGGCGGCTCCCTGAACACTACTAGCTTAATAATCAATTTCTTAACACATTTGATGTCAGCCACATGTAATTGCTTGAGGTGACTCGCAAGCGCAAGGCGAGTCAGAGTAACCACGCCATGTAAGGTACAAAAGGACAGGGTGTGCATTGGGCCACAGCGTTTATTCTCGCCCAACAGTTTTATATAAATCTAAGTACTACTTACATAACAACAATGAAGCTATTTTGCGAGACGCGTGACGTCACGCGTCCAATTGAAGTCATGGGACTTGGTGAAATTGGTCACGTTATTGCCTGGCGGATTTGCCGCCGCACACGATCGCTGCACACATTGCCGCACTCACTGCCGGGGCCGGACTATCTTGACGAGGAGGCAAAACGTTACAGCAGGTTGTTCGAATTTTACCAAGTCACATTTTGCCGTGGGGTCGCATTAGTACCTGGTATGGATCAAATACCTATTCCCACGACGTCCGCCCATGTACCATCAGCGTGTGTGAATAACCGGATATGTTGGGCCCTGTTCGAATCCTCGTCGTCGTTGAGCTGCACAATTTCAGCCGTCGAAAGCCAACGCAGCGGTGAGTTTTGTATTCTAATCTGTTATTTTGAAGTCTCATAGAGTTTACCTATAGTGGCTAATCACACACATTTTGAACGCAAAAATCTGAACGCCCAATATTTCGTTGCTCAAACACACTCGACTCCTCACAGGACAATGAGCGACTTGTTTGTGGACACCTTCGAAACTAACTCACACTTGCCTCTATTCCTCGTCCCATTGCTTCCGTCATCAAACCCTCTTAGGCCTTCCACTGGCACGGGATAACTTGCGACGGCTTTCCGTGTTATCAAGTGCTCGTGCCAATGGGGCAATGAAGACGACTCTGGCTGCAGGTTAGCTTTAAGAAGCAACCAGTAGCTAGACTCTGGAAGATACCATGTAGGACTAGGGCAAGGAAACAACAATGGAATTAGGCGGGTTGGGTGCGCGAAACGCGACTCCCCAGAAAAGTGTGATAATGGCGAAAATGCGCGCTGGGATCTAGATAAGTTCCCTTCCAAAACATCAACAACCACTCCTTCACCACCGATGACGGTCAGCGGTCACGGTCAACCAGCACAAATATCAACTCACCATCAAGAAGAAAACCATGATATTTTGAGCATGCTTAATAAACCCATCGAGTTCTAGTCCACGCAAATGCTCGACAACGGTGTGTTTCGTTTCATGGTCATTTTTCGAAGCGCTCATAATACTATACTACTTACTCTATATAGACTATACACGGTCGAAACCCCAAATAATCTTTACCCAGATCGTCAACCTGGGATTCTCGGTCATACAGGAGGAAAACACCGGCGACAACGAAGGATGGAATGGACGTGCATCCTATCTTTTGGAGAGTTTGTTTCGTTTTACGTAGACTTTTCGAATTTTGAATATAGTAAAGGACTCAGAAATACTTGAAAAACAAATACTGCATACGATGAATACCCTTGCTTCGACTCGGTGAATCCAGCAGTCCCACGCTGTCCTACAACGCGTCCGTTTTTAGCAAGTACAGCCCCGTGCCCTTTACTGTAACAATGTTGACCGTCGACATGGACATTTTTTGCTTCAAACCGTCATCGACTGTGGATACGACATAGAACTTTGGCCATTTCCCGCCTTACTGTGTTCTAGAAAGTTGATACTGAGGATGTTTCACAACAGCCCGGCCGTTATCACAGGAGGAACCTTCAACCACTTCCATGGCCGTCGAGGTGTGTCCATGACCAACTTGAACGGCTCCACTTTACAATGACTGAAGGTCGGTACCTACAACTCAGGCATGGATTTGCTGAAAGAAGCGGCAGTGCCTGGTGCATTTCATAATTCTCTACAACGCAGTGATCCACCGAAATGCCACAAACATACCCGCGAAGCCATCTTGGACAAGATCATGGGCTGGGTCAAGAGGAGGATCGACACTGACACTTTCATTATGTGGCTCTACGGTGCCGCTGGTGCAGGGAAGACTGCCATCGCGCAAACTATCGCAGAGCTCTGCGAGGAACATAAGCTCCTCCTCGCGAGCTTCTTTTTCTTCCGCGCCGACTCCTTGCGCAGTGATTCCAAGCAACTCGTTGCTACCATCGCCTACCAGGTTGCCGTTGTCATCCCAAGCGTTCGAGGACTCATGGAAGCTGCGATCGACAATGACCCTCACCTCCTTTCCCGATCACTTATAACACAGTTCATAGGGCTTATCATCGATCCATTGGAGCACCTTTTCGTCTTCTCCTGTTCCTCTGTTGGAAAACACACGGATCTACCAAATTTAATCATCATCATCGACGGCCTTGACGAATGCATGGATGGCACACAGGTCCAGATTCTCGACATGATATTCGCCATTAGTAAACGTTCCAAATTTCCAATCATCTTCCTTGTCGCAAGTCGTCCCGAGCCGGAAATATCCGCTGCTATGGGCGATGGTAAAACCCGAGAGGGTGTAGCTCGCCTCCCTTTGGCCGCCGATATTACCTCACGCGATGATATCAGACGGTTCTTGCAGGATAAATTCAATGAGATCCGCCTCACCCACCCAATGCGATCCGACCTGCCTTCATCTTGGCCATCAAACGAAGACATTGAAGCCCTTGTGTATAAGTCTTCTGGGCAATTTATTTATGCATCCACCGTTGTCAAATTTGTCTCTTCGCCTCGACATGCGCCCGACCACCGCTTAGAAATCGTTCTTGATCTCAGGCCCAAGGGTAAAGACCTCCCGTTTGCCGAGCTAGATTCGCTGTATAGATATGTTCTCTCTTCGACAGAGGAGACCACTACCACAGTTCAGATTGTTGCAACCGCTCTAGCTCTTAGGTATGGAGCGCGCATAGATCAGTTGTCTGACATTCTCGATATCTCGCCCCGCGACATCAAGCTCCGTCTAATCGATATGGGATCCCTCGTGGAATATGGGGAATATTTCTTGGACATTCTACATGCAAGCCTTGGCGACTTTTTGTTTGACAAGTCTCGGTCTCGGGAACTATATATCGATCATCGGGCAATTCACACCAAGATCGTGCAAGCGCTCCTGTGCGAGTATCTGAAGCCTTATATTGGTAAGTGGTTTATCTGCTGCCAACTTCTGTGTCATGCTAAAACCTACGATCAGGCATGCATTGGATCTATACATATGATAATTTGCAATACCACTGTTCTAAAGCAGAATTGACTACTGACCTGATAACCCATATCCGCCATTTTCCAGTGAGACAAGCTTTGTCATGGAATCCATGGTGGAATTTCAGGCTTGCTTTGTCTCTCATGGATTTTGCAACATTTATCCCATCGCTGGTATGTATCCTTTGAACTAATGGTGTTTTGAGCTGGTTTTAATTGCTGGTTTTATGAAGGACATTGAGCACTCAAATCTCATTTCTGCCCGCTATCTTTCAGAAATCGATGACGCTCTGGTTTCCACCCTAGATTTATACCCATCATTTGCGATTGGCGCCTTCATGGTCTTACGCTTGAGTGGTGCTCTTTCCATTCATCATCCCAATATCATAAAATGGATCACGTATAGAATTGCGGATCCTTTGGTTGTGCATGGACTTATCTTTCGCTTCATCTGTGACGACATTCAGCAAATAACCCTCCGTCCATTCATGTACTTTTTTATTACGCCCAAGGATGAAGCCCTACTGCTCGATTTCTTGTCGAATCCCCAACGTTCACAGCATCACGCAGTGGACCGTCGAACACACAACTCTATTACTGAGCGGTGTTTTTCATACATTCTCGAACGTCGGCTGACTCATTTTCCTGGAATATACCTTTGGGCAAGCAAATCTAAACGTAGGCCTTGGCTATGGGGGTGGCGGAAACCGAAAGATATAATAACCAACAGTCAAAGGTTCATATGGCGACAGACCGAACGCGTAAACAAGAAGCTCGACTCTTTCTCGGCGCTCGTCCTTGCGCTCAAATATCTTCCCTATCTCCTCGACAAGGCCACCAGATCAGCGGAGCTTGTTGCATTGGCGAAGCTGTGGCAATATCGGCATCCCCTACCAGTATCAATCTTTCGACGCGATACCAAAAAGGCAGGAAAAGCAGTTGAGCGCTATCTATCCCGCTTTGATGGAAAAGAGCAGTGTGAGAGCGAAGTTGCCGTGGGTCCCCCTCTGCTGTGTAATGTATAGAAACTAAAATTTGCAAATGGAAATAACTTACTCGTCTATCCAACATCACCTACCCCCGTTCCAGCGCGTGCAAATTGTAAGTGAAATTGCTACCTCAGTCACAAAGAAACTTCCATGATGGTTGACATCCCGCAGGGTCGTTCTCGAATCTTTGAGCATAAATAGGCATGAATTTCGAAATATGTACATACGAAACAGCTTCAAAAATGCAGACAACATAATAAACAAAATCAGAACATTTGTTGGTGTCATAGTACTTGGGCTTGAAAGCGGAGGGGATATAAGTTCGGGCGTAACTTCCATGACATGGCGCAGAGAGTTGGATCGAATTCGTGAGTCTCTTCCTTATACGCTACTCGTTTGGGTGGCATCCTTTATTTAGACACCACGGTGAATCAGCAGCTAAGTCCATCACGAGACTGTCGCACATGCCACAACGCCACCCAGACCAACGGCCCGTTGCGAATTCATCCAATTGGAATGTTGCGTCTCCGAGACCTACGAAAGCTGTTGTAGGTGGCTCAGGCCACGCGTTCTACTCTGTCCCGGCGCACAAGAACCTGGGACTGACTTGCACACAGTGATGGTAGTGGCAGCCAGACGCTGGGCTCGATCCCGTATGAAGTTTAATCCAGTTAGTCTTGTCAAGGTTTCTGAACAATGAAATAGACGAACCTTGAGCTCAGACTTTGATCTCTCGGCTCATTCACAACAATTGGCTTGTATGCGACATGGAAGCAAGAAGTGGTACACCGTACGAGTCCACCTCAAGCTAGCCACAGAGGGCATGAACCTGACGACTCTATAACGATATGTAAACGATGAATATTGATCAGTAGTCATGATAATCATCATCTGCTATAAATATTGACCTGGTGCGGAAGAGAGGAAGAGGGAAGAGGGTCCGTTCGTTGGCGAACAATCCGAGACTCGGGAGATACGAAAAGCCAGAAAGAGCCATCGAGAAGGAAAGGATTCCTAGGAATGGGTCGGGACCGGCGTATTAGAATTTTCTGGGTGGATATCTTCCGGGGGAGATGGGAAGGCGAGATCGATGACGTAGACCATGGAAGCCGAATTTTCGTTGAGAACGGGAACTGTAGGCGAATCTATGCATCAGGAAAACTATAAATTGTATATTTTGCACCATTTACCTGGGGAAGGCTGGATTCGAAATAACTTGGTGCAATATTGGTAGAGCCAACGACGAAACAGCATGAGAGGTCCTCAATGACTCGCCATGAGAACGTGAAATCTAAGAGAAAAATGTTTACTGCAACTTCGAATCTGAGGGCAGGATGCAGAACCTTGGCAGAACCTCCATGAACTGATCTTCTAGCACTTTGATCCCCGAGATCTCAGTACACACTGAAATAATGACTTTGGCCATAGATCGAAGGTGTTCTTCAAAAGTTTTTGTCAAGGACTGAAAGAATGTACAGAGATTCCATTCACCATTTCAAAAATACATTCATGTTCATACTTCTCCCTTCAACCTTTTATCTCTGTCCTGAAACTTAAAGGCCACGAACAAAGCTTCTCCGCCCTCTTTTTTCAAAGAAGCTGCTCGGACGCTGGATTCGGGGGCGTATATTCTGCGTACCAAGGCACGTCCAAATACCCGTACAAAGAAGCCACACGTAATGAATGATTTCATATTCTCATCATTTGCTGTGGGTGATGGATTAGCCGATTTGAAGGCTTCGTGGACGGTGGCAGGGAGAAGAGTGGATAGTATAAAATAGGGGAAGACAAAGGTTGATGTACGTGACGATCGGATATTTTGGAACTGTGAGATAAATAAGTAGAAAACGTTTCCAGGCCAAGTAAATATACCTGGTTTCTTGGGTTTAGTCATCTCTCACAGCGGAGTCGAAAGCCAAAGTTAGACACACCAGTTCGAAGACGGATTTTACCCTTCGGTCATAGATATTGTCGAAGAGCGCAGAGGCGCCGTTTTGAGGGTAAACAGTCCAGTCGAGATTCGTTGGACCGATGCTGCCATGATGGTAATGAGAGGAGCAGGGCCAGGGTTGTTTCAAGGTTCGGTGGCTTATGTGCGTTTGTCCTCTTCACCATGGGTGGGTCCTAATCCTACATCTTATAGGAAAGGATTAGACCGGTGACCTTGGTCTGTCTTTTGGCTGGTCTGACAGCCCATACAATGGTATGCAGGTGAGCTTCTTGTTTGTTGCTGGATCAGGATATGTGCTTGTCAAGTGCTTGTAGAGAGCCATGATGCATGATGGCCCATTTCGTCATTCACGTTTTTCTCTTTCTTTCCTTTCTCCCGCCATCTTGTCGTCACTCACGGTCGTTATTTTCCACAGGGCCCTGCCTCTGTCGTCCAGTAGTCGACTACATCCTCACGAGGCCAAGTTGAAATTCATACACTGGTAGTCACAGCCTTGTCCAATTTGAATTAGCGGCGCCCGTCGAAGACAGCCTCTTCTGCCTCGATAAATAATATTTTGCTCCCCACTGCCGCACTCTACACACCCTCTCTCTTTCCTCCATTTTACCTAAGACGACCATTATTTGCCACCGCCATCTCGAGCCTTCTCACAGAGGATTCCTTGGCAGACGTGGTGGGACATGACACGAGGCGTGGTTCAGCGAAAGGAGCTCGAGGGGGTATTTGCCTGGTCAGTCCTTCTCCTCAACATCGTAGTTGATTCTCACACCTTCAACAGCGGCGACGCGTACCCCTTGGATCCAAGACAGAGACACTGCACAGGCAGAAGTGACTTTGTCTTTCGATCCGCCTCCAATTACCCCGTTGCTTCACTCTCAAACATCCACCCCGCCGGGCTAAAGTTAACCCGAATTCCGAGGGGAGGAGCAGACGCGCCGCGAGCACCGGTTAGCAAAGGCCCTTGGTTGGTGAACAACTAATGGGATTCGTTCAGTGGTGGGTGGTTGCCTCGTCAAATCACCCATCTCCTCACCGAGTACATGTCTCATGTACCCCTCAATCTCATTAGTGTCGGCGAGGGGAAACAAGGCCGGCCTACCCCATCCCTTCTACACAATGAATAGGACTGCCACTGAGCGGCGACGCATGTGGCAATCTCAATAGTCCATGCGGCCTAACACGCGCTTGCTCGCTGAAGTAGTGATCGAGGTTGAGGTAGATATTTTCTGTACCTTTTCTTATTTGGCAGACTCAAATTCATGATCAGGGGCAGCTACGTGAATTCGATTATGCACGAACACTGCACGAGATATACCTTGAGGTAGGGCTCTTTTAGGCACCAAATCAATCTTCAAAGCTAACAATTCTTGCGTATATCTTAGTTCGGCCCCTCAAATCGCTCCAAGGCTTTACCCGCACTCGCGCCATATTTGAGCTCGGAACCTCGCAATTACTGTTTTTGATGCCTAAAATCTTGTGCAAGGCGTACATCGACTTTGAGGTGCAGGAAGCTGGACGGGCAATTGCTAGGTCACTCTGCGAACGCTTGGTTGCACTTAGTGGGGATGTGGAGGCATGGATATTGTATGCGCTATTTGAGGAAGAGGCTATCTCACTTCTGAGGACGGATCGGGAAGAGGAAGATGAGGAGGATGAGGAGAAGGAAGTCGAGATGGTCCCTGGAAAACCAGCACTTGTTCGGCAGGTATTCGGGAGGGGTTATAAGAATCTCAAGAGGAAGAACCGATGGGTGAGGTATATTTTGATACGTGAGCTATTTAATGTGTTATTAACTCTTGACATTTTCCTTCTTCTATTAGCGTGTTGCCCTGCTGGAAGTGTGGAAGAATTTCGCGCAGAAGAACGGTTCGCCGGGGGAGGTGGAAGGATTAATGCTGATCGTCACCAAGAAACAGGCCAGATGGTAGAAGGTTTATCAACCCATTTACTTGCTCTCTCCCCTGTTTCTTGCATTACATACCTATCCAATTCGTCCATGCAAGCACTCCACAAATTGAAATGGTGTGTGCTATGTCAATGCACGTTTATTTTTCGAGGTGCTCATATTTTGTTCATATTACTACATTACTCTACATAGACGACACACACCTCTTGATGCATACTCTCGATCGCAGTCGACACCCCACACCATCCTTGCCCAGATCGACAACATGAAGTTCTCGGCCATATAGGAGGAAAGCATTGGTGATCAAGAAAGATAGAATGGACGTACATGCTACCTTTTGGAGAGTTTGTTTTGTTCTACGTAGACTTTTTGACCTGAATTTTGAATATAGTAAAGGACTCGGAAATACTTGAATAAAAAGTACTGCGTACCATTGCTTCGACTCGGTGAATTTAGCAGTCCCACGACGTTTCCGTTTTTAGCAAGTACAGCCAGGTACAGCCTCGTGCCCTGTAACAATGTTGACATCGACATCTTTTGCTTCAAACCGTCATCGACTGTGGGGCACGACATAGAATTTTGGCCATTCTCCCCAGCGTGTTCCAGAAAGTTGATACCGAGGATGTTTTACAACAGTTCGGCCGTTATTACAGGAGGAACCTTCAATCTTTTCCATGGCCGTCGAGGTGTGTCCATGAGCAGCTGGCATATATGACTCAAGCTTGCTACCTAAAACCCAGGCATGAATTTTCTGAAAGAAGCGGCAGTGCCTGGTGCATTTCATAATTCTCTAGAACGCGGCGATCCACCGAAATGCCACAAACACACCCGGGAAGCGATCTTGAACAAGATCATGGACTGGGTCAGGAACAAGATCGACACGGATACTTTCATTGTGTGGCTCTACGGTGCCGCTGGGGCGGGGAAGTCCGCCATCGCGCAAACTATCGCAGAGCTCTGCGAGGAACACAAGTTGCTCCTTGCGAGCTTCTTCTTCTTCCGTGCCGACTCCTTGCGTAGCACTTCCAAGCAACTCGTTACTACCATCGCCTACCAGATTGCCGTTGTCATCCCAGGTGTTGGAGCACTTATGGAAGCTGCGATTGACAAGGACCCCCACCTCCTTTCCCGATCACTTATAACACAGTTCATGGTGCTTATCGCCGATCCATTGGAGCGCCTTTTCGAGACCTCTGTTGGAGAACACATGGATCTACCAAAATTAATTATCATTGACGGCCTTGATGAATGCACGGATGGCACACAGGTTCAGATTCTCGACATGATATTCGCCATTGGTAAACGTTCCAAATTCCCATTCGGTTTTCTCGTCGCGAGTCGTCCCGAGCTAGAAATATCTGCCGCCATGGGCGATGGTAGAATCCGAGAGGGACTCACTCGTCTCCCTTTGGACGCCGATGTCGCGTCGCGCGATGATATCAGACGATTCTTGCAGGATAAATTTGACGAAATCCGCCTCACCCATCCTATACGATCCGACCTGCCTTTATCCTGGCCATCGACCCAAGACATTGAAGCCCTGGTTTATAAATCTTCTGGGCAGTTTATTTATGCATCCACCGTTGTCAAATTTGTCTCTTCACGCCGGCATAGGCCTGACCATCGCCTGGAAATCATTCTTGATCTCAGGCCCAAGGGTAAAGACCTCCCATTTGCCGAGCTTGATGCACTGTACAGATATGTTCTCTCCTCTGTCGAGGAGACCACTACAACGATTCATATTATTGCAACCGCCCTAGCTCTTAGGTACGGAGCGCACATAGCTGCTTTGACTTTTATTCTCGATCTCTCGCCTAGCGACATCAAGCTCCGTCTAATCGATCTTGGATCCCTCGTGGAATACGATGAGTATGATTACTTGAATATTCTACATGCTAGCCTTGCCGATTTTTTGTTCGACGAGTCCCGGTCTCAAGAACTATATATCGATCCTCAGTCAATTCACACCAAGATCGCGCAAGCGTTCCTGCGCGAGGATCTCAAGCCTGATACTGGTGAGCAATTTATCTGCTGCCAACTTCAGTGTCATACTAAAACCTACTATCAGACATCCCTTGGATTCATCGATATGATAATTTGCAATACTACTGCTCTAAAGCAGAATTGACCCCTGACCTCATAACCCATATCCGCCATTTCCCAGTCAGACAAGCCTTCTCACAGGCTCCGTGGTGGAATTTCGAGTTTGCTCTGCCTCTCATGGATTTCGCAAAATTTATCCCATCGCTGGTATGTATCCTTTGAACTGATGGTGTTTTGAGCTCGTTTTAATTGCTGGTTTTATGAAGGACATCGAACACTCAGATCTCATTTCTACCCGCTATCTTTCTGAAATTGATGAGGCCCTCGTTTCCACCCTAAATTTATGTCCACCATTTGCGATTGGCACCTTCTTGGCCTTACATCTGAGCGGTGCTCTTGTTGTTGGTCATCCCATTGTCGGAGACTGGATCCTGCGTGAAACTGCGGATGCTCTGGTTGTCTATGGGCTTATCTTTCGTTTCGTCTGTGACGATATTCAGCGGCAGATCCTTCGTTCATTCATTCTCTTGTTTGATGAATCTGAGGCTAAAATCATGCTATTCGATTTCTTGTCGAACACCCAACGTTCGCAGCATCACGCAGTGGACCACCGAACACACAACTCTGCTACAGAGCGTTGTTTGTCATATATTCTCAATTGTCGGCTGACACATTTTCCTGGAATACACCATTGGGCAAGCAGATCTAAACACAGGCCATGGCTATGGAGGTGGCGGAAGCCGAAAGGCGCGATAACCAACACCATGAGGGAATTCAGGTGGCGGCAGGAGGGACACATAGAATATAGCAAGAAGCTCCAGCCTTTCTGGGCGCTCGTGCTTGCTCTCAAATATCTTCCCTATCTCCTCAACAAAGCCACCAGATCGGGGGAGCTCATTGCATTGGCGAAGACGTGGCCATATCGGTATTTATTACCAGTATCATTCTTTCGATGCGATACCAAGAAGGCAGGGAAAGCAGTTGAACACTATCTCTCCCGCTTTGATGGAAAGGACCAGGTAGATTCTCCTCCGCTGTGTACTATATAGAAGCAATACAAGCTAAGATTTTCAGACAGAAATGACTTCCTCATCCATCTAACACCGCCCAATCCCAACCGTGTACAAATGGCAAGAGACCTCGACAGAGACTCCATGGTTGTCGACATCCCACAGGGTCGTTTGTACGTCTTCAGCCATCTCACATATTTGTCGGCTACATAGGCATGAATTTCGGGATCCCAAATTATTTATATTCATACGACGTAGGTTCAAAAACGCAAATAATGTAATAAACGAGGTTAGAATGTTGTAGAATTTAAAAGCAGAGGAGATACATGTCTGATACATGTCCGGACCTAGCTTTCATGACAGAGCGCAGAGTTAGATCGAATTCCTGGACCGCGAGTCTCTTTCCCACATCCTTCCCGAGTGGCTATCCTTCCTTTAGACACCATGCTGGGCCGGCAGCTGTGTGCATTACTAGAATGTTGCATAGACCACAGCGATGCCGCCCTACAGGAGCGACGGTCGGAGAACAACAGTCAGCTGCAGATTCATTAAATCCGCAGAATGTTGCATCTTCTGTTTCTGGGACCCGCGACAGTGATTATAAGTGGCGCGAACCCCGCAGTACAGTGGTCCTGTCGTGCTCCGGCACAAAGCACGCCAATGACCTTGTCTTCCAGGCTGAGTAGCTGTGGTGGAATCGAAACCTGAACACAAGGACAAATTTTACAGAGAGTTCATGGACAAAAATTGCAGAGGCAGCGATCTGGGGTAACTTGAGGAAGTCCAGCCACCTAGTTCTTGTCTCTCCAGAAGAACGATTTTTGAGGTCGGAATCCTTCGTAAAGATGAGAAGCAGGTGGTAGAAGCCAACTCCAGTGAGTCCACCGTCAAAAAATGCGATGCTGAGGCATAACCGTCAGTATAATAATCTACTGAATTGAACAGCGACAAATGGAGACTTTGAAGATCACCACGACAGCCTTCGAGAAGGATCCTTTATCCTGATCCACAAAGCTGAGATAAGTTAACTTTAAGTTGGCCATGCGTCGAACGACTGGAGCAAAAGATGAGTCAACACCATAGGGCGAAGACTGTCGCTGATTGTTGTAACATCCACTTCATTAGCGGCACTCTAGTCCTAACATAAACTTATACAATATTCTCCCATAGACTACTTAGTCGAGATCGTCGAAGTCCCAGTATGCGCGGCGGTGTAGCGCAGGAGAGGGAGAACGCGACCTGGGCTGAGCCGCTGTAACAATATGGCCCAGGTTCTTGGTGAACCTGGACTACAATGAGGAATGTAAGCTCGCAAGCCACACGTCACCGAAATGTGTAGTGCATACCTTGTTGCATTTACCGGAAGCCTTGAATTTTCCAACCGCGCTGGGGTACACATCTCCGCTCTTTTCGATAAAGAAGTCGGGGTTTTTGCCACACAGCGAACGGAAGGAGTTATCACCACTGAACACGGAGATGAATTGATCCTTGACTACGCGATGGTAAGTGTCGTCGTCAAGAGTGTATCTTCCTGCAGAAAAAATCGTGCTTCAGTCAACATTCTCAATACCGTAGTAGGAACAAAATACCTGATCCCCATCGTGCGAACAACTCAACCGCATCGTCGTACTGGCGAGCATAGAGGTCACGGGCGTAACTATTTGTGTCAAGGCGTCAATACATTGGCAGAACCTGTGTAACTCGGTGGACTCACCCAGAAGGCCGAGCAGCGGCGAGACCGGCGGCACCAGCAACGACGACAAAAGAAGCAACACCAGCGAAGAATTTCATGATTGATTGTGTATGAAGGATGTAGAGGCGAGCGACGAACTGACCGGCAGTTGGTGGTGGAAGTGAAGGGGACGGACGTAGGAGACCTGCTGAAGAATTTTTGTTGGCCTCGTCTGCCTTTTATACGCTATTTTTGGCCAAGCTTTGTCAAATATGGCTTGAGTGATTTTTTTTTCCATGCTGGTTGCCAGGAAAGTCGGGCGCAGTCTCGTATCAAGATGTTCCAGGCTATGAGATTGGGCCGAGGTGAATACGGAAGCGCATGTAGAAGATTCTTGATTGCATCTGCCATCGTTGATGTGGTGAGTAAATTCAATTAACACAGATTTGAATAGGATGTATTCGATTTCTGCAGAAACCAGGTATTCCGGTGGTGGTACCATCCATTGAGCTCGCAAATCGTGATGTACACGCCCTTACAATGTTAATGCTCCAATTTTGGGTAATGCATACACAAAGGCCTATGTGAGAGCACACCGATTAGATTAGATTGGGTTCGGCACAACGAGATGAGGTCGCATCTTACCACTTGATGGCAACCAACATCAAATCCCAAGCTTTCGAAATTCGGGATCAAGTGTGTGGCGGTGCTATGCGGTGCTACATCTGATAGAAGGCGTCTCGGATGATTTGCATATGATATATGTATGATTAACAAGAGACACACCTTCCTGCATCGACCTTTACCCCCACGAAACGCCTGTGGTACCAAAAGAATGGCGAATCAACTTACGCCTCATCTCTTGGACCGTTCCCTTATTGATTATACGAGTGCCGTGGTCTTCGAATCTCTTCGCTCAGGCGATGATTCCACCAAGAAGAGGGCAACTTTAGCTCTTGAATTCTTCGAAAACATACTCGATCCCGTAATCAAGGAAGAGAAAGATCAACTCGATATATTTGCCAAATATCACGCTGCGCTCAAAAGTAAGTCCTTGTTCCTCGATACGCGAATTGGCTGACTTACCCTCGCAACTGAAAGATCCTGACATTGCGAAAAACCTCTTGGAAACTCGACCGGACCGCCCATCTGTGAATGACACCCAGCTCGCAGCGTTTGATCTCACACCGGCCCAACGAGTCCTCACCCTCCCAGATACTCTCGACGTCATATTCTCGCACATATCTACGCTCTCCAAATCCACGCGGGATACGCTGCACGCGGCCGCCCTCACCTCGATCTCGTTCCACTATGCCGCGCAGCTCCGCCTCTGGCGGCGCCCCCGTGATCTCGACACCGTGGAGCAGCAAGTCCGCTTCGCGTTCGGGGTCGCAATCTCCTCTGCTCTTGGCGAGAGTCTGGGCCAGCAGGTCAAGAGACTCCGGATCCGCTTGGTGAAAGGTGCCTGGAATGCGCGCCTCGTCTCGAAAATTGTCGAGCTTTGTCCCGCACTCGTGGATTTGACGCTGCACTGGGGCGACGCGGTGGATGGAAGTGAGCAGGTGACGAACGACACTGTGCGCTGGCTCGCCGAGGTTCTTGGACGCCTTCCGAACCTCAAATACCTGCATCTCGTGCAATTCTCGGCCCCCAACATTGCGGCAAGCATCACAATACCAGACGATGCCCACGTTCCATTTTCGCAGCTAGAAGAGCTCCAACTGTATGGTTTTCATTGGTACTGGGATGCTATCGAACAAGGCGTAGGGTCCAGACTGACGTCGCTCGATCTTGGATTGGGAACCCTCATTACGGCAGCGCAACTTGTAACCATCGCTCAAAAGGTCACTTCGTTGACAGAGTTGAGGCTAGCTCGCCCAGTGGAGCTCGACGACATTCGTTTATTCACGGAAACCGCGCCAGATCTCGAACGAGTGGAGATAACGAGCTTTGATGAACGTGACGACGCCTACGTTTCGGAACTCTATTCGATTATAGCAGGACTGAAGGGCCTAAAGGAGGTGTCGCTGTCGCCGCCGGCAGGTCCTGCGCAAATTATTCAGTTAGCGAATTCATCTTCGCCGCTCGAGGATGTCTGGATCACGTTACAGGAGAACCAAGAGGAAGAGGCGGTCAAGGCGGGACTCCTCCAGTTATTGACGGCCAAGAAGGCGACGCTGAAGAAGATTTGTGAACTGAGCTCGATGAATTTGGGAGTCTCCGACCAGTTCGTTGAAGCCTTAGCAGCGTGTCCTGTATTAGAGAAGATCGGAATCAATTTCGACGGGCCACGTACCACCATATCAACGGCCGTAGTTGAAAAACTTTTGACGCAGTGCCCACGGCTGACACTGACCGATGGGCTGGAGACGCTAGTAGCTGGGGACGTTCTTTACGAGGAGAAGTACAAGCAGGATATGGAGAGGGCGCAGCAGGTGGAGGAGGATGAATTGTCGGAAAATCTCCTAGGAAACTAATGATACGAGTTGGTAATTTTGGTGGTAGAAAACAATTCTGTACTTCGATAATTTCGTACCATTTGGACTTTTCAATGCCAGTGTTCCAGTCATTGAAGTTTTGAGTCACTGAGTATCATTGCAGAAAAGTAGACCTCCATCTCGAGTTGCGGGCAAGGGGCAGAGATTTATAGCTGCTCCCTCATGATCATCAGCGAAAAGAAGGCTCGTTGCACGGTGAAAACGAAGATGACGAAGGCATTGCTTGGGTCAACTTCAACTGATATGCCGCGATGCCGAACATTATAAAGCAAGTCATGTTCAGATGAAGTTTCAATTCGTCGTTGCTTTTTCTCTGTCAAGTTGCTGTCAAGATTTTCCAAATTTCCATGTGAATACTAAAGTTTTCTGCCTTGACGAAATTTTTCATGTAGACGAAATATCTCGTCGGCACGGCACAGCATTTCGAAAACCAGAGACTTTCAACTTGAACTCAAAACTACCACGTTTCTCGCAAAGTGCAACCTTGGTGGAGATAAAGCCTGAGAGGGCTAGTGGATGGCCATATGGACAAAGATGAGGACTTCCAGGACAATATTCAATCTCTCAATGTTTGTTGGTGGTAATTTCACAAATGTCAAAGGAGACCAGTGCATCCTTGACAACTTTCTTAGCCGTGAACTAGAGTCGGGGCGGGGTGAGTGATTATCGATTGTCTTTCAAATTCGAAAGGAAATCCTGACCTTTGGTTGCATCAGGGATTGACAAGCTCAGCCAGGTGCCTCGCTCGGCGCAATTCACGATTCTTCTGAGCACTACCCACCTCCACGAAGCCACCCAGAAACACGCCCCCGCGTTTGTACCCTCATCATTCATTGCGTAAAAGACCCAAATCCAGCCTGCTTTGTGGTATGGTTGTACGGCCCCGCTGGAGCAGGCAAGTCCGCTATTTTGCAGTCTCTTGCGGGGGAGTGTTGTTCGTTGGAAGGCCGGTTTGGAGGAGGTTTCTCCTTCTCGAGAGGCAAAACAGGACGAAATCATGGCCACTTTCTTTTTTCAACAATCGCCTATCAACTCGCGTTGAACCTTCCGTACCTGCGAACACTTATCGATATCGCCATGCACGGCCAATCCCACTCTACACGAAATCCATGATGGTTCAAATGCGATCTCTGATCATCCACTCCTTCCGAAAGCTTTCCAAAAGCATTGAACACACCAACGGTCATTATTGATGGTTTAGACGAATACGACGGCCATGAAACGCAACAACTCATTCTCGAAATCAATTATGATTTACGAGGCGGTCGCGATACACAAACTCCCTCTCTGGTTCCTCGTAGCAAGCCGTCCAGAGGCACACATTCGCGAGGCGTTTGACCAGCCAACATTCCGCAGTATCACCCAGCGCATTGTCCTCGACGAATCTCTTGATCCAAATCAAGGCATCGAGAAGTACCTCCGTGATGGCTTCGAGGGCATATATAAAAGGAATATGGAACAGGCAGTACAGCCGTGGCCAGGGACAGGAATTATCGACCTCGTTCAGAAAGCGTCTGGTCAATTTATATACGCCTCGACTACCCTTACATTCGTCGGAGCCGAATTTTATAACCCGATTTCTCAACTGGAAATAATTTTGGACGGAACGCCATTCTCAGACCTTGACCATCTGTACTCCCAAATTCTTTCTATCTACCCGGTTCCCGAAAGGCTCATTCGAGTCCTTTGCATCATCCCCGCCCTTCACAGCCCTCAGCCTCCAGAAGTGATCGAGGATCTCCTTGGAATGAAAGTAGAAGTAGGCCTTGTCTTACGTTCACTACATTCGTTAATCTAGTTTCCACACATTCGTGATAAGAATTTCAGGAAATCGACGATGACAATGAAATTCGGCTTCTCCACGCATCATTTCCCGACTACCTTGTTGACAAGAACCGTTCAAGCATTTTTTCATCGATACAAACATATTTCGCGCCCAAATTACCACAGCTGGATTCCAGTTGATGGCGAAATGGATATCCAACCCCTGGGGGTGAGCTTCTCGCATATTTTGTGTTCAACAATTTAACAACGGCCGCCACATCTCAAGCTGGATCCAACACGCCGCCCTTGCCCTCAGACCTAGGGATATCTTAAATGGAACCTTTCCTCGTACTTTTGGACGATACTGTACAATTGCTACTGGCCCATGCAGAAACCTTTTGGACGAACCACCCCAACTATTGTACCATTTTCGAGGTTCTTCACTGTGCAATGACGGCACTTGTAAGTCGTGGTAAGTATGACCAACATATTTGAAAGTGAAGAAATTTATGTTGACACGTATCAAACAGCAAGTTTTCATCAAGGCGGGATCAAGTGAAACCTGGGCACATTACTTGAAAATCGCTTATGATAGGACTACGAAGAAAATCGAGGAACACAAATGTCCCGACAACAAATTCAATGAGAAGCTAGCCATTGTCTTTTACAAATATCGCGATATCCTCGATGCGTCGTATCACCTTTTACTTTCGGAATCCAGAGACTTGGAGAAATTAATCCAATTCGCTCCCGGCTTCCTCGTGATGAAGCACTTCATGTCCATCCCAGATGTAGGGAAGTTGCCCATCGGTGAAACCTCGTTTCTGGATCTGTTAAAGAGGAACCGACATTTTGTAAACGTCCTCGATCAAAGGGGCCACTCTTCCCCTGAGGCTATGCTCAACATTCATCTCCGCCAATTCTTGTGCGACAGGGATCGTTCTGTTGGTCACTATTATAATCCCAAACCCCATCACCTTGCGATCTGCCTCATGTACGACCTTCAATCGCTCCTGGTCGGATACCGACTCGGAGGGTCTGTGAGTACTTTGTATACATAAGCCTGATTTATTTTTTCTTATGTGGCGGATATGATGGACCTTGGACGAAAAGGTGGCTGGCGGCTCGATTACTTTGGAGAATATTTGCGTGCCAACGATGTCGAGCCATCAGAGGAAATTCTTGCTGATCACTCAATCTGGTCCTTGGACCACCTTTGCCCAATTGATTATCGCCTTCTAGATTTTGATGATATTCCTCTTCCTGAGGAACTTTCGACCTGTATAGTTCTTTATCTCCGAAACCCTTCCTCGGGTACAGTGACAGCAAGAGGTTGGTTCCGCCAACTGTCCTTTGAAAATATTTCCTGCTAACATAGTACATCGATCCTCCAGTGGCTCAGGGTCTCGAATGTGCACGACAGGATATACAGTCAGATTCTCTATGTGGATGGATCTAATGAGAAGGCTGTTGTGATTGTCTGCGCGCCGATTTTGGGTACTACGAAATATCTTACTCTTCCCAACTGAAATTGGTTTTCGAGGTCCCACTTTCGGAGGCCTATTCCTTTGATGCACCTCGCATTATCAAAGCGACGGGGGTATCTCACGACCTCCTCTTCTTGAAAACTTAACCCTTCTCTTACAGAATACTTGACAACTCGGACTAGAGCAAACAATCTTTATGTCGACGCCGACACTTATCATACACAAATGGCAGAGCTTTGGTTAACCGATGCTTGGGACCTGAAGGAGATAGCGAGAAGGACCTGTACGTCATATCTGCCACTTGGCTTCAATGAATTTTTCGAACCATTCCACCGGCAGGTTCATCTCTCGTCGTATTCGAGTTTCCACAACCATTTTTAACCATTTGCTTCATTCAAAAACGCCCATTGGCATTCAACCAGCGCTGTTTATAAATCATGGTAATGAAAGGCGAGAGAATGTTGACTAGGATATATTGCATTTACCAGGTAATCCGAAAACACCAAGAGCCATGAGAAATCAGGGTGGTGGATCCAGAATGACTTTCGACAACCAGGATATGTGACATATCCGAAATGTAATATCCAGTGTTCTCATCTGTGTCCACATTACGAAATAAAAGTCTTTCAATTCGCCAAAAGGAGAGCTTTGTTTAAGCCCATATCACCTTAAACTTCTCCTCAAACTCCGCACAAATCTGACTCACGACCAGATATACTTTCCAATCCACTCCAGCCACGCCCTGAGGTCGCCCAGATCTGAATTCCTGGTTGGGGGATTCGGGTTCAGATTGCTCGCCTTCTGGATCGTGTTCAGCAGGATCCGCACCGCTGGCAGCACCTCCCAGATCTTCCTGTGACCCGTATTGCTCCTCAGATGCTCCTAGCAATAAATGTTGAAATGCGGATCTGACTGACAATAAGGTCATGTTGAAATCCTGGAGGAGATACCAGATATCCCCTTGTCGAATACAATTGGCTCGCCCCAAAGTAGAGACCTGGCCATGAAGGTAGAAATCCAGGAGATGTGCATTAAGTTGGTGTTCAAGGATATTATCGCCTTCGGTTGGGGCCATGAATTGTGCCATAGACGGAATGGCGTACCCGTTCATGTTGAGGCCATCGCGTGCGGTTCGAGTGAGGTCAATGACACTTGTGAACACATCGCCATGACCAGAGTTGCCCACGAAGGATGAGCGAACTACAGTGGGTATTGCGTGATTTTGGAGATGGAGGTGAAATGCGGACTGCTCTTCGTCCCCCTTTCCACAAAAGCGCGTTCTGCTTAACGCAAGTGCATCATCAGGCCCAATTATTTCCGCGGCCGCATTTGCGTAGGCGAATGCATAACCCTCGAAGATGCGCAAAATATGGCCCTCGTGATCGGCCAAAACTCGACGTGCCTCCTCAGGCAATGGCGGCAAGACGATTTTGGATGGGTATTTTGCCCTCAATTCACGAATGTTTTCTGCTTTGGTAAAAACCTTTGAGAGATATCTTCGGCCAAAGAGATTTGCCATGATAATCACAAATCCGACTTTGGCTTCGTCCATGCTTGCTGCCTTCTCACAAAAATCATGTATAACGCCAGATCGTATCAAAGTCACAAGCGCGAGGTTACCAGGTTCAGTGTACTATCTAGGCCGTCAGCACACCGATTTACACATTTATGAGCATGCTATAGAACTCACGTATAAATGGGCCGCAATGGCGAATAAATTGATTGGTTGTCCGGTCGAATCGATCAGTTCGCTACGCCTCAGATATTCAATGCTGAATCGTAAATGGTGCATAAGTTGTTCGTGGCCAAGCTTAGAATTGACAGTGATTTGTGGAAGAGACATGATGCTTTTTATCGCACGCACGGCAACTTCCGCATTTTCTGAGCCGCTGAGTAGATTAAACATGCGAAGGGCCATGGTGGTTGTTAATGGGAATGTTCCTCCTAAATTGGGAAGCTTCGAAAGGATAAGACGTCGCGCTCGATCCAAAGGTAATCCATAGAAGACCACTTTCCCTTTAAGATCATAGCCGCGTCGGCCAGCGCGACCAGCGCACTGTCTATACTGCATAAGGCTGTTAGCAATTATTCAAGAAGTATTCAATATGATATATTATCTACCATCAAAGCCGTCAAGTAGGGCGAATCCCCACAGAAAATAGATGTCTTTGTTGGCGCATTGATCCCCAACGCCAAGGTGCCTATTGACTTGACATTAGGCAAGTCAGAATATCAAAGTCGATCATGGCTAACCTGTCGCGATGATAACTCGAACGAATCCCCGTCGGAATAGGCTAAAATTGTCTTGGGTTACAAGCTCCACGAACTTTGGATAAATCTGTTCGCCCACCTTTCAACAAGAGTTCTATAATGTTTATTCATCCCTGCGTGATGAACGGCGATGCCTCTCCTTAAGGCCTTCATAGCCCACGGCGGAACATTAGACCAGCTCAACTCCTTTGTAGGTGTGTCCGCCTCGAGATCCGATATCGAGTACGAGGTACCATGACCCACGAACGAGAATTGCAGAGAGGGGTGGTTCGGATCAAAGGAACTTTCCCATGAGAGGTCGGAACTATCCCGGGAATCTTCGTTGTCTAGTCTCCTTTTTTGTTTCTGTTGTCGTTCGGAGACACGTTCGCGCACTTTTGCCTGTGATTTCCATACATCCCATTGTTTCATCTTGCGGGTCCACTCAACACTCCGGCTGCGCCACTCTTCCTCTTTCTGTTCTAAGGACTCCAAAATATGCCGAGCCATCAATTCGCAATTTGTGCGGTCGAAATTGAAGAGAATCGCGGGCTTCAACGAGTGTAAGAATCGGAATGTCCCAAAAGAAAAATCACGTACAAGATCGCCCGTGGCATGGAGGTCAGCGAGAAGGACTAGTAGGTCGTTTTTAAAGGCAGTGGGGGAAGGCATTACATTATCCACCTGATCGCCAAGATCGCGGATATTGCCATCCTGAAGAACGCGTATGACCTGGCCCAATGGTGTTGTAGGGTCTCGAGGATCAAACAGCTGCATAAGGTCTATGACGATTGCCTTCAACCTGGCTTCATATTGGAAAACGTCTCGCTGGCGGAGCAAAGTTGAAGTGCCTGCAAAGAAAACGCTTGGTGCCAGGGAGCTGAGGTCGTGATCGATTCCATGTTGAACCGACAACAAGGCATTATACAACGACAACGTGTCCGATGCTTCCAGCGATAGATCGTCCGGAAGGCTCCTGGTGCCAAATGATAGGATACTGATAGGATGAAGGAATCGAGTTCGATTAGTAGCCACGTGCTGTTCGAGACTTGTAAAATCCCCTTTGCCATCGACGAGGTAGAAGTATTTCCGCAGGTGTGAATACCGATGCGCATGTTCTATGAATTCATATTCGAAGTTGTGAGCTTTCTGAACAGCTGCTAGCCAATCGCTAAACTGATGAGGTGAGCCAATAGTTGCTGAAAGGCCACTTTTTCATCGAAATTATCAATAAAAGGTGAAATTCTGGGTAATTTGGAACGTACATAATAGGACATGGAGCCAGGAGCAGTATTTGTTCCCACACGGGACCGCCCTCCTGTTGTCCTATCGAATGGATTTCGTCCAAAATAATCCTATTTTTTTAATATCATTTTCAGGGCTTGACAACCGCATTAATGAAATTACCTTTTTATCCGGGGCGTCCAAACTCGTGCTAATGCAGGGGAAAATAACATTATCGCCAACATCTCAGGGACTGTAACGAGGATTTGGCAGTTGTGAGGGTCATGAATGCGAAAATCGCGCGTAAGGATCGCCCAGCAACTCCCTAGAAAGTGATTGGGGAACATAGAGCAAGAAAGAATTTTTTATTACATACCTCCTTTGAGAGTCTTGCTAAATCGCGCGTACACTTCAGCCGCTATCTGAGACACGAGGGCCTTCGTTGGTGCGATATATACCAGAACCCCATGGTCGGACTCCCTTAAAACCTTTTCCATCGCATAAAAGGATATGAATGTCTTCCCGGCACTGGTTGGAGCTTATAAATGGAGGCGATTGAGAAAACATGTCATATGGTGAAAGGAAATAAAGCAATGGCTTACCTATAACCAACAAAGATTTGTTCTGGTCGATACCATCTAACACCCTGCGCTGCCATGCATCCGCTTCAAATGCCACACGGGGGTCAGGTAGACTGTCCATACTCCGGTCCATGTAATCCCCAAAGAGCCGAAGTTGCCAGATGACAGGGTGCTCCGTGATCTTCATAAAGGGATATAAAATCGTTGAATTGGAGTCGATTAACTTGATAAAGTGAAAGCTGAGGCGATGGTCCTTTACGTCCTTCGATGTTGGAAGCAATCCGGGGATATAGTCATGAAATCCCAGAGCGGTGAGGACAGTTGCCAGAATCTTTCTGGCTGCAGGAGTAATGGTTCTTGTGCGAGTGATGTTTTGCACCATACGGATAATGGAAACCGTAAACCTATCTTTTGTCGCGGTCCCATCCCGCTCAGATTCCAGGATCCACGTCTCCATCTCCAAGTGAAGGAAGAATAGGTCTAGTTCAAGACTGAGCTCCGGAACATCGACCTTGCAGTTACGAGAGAACGCCTTCATAGACGCGATTTTTTCCGGCGGTGAAGGTATGTCTTTCAGCTTCGCTCGTTGCTGCTTCCACTTCGCCTGAAAAGCTTCCTTAATTCCAATGTCACGTTCTTCTTTGATCTTGAGTCTTAGGCGCTGGCCCGAGGAAACGGGAGAGACGGGTTTCTGACTCTTGCTATAGGATCGGCTCTAAGAATATAACGTCTCGGTGAACATCTGCAGTGGAGTTGAATACAAATATTAAGTACCCGGCGATGCTCTTTAGACGGGGATCCCACCGCGGGAATGATGATTTGTCGAAGACTGCCCCCCGACGCACCTACGAGGGTCGCTGCTTGCGCTTGAAGTTTGGTCATAAATCGTTGAGCCAATCGTAAATGTTTTTTGCGTTCTCTTATACTAGTTGTTATAGGTTTAGATCCTCCAAGGTGAAAGGGCAAGATCGATTTTTGATTGTGCCAATGTCGAGTGTCGGAGAACATGATTTCATTTCCATGGTGCGAGAGATCATCGTCCTCTGTCGGAACGCAAACGAAAGAAAATTCCTGGTCGAAGACAGGATTTCGGAAAGGGAGTAAGTGATGGGGCTCGATCGCACCGCGAGGGGAAATTGGGGTTCGAATTTCAACAGACTCGGGTAAAACATATCGTCGTGAAAACGAGCCGAAATCCAAGGCAGGCCCGTTGAAAGCGCGCCACAGTGTTTGTGCTTGCTCTTGCAAATCAGGACCAACAATAGCAGAGATTTCCTCGCCTCTGTATATGACGAAGTTGAGTAAAATGGAAAATATTGTTCCATCTACGTCGAGATTGCAGTCGCGTTCGGCCAGAAGTCCGGCAGCCCTCGAAAAAAAGGGAGACAAAAATTGGTCACGAAGTACGCCGACCAAAGCCTGACAAGGAGACTGAGGGATCTGGGCTCTCTCGCGGACAGTGAGAGCGGGTAACAAAAGGCAATGGACGAGGAAGAGGTATACAGCCTCTGGCGGGACCCCAAACACCACCAAGGGAACTATATCGAAGAGGAGTATGTCGAAAAGGTTATTTGCGCGTTCTTCTGACCGGTTCGATAGTCGAAAATGGATATCGCCACCGCCCAGAATGTCAAAGAGATGTTTATGCAGAGTATGATTTGCTAAAGCAACAGCCTTCCTAAGCTTTTGCGAACTCAACAATGCGATGGTCCCAGCCATCGGTTCGTAAACAAACGACGAAATCTGTGGGAACAAAGTGATTACGAGGTAGAACGGAGATCTGAAGCTAAAACCGACCTTGGAGTCACGGTACTCAGCGCCTTTGAGGAGAGCCAATGGTATTCCGTGAGCGTGGATCTTCAATAGGAATATTCTCTGACAGAGTAAAATAGCCGTCTGGACAGCATATGCACCAGCGGTACTTTCAACCCCTCCATCATTGGTCATAATAAACATGGGCTGTAAAGGAGCGAGTTCAATACTTTGTTCGTTATTAGGTTCACAAAATCCTCGCCTTTTTGGTGACCTTATATTCTTTCCATGCGGGATCCTCGAGGCTGTCGAACACGTGTACAACAACAGGGAGTTTGAGGAGGTGTGCAAAAAGCATAGAGCGTGCAAGCGCTCTCGAAGCAACAGCGAAGGTTGAATGGCCAGTCTGAATTGAGAGATGTTTGTTCTCTGATAAATCGGTCCTCGTCGGTACACTCCCTCGACTCGACAGTGCAGAGTCGAACGTACCGTCCCAAAAGGCAATTTCAAAATTTGCAGATCTATGATGGTATTCAAGAACCATATTTTCCAAGATGTGGTAGGCGTGGAGGATTTGGAAGCTTAAGGATGCTGGGCGGCAAGTTGGTTCAAGGTCGAGGAACGAGGCAAAATGCGTACCATCTCTTCCGATAAGCAGAAGTGGATCGTCCAGAACGAGTTGCAGCATCGCTTCGCCTACAGGGACATCAGAGTGGGCCATCATGACGACGGAAGAAACATACCGTCGAGTAGGAATGGCTCGGTACCTGCGTAGTCGCCGAGGAGATCCATCCAACGAGCAGACCTAGTTGCCCTAATGTACCAGGTGCGGTCTACATTATCCAAAGCTCGTGCAAACGAGAGGTCTCCTGCAGAATCTGCTGGAAGGTTGGCCTCCAAAGCATCGTCGAAGCCCTCGAGGTCCATTTTAGCGAGGGCAGGAGTGGGAGGAGCTGAAGGGGTTATGCTTGTTATCGATGGCTATCTTGGAGCCGTGGAACTAAGGCCCGTGACCTCACTTCCCGAAAAGAAGTCCTCAAGGCTTCGAATAAGCGCCCTCATCCAGGTGCATGCAGAAGTCTTGATCCCTAATTCTCAGAATTTAGGATTGATTGTAGGCTGAGAACACCAAGGGCCCGGGACTAGCGTCGTTTTACGCCTAATTTTGGAATCAGCAAGCGCTGAGCGCTGATCGATGATCCATTGTCTTGGTAAAAGTATTCGCCATTCGGCATCGACTCCGAGTCGGAGTCGGGCTAGTGGGCGAGCGGCTGACTGGTGGTCACTGATCACCGCAGGACGTTGCCACAGAATGGAAAGAAGAAAAAAAGTGCCCCGCATAATACCTTTGTGCTAATATGGCAAACCGCGATGCTCATGGACCAGATTGAACGCAAATTGCGAATTTATTGGTTCGGCGGTCAAAGGCCTGGAATACGTTTGAATTTGTTAAAATTTGCAGCTGGAACTCGGTGACTCGGTCACCGGTGAGATGAGGTATTGAAGCATTCAGATATCCGCACCAGTATAGCACGTTTGATGATCCTGAATAATGCACCTTGACATGAAGTCATCCCTGACGATGTCAGTTTGATAGAACCTGCCAAAGTGCGACTCCCGAGGCCACTGTCATGGTTGATGCCAAAATATCATTGACGTTTTCAATTTTGCGGCCCGGATTTACACATTCAAAATTGGCCGTGATCCGACCATCATGCCGGCCCTGCACCCAGGCCGCCACTCATTTCTAATAAAAGCCAACACTTGTCGCTCAGCAACGTATACGACTCTCGATAATATCATACCTACCAGCATGACATCAGGAGGCCCAAGAATTAAACTCAACAGCGGTGCCGAAATCCCTGTGATTGGACTGGGTGAGTAAATTCTCAGGAGTTCCTAGCTTGCCTTCCATGAATGACGTTTGTTCTTCAGGAACATGGCAGTCCAAGTCGGGAGAGGTCGCGGCGGCAGTATCCTATGCTCTCAAGGACGCTGACTACAGGCATATTGACTGTGCTTGGTGAGAAAAGATTGCTGTTGTACATGTTCCCCCTGTCCGCTAATGCAGCGGAATTTGAAGGGCGTATGGCAACGAACTCGAGGTTGGGCAGGGGATTCGTGCCTCTGGCGTCCCTAGATCTGAAATCTTCGTAAGTGTTTGGATGTTACTCGTCGATGGAAACTTGAGCTCATAATCAATGTTGCTTTTTCTTTCGCATTTACAGATCACCAGCAAACTCTGGGGAACGTGGCACACCCGTGTCGAGGAGTGTCTCGACCAAACGCTCGCCAATCTTGGCACTGATTACCTCGACTGTAAGTTGGCGATTTACGTAGAAATTTCAAGGCTAAGCAGCGGTGAAAATTTCCAGTGTACCTCATCCATTGGCCCGTTCCCTTGAATCCAACGGGGAACCACCCCTTCATCCCCACACTTCCAGATGGAAAGCGCGACGTCCATCACGAGTGGTCTCTCGCACAAACATGGAAACAAATGGAAGGCCTTGTAAAGAAAGGTAAGAAAATCCATAAATCACGTCCTCTCTGTAGCCGACTATCTCCTCATTCATAAACTGATGAACCCTTATCAGGCAAGGTAAAATCTATTGGAGTTTCAAATTTCTCGCAGTCGAAACTGGAGGAAATCTTGCCTTCCGCAGAACTGATTCCCTCGGTCAATCAGGTTAGAAAGTCTCTTTCCTACTCCCAAGTACCCGAGTCTAAACGCAAGGAATATCATATAGCTAGAACTCCATGTGTATAACCCTCAACACAAGCTGATAGCGTACCTCGAATCCAAAGGGATAGTTCCCCAGGCATATTCACCACTCGGCTCCACCAATTCTCCACTTTTATCCGACGAGGTCGTAAAACGGCTCGCGACGAAACACAATTTAGAACCTGCAGATATCCTACTGGGATACCTCTGTACGTGATCTACCGTATTCCAATCTTTGTTCAGACAGTTAAACATCTTTTAGTTGCAAAGGGTTTTGTCGTGCTCCCGAAGTCTGTCACACCTGCGCGCATCGCTACGAACTTCGCAGGCGCAATCGCCGCTGGCGCAAAATTGGAAGCCGCCGATATCGAACAGCTTGACGGCCTCGCAGCGGGTGGAAAGCAGAGGAGGTACATCTTTCCCGTGTTCTAATCTCGCACACACTGATGGGCTTTTTTACAATAATCTTTCTCAGATTCGTGACCCCTCCCTGGCGTACGTATCTTCTTCATGTATTGGTGACATCCGTTCTTACCCATTCTCTTTTCTATTTAGCGGTCGATCTCGGTTTCGAACACTGGCCGCAATTGTTGTAAAGTGCTCTGTAGGAGTTTTCCGGGGGACTTCTCCTGATCGAAGACCAGTTCATTACATTCGATGCCGTCACCGTAGATATCAAAGCTGGACCTTACAGTATATAGAAATAGATGCGTATACAATCAATACTCCAAATGATTAATACATTTCCCTGGGTCAGGACTCAGGAGATCCTTAATAATTTTAATTTGATGACCGTCAGCCAATCAAAACCTGATTTGAACTATAAACATTAATTAACCGTCCTTCCAAGCCACTTCCAAATTGAACTGGAGGATGAGGGTTCTTTCCTCAATCTATTAATTACTTCTTTTAATGGAAGATATGGGCAGAAGCGCCGATCTTCACGCTTGGAATATCCACACTTGGAACAGGCTGCCTAGGGCAAACATCGCCGAGCTGCAACCCGGCGTCAGGTGTAGAGAAACAACTCCATGGCCTCTGGACTTAGCCGATGTAAGAAACGCATGCAGCTCAGCGGGGCGCTTCGGGGCCCGATAAGAGCAGAACAACGGTGTGCGAAAGATAGGCTGGAAGGATACCAGATGGAGTCCGGCCGTGACGACATATTACATCTAATTATAGAGCGATTAAATAAATTCTAAGTTGCATGGGTAAGGAGTATGCGCAGTCGCAATGCGGGTGCCTTGCAGAGACCATACATCTCGCCGCGGCGCGGCCCCAAAAGAGGGAACCAAATGTATAGACAGTCTGCCACGTGTGGTCTGTCAAAAGGAAAGTTGGCCATTGGTAGAGGATTGAGAATTAACTACATTGAAATAGAAATCCCGCAACGCATTTGGGAAATGCGATGGCCTGAAATTCTCCCATGGAAATGGACAAGCTCGCGTAGAATGGTCTGCTGCACTTACTGAGTACCCGTTAAGTCCCCGATTCTCGCGAACCCGAATCATTGAGGATCCAAGATCCAAGAATCAAAGATATATTGGCGAAGGAAATTGAAGCGTTGCTTACGCTCCATAGGACGGAAATACGAATCCCGACTTAGTCGTGATAATAATTACGAGGTTTCCACAACTCGGACGTATTTCGGGGGTTACATGGATGGGAACCTATTCGATTTATCGTGGAACAGGAATGGACCACGAGGGGTGCGAAATACTGAATTACTGACCACCGTAGGTCGAGAAATTTGGCTGTGCACATCCGTCGAAGCTGGCGCATGAAGGGTCAGGCATTGGGCTTACTTATTCGGGCTATGAAAGAAAAGTGAACATCAAACGAGGAACTGATGGTGTATATTCAACAGAGTCGCCGGGGCAGCCTACATACTTTCTACCCTTTGTACCTCCACGCGAGCATCGGAGCACCCTACTTATGGGGCGCACACCGAACCTGATCGAAGGTTACGTCGAGCCATGCGAGCTGTCAATGTCATGCGACACGTGGTGGACCCATTCCCGATCACGATCGAGATCTGGGCTTGCCCGAAACCCCAAGGAATCTTGAGGTGATCCTATTATCGCATGAATATCAGGTGAAACCCAACAAAGTTTGGTATGGGTGCGAAATTATGGTTTTACTATCCCCGTTCTCAATCGCCGATTGGATCAAAGTAAGTTGGCTACTCCCTACAATGGTGGAATCATAAAAGCCCAGGAAATTCTTGGTCGATATAGACATCTCCCCCTCCTCTCAGAGTCAGCCTATCTCTCCTTATATACACATTAGAATGCCCAGCGTCGTCTCCTCACATAGCGGTCGTGAGCTTGATGCCACTTCCGATGCCATTGACGAAGGTTTGTTTGTCATTTCCCTGTCTTTTGGCCACGGCCTAATGACTTTTTCAGTAAACGTGATTCGAGGGAAATCGTGGAACGACGAGTCCGAGTTCGATGAAAATTTAGATAAATCTCAATTCCGCGACTATGAAGCGGCCTGCGACCGCGTTAAAGCCTTTTATAAGGAACAACACGGTTTGTCCACAAACTCTCTTGATGTGTTTGCAAAAATATTGACGCATAAAATATTTCTAGAAAAGCAAACAGTTGCTTTCAATATTAAAGCTCGCGTCGATTTTAAAACGCGGAAACGTGCAAGAATGGGTGTATGGGAGGCGATAGAGTTACTAAACACTTTGATCGATGAATCCGACCCTGATGTTCGTACCTGGCCTTCGCCTTCCCTTCTTGAACTAATCACGTCAATGCAGACTGACGCGTCCCAAATTGAACACTTGCTACAAACCGCGGAAGCCATTCGAAGAGACGGAAAACCAGAATGGATGCAAGTGAGTGTGATTTTCTCGGGCTATGGGACGAGGACCTCATTCTTTCAAGGTAACTGGCTTACTACATGACCTTGGAAAATTGCTTCTACTGTTTGGCTCAGAAGGGCAGTGGGACGTTGTCGGCGTAAGTATAAAAAATTACGCATTATTTTCCAACTCTCAACTAACATCTGATTTAGGATACATTTGGTACTGATCCTTTTGCTTTATTCTTACCCCTCGCTTCTGACTATTTTACCATAGTCGTTGGGTGCAAATTTTCCGACAAGATTATCTACCCAGAAACTTTCCAAAATAACCCCGATACTTATGACGCCGTCTACTCGACTGAATGTGGCATTTACAAACCGCACTGCGGTCTCGATAATGTGATGTTGTCGTGGGGTCACGATGAGGTATTTCCCTACGATCCCCGCTCTACATTCTCATGGCTGATATTTGGTTTGACATTCAGTATCTGTACAACGTTTTCAAGGATCAGAGCTCGCTACCCGCCGAAGCGCTCGCCATGATCCGATACCACAGTTTCTACCCATGGCATAGAGAAGGTGCTTATTCACACCTCACAAACGAAAAAGACGTCAAGATCCTGGAAGCCGTCAAGGCCTTCAACCCTTACGATCTCTATAGCAAGGCTGAGAAACCTTGCAACGTGGAAGAACTCCGCCCATACTACCAAGGCCTGATAGCAAAGTTCTTTCCTCCCGTTCTTGACTGGTAAATTATTTCTTTCGTGTTATTATATCATCCTTCCATTTTCCTGGCTTGCCACCTAATAGACGACATCCCATTATCTATTCTCCCCTCACGACTCACAGTAATGTCTCTTCATCATTTCTCGCTGTCCTTGATTCACCCATAGACTTGGTGTCAGGACATTTTCATTGTGCCATAGATCACTTCACATTGACTTATATTAATAGCTCTATATCTATAGTTCTGTCGCAATACTTAGACATTTTGTATCTATCACCCTACATATGTATCGATTTTTCGTTTCCCCATCTTTCTCTCCGCTCATATCCTGAAAAACCTTGTGTTTGATCGAGCTGCGGCAGAATCGGCATGGTATTTGATAATTTAAATTTTGAAGATCTGACCACACTGGCATCACCACTGTCATAACGACCACAATCCTCCGCAATCTTGCTTAAATAAAACCGCCATGGCTGCTGAAATCACCCCTGAAAGCACTCTCCCATACCCGCCAATCCACACTGACAAGGAGTTCGTTGTGTTATCTGATTGGTTGGTCTGCATATTCCGACATTCGGTTGTACGCGATGAACTCACTCTATTTTTTGTTTCAATGCGACAGGGATGGCACTATCACCACATATGATTCCAATGATTGTACGTCACCAGATCCTCCCAGCTGAGGGTGCCTCTCAATTATTCAGATTTTCGTTGATATCGTTGGTAATCACAGATATGACGAATAATATCGGGTTCGGCAAGGAGAAACGAAGAGAAGGCAATTTGGAGATACTCGCCGGCAGAGACACATTCAGGTAAAACACCTCTTTTTGGACCTTCTTAAGCGCCCGATCACTGAAGTGGCTCCGATGCTCGTTCAGGGACGGATTCCGGAAGATGTTGACCAGTGTCGTCGAGAATGGGCATACGTTCGAACAATGCAAGGAAATCCTCCGCAAAAGTTCGTACAATCTTCCATCTTCTTAGTTCGTTCGGCGGCGGACAAAGTCCTGATACACTATATTGGTCTAGACATCAAGTTGGATCCAGGCTTTAAGGAGTTTTATACGTGGTGCAAGAGAAACGATATCCCTCTCATCATTGTTTCCAGGTGCGTTCCGGAGCAATCACCATCATCATCATAACATTGCATAAACTCACGCGGCATCTAAACCACCCTAGTGGAATGGCCCCTCTTATCCGCGCAGTGCTCTCGAATCTCGTTGGAGATGAAGCTGCAAACGAAATCGAAATAATCGCCAATGATGTGACCGTCTTCCCCGACGGAAAATGGGAGATCCAATTCAGACACCCATCGAGGTGAGTAATCAAAAATAAGCCCAGGAGGCGACGATACACATGCAAAAAACGCGTGCAATCCCAATCCTACATTTCCCTTCATTATTGGCCTGATCTGGGAGCTTTTGACTTGGATTCTCATTACGATTTCTATTACGCAGCGGATTTGGGCACGATAAATCCCAAGCAATCCTTCCGTATCGCAAGTTATCAGAACCACCAACCCTATTTTTCTTCGGTGATGGTGTATCAGGTACGTCCTCCCCCATTTTGCCCTGGGGTTGGCTGATCCTCGGTTTTGAAATTCAAGACATCTCGGCCGCAAAGTATGCGGACATGCTTTTTGTGAAAACAAAACCGGACGGTGAAAACGACCTTGCGGCATATTGCCAAAGGGAGCACATCAAGCACGTTTTATTTTCAGATTTCTCGAACGCTCTGCCAATCGTCCAATCCGTCGTTCGAGGAGAGAAAGCGATCGACGAGTATATCAGTATCACACCCTCAAATTGAGTATGTGAGAGAAGAACGGGAATATAGAACGTAAAGTGGAGTGGATTCCATACCCAAGGAGTGGGATAAATTTACATACGTAGACACAAGGCTTCTAACTCCCTCTTAAGACATCCATGCGTGGACGATCATACATACATAGAAATATCGATAACCGCGACTGGTAACGTTTACGGTTTGCACGTTCTTTCGCCTATGAGCGTTGGATCCGTGTGGTTGGCTACGGTAAGATTAGATGTACCGAGTATGTGGGACCCGAGATCGTGGGTAGGTTAAAGCTACCAGTTATCGGCGATCCAAGCGCGACCGCAACCGTGCACTACGTTGCAAATCACTACTTATTTCCAATTGGGCCCGCGAGATGTAAAAGTAGGGGCTAGGAGCGATTGGCGCAAAGGTATAGAATTTAGAACGAGGGTTGTATCCTTCCATATGAACCTCGAATCTGCAAGAAAAGCTCGAGAGGAGAGCCGTATAGGTCGCGCGGGAACGAAGGAATGAAGGAAGCCATATCCATGCAATATGTAGAACATATCATGCTTGCGAGATGAGGAGAGGGAACCACAAATTTGAAGTGCGAGGCAAGAGCTATAATTTCGGATGAACACGGAAAGGTGGAGGAGCTCATTTATGAACCCGAGGATAACCCGTTCATGATTTTCTGGCTTACCCCAGCGAGGGTACCACCCACCCACCCACCGACCCTTTTCCAGTCCTTCGCTACACCACCGTGAGTGCGATGACCGTCGGCGAAGGCCTGGAAAAGGCCATGGCTGCCAGGTCCATTGCGCACTTTAATCCCGTATATAGCAACCGCCACACCAAGCACGATCACCGTCCCAGCGAGCACCGTCTTCTTCTCCAGTTGCCCAAATGGAGACTTCCTGAGCTTGTGGCGCCGCTTTCTACGCGCTGTCTTGCTTCGTCCTTCTTTCTCCTCTACGTCTGTTTCCTTCTGATATGTATTCACCTCAACGTAGGGATAAACAACGAGTTCAGGGTGCGAAACCATCGCTTCGGCCGTGTTGTCTGAGGGTAGAGCCGAGAAGGATTCCGACCAGGTAAACACCACGCTTTGCGGTCCCATTATGGAGGAAAGGGCTAGCATGGAATGCGATGGAGGGTATTTGTCGTACAAATCATCGGCAAGCTTTAGCAAGTCGGTCAGGACGAGCTTCGCAAGTTGAGGGTGGGTAGGTGGAGTTGGTGGTGCAGTTTCCGATTTCTCGAATTTGATGGGGTTAAGAACGGAGCTTGTGTCATCGTTTGGTGGTATCTCCAGGTTGCTTGAGGACCTTTTCGGACTTGGATTTTCATTTTCATTATAACCCGGGGTTTTTTCAGTAAAGTCTGATGGAGGATCATCGACTGTTGGAGCAACGATGTCGGCTCCGTGCGTGTCTGGAAGGTTTTCTTGTTCGTTGGCAAGCGTTAATGAATGCCCACAACGACTGTCGGAAGGAACGTTGAGCTCATCTAGAAAATCGTCTAGGCTTCTTCCATCTTTGGTATCAGGTTCTAATTGGGGAATCGCGTCCGCGATGGAGACGTTGAGTTCACCATCCTCCTTGAAAAAGGTGTTGTCGGCTATTGATTCTTCCTTTATGCATAGGGATGGTTCCCTGTCGGCCTTGATTGTTTCTGCGTCAACCATGTCGTCGTCGTCTACAAGGTTGGGAAGGCTACTAAGGAGGGAATGAATCATTCCGTCTTCATCCTCTGCTTGCAATTTCATTACTTCCGCCTTGCGTGATAAAATGACCTAGAATTTTGTCATTCATAGCAAGAATATGCGCCATGAAACGTTACTCACAGCTGCGGCGAGATAAACTGCGGCAATAGGAGGTCGACAGAATAGGTAGTCGAATATGTGTTGGATTAGAGGCAGCGTGGGCACATCATGGGAGAATAGAGTCAGGAGGTTCGACAGTGAATAGAAAGGAAGAGGTGAGGTCCTTGAGAAGTATAAGATGTCAGAAAGGAAACGAAGAGGATGGCCGTGGAACATACAGCTCGAGGACTTGAGCATATTTTGGGTCGGCCAGATCAAGGAGATTTTTCGTCACCCTATTGCGTTATATTTTTAGATCTATTTTGCAGAATATGATCCATAAGTGAATACCTCAATAACCCAAGGACAGGTTCCAAGCCCAAACCCATCGAATCTCTCAGTCTGTGTAAGCTGAGTTTTTCGACACATACTAGCTGCAGTTCTGGTGGAAGCGTCAAAAAGAGGACGGTGACGATATCATGGTATCCCTGTAGATAAAAAGGTCAAGGTTGGCCGAAGGCTTTTGGTCGGCAACGGTACACACCTGGAAATAACTTAGTTGTGGGCGTTTGCGAAATAGCGAGACAAGCAGTTGATGAAGACCCGCTTGAAGTGCCTCTCTGTCGAGTTTTGGTTCTGAATACAGATGAGTGGCCAATTAAACCAACAGAAAGAGGCTAGTCCCACCCACTGGATAGAGAACGAAACTGCGGTCTGTGTCGAGACCGATCTGCCGTTCGTCTTGGTGTGGGAATTTCTCGTCTTCGAGAGTATTATCTAATGACTTCTCATCCTTTGTCGCCTTTTGTTTCGATCCGTGGAGAAGTTTGGGCCTGCTTATTATTAACGACCTTCATCAAAACGTAAAAGTGCTTTAGTCGCACCAAATGTCCACTCGGTCCTCTCCAAATCCTCCTTTTTGCAGGCTTTTAGCGCGTAGGCCTTCCCAGTCTACTTCAGAATGCCTGGGTTTCGGTTCGTGGGTTGGATGAGGCTCATTGGAGTGCATGGTTGAGTTCATTCAAGGTATGAATTCTCTTGCCGGTCACGCCCCCGCTTACTTGTACCTGTTTGGCTTTGCCTTCCCTACCCGGCTCGGCATATTTAGCAGCGATCTCGACGACAGCGCAGTGACGACAGCGACGAAGACTATGCCAACGAATGTCTGGGTTTTACTCAAGATTCCTCGGTGGACAATCGTTCCTGGAGGTAGTTCTTACGACATCCCTGTTTATGGAGTCTCAATCCCAACTCACAAACTTCCTACATGATGTCAGTGTCAGACTCCACGACGGGACGCATTTCCAGGCTGTCCAACAGGCTGAAAAAAAATTGAGACCGGGCCTCGTGCGGAAAGCCTCCTGCATAAATAGCAACCATGGTGTCTATTTGTGGAGGGCCTGGAGGCGTGTGCCCGCAACGTACAACTGCGGCCGTTCTGGCCCTTCAACGGAACTTCACAGCATAGCCGTATCTTAATTCCCTACATTCATCATCCTTCGAGGCTCGAGGTAAAAAGATCCCCGCCAAATCTCCTATCCTGTCCACGCTCAGACAACAACATATTTCCCTAGGTTGTGTTCATATGCCGACGAACATGCGATTCCTATTTCATATCGCCTTCCTTTTCATTACCGCCGTAACGATTCTCGCTATACCCCACTCGCCCAGCTCCGGATTCGTGGATTCTCAGCGCAATCCTTACTCAGATAGTCTGCCTTCAAAGTGGAAATGACTGGGTCGCCGTGCTCTTACTGCGCCGAAACCGCAACAGAGACCATCTGAACTCCAAAAACCCGACCTCCCCTTACGATCTCGTATCATCCGTCGCCGTCGCATACACCCGTAATTGCTTTTTTTCATGCTATGGACTCGTGAGTGCTAAACCTTCAATCAAACTCGTTAATTTACGCAATGACCATGAAGGGCTGCATTGACCGCCATTTTAGATTGACGACACCGCCAATCAATTATTACACACCCATGACACTTTACAGTACGGCACTTTGATACGACAGCACGATGACAATTTAGAATGCTTAAATGAACATTTCGTTGGATAATGATTAAGGACTATGGACTTTACTAAATATCAAAGATTGAATTTGACACATTTAATGATATGGTTGGATGGGTAAACACGTAGCCGGATATCACTCAATGACCGAAAAGCATCCATTCGCGTTCATTGAACTTAGAAAATATTACTGCCCGCGTATGTATGAAATCCCAGGAATCCCAGGAATACACGTTATGTATCATTCCAGGTCCCCGTGTAGGGCCGAGGCTACGACATATAAAGGGAGTGAAGTTGTCGTAATGAATCGAGGTTCGACGGATCAAGCGCCCTCCGTAAACCTCGCGCCAATTCTTAGTTGAGATTTCATGGGTCTCCGTCTCTCCATTTTCCCATTACCTTTATTTCCATCTGCCATCTTTTGATAATCGCCGTTGGGGCCGGCCAAAGCGTCTGTTCAAAGCCCAGTTAGTTCAACGTCAGACACAACGGAGAACGATGTCGACGACTGACCCCCAACCATCCCAATATATCATGCATCGATTGAATTTTCGAAATCGTATCGCCCGTTGGCCAATAACCCTCGGCAAGCCATGGACCAGGGCGAATATCCAGGAGTTTCGCCAGTATCCTTGGCGTCGCTTGTGCGCGGCGTAAATGGAACTTCCATTCCGAGTATGCAGCAAGAGTCCTCCAATCTTCCGTTCTATATAACACAGCATAAATAAATAGCCATCTATCTCAAGACAAAGAAGGGGTAGAGGAATTTCAACGCACATTTTCGACACGGCTGGATCACAGTAGTCCAAGCAAATCTCTGCGAATTGGGTGTGGTATGTGCCGGGAGGGATATAGAGATCCCCTGCGTAGTCGGGATGCGTCAAAAATTCGGTGAGAGATGTACGGACGCCATGCAACGAAAGGAGTGTTTTCGATATTCCCATCAAATTCGAGTCCCACTCAAACCCCACTGCTTCAAGGTCACAACCAGATGGCGAACCCTCGGAACTAGCTCCAAGATTGACCGCGAAGACGAAGGGTTCACAGAGTGTAACTCTGCGCGACGACGCCCCATTGTGGTCATGGAAAATGACTATTCGTAGGATTTGTTGCAAAATACGCCTATTGATCGACAAAAGCCGCCCATCGAGGGGACGGTGCCTTATGCTTTCACCTCCACCTAGTGTAATCTAAATACATTATATCAGACGTCGCTTTGCAACATGAAGATAAAAAAAACACCTTCTGTCGTTGTCTCTGAATCCAGCCTAAAATCTCTCGAGTTACAGACCAAACCAAGTTCACGTTTGATACCGGGGCACCGAGGAGAGTGGGTATATTGTAAGTAATTGCCTCCAAGCTCTCAAATAAGCCCATCACAGACTGGTGATCAAGGCTGGCAGAGTTAAGGTAAAGTTTTAACATCTTGTCCATGCATTCCAAGACATTATCTTGTCTACAAAAATGAGGAGGGTCAGACTGAAAGATATCGAAAACCAAGATTCCGATCCCACGTGTAAAGGCGGCTCACCTGATTGCTTTTACCCAGTCCCCGTGAAATGCTATCGTGATTAAATGACGACATGCAGTCATGCCCTGTTGCTCCGGGTCTTGATAATGGAATTGAGCTCGCCACCGGTCCAACAGGAAATTCGACAAGTGCGCATTCATAGACAAGACCTCGGAAGAGTGACTCCCATAATACGACTGCCATCTCCTGATGAAAGGAGCATTCTTTTCCAAGGAGGGTAACAAAATCTCATTGGACACCCCATATATGCCTTCGAGCCATTCAATAGGTATCGGGGATTTCCAAGTGAGGAAGCCTGGGAGATATGCGAGGAGGCAAGTAAATTCGGTCGAGGTTGAAAGTGCGCGATCATAGAAGTGGTCAAGAAGTTTCGAATACTTTGTTTGGAGACCGTCTAAATATCGTGGAAAACCAAAGTGGTCGATGGAAACGTCTATTGCCCAATGAGAGTGCTTGGCATCCAGGAAGTCAAATGGAGGAGAGCCCCAGTCCCCCCCTTGGTGTGATTCCACCTATTGCAATAACCGTGTTGAGATATTCCAATTAGTAGAGACGATAAATAGACGACCTACATTCACTAGGGCTGTCACGAGAGCATGGAGAGATTCAAATGCAAGATGGGAGTCATCGAGGGTATCACCTTTTGCCGAAAACTTGAATTCATCGTGAAAGCGGTGAAAGCCATCCAGTACATTTTGACGTTCTGATTCAGCGGAACGATAGAGGTGGCCGGCGAAGTGGTGTTTCAAATAACCCCACGTGTCACGGCTAGGAACACGACCCCGCCTTTGTTTGCTAAGAAATATTACATGAGGACCTTTTGGATGAAATCGTACAGTAGGACGAACCTCCAGGAAGAGTCAATGCAGCCGAGGAATAGATGGGACGCAGAATGAACAATGTGGGTATGGGCGAGCGTCGAATCGACAAAGAATTGCTCAGAACGGGTACGATCCAGAAGGAAGTCACGAAATGAAGCATGATGTAAGCGTAGTCCACGGGTGTGGTCATATTGTGCAATTCCCTCGGGAGAAAACTTCTCTTGGGCATCATCGGTGTCGTCCGGGAGTTGAACCAAAGAGTGCATCCCGCGAAGGATGTACGATACATGGCCGGGAGGAAGGTCAAGGATGTCTTCATATACCGCAATGGGTTGTGGACAGTGCAGGACAAGCATCAAGGAGCAGATAGGCCCCGGGAAGCTCCTAAATATGTCTGTGCGTTTCAAAATAACCGCAAATATGCAATCAAAAGCGTGGAAATTGGCCTTTTGTGCTCCAACACCTTACATGGCGAGGTTAAGGACTATCTCATTCGATAGCAGCTGGCAATGTGCACCGAATGGTGCAATTTTTTCCCCAGGAAGCGTGGGAAAAGCCCTATCTACAGATAGCATATTTGAGGCCCTTTTTGGCCAGAAAAAAAACAGAAAAAGCTCATTATCTCGGGATCAAGAACGGTTATGGGGCAGGGTGTTGGATAGGTCTGGAGTGATGCTCAGAGGCTTGAGAATCCAATGCTTGGTGGCCTGAAAATGTTCACGTCTTTGGCGTCACAAGGTGTTTTTCGTTTTGATGGGGAATGGAGAGACATATTAGAGAGCTTCCCGGGGCCTG